>Ga0209745_1001695_pt1 | contig 12926 bp, 17 predicted proteins | sample BarGraNGADG00312_FD_184495 | JGI IMG/M metagenome (GOLD analysis project Ga0209745, IMG submission 184495) | Arctic peat soil microbial communities from Barrow, Alaska - Barrow Graham LP Ref core NGADG0004-312 (SPAdes) (version 2) | ecosystem: Environmental > Terrestrial > Soil > Wetlands > Peat... | reverse complement strand
TCCGCGCGAGGGGCCTAGCGGGAGAAATCCCTGCAAATGAGTGGTAGCGCATACGGGATTCGAACCCGTGTTACCGCCGTGAGAGGGCGGCGTCCTAGGGCATAGCCCGCCACAAGCTGTGTGAACGTCACGACGCTGCGAGCCTCAGACATCCGCCGGGCCCGCGCCAACGTCCACGGCTATCTCTGACTGATTCGGGCACATGGTAGGGCACATCCCGCCGCCCGTCCTCCTCCAACAACGCCGGGCGGTAGGCTCGGCGCGTGATAGGCTTGCCACACCATGACCCCGCTGACCGCCAACCTCGGCGCCCGCTTCTTCAATCCCCGCTCGACCTGCGCCGTCTGCGGCCGTGAGATCGACGACGGAGAGGTCATCGCGCAGCTCGATCCCAAAGTCGAGTCATCCGCCGAAGGCCTCAGCCTGCTCGTCGACGTCACGCCCGGCGAGCGGCTCGTCATCTGCCGGGAGTGCGCCGCGAAGTAGCACCTGCCGCGCCTGCGGCAACCGGCTCGCCCACGACCACGACGCGGCCTTCTGCTCGCCCTGCGAGAAGCGCCGGCGCACGTACCGGCCATGGCATGACCCGCTGTTCGGAGACGTGCTGCTCAGCCTGCTCCTCGAGCACCCCGGGCGCCTCATCCTCCTCCAACAGTGCCGTGTGCTTAACTGCAAGCCGTACACGTACACGTAACAGAGGGGTGATACCGATGGTCCAGCCGGTGGTGAAGCTGAGATTGACGCAGGAGCGCGAGGCGCGTGGCTGGAGCAAGTCGGACCTCGCGCGCCAGGCGGGAAAGCAGCCGTCTCGCATAGGAGCGCTCGAGAATGGAAGGGCTATCCCTCCCCGCGGATCGAAGGAACTGGTAGACCTCTGGATGGTACTCGGTTCCCCCGGCGAGCCCGGCGACCTCCTGAAGCCCGTCGAAGAGCCGGCGGCCGCCAGCGCATGAGCCGCAGGCGCGAACCGCAGACGCTCGCCGAAGCGGCCCAAGTCCTCGCACTGTCGGTGCCCGCCGCCGCCAAGCTGGCCGGCGTCTCCGAGGCGCAGATGTACCAGGCCGCGGCAACCGGCGAAGTCGAGTCGGTCCGCGCCTTCGGGCGCGTCCTCGTCAAGGCCGTGCCCTTCCTCGCCATGTTCGGAGCGGCCTCAGATGTTGGCAGCGCGGTGGCAGCGTCTACTTCTAGCCTCGCTTCCAAGCCTGCACATCAGAGCACATCCTGTGGGAAGTGCCCGACGTGAGCGCGACCCGCGAACGCCAGATCCCGCTGCGGCGCATGGCGACCATTGCCAGCGTGGCCAGGGTGACGCACACCAATAAGGTCCTGGTCGTCTGCCGCAGCCACGGCGTTGCCAAGCAGTACCGTCACGGCGTCAAGAGCGCCGGCGGCAGGGTCGGCAACCTGCACTTCCTCTACCTCAATGAGATGACGCCGTGACGGGCGGGCTGGTGATGGACGAGATCCTGGCCAAGCTCGAAGGCGTCAAGCCTTCAGGAGACGGCTGGACCGCGCGCTGCCCCGTGCCCTGAGCACGACGATCATCGCCAGAGCCTCTCTGTCGCTGTGGGCGACAAGGGATACCTACTCACCTGTCACAAGGGCTGCACGGCAGAGCGCATCGCCTCTTCGGTGGGCCTCACCATGGCCGACCTCTTCCTGGACCGGGGGACCAACGGCAACGGCAAACGCACGATCGTCGCGACCTACGACTACGTCAACGAGGCGGAGAAGCTGCTCTTTCAGAAGGTCCGCTTCGCCCCGAAGGATTTCCGGCAGCGGCGCCCAGACGGTGCCCACGGCTGGACGTGGAAGCTTGGCGACGTGCGTCGCGTGCTGTACCGGCTGCCCGAAGTCGTTGCTGGCGTTGCAGCCGGCGGCCCCGTGTACGTGGTCGAAGGCGAGAAGGATGCCGACGCGCTCGCGGAGCTTGGCCTGGTCGCCACCTGCAACCCGGAAGGCGCGTCGGAGTCCGGCAAGCGGAGCAAGTGGCGCCCCGAGTACAGCGAGTTCCTGCGCGGCGCTCACGTCGTCATCGTGGCCGACAAAGACCCGGCCGGGCAGGCCCACGCCCGTGGTGTTGCGGCGTCCCTCGATGGCGTGGCCGCCAGCGTGCGCGTCGTCGAAGCCGCTGAGGGCAAGGATGCCTCCGACCACCTTGACGGGGGCTACACGCCGAGCGAGTTCGTCGCGGCCACGGAGCCCGACGTGCCCCTGGCGACGGAGCCGCGGATCCGCGTCTACGCCGCGCCCGAGATCGCGACGCTGCAGCCCGAGCAGGTCGACTGGGTCCACGAGCCCTTCCTTGCTGTCGGCGACGTCGGCTCCCTCGAGGCCCTGAGCAAGATGGGAAAGTCGACCTACGCCCGGTTGCTCTGCGCCAGCATCGCCGGCCGCCACCCCTTCCTTGGTGGGGCAGTGAAGCATGGCCCGGTGCTCTACTGCACCGAGGAACGAGCCGGCACATTTCGTGAGGGCCTGGCACGCGCCGGCGCCCTCGAACTCCCCGACCTGCACACGATGTTCCTGCACGACGCCTACCGCATGGAGTGGGCCGAGATCGTCGACGAGATCGGGGAACACTGCGAACGTCTCGGCATCCTCCTGGCCGTGATCGACACACTGTCGAAGTGGGCCGGGATGCGGGGCGACGAAGAGCAGAGCTCCGGCTGCGCCATGTCCGTGATGAGCCCCCTGCAGCACCTGGCCGCTAAGAGCGTCGCGGTGCTGGCCATCCGCCACGAGCGCAAGAGCGGGGGAGCGGTCGGCGAGGCAGGCCGCGGCTCGGGCGCCTTCACCGGCGACTTCGACGTCATCATGTCGCTGCGCAAGGTCGCAGGCGAGAAGACTCAGCGCCGCCTCGAGACGATCGGGCGCCACGACGAGGCCCCCGACGCGCTTGTGATCGACCTCGCGGACGGCGACTACCGCGTCCTGGGCGATCCGCGGGTGCTGCGCCACCAGGAGCAGGAGCGCGCCATCCTCGACCGCCTGCCGCTGCGCCAGCAAGAGCAGGTGACCTATGAGGACCTGGCCAAGGACGCCGGGGTTTCTCGGCAGACGGTGATGAACCTGCTGCGCCGGCTGCAGGACGATGGTGTCGTGAGTCGCGCTCACGGCGAGGTGCCAGAGCACCCGCGCTCTGACGGCTTCTGGTTGCGGGGCGACGATGAGTAGGTCGCTGCCAACTGTCAAAGTGTCCCGTCTTAAGTGTTCTGACAGCTTGACAGTTGTCAGTAGGCTCATGGAGTCGTCAGGGACTCCATGCAGGAGCCCTGTTCTTTGTGTCTCTCATCTGTCAACTGTGCAAAACCCTATAGGGGCGACGTTTGACAGCTCGGTGGGCCGCGGTCAACGTCGCTCAGAGGCCGGATCGGGACGTCTGCGGGCTCCGAAGCGCGCGAAAAGCGCCGAACTGGGCGCGTCTCGCGTGCTGCCGCTAGCCTCGTATCCTGCAACGACGTGCAACGATCGACGTCCCGTGACGTCCACCCCCTCAAACGCGCGTGCGCGCGCGAGGCTGCGGCCATGACTGACGTCTGTCAGATCCCGCTCACCCGTGGCAAGGTTGCCCTCGTCGACGCCGCCGACTACGAGAGCGTGGCTGCCCACGAGTGGTGTGCCATCTGCACCGACGGCCGCTGGTACGCGACACGCTCCACGTCGAAGCCCAAGCGCAATATCGCCATGCACCGCTTCATCCTCGGGGCGCCGGGTAGTGGGTCAGTTTGAATCGAAGGAGCAAGAATGGTGAGTGAAGACGTTATCCAAGCAGAACTAGATCGCATCCATGAAGCAATCAGGGGACGCGAGTACCCCGAGAAGCACAACGACATGTATGCGGCCCAGCAAGCCCTAGCCTGGGCAGTAGAACCGGAGGGCGCGAAGAGTCCCTACGCCATGATCATGGGCATTCAGGAAGACTTAGAAGGTTGTTCGGCTGATCCCCGTCCGGTTCCGTCTTGAGGTACTTCCGTCCAAGACGTGAGGCAACAATCACCCAGACACTCTTGCCGCCGGCGCTCACCCAGAGGCGGTACGTGCCATTCTCGATGTCAGCAATGGCCTGGGTCTCTGTCCGATACCATCTGACCCCGTCGGTCCTGACGCCTCCGACGCCCTGGATTCTCTCGTGCGGTTCGAAGCGATTTGTCTTGCGAATGCAGCTTATTTGAACGTCTTGAGCCATGACGACCTTCCTCTCGGCGATGGTAGGTCAGCTAGTACGTCCTGCTGCGGCCAGGATAACACCATGATGTGCGTAGGGGGTTAGATTGGACTCAGGATCCGAAGGAGCGATGTCCCGCCCAGCCGTCCTGTCTTCCCTAGAGACCCAGGCGGCGCTCATCTCGCGCGGCGTGCGGCCGGCTGCCATGGAGGCCGTACAGGACCGCTACGTGGACGGCGCTCGCGAGGTGGCCAACCAATATGGCCTCTTTGCGCTGTTCGAGGATCTGTCCGACGGCTGGAAAGCAGTCTGGATCTACAAGCACCCGCACATCGGGTTCGTCATTGAGAAGACGGGCAGGCAGCCCGCGACCGCGTTCGATCATTGGGTGCTTGGCAAGGTGTTCGGCTACTCGGAAGAGGCGATCGCGGACTACCTGCTGCGACTTGGACTGTCGGCCGACCTTGATGAACTCAGTCTTTGCGCACTTCGGACAGGGCGGTAGGGTGTCAGTCGTATCATCCAAGACCACAAGCTGCCCGTCATTGGCGCACTTATAGGTGCCCTTACCTGGCTTCTCGCCCGTTGTCGGCATCTCTCTCACCTCCTCTCGCTGGAAGTGAAGAACGAATGCCCACCAGGATAACACCGTGGTCGGACGGACAAGATAGTGGGCTTGCAGAAGGAGGAGCAACGGACTACTCTCAAGACATGCCTAAGCGCTCAAGCAAACCACGCGATCTCAACCGGCTCGCTGCCGACATCGTAGGCGAAGCGACCGGCGAAGAGCAGCCTGTGGCCGACGTTCCCGAGAAGAACCCCGCAGCGGTCGAACTAGGTCGCAAGGGCGGCTTGAAGGGCGGCAGGGCACGAGCCGACAAGCTGACCCCCGAGCGGCGGTCGGAGATTTCGAAGCAGGCAGCCGCTGCGCGATGGCACAAAGCAGGATAAGTAGGCATGACGCCCATTGCCTACCTTGAAACGGGCGTCATCTACTGCGATGACAACCTGCACCGACTCTCGGAGTTCCCGGCCGAGTGCGTTGACTTGATATATCTGGACCCCCCGTTCTTCTCGAATCGCCAGTACGAGGTCATCTGGGGCGATGAAGCCGAGGTGCGATCCTTCGAGGATCGGTGGGAAGGCGGCGTCCACGTCTATGTGCAGTGGATGAAGGAACGTATGATCGAGATGCACCGGGTTCTCAAGCCGACCGGCTCGATCTACCTGCACTGTGACTGGCACGCCTCGCATTATCTCAAGGTCATGATGGACGACGTCTTCGGCCCGCGCAATTTCCTGAACGAGATCATCTGGCACTACCAGACGTCCGGTGGGGCGCCCAAGAAGACCCTGATTCGGGACCATGACACCATCCTTCGGTATTCGAAGGGGTCGCCGAAGAATGTGACGTGGAACGCGCCCCGCGAGCCGTGGCCCGAAAGCACGCTAAAGAAGTGGCAGCGCGACGAGGAAGGCCGCATCTACCACGTACACAATGACACCGGGACGCGCTACTACGTCGACCCCGGCGGTAAGCTGATGGACGATGTTTGGGACATCACCCTTGCCGCTCGCAGTCGCGAGCGGCTCGGCTACCCCACACAGAAGCCCGAGGCGTTGCTGGGGCGGATCATCGCCGCGTCCAGCAACGCAGGCGATGTGGTGCTAGACCCGTTTTGCGGCTGCGGCACGTCGCTGGTTATGGCCCAGCAACTAGACCGGCATTGGATCGGCGTAGACATCAGTCCGACAGCAGTCACGCTTATGAAGCGCCGGCTGGAGAAGATCGGCGCCGCCAATATCAAGCTTGTCGGAATGCCAGTGACGAAAGAGCAGCTCCAGTCACTCAAGCCTTTCGAGTTCCAGAACTGGGTAATCCAGCGTTTCAACGGCACGCACTCGCCCCGCCAGTCGGGCGATATGGGCATTGATGGGTATTCGTTCTTGGAGCATCTGCCTATCCAGGTCAAACAATCTGAGCGCGTGGGCCGCAACGTTGTCGACAACTTCGAGACCGCCATCGAGCGCGGCGGTAAGAAGAAGGGCTACATTGTCGCCTTTAGCTTCACGCGCGGCGCCCACGAAGAGGCGGCACGGGCGAAGGAATCGAAGGGGCTGCAGATAAAGCTCGTAGAGGTTGCTGATCTGCTCGCGGAAACAACCGACCTTGTCACGCCAGAGGCGGGCCAGTTCTTCGCAGCCGAGGTACCCCTACCCCAGGCGCGCTCGGCCGCAAGCCGACCCTCTGTCGGGGACCTTATCAAGAGCGACCAGGCGGGCGATTAGTCCCGAAGAGTTGAGGCGCATGTGCGTTGCGCACCCTTCACGTGTAGCGGCCCCGCCCTGCCACGTCTGCCAGGAACGGGACCGCGTCGCCAGCGGGCCGAAGCCAACGATGCATCGAGGGCTGCCCTTCCAACGCGTTGTCAGCATGATTCCGGGGCGCGAGGTCCGCAAGGGTGACGATGGGGCGGGGTGGGTGACAAATGCGGCAGAGCCCCGCCTGCGACGAAAAGCCGTCCCTGGGCCGAGGAGTTCACTAAGAACCGCCGAGGTGTCATAGACTGACGGTGATCGGGATTCCTACTAGTGTCTTGCAGCGCGGGGGTAATCGGTGGGGCCGATATCGTCAGAAGAGGCGTTTGCAGACCTGATACACGAACTCCTTGCGCTCCCACACGAGACCGAGTGGGTTGAGTTCAAGCACAACAACGACAACCCAGAGGTCATCGGCACGAATGTCTCGGCTCTAGCCAACTCAGCCCCCCTGTGTGGCAAGACGACCGCCTACATCGTGTGGGGAGTCGATGATGCCAGTCACTCAATCGAGGGGACGACTTTCCGGCCGAACAAGAAGCGAATCGGCAACGAAGAACTCGAAGGATGGCTGTCTCACATTCTGAGGCCGACCGTCCGTCTCCGTTTTCGGGAAGGCGTCGTCGATGGGCACAGGGTTGTGTTGCTAGAGGTGGGGTGTGCTACTCACCAGCCAATCCGGTTCAAGGATAACGAATACATCCGCATCGGGTCCTACACGAAAAAGCTGCGAGATCATCCGGACAAGGAGGCAGTGCTCTGGCGGCACTTTGACGGAGTTCCGTTCGAAGATCGCGTGGCCGAAGATCGCGTCTCGAGCGATGAAGTGCTCACTCTGCTTGACTATCCCGCCTACTTCGAGCTTCTGGTGGTGCCGCTGCCCCAAGCGAAGGAAGGCATACTTCGGGCTCTCGAGGCAGACGGGCTCATCCAGAGGTCGGGAAGGTCGAGCTGGCGCATCACCAATCTTGGCGCGGTTCTCTTCGCCAAACGGCTCTCCGATTTTGACTCTGTGAGCCGCAAGGCAGTGAGGGTCATCGTCTATGCGGGGAGCGGTCGTCTTGAGACCGTCAAGGAACAGATGGGTACGAAGGGCTATGCCTCGGGCTTCGAGGGACTCATTGGATACGTGAACAGTCTCCTGCCGGTCAACGAAGTCATGCATCAGGCCCTCCGCCGCGATGTGCCTGTCTATCCGGAGATTGCGGTCCGGGAACTGGTCGCCAACGCACTGCTGCACCAGGACTTCACGATTCATGGGGTGGGACCAATGGTGGAGATATTCACGAACCGGATGGAAATCTCGAACCCTGGCCTCCCGCTTGTCTCGACTGACCGATTCCTGGACACTCCGCCAAAGTCGAGGAATGAGACCATGGCCGCGCTCATGCGTCGCGTCGGCGTCTGTGAGGAACGCGGCAGCGGCATCGACAAAGTCGTGTTCCAGACCGAGTACTACCAACTGCCTGCTCCTCGATTCGAGGTCACGGATAGCACGACTCGTGCCGTATTGCTGGCTCCCATCCCCCTCAGCAGGATGGAGAAGGACGATCGCATTCGCGCCTGCTATCTTCACGCCTGTCTGAAACAGGTGAACTCCGAATTCCTGACCAATTCCTCCGTAAGAGAGCGCTTCGGGATTGAACCCAAGAACTCAGCGACAGCCTCGAGGTTCATCCGAGAGGCCGTTGAGGACGGAAGGATTTGCCCGTATGACCCCGCAGCGTCGAAGAAGTTCATGAAATACGTGCCCTGGTGGGCCAGATAGAGCCTAGCAGCGGCTGCCCGCTATTTGATGGCTAGTGCAGTCTTCGGAGTCCGCTTCCTTGCGGTCGCGCGAAAATACCTGCAAACGGAGCATTCCAATGACCGATTCTCTATTTGATGGGTATCTGATTCGGACCCGCTGTGCGGCCCCGGTGAAGCCCTAGCCTCCGACCCCAGATTCGATGGTTAGCATGGCGGCATGAGGATGCCGTTCAGGGACACCAGTCCGCAAGATTACTTGACACAGGCTGACCACTGAGAAGCGCGCCCAGGTCATCGGATGCCTCGTCGAGGGCATGAGCATCCGGGCGACCGTGCGCGTGACCGGCGCCGCCAAGAACACCGTGGCCAAGCTGCTTGTCGATCTTGGCAAGGCGTGCTCCGACTATCAGGATCACGCCCTGCGCGACCTCCCCTGCAAGCGCCTCCAGCTCGACGAGATTTGGAGCTTCGTCTACGCCAAGGAGAAGAACGTCCCAGAGGATCATCAAGGCGAGTTCGGCTACGGAGACGTGTGGACGTGGGTCGCCATCGACGCAGACAGCAAGCTCGTTCCCTTATGGCTTGTCGGACGCAGGGACACCGAGGACGCTATCGTCTTCGTGAAGGACGTTGCGGACCGGATGAGCAACAGGGTGCAGCTTACGACTGACGGACACGCGCCATACCTGACAGCCGTCGATCATGGCTTCGGCACCGCTGTCGACTACGCGGTGCTCCAGAAGATCTACGGGAGCGATCCCAACGGCCCGAAACGCTACTCGCCCCCCAAGTGCGTCGGCACGGAGACGCGCATCGTGCGCGGCAGGCCGGAGCCCGAACACATCTCGACCTCATACGTCGAGCGTCAGAATCTCACCATGCGCATGGGTATGCGGCGCTTCACGCGGCTGACCAATGCGTTCTCGAAGAAGGCTGAGAACCTGGCCCACGCCGTCAGCCTCCACTTCATGTACTACAACTTCGCGCGGCCTCACAAGAGCCTGGCGAATCCTTACCCGAGAACCCCTGCGATGGCGGCCGGCGTGGCTGACCACGTGTGGACGTTGAAAGAGATCGCCGGACTGCTCGATTCAAACTGACCCACTACCGGGCGCCGCCTCGCGTACACGTGGGGTTCGTGAATGGCGACTCGCTCGACTGCCGGCGCAGCAACCTCTGCCGGCGTCGCGGCACGTACCACTCGCCGAGCGCCCCCCAAGGCGAACCCTATCCGCGTGAGTCGCTGCCGGTGATTGAGGCCAAGGTGTCGGCGCGGCGCCGCTACGTCGGTGTGGTCGACACCAGAAACGGCAAGTTCGGGGCCTGGATCAGAGACCGCGGCGAGTACCGGTGGCTCGGCACCTACTCCACGGAGCGTGACGCAGCCCTCGCCGTCAATGTCGTGGCGCGGCTGCTGCGTGGGCACCACCTCGCGGGCGTGAACGACGTGCCGCCGGCCGTGTCGCTCGACGACCTGGAGGCTGTCATTCGCGATCTGGCGGGCCTGACGGCGCCGGCGAGGCCGACGAAAGTTGTAGCCCTTAAAAGAAAAGGGCCGGGGTGACCTCGTGATCGCGACGTCTCTCCTCATCACGACCGACCTGTGCGGCGCTCAACTCCCGTCGCGCAAGCGGAGGCCCAGGGGAGACCGCAGGCGACATCAGCTCCCGCCGGCGGCGCCCCGGCCCCGGCGTGAGATTGGCAAACCGCCGACATGCGCAACGTTTCAGCCTCGTACAAGGGCCTGCGCTTCATGTCCAGTGATGTGCACTGGCGCCCCGTGCGGGGCGCAGGGTGGATAATCAGCGCTCTTCGGAGACCGTCAACGTCCACGTGCAGTCGACAGTGTTGCTCGAGAGGTAGTAGCTTCCGGCAGGAAGGTAGAGGTCTGACTGCGATTCCCCGAAGCTGGCCGGGTTGACCATCTCCATCTCGCTGCCGCCGTCTGCCGATTCGATCGTCCAGCCCTGCATCGACATGCTGTATTCGGTGACGATCTCCTGCGATGACACGGCGACTCGCTGATGCCCGCCCTCAAGCGTGAACGGCTTGCTGTTGCGGATGTCGTTGCTCGCGCCGCCACCGGGCCAAGTGAACACGGCCGTCATAGTGCCTGATGCCGGGGCGGCGGCGTCGGTCGTGCCGGTCGGTCCTGCGGCTTGGTCCGTGGAGCCCACCGAGCTCATGGCTGCGACAATGACGATGATAGCGACGACCGCGGCGACCACGACAGCGGCGATGAGCAGTGGGCGACGGTTCGTCGCCGGCGAGCTCGAGGCGGCTCCGCCCACCGCGGAACCCATGAGCGGGGCGACTATCGGCCTGGTCTGCTGGGCCTCAGCTGCGACCCACTCCCGCAGGCCGCCGTAGGCCCACTCGAGATGCCCCTGGCGGTCGTAGGAGAGCACATTACTGGCTGAGATCTGGCCCTGCCCTTCCAGCGTGAACACGCCAGATTCGTAGTCGATGGTCTTGCCGGCCCACCCCGTGCTCGGCCCGAACGTTGCGATGAGCATGGCCCCTCCCAGTAGATGCCCCCATTATCGGCCGCGACAACGGTGACCGTGAATGTGCGCCCAGGCACTGCACCTTAGCCGGCCTCTCGGACGGATACGCCTACACCCAGGTTGTGCGCCGCCGCCCATAGCACCCGAGCGCCCGCCGCGCGTCATACCACGGGTGGAGATGCGAGCGCCGGCAGGGTTGAGATTCGCGCCAAACCCTATAATTTAGCGACCCCCTCAGACGGCTACGCTACAAGCCAGGGTTGAGGCCGTCGCCTTCCGTCCGTCTCGGCCGCGTGGTAGCTTTCGGCCGAGTCCGTCGACCTCGAGCAGGGCAAAGGCCAGGAGGCAATTATGGGACTATTGGACAGATTTCGAGGCGGCGAGGCAGACGAGCCGCAAGAGCCGCAGATTCAAGGCAGTCTGGGGTATTTCCATCTGGGCGAGTGGTGGCTCACGAGCTTCACCGAAGAAGAACGCGCCTACATCGAAGAGAAGTACGACCCGATCAGAGAGAAAGGGCTGACGCTGGGAAACGTCACGCGGACATCTCAAAGCGCCGCCGTCTTCCTGGTGACCTTGACGACTTGGTTTACGGGACCCAGCGACCGATATCTGGCGATGCGGATGCTGGAGAAGGCCGACAGCCTCGCCGGGAGCAACATCATCGGCCGCCACTTGGTCTATGGGCAGATGGTCAAGGACTGCTACGCGGAGCGCGAGGCGCAGCCGGGCGCATTTGAGGCCGCTATCGCTGCCTGTGAGCGACAGACTGCAATTGGGGCGCAGGCGTGGGCCGCTTTCGTGGCAGAGTCAGAAGAACGTGACCGTAAGCACGCCGAGTGGACGGGAGAATACGAAAGTTCTTTCGTCGCGCCGTCGCACCGCGGCTTTGTGCAGCTAGCCACCATTCGCGAGAAACAGGGTGACTTCACTGAGGCGTTGCGCCTCTGCCGCGAGGCCAGTAGCCAAGGGTGGCGCGACGGGAAGGGCGACTGGTCTAAGCGTATCTCCCGGCTTGAGCGCCGACTGAGCAAGACCGGCTGAGGGTCGGCTGCCGGTGTGGAGGAGATGGGCTAGTCCGCTCCTACTCGCTCACCGAGCCGCCCACGGAGCCGCCTAGATCTGCAATCTTAGAGGAAATGCGCGCCAACTCGGCTGCTTGGAGCTGGTCGTCAACGTCGTCTGTCTTGAGGAAGTAGAGCGCTTCCTGATACTGGTCTAGCGCCTTCTTAGCGTTCCCCTTGAACTCAGCCTTTTCGGCCGCTTCGACGTAACTCGACAACTGGGCGGCGTGCACGGCACGCTTCACTTCGACTTCGTAGGGTTCCAGTCTCGACGAATCCCGCATTTCAGGCTTGCCCTCCGCGATGGCAAGCAGTGCGGGGGAATAGGCGTTGACGCGCGTCGTGGCCGTAGTAGCGATGTCTGCCTTGCGCTTCGCCTTCTCGACCTTAGCTTGCACGTCCTCCACCACGCACTCATCGCGCGCCCAGACAAGCTTCGCAATCTGTTCCTCGGCGGACGGTGCCACCAGCATGATGCCCCGTAGCTCGTAGGTGTCGTGTATGTACTCTAGATGCTGGATCGCCAAGTCACATCGAGAAAGGCGCGTGGACAAGTTCTTCGACTCCTCAACGTGTTTGGAGCTCTCGTTGACGATGCGCGTTCGCTGCGTGATGTCGAGCGCCACGCCAGGTCGACAGCCCGCGCAGAGTCCAAACTCGTCCACGGAGAGAAGAAAACCGTGCTTCCCGCAGTACCTACACTGGCCCACAGTGCCCTCCTTGCCTCCAGCGCCCGAGACGTTGCGTTGACATTCTATGCGCAAGGAAGTGCCCTTGCCGTGTTTTCCGCTGCCGGCTACGCAAACGGGCGACCCGCTGACTCGCGGGCCGCCCGTCTGTTGCGTCACCGGCGGGAGCTGTGCCCGCCGGGTCGACGTCACCTAGTCCGTTGGTCACTCCCTTCTCGGCGCTTCGTCTGCCAAAATCTGACAAAAGCAGGTAGGCCCTGCGTGGTACAGAAAGGTACTTATAGGCTCGGCAGGGGACACGTAAAACCCCTGCAAATACGGTAGATTCAGAGAAGGAGCTACATTGTCGTCAGCGCTCAGCGGGGCGACCGCGCTGCTCGCGGCGGGGGGCACCGGCGGTCATCTGCAGCCGGCGCTCGCCGTCGCGGCT
>Ga0209745_1001694_pt1 | contig 12928 bp, 12 predicted proteins | sample BarGraNGADG00312_FD_184495 | JGI IMG/M metagenome (GOLD analysis project Ga0209745, IMG submission 184495) | Arctic peat soil microbial communities from Barrow, Alaska - Barrow Graham LP Ref core NGADG0004-312 (SPAdes) (version 2) | ecosystem: Environmental > Terrestrial > Soil > Wetlands > Peat... | reverse complement strand
CCAGCTCCGTCGAGTCCTGGAGCACGCGGGCATGCTGGCTCGCTGCGACTTCGAGGAGCAGGTCAGCGCGGTGAGCAGTCACGAGCGGGGAGTGCGTCCCGACGTGGTGGTCCGACTCCCCGGCGACAAGTGCCTGGTCGTCGACGCCAAGGCTCCGTTGACCGCCTTCCTCAGTGCCCAGGCTGACGGTATCGAGCTCGCAGAGCGCTCCCGACTGCTGGCAGCCCACGCGACATCTTTGCGCGGACACGTGGATTCCCTTGCGACCAAAGCGTATTGGTCCGCCTTCACCAACACTCCCGAGATGGTGGTCTGCTTCATCCCGGGCGACGCGATACTCGCTGCTGCGCTGGCAGCCGATCCCGCCCTTTTTGAGTATGCGCAGGCCCGAAGGGTGGTCCTGGCCTCCCCCGGCACACTGCTCGCCCTGTTGCGTACGGTCGCCTTCACCTGGCAGCAGGACGCCCTCACCGCCAACGCTCAGCTGCTGCTCAAGCTCGGCAGCGAGCTGTACTCACGGCTGGGCACCTTGGGGACGCACGCCACCAGGATGGGGGCATCCTTGCAGAAGTCCGTTGAGAGCTACAACGCTCTCGTGGGCGCACTGGAGTCCCGGGTGATGGTGACGGCTCGCAAGATGCATGAGCTCGGTCTGGCCGAAACGCCACTGCCCGAAGCCGGGCCGGTTGAGACCGCTCCCCGGCCGCTGACCGCCACCGAGCTGATCGCGACTCTGGACTCAGACGTTGCATCAGATTCCGACGCTGTGTCACATTCAGACGTTTTCGCGGACCTCGGCCGGCCCGAGCCGGACCTGAGCCAGGTGCGCGAGCTGGGAACAAGAGCGACCGGACGCCATACCGCATAAGACATTGAGGTGCATTCCAGCGAGGTCTAGTGCAATGAACTCGCGTCGTGGCGCAGCGTGGTGGCGTCGATCCCAGACTTGGCCTTGCGATCGCGACGCAGCTCATGCGGCAGTGAGAACAGCACGCTCTCCTCGGCGGCCACCACCGGCTGCACATCCTCGTAGCCGTACTCGGCCAGGAAGGCCAGGACGCCGCGGACCAGCACCTCGGGCACGCTCGCGCCACTGGTGACGCCGACCGTGCCGACCCCCTCGAGCCAGGAGGGGTCGATCTCATCGGCATAGTCCACCAGGTGGCCTGCCGCCGCGCCGTGCTCCAGCGCAACCTCGACCAACCGCACGGAGTTCGAGGAGTTGCGCGATCCGACGACGATCATCAGGTCGGTTTCCGGCGCCATCTGCTTAACAGCCATCTGACGGTTCTGGGTGGCGTAGCAGATGTCGTCACTGGGTGGGTCCTGCAGCAGGGGGAACTTCTCGCGCAGCCTGCTCACCGTCTCCATGGTCTCGTCCACCGACAACGTGGTCTGCGACAGCCAGATCACCTTGGACGGGTCGCGAACCACGACGTTGGCCACGTCATCAGGGCCTTCCACCACCGTCACATTGTCCGGGGCTTCACCTGCGGTGCCAACGACCTCCTCATGTCCCTCGTGACCGATCAGCAGGATGTCGTAGTCCTCATCGGCGAAATGCACGGCTTCGTGGTGGACCTTGGTCACCAGCGGGCAGGTTGCGTCGATCGTCTTCAGCGACCGCGCCCGTGCCTCGTCATGCACGACCGGCGCGACGCCGTGTGCGGAGAAGACGACCGTCGCACCCTCTGGCACCTCCTGGGTCTCGTCGACGAAGATCGCGCCACGCTTCTGCAACGTGGTGACCACGTGCTTGTTGTGCACGATCTCCTTGCGGACATAGACCGGCGGCCCGTAGAGGTCCAGTGCCTCCTCGACCGCCACCACAGCCCGGTCAACCCCTGCGCAGTACCCACGCGGAGCAGCCAGCAACACCCTTTTTGCGATAGCAGTCACCCAACCATCGTAGGTCGCCTCATAGAGTAAGCCGGTGAGCAGCCCGAAGCCCCTCCCTGAACGCGCCAGCGACACGACCGCGGAGGATCCCTGGCCGGTACGGCTGCTCAGTGTGAAGATCGCCGACTACGTCGACAAGATGTCAGCCCTGTGGGTTGAAGGGCAGGTAGTCCAGGTCAGCCGCCGTCCGGGACAGTCCACCGCATACCTCACGCTGCGGGACCCGGACGTCGACATGTCGCTCAACGTCACGGTCCGCACCACCATCCTCGATGCAATGTCCGCTCCGCTGGCCGAGGGCGCGCGCGTCGTCGTCCAGGCCAAACCCACGTTCTGGACGAAACGCGGCACCCTGCAGCTCTCGGCCCGCCAGGTACGACCCGTCGGAGTCGGCGAGCTGCTCGCCAGGCTTGAGCACCTCAAACGCCTCTTGGCCTCCGAGGGGTTGTTCGACCTGGACCGAAAACACCCGTTGCCGTTCCTTCCCCACAAGATCGGGCTCATCTGCGGTCGGGCCAGCGCGGCCGAGAAGGACGTCGTCGAGAACGCGCGACGGCGTTGGCCCGCAGTCCAGTTCGAGATCCGAACGGTCTCGGTCCAGGGGCCCAATACTGTGCCCGAGGTCAGTGCCGCCCTGAGCGAGCTCGACGCCGATCGCAGTGTGGATGTCATCGTGATCACCCGGGGCGGCGGCTCATTCGAGGATCTGCTCCCCCTCAGCAATGAGGCTCTGGTCAGGGCTGTGGCCAGAGCCATCACCCCGGTGGTGAGTGCCATCGGCCACGACGTCGACACCCCTCTGCTGGACTTCGTCGCCGACCTCCGCGCCTCGACGCCGACCGACGCGGCCAAACGGATCGTCCCTGACGTAAGAGAGCAGCGGGCCACAATCGAGCAGACCCGCCAGCGAGTATGCCGAGCCGTCACCTCGCGGGTGCACACCGAACGTCGCCTGCTGATCGCCTTGCGCACCCGCCCGGTCATGGCCGATCCGCGGGCCATGATCACCGCCCGCAGACAGGAGCTGGATGCCCTCACGGACCGGGCCACGCGGCGCGTCCGCTCCAACGTGCACCGGGCGGGTGACCAGATCGACCATCTACGCTCGCAGGTGCGCGCGCTGTCGCCGCTGGCCACCCTGGAACGGGGGTACGCCGTCGTACAGCATGCCGATGGCCGGATCGTCATGGATCGCGCAGATGTTGAGGCCGACGAGCTCCTGAGGGTGCGGGTGGCCCGGGGCGACTTCGGAGTACGCCCGGTCAGCGAACGACCATAGGTGCAGCGATCGGCCATACAGTGTTCGGGTGGCAGCCAAGGACAACGAGACTCCGATCTCGATAACAGCCGACTTCAATGACATGACAGACATCACGAACCTGAGCTACGAGCAGGCTCGCGACGAGCTGATCTCGATTGTCGCCCAGCTCGAAGGTGGCCAGATCGGGCTCGAGGACAGCATGGCCCTCTGGCAACGGGGGGAGGCTCTGGCGACCCACTGCAACACCTGGCTCGATGGAGCCGAGGCCAAGCTGAGCACAGGGGAGGTGGCCAGGCCGGCCGAGGACTGAGCCGGCCTGAGCCGGTCGGGTCAGCCGGTCGGGTCAGCCGGTCGGGTCAGCCGGTCGGGTCAGCCGGTCGGGTCAGCCTGCCGGCACGAGCTCCAGCGCCTCAGCGAACTGCGCAAGCTGGGTGTACGGCGCCGTCCCGCTCAGCACGGTGGTCAGCTCACCCGCACCGGAGACCCTGGACACAAGGCTGCGTTGGACGATGTCCCGGGAGCTGAGCTTCTGCCATGTCCTTCCGGCTGCAGACACCGTGCCCTCGGCCTGACCGTTGGAAGTCCGGGCGGAGATCCAGTTGTCTGTAGCCCCGGCCTGCTCGGTCTGGTCGATCGAGACGTAGTGACCATCGGGCGAGAGGTAGCCCGCGTGCCAGGTCCTGACCCCGTCGGCAGCCGATTCGAAGCGCACACTGGTGGCCTTCCAACCCGTCGGCAGCTGCGGCTGGGAGATCGCCCACCCTGTCTCCCGACGCACCTGCATGGCCACCGAGGTGACATCGACGGCCGGCTGGCTGATCTCACTGACCCGCGGCACCATCGCCACCCAGGCCAGCACTGCCGCCATGATCACGACCATGGAGAGGACCATGCTGCGCAGGCTGCCGAAACCGCGCCTCGCTGCGGGCTGCTGCACAGCCGGGGCGGCCGCGGTATCGGGGGCACTGGTCGAGCTCACGTTGCCCATACTCGCTGACTGCAGGAGGTATGGCGAGGTATGGCGAGCCACCGGGGTTCTCGGCCGTCACGAAGCCCATCCCACCGATAGGGTCATCTGGCGCCCACCCCTGAGCCGGAGGAGCCCCCTATGCGCACGCTAGTCATCGGTGAGTCGCTGATCGACATCGTCCATCGCCCTGACGGCTCTGCCCAGGAGCATGTCGGCGGCAGCCCGGCCAACGTGGCTGTCGGTCTCGCCCGTCTCGGCCACGACGTCACGTTGGCCACCATGATCGGTGACGATGAACGAGGCGCCAGGATCGCCACTCGCCTAGACGAGGAAGGAGTCGCGCTGACCGAGGGCAGCCTCGGAGAGCGACCGACGTCCGTGGCCACGTCGACGCTGGACGCGACCGGCGCGGCGGCATACACCTTTGACGTGGCCTGGGAGCTGAACGAGGGCCAACCCCTCGATGGGCTGACACACGTCCATACCGGCTCCATCGCCGCCACCCTCGAGCCCGGCGCGTCGGCCGTTCTGAGCGCGGTCCAGAAGGCACGCCCAAGCGCCACCATCTCCTACGACCCGAACGCCCGCCCTTCCCTGATGGGTGAACCCCATGAGGTCCGCGCCAAGATCGAACAGCTCATCGGGCTCAGCGACCTGGTCAAGGCCAGCGACGAAGACATCGCCTGGCTCTACAACGGAGCGCCGCTCTCAGACATTCTGCGCTTGTGGGGGCTGCTGGGTCCGGCCCTGGTGGTGGTGACGCGCGCTGACAAAGGCGCCTTGATCGGGCTTACCATCAACGGCGAGCTCACCAGCGTTGACGCGCCCGCCGTCGAGGTGCTGGACACTGTCGGAGCCGGAGACTCCTTCATGGCAGGTCTTGTGTCCGGGCTCCTGGAAGCCGGGCTCCTGGGCGGCATCCAGGCACGCGAGCGACTGCGATCCGCCTCGCTGGCGGACGTCCGCCCCGCGGTGGACCGCGCGCTGGCCTGCGCGGCGATCACGGTCTCGCGCGCAGGCGCCGACCCGCCGTATCTGGCCGAGCTGGCCATCTCCTAAGACGCACCGGAGGTCCGGACGTCGAGTCGAATGACGTGAACTTGCATTGTTTGCAGGGACTTTCATTGCCACAAGGTCTTGTGTCCGTCGAACACCAGTACTAGACTGGACATACGTTCGAAAGCAGCGTGAGTCAGGACGGTGGGGGCAGCAGCGATGCTGCCAGGTTCCTGACCGGCGCAGTCGAGGAGCTCGCCAAGCTCCCCGCCAACCTGTGGCGGACCGGCAATGAGGGGTTCGCCGGCATCGCGGCGGCGATGGACGCCCTGGCGGTTCAGCTGGACTGTGCCCGGGTGGGATTGGTTGCCGAGGCCGAGGCGCGCGGGGTCGTGGACCAGTCACCGTCGCCCTCGGGCGCGGACTGGCTGATGACGCACAGCTACCACCTGGAGCCCGCTGATGCGTCCCGGATCGTGAAGCTGGCCCACCTCTGTGCCTTACCCAAGAACCAGGTCATGGCCGCCGCAGTCTCAGGCGGCACGGTAACGGTGCGTAAGGCGATGACCGCTCTGCGCCAGCTCGGCCAGGTCGAACACGACCTGGCCCCGGGCAAACGTGAACAGGCCCTGGCGTCGCTGACCCTGATGGCCCAGACCGGGTACGACCGGCATGTCATTGCCGTCGGCCGGGCCCTGATGGCCCTGGTCGGCGCGGACCGGTCCCTGGAACACAACGAGGCCGCGTTGAAGGCGTTGACCTCGTTGCGGCTGTGCCCGATGGAGAACGGAATGCTCCGGATCAGCGGACAGCTCGACCCCGAAGCCGGCGCCGTGCTGACCGCGGCCCTGGACCCACTCAGCGCACCAAACCCCTGCAGTGAGAACGGTGGCCGAGACCCCCGCCCGGCCGACCGCCGCCGCGCCGAAGCCCTCATCGAGGTATGCCGGCGCGCAACAGCCGCCGGAGGCGACGCCCCGGCCACCAGCAAAGCCCAGATCGTGGTCCTGATCGACAACGACCTACTCACCGACGCCGTCCACGGCTCCGGAGTCACCCTGACCGGTGACGTCCTCTCACCCGAAACGATCCGCCGGCTCGGCTGCGACGCCTCCATCATCCCGATGGTCCTGGGCAGCCAAGGCCAACCCCTGGACGTCGGCCAAACGAAAAGACTCGTCACCCCAGCCCTGCTGGCCGCCCTGTGGGTCCGGGACCAGGCCTGCACCTTCCCCGGCTGCGGCCGCCCACCTCAATGGTGCGACGCCCACCACGTCAAACACTGGGCCGACGGCGGCCCCACCCGCCTCCTGAACCTCACCCTCCTTTGTGCCCGCCACCACACCTGGGTGCACCAACGCGACCTCACCGCAACCATCACCGCAACCGACGTCACCTGGCACACCTGACCGCTCCGGTTTGCGGCCGCAAACCGGAGCAATCCACGCGTAGGTCACATCCGGTGCGCCATGGGATACATGAACATGACAACGTTCAGCGCCCCGAGGACCCCGATCAGGACCGTGAAGGGGAGCAGGGTTGAGCGTCGGCGAGTCGGGGTGAGGTACCTGCGATGTGCGATCCGCCGGAGCGTGTACAGGGATCCGGCCAGGCCGAGGGCCAGCAGGGCGAACTGCAGCACCTGGTCGTGCCGTTGCCGACAAGCGCGGTGGGGCCGCTCTCCTTTGCGCCGAACAACGCAGCGACGGTGTAGCCGACGGACCTACCTCCGGCCAGCAGGTGGAACAGGTTGTGCGCGACGTGGGCGGCGACGTCGAGCGGGATCAGTGCGTACCCGAATCTGGCGAAGTTCTTGACGGTGCCTTCCAGGTTCCCGAGGGACGCGACCTTGGCTGCCAGCGCGAGCAGGGCAACCGGGATGGACACGCTGACTGCGAACACGGCGGTGAAGATGACCGGGTAGCTGGTGATGCCGGTGACCCGGTTGACCCAGGCGAGGACGTCGCTCCACACACCCAGCATGGTCACGTTCTGGATGACGACGATGCCCATGATCGCCATCGCCAGGAACGACTCTTCGATCTTCGGGTTCCGCAGGAACCACAGCTCCTTCGTGGGTTGGCGGACGGTCAGGGTGATCGCGTCGTTGGGGCAGGCTTTGATGCAGTTGGCGCACAGGTTGCAGTTCGCGCTGGAGTCCATGGTGCGCGGGAAGGAGAACAGCGGGCAGGGCGCGACTGTGTCGGTGCCGTTGTAGCAGGCTGCCTTTGACGTGCAGGTTGCGCAGACTTCTTGGTTCGCGCGCAGTGCGACCATCCCGGTTCGGGCGTAGTTGCCGGACAGTCCTCCGAGGAAGCACAGGTACCGGCAGAATGTCCGCCGCTGGAAGAATGCCCCGGACACGATGACTGCGAAGGTCAGCAGGAGCAGCAGGATTCCGGAGCCCCAGGGGGATCCAACGATCCCGAACACGTGGTCGGCCCAGGTGATGGCCAGGAAGGTGGCGTCGATGATCCAGATGCCGTACCGCTTCAGAAAGGCCGGCGCCGGCCGGTTGGCGCCGACGAGCTTCTGGACAAAGTCAGACAGCGCCGCGAACGGGCACACCGCGCACCAGAACCGCCCGAAGAGGACATACAGCAGCGGCAGGGCCGGCCACCACAGCACCCACATCAGGGCCGTGCCGGCGTTCTCATGTGCTGTGGAGGGCCCTGCGAGCAGCTCGTAGGCGACGAGACCGAACACGGCTGCGATCGGGATCTGGAACGCGCCGGGGTACCACCGGCTGCGCATCACCGCGGAGACGAACCGGTTCTTGAGCAGGTCACGCCCCAGGGGTTCGCCCGGCTGCCGGTCGAAACGCGCGTCGTCCGGGTCGGTCCTGGCCGCAACTGCGCGATCGAGGCGCGGCGAGCTCTTCGACCGCGACGGGCGCTTTGGCCGAGTCTGCAGGCCCTGGCTCACTTCTTGGCCCTACCCGCGAGGCGGGTGGCTTTCTTGGCAAGGCTGAGCTCACGATCCTTGTGGCGCATCATGCCGGCTGTGAGAAGCACCGCCGAGGTAGCTCCACCGAAGGTGCCCAGGACGGGTACCAGCGGCCGGTGGGCGGCGGCTCCTGTCGCATCACTGTGCTCATGAGAGCCGGACATGTCCATCCCCGGCATGTCCTGTGGCATGTCGGCCGGAGCGGTGGGCGCCGGTGAGCTCCCGGACATGTCCATCCCCGGCATGTCCATTGGCATCTCGGCCGGATTGGTGGGCACCGGCGGGTTGTCGGACCCGTCGGCCACAGGAACCGCAGCAGTGCTGACCAGGGTCGCGGCGGACGCCTCCTCGTGTGAGGTGAGCGTCAATGACCCGATGACTGCGACCGCGGCAACCGTGGCACCCACCGACGCGACACGGACCCGCCGCCACCGAAGGGCCTCACATGCGGGTCGACTGCGGCTGGGTGGCGTGCTCGTGGCAGAAAGGGGCATGTGACAACAGTCGTTCAGGTGGCCAAAGGTCTCGAACGGTTTTCCATGAAGGTTCGCTGAAGGTCCCGGGCAAGGGTGTGACGCGCGCCACCATCAGCCAGGTTCTACGCTAGAGCCGTCCGCAGGCCAGGGCTGACCTTGGCAGGTCGCGGCATTCACGTGCGTAGTCGTCAAAGGAGCCACGGTGCCCGAGTTCGAATACGAAGACCTGCTTCCCCTGGGAGCCGACCACACGACATACCGACTGTTGACCAGCGAGGGCGTAACGACCGTCGCAGGCCCGGATGGGCGAGAGTTCCTTCAGGTGACGCCCGAGGCGCTTCGCCTGCTGACCGAGACGGCGATGCACGACATCGCGCACTACCTGCGCCCTGCGCACCTGACCCAGCTGCGCACCATCATCGACGACCCGCAGGCCAGCAACAACGACAAGTTCGTCGCGCTCGACCTGCTCAAGAACGCCAACATCGCCGCCGGTGGCGTACTGCCGATGTGCCAGGACACCGGCACCGCGATCGTCATGGGCAAGCGGGGCCAACGGGTGCTCACCGAGAGTGAGCAGGGCTCGGACGAGTCCGCAATTGCCCGCGGGGTGTATGACGCCTACACGCGGCTCAACTTCCGTTACTCCCAGATGGCACCGATCACGACCTGGGAGGAGAAGAACACCAGCTCCAACCTCCCCGCCCAGATCGAGCTGTATGCCGACACGGCGGCCGGCCACGAGACGACATACAAGTTCCTGTTCATGGCCAAGGGTGGCGGGTCGGCGAACAAGTCCTACCTCTACCAGGAGACCAAGGCGATCCTGAACCCCGAGTCCATGATTGCCTTCCTCGACGAGAAGCTGCGCGCTCTGGGCACAGCAGCCTGCCCGCCCTACCACCTGGCCATTGTCATCGGTGGCACGAGCGCCGAGTTCGCTTTGAAGACAGCGAAGTACGCCAGTGCGAAGTACCTCGACGAGCTTCCCCGCGAGGGATCAGCGAGCACGGCCCGAGGATTCAGGGACGTCGAGCTCGAGTCACGAGTGCTCGAGCTGACCCGCAACTTCGGCATCGGCGCACAGTTCGGCGGCAAGTACTTCTGCCATGACGTCCGGGTGATCCGGCTCCCCCGCCACGGTGCCTCGCTGCCGGTCGCGATCGCCGTCTCCTGCTCGGCCGACCGTCAGGCGCTTGGCAAGATCACGGCCGAGGGTGTGTTCATCGAGCAGCTCGAGACCGACCCCGCACGTTTCCTGCCTGAGGCCACGGAGGCGCACCTCACCTCGGAGTCCTCGACGACGGTGGACGAGGCGGTGAAGATCGACCTCACCCGGCCGATGGACGAGATTCGCGCCGAGCTGTCGAAATACCCGGTGATGACACGCCTTTCGCTGACCGGACCGCTCGTCGTGGCCCGCGACCTCGCCCACGCCAAGATCAAGGACCTGCTCGACGCGGGACAGCCGATGCCGCAGTACCTCAAGGACCACGCCGTCTACTACGCCGGCCCGGCCAAGACGCCGGCGGGCTATCCGAGCGGCTCCTTCGGCCCCACGACCGCTGGACGGATGGACTCCTACGTCGAGCAGTTCCAGGCCGCCGGCGGCTCGATGATCATGCTGGCCAAGGGCAACCGGTCCGGCGCGGTGACCGCCGCGTGCATGGCAAACGGAGGCTTCTACCTCGGCTCCATCGGTGGCCCGGCCGCCCGGCTCGCCCAGGACTGCATCAAGTCCGTTGAGGTCCTGGAGTACCCGGAGCTCGGCATGGAGGCGATCTGGAAGATCGACGTCGAGGACTTCCCCGCGTTCATCGTGGTGGACGACAAGGGCAACGACTTCTACGCCGAGACGGCCAAGCCAGTGGCGATGAGCATCACCAAGCGACCGGGGCTGTGAGCGAGGCCGGCGGCGGAACGCTGTCGGGTCCGTGGAGCCCGGCCGAGGCCTGGGCCAAGCTGGCCCGTGGCAATGAACGGTTCGTCGCCGGCGACTACTGGCACCCCAACCAGGACGCAGCCCGCCGGGACAGCCTGACCGAGGGCCAGACGCCGTTCGCCGTCTTCTTCGGCTGTGCAGACTCTCGGGTAGCCGCCGAGATCATCTTCGACTGCGGCCTCGGCGACCTCTTCGTCGTCCGTACCGCAGGCCATGTCATCGACACGGGCGTGCTTGGCTCCATCGAGTTCGGTGTCGCCATGCTGGACGTCCCGCTCGTGGTCATCCTCGGGCACGACTCGTGCGGCGCGGTCTCAGCGACAGTGGACGCGGTCCGCAGCGGCGTGCTGCCGGGGGGTTACATCCGCGACATCGTCGAACGCGTCACCCCCAGCGTCCTGGCCGCGCGGCAAGCCGGTATGTCGACGGCCGACGAGATCGAGACAGAGCACGTGCGACACACGCTAGGACTCCTGACCGAGCGCTCCCGCCTGATCGCGGACCGTGTCGCGAGCGGCCAGCTCGCCGTCGTGGGCGCCGTGTACAACCTCGGGGACGGCCGCGCGCGGATCGTGGACTCGGTCGGCCTCGACCTCACCCAGTAGTGCAGATAGAAAAGACCGGAACCAAAAAGACAAACTCTTCTTGGTTCCGATCTTGATGCTTTTGATGATCTTACCGAACGATCGTAACTCTGTTCTTCTGGAGAGTGACCTGAGTCTGTGCCAACAGCCTGCCATTCGTCGATGCGCCAGTACTCATGGCGATCATCGTCTTGGACAGTATCGTTCCCTCAGATCGCGCTGTTGTTCCGATGGCGACTGCGCCGGCGGTCTGCCAGAACACATTCTTGGCCCGTGCTCCGCCTGTCATCGTTACCTTGGTGGCGGAGGCCTGGGTAAGAGATCCGGCAACCTGGAAGATCCATACGTCGTTCGGGCCGCCCTCGAGGGTCACGTCATTTGATATCGAAACGTCGCCAGTCCATTTGTACAGACCGGGGGGCAGGATTAGTCCACCAATTTGTCCAGCGCCCAGGTTAACAAAACCAGGGTTCGTTCGTCCTGCGGCGTCAGTATAGGCGGCTTCCTCGTCGCGCACGGCCACCGTCAGGCCAGGGGCGTTCGTCACCCTGCATTGAGCTGGACCAGCCGCATTGACCGTGTAGATCGTCCCCGTCACTTCGGGGCACGTCAGACCGACAGCAGCACCGGTGATGGGGCTGGCCCCAACATTCCCCTTGATGGTCGAAGCATAGACATCGGTAACGCCCGTCTTCGTCAGTATTGCGAAGCTACCGGCCACCCCCAGGTTCACCGGCGCCGGACCTCTGGACCCAACGGAGGAAGGGGCCGGGGCGACGACCGGAGGGGGTGTCGGATCCACGGGAGGCGGTGTCAGGTCGACGACCGGAGGGGGTGTCGGATCCACGGGAGGCGGTGTCGGGTCGACGACCGGAGGGGGTGTCGGATCCACAACGCCGAATACCGTCAGTGGACGGACGGCGTACGGCCGTTGACTTGCGCTGGCCGGGTGTTCACTTGCACTGACCCGGCGTTCACCGGGGTCGGCCGAGACAACCATGGTGCCGGCCGCCAGCACTGCAGTCACTGCAATGGGAACGATGGTCCGAGTTAGGCGCAAAACTTCTCCTCGTAGCACTCAATATTGTGAAGTTTGGGTGTAGAAATCAGGATTGGTGATGCCTCTTCTTCAGGAGTTGAATTCATAACTTCGTGTGAAGGATATCATCCCCGATCAGTAAGCATTTGGTCGGGGCCAAGGTCTCGCTATAAACCAGCAACTATTCAGGCACGCCCGTGTCTGGATGAAAAAGTAGGGACGAAGAAGACCACGTCTTCTTCGTCCCTACCACAATGCTTCTGACTTACTTACAGAGCGGGCGGCGTGAGCGTGTTCATCTGGAGGGTGACTGCCGTCTGTGCCAGCAGTCTGCCGTTGATGGACGCCCTCGTCTTCATGGCGATCATCGTCTTGGAGAGAATCGTTCCCTCGAAGTGCGCCTGCGTCCCAATGGCGACCGCGCCGGCTGACTGCCAGTACACGTTCTTGGCCTGTGCGCCACCCGTCAGGGTCACATTCTTGGCTGAGGCCTCGGTAAGGGTCCCGGCAATCTGGAGGATCCAAACGTCATTCGGGCCACCTGCGAGGGTGACGTCGTTTGAGATGGATACGTTGGAGGTCCATTTGTAGAGGCCGGGAGCCAAGGTCAGCCCGCCAATTTCGCCAGCGCCAAGGTTAAGGGCATCGGGCAACGTCCGTCCGGCAGCGTCGTTGTAGGCAGTCTCCATGTCGCCCACAGCGGCCGTCAGACGGGTGGCGTCGGTGACCCGGCAGGGAAGGGGACCAGCAGCATCGACCGTGTAGATGATCCCGGTCACTTCTGCGCACGTCAGACCGATAGCAGCGCCGGTGAT
>Ga0209745_1001693_pt1 | contig 12931 bp, 9 predicted proteins | sample BarGraNGADG00312_FD_184495 | JGI IMG/M metagenome (GOLD analysis project Ga0209745, IMG submission 184495) | Arctic peat soil microbial communities from Barrow, Alaska - Barrow Graham LP Ref core NGADG0004-312 (SPAdes) (version 2) | ecosystem: Environmental > Terrestrial > Soil > Wetlands > Peat ... | reverse complement strand
ACGCCCTGGGCCCCCGACTCCTACTTGAGCGAGATCTTCAGCCGGTAGACGTCGCCGGCGACGCTGGTCTCGATCGGGAACTTCATCTTCTCGAACACGCGCAGCATCGCCTCGTTCTCGCGCAGCACTTCGGCCGTGAAGCCGTGCAGCCCCTGCTTGCGCGCAATCTGCGTCAGGTGCGCCAGCAACTCGGTACCCACACCCTTGTTCTGGAAGCGGTCGGTCACGGCGAACGCGACATTCGCCGTCAGGCCGTCCTCCTCGATGTAGTACTCGGCCAGCCCCGCCACCTCTGACCGCGCGCCCTCGTCCAGGCACGCCAGGATCACCATCTCGCGCGTGTAGTCGATGGCCACGAATTCCTGCAGGCGCTCGTGGGGCATGTCGCGCCGCGGCGTCATGAAGCGGCGGTACATGCTCTGGTCCGACAGCGAGTAGAAGAAGTCCTTCAGCAGCGGCTCGTCGCTGATCTTCACCGGCCGCAGCATCAACAGCAGGCCCCTCTTCGTCGTCTTGTGCGTCTCGTGGTGCTCGGGGTACTCGCCGCGTTCGCCCGGCACGAATTCCTGGTCGCCGTAGACCAGGTTGAGTCGCCGCGCCTCCTCCACCAACTGATGTCGGAACGCCGGATGCGCGATGGCGATCAGGTCCATGGCGCGCTCCCTGACGTTCTTGCCGTGGATGTGGGCGATGCCGTACTCCGTCACCACGTAGTGCACGTCGCCCCGGTTCAGCGTCACGCCCGCGCCCTCCGGGAGGAACGGCACGATTCGCGAGACGCTGCCGTCCTGCGCCGTGGACTGGAGCACCAGGATCGATTTCCCGCCCTTCGCCAGCACGGCGCCGCGCATGAAGTCGGCCTGCCCGCCGATCCCGCTGTAGAACGAGTGACCGATCGACTCGGCCGTCGCCTGCCCGGTCAGATCGATCTGCAGCACGCTGTTGATCGCGCACATGTTGTCGTGCTGCGCGATGACGATCGGGCTGTTCGTGTAGTCGATCGTCTTGAACTCGATCGCGGGGTTCCCGTCGATGAAGTCGTACGTGTCGCGGCTGCCCATGCAGAACGACGTGATCGTCTTGCCGCGGTTGATCGTCTTGCGCGAGTTGTCGATCACGCCCCGGCGGATCAGGTCCACCAGCCCATCGGTCAGCAGCTCGGTGTGCACGCCCAGGTGCTTCTTCCGGCCCAGCGCCGACATGATCGCGTTCGGCACGCTGCCGTACCCCACCTGGACCGTGTCGCCGTCCTCGACAATGCGCGCGACGTAGCCGCCAATGCGGGTGGCAATGGCGTCGGGGACATTCGGGCGGTATTCGAGCAGCGGCTCGTCGAACGGGATCACGTAGTCGACGTCGCTGATGTGCAGGAACCCGTCGCCCTGAACGCGCGGCATCTGCGCGTTGACCTGGGCGATGACCAGCGACGCGCTCCCGACGGCCGCCTTCACGATGTCCACCGCCACGCCGAGGCTGAGGAAGCCGTGGCGGTCGGGCAGCGACGTCTGGATGAGCGCGATGTCGATCGAGATGATCCGGCGGTTGAACAGGTCGGGAACCTGCGACAGGAAGATCGGCGTGTAGTCGGCGAGGCCGGCGTTGATGGCCGTGCGCGTGTTGTTCCCGATGAAAAAGGCGTTCAGCCGGAAGTTCGACTTCAGGCGCTCGTCGGTGTACGGCGCCACGCCGAGCGTCCAGACCTGGATAATCTCGGCGTCGAAGAACGCCTTGGGGTGCGCCTTCACGTAGTCGGTCAGCGCCTGGACCAGGTGCTGGGGTTCGCCGCACGCGGTCCCGAGGAAAATCCGGTCGCCGCGCCGGATATGCGCGAACACCTCGTGTTCCGGTAGGAACTTGTCGGGATACTGCGCCTTCAGCCGGTCGAGTTCGCCGAGTCCTGGCACGCTCATCGCACGCTCCTCGCCCGCAGTGTTCGCGAACGCAGACGTCCGCTCGGAATGCGTCACGTCATGGGGTCATTCGCCGTGGCGGCTTCGACGAGGCGCCTCGACGGCGAGACCGGGTAGAATGAAGCGGCCTCATTCTACATGGTGGCGTGGCCATACTCCATTGCAGGGCGTGCGTGATACATGGACGCGATCGATCGATACGCGGGTGACCTCCTCGGCAGGGCGACAGTGGCCGCCCAGGCCTTCCGGCAATTCGACCAGGACCAGGTGGACCGGGTCGTCGAGGCGGTCTACCAGGCGGCGTGGAACGCGCGGGTCGAGCTGGCCCGCCAGGCCTTCGAGGAGACCGGCATGGGGATCCTCGAGGACAAGGTGATCAAGAACTCGTACGCGAGCCTCCTCGTGTACGAGGACATCCGCGCCCGTCGGACGGTCGGCGTGATCTGCCACGACCCGGTCCGCGGAATCAGCGAGGTCGCGCAGCCGCGGGGCCCGATCCTGGCGACGATTCCGGTGACCAACCCCACGTCCACCACGATCTTCAAGGCCCTGATCTGCATGAAGACCCGCAACCCGGTGATCTTCAGCCCGCACCGGGGCGCGCGGAAGTGCATCCGCGAGACCTCGCGGATCCTGGCCGCGGCGGCCGAACGTGCCGGGGCGCCCGCCGACGCCATCCAGTGCATCTCCCGGTCGCAGTCCGACTATTTCGAGCGCATCCTGCGGCACCCTCAGCTGGCCCTCATCCTCGCGACGGGCACCAGCTCCGTCGTGCGGCTGGCACAGCAGTCTGGCACACCCACGCTCGGCGTCGGCCCAGGCAACGTGCCGATCTACGTCCACCGCTCGGCCGACGTGCCGCTGGCCGCCCGCTCCATCGTCTTTTCGAAGACGTTCGACAACAGCACGATCTGCGGCAGCGAGCAGGCCATCGTCGTGGAGCCGGACGTGGACTGCGAGCTGCGGCCGCTGCTGGAGAAGAGCGGCGCGTACTTCTGCACGCCACAGCAGACGGAGGCTCTCGGCGCCGCCTGCGTGGACGTCGGGCGCAGGCGGATGAGGGCCGAGGTGGTCGGCCAGCCGGCCCGGTTCATTGCCGCCCGCGCAGGGTTCCCCGTGCCCGAGCGCACCCGAATCCTGATCGGCGAGCCGGAAGGCGTCGGGCCGGACCACCCGCTGTCGTACGAGATTCTCGCGCCCGTGCTTGCGTACTACCGGGTGGACACGTACCCGCAGGCGATCGACACGTGCGAGGCGCTGAACCACTGGGGCGGCGTGGGCCACACGGTGGGCGTCTACGCGAACGACGAGCGGGTGGTCCAGGATTTCGCGATGATGAACGCGGGCCGGATCCTGGTGAACACGCCGTCGAGCCAGGGCGCGATCGGCGGCACGTTCAATACGCTCCGCCCGTCGCTCACGCTGGCCTGCGGAACCGAGGCGGGCAACGTGAGCACCGACAACATCTCGACCGACCACCTGCTGAACATTCACCGGGTGGCGCGCCGGCGTCCCAACTCACGCTGGCTCGACTCGGCCCGGGCGCGCAGCGTGGACGAGAAGGTCGGCGCGGAGGAAATCAGGGAGATCTACAACAGGAACTGGTAGTTCTCGAGCCGCTCCGCGATCGCGTCCAGGAACTCCTCGCTCCCGACCAGCTGCTTGGCCGGGGGCGTGGCCAGGCGCGCCAGGTCGCCGGTCATCACGCCGTCGGTGATCGTCTTCAGCGACGCCTGCTCCAGCCGGTTCGCGAACGCGACCAAGTCGGGCAACGTGTCGATCTCGCCGCGCTTCCGCATCGCGCCCGTCCACGCGAAGATCAGCGCCATCGAGTTGGTCGAAGTCTTCTCTCCCTTCAGGTGCTTGTAGTAGTGCTTCTGCACGGTGCCGTGCGCGGCCTCGTAATTCGAGCAGCCGTCGGGCGAGACCAGCACGGAGGTCATCATGGCCAGGCTGCCGAAGGCGGAGGCCACCATGTCCGACATCACGTCACCGTCGTAGTTCTTGCACGCCCACAGTATGCCGCCCTCGCCTTTCATCACCCGCGCGACCACGTCGTCGATCAGCGTGTAGAAGTACTCGATGCCCGCCGCCGTGAACTTGTCCCTGTAGCCCTTGTCGAACTCGTCCTGGAAGAGCAGCTTGAACGTCTGGTCGTACGTCTTCGAGATGGTGTCCTTGGTGGCGAACCACATGTCCACCTTCTCGTCGAGCGCGCAATTGAAGCACGCCCGCGCGAAGCTGCGGATCGACTTCTCGGTGTTGTGGATCCCCTGCAGGATCCCCGGTCCCTTGAACTCGTGGATCAGGACCCGCTGCTCCCTGCCGTCGGCGCCGGCAAACACCAGTTCCGCCTTGCCGGGGCCAGGCACCGCGATCTCCACGTTCTGGTACACGTCGCCGTAGGAATGGCGGCCGACGATGATCGGCTTCTTCCAGGTGGCGACACTCGGGGTGATGTTGGGGACCAGGATCGGCTTGCGGAACGTGGTGCCGTCGAGCGCAGCGCGGATGGTGCCGTTCGGGCTCTTCCACTGCGTCTTGAGGGTGTATTCCTTCACCCGCTCGGCGTTCGGCGTGATGGTCGCACACTTGACCGCCACACCCAGCCGCTTGGTCGCCTCGGCCGCGTCCATCGTCACCTTGTCGTCGGTGTCGTCTCGGTGCTTCAGGCCGAGGTCGTAGTACTCGGTCTTCAGGTCCACGTACGGCGTCAGCAACTTGTCCTTCACCCACGCCCACAGCACACGGGTCATCTCGTCGCCGTTCATCTCGACGATCGGGGTCGTCATCGCGATCTTCGTCATCGTATCCTCCAAAAAGCCGCCGGCCAGCGGCCGGCGCTACGAGCACCCGCAGGTCCTTGCGGCGCAACCCTCCTGGCTTGTGGCTCCTATCCCCTCGCCTCGATCTGCGCCTTGATCCACGGGAGCTTGCCGCCGGCCTTGAGAATCTGCGCGTCGAGCGGCGACAGCGTGTGAACGAGTTCGGCCTCGGTGCCGTCGGTCACGTTCCGCAGCACGGTCCGGCCCTGGAGATCGCCGATCCTGACCTGGATGTAGTCGCCCGGCTCCAGCGAATCGTAGTCCGCCGGGTTCTTGAACGTCAGCGGGACGATCCCGAAATTGATCAGGTTGGCCAAGTGGATGCGCGCGAACGAGCGCACGATGACCGCCTTCACGCCCAGGTATTTCGGGGCGAGCGCCGCGTGCTCGCGGCTCGAGCCCTGGCCGTAGTTGTCGCCGCCGATGATGAACCCACCGCCGGCCGTTTTCGCGCGCTGCGCGAACGTCGGGTCCACGGCCTCGAACACGTATTTCGAGATCTCGGGGATGTTGCTGCGGAGGGGCAACACCTTGGCGCCCGCCGGCATGATGTGGTCGGTCGTGATGTTGTCGCCCACCTTCAGGAGCACCTGGCCGTCGAGCATGTCCGGAAGCGGCGGGAATGCCGGCAGCGGCGCGATGTTCGGTCCGCGCAGGATCGTCGCGTTGGCGGCGACGGGTTCGTCGAGCGGCGGGATGAACAGGTTGTCGTTGACGAAGAACCGCCTGGGCAGCTTCAGCTTCGGCGCCTCACCCAGGTCGCGCGGGTCGGTCAGCACGCCCATGAGCGCCGTGGCCGCGGCGACTTCCGGTGACACGAGGTACACCGACGCGTCCTTGGTTCCGCTCCGGCCCTCGAAGTTTCGGTTGAACGTCCGCACCGAGACAGCGCCTGACGGCGGGGCCGCGCCCATCCCGATGCACGGCCCGCACGCATTCTCCAGGATGCGGGCGCCGGCCGCAACCAGGTCGCGCAGGTCGCCGCTGTCGGCCAGGTGCTCGACCACCTGGCGGCTGCCGGGATTGATCGTCAGGTGAAGGCTCTCGGCAATCGTCTTCCCCTTCAGGACCGCCGCTGCCACCTTCATGTCCTTGACCGACGAGTTCGTGCACGACCCGATGCACACCTGGTGCACCGGGATGTGACCGATCTCGCGGACGGTCTTCACCGCGCCCGGGCTGTGCGGCGAGGCCGCCAGCGGTTCGAGTGTGTCGAGGTCGATCTCGATGACCTCGTCGAAACCCGGGCGCCAATCGGCCGCGAGACGCACAAAGTGATCTTCACGCCCCTGCGCCCTGAGGAAGGCCCTGGTCACGCCGTCGCTCGGGAAGATGGAGGTGGTGGCGCCGGTTTCCGTGCCCATGTTCGTGATCGTGGCGCGGTCGGGCACCGACAGCGTCCTCACGCCGGGGCCGAAGTACTCGAACACCTTGCCGACGCCGCCCTTCACGTCCACCCGCCGGAGCAGCTCGAGGATGATGTCCTTGGCCGACACCCAGGCCGGCAGCTTGCCCGTCAGCTTGACGCCGACGACCAGCGGCACCTTGATGCGGAACGGCTCGCCGGCCATCGCGCACGCGACGTCGAGCCCGCCCGCGCCCATCGCCAGCGACCCGATGCCTCCAGCGGTTGGTGTGTGGCTGTCGCTGCCGATCAGCGTGCGCCCTGGCCGCGCGAATCGTTCGAGATGGAGCTGGTGGCAGATCCCGTTGCCCGGACGCGAGAACACGATGCCGTGCCTGGCCGCGACCGTCCGAAGGTAGTTGTGGTCATCCGCGTTCTTGAAGTCGCTCTGCAGCGTGTTGTGATCGACGTAGCTCACCGAGAGCTCGGCCTTCACCCGAGGAATGCCAATTGCCTCGAACTGCAGGTACGCCATCGTCCCCGTCGCGTCCTGCGTGAGCGTCTGGTCGATGCGGACCGCGATTTCCCTGCCGGCCACCCACTCGCCCTCGACGAGGTGCTGTTCGATGATCTTCCGCGTGACTGAACTACCCATCCTGAATCTCCTGTTTCGTCTGGCGCCTGTCGTTCGATGACGCTTCTGCGTCAGTTCCGACCCCTCAGCGTCAGTTCCCGACTCTTCATCGTCAGTTCCGACTAGATCCCGTATTTTTCGATAATCCCCTTCTTGTCCAACCCGAGGATGCCGTACTTCGCGCCCACTTTCTTGAACGCCTCGAGCGCGTCCTTCAACATTGGGATGTCGTGGTCGGCCGACATCTGCGTCCGGATCCGCGCCTGGCCGGCGGCCACCACCGGGAAGAAGAACCCGATGACGTAGACGCCTTCCTGGAACAGGTCGGACGCGATGTCCTGGCTGAGCTTCGCGTTGAACAGCATGATCGGCACGATCGGGCTCGCGCCTTCCTTGATGACGAATCCCGCCTCCGGCACCGCCTGGCGCCAGAACTTCTGGTTTTCCTCCAGGCGATCGCGGCGCTCCGTGCTGGCGCTGACAATCTCGAGCACCTTCAACGCCCCTGCCGTAATTGGCGGCGCCACGGCGTTGCTGAACAGGTAGGGCCGTGCCTTCTGCCGGCACAACTCCACGATCTCCTTCCGGCCCGACACGCAACCGCCGCTCGCGCCGCCCAGCGCCTTTCCCAGCGTCGTCGTGATGATGTCGATCTTGCCGACGACGTTGAAGTGCTCGTGCACGCCGCGCCCGGTCTTGCCCATGAAGCCACTGGCGTGGCTGTCATCCACGAACACCATCGCGTTGTACTTCTCGGCGAGCGCCACGATCTCGTCGAGCGGGGCGAGGTCACCGTCCATGCTGAACACGCCGTCGGTGATGATCAGCCGGACCCGCTTGTCCTGGTGCTCCTGGAGCTTCTGCTCCAGGTGCTTCATGTCGGCGTGCTTGAAGGTGTCCTGCATCGCCTTGCACAGGCGCATGCCGTCCACGATGCTCGCGTGCACCAGGCGGTCGGCGATCATCACGTCCTGGTCGTTCAGCACTGCCTCGAACACGCCGCCGTTCGCGTCCATGCAGCTCGGAAAGAGGATCGTGTCCTCGGTGCCGAGGAACTCGGTCAGCTTCTGTTCGAGCTGCCGGTGCAGGTCCTGCGTGCCGCAGATGAAGCGTACGCTCGACATCCCGTAGCCGCGCTCGTCGAGCCCCTTGTGCGCGGCTGCGACCACCTCGGGATGACTCGACAGGCCGAGGTAGTTGTTCGAGCACAGGTTGACGACGCGCCTGGGCGCCTGCCCGGCGGGGAACTCCACCGAGATGCCCGCGGCCTGCGGGGAGTGGATGAACCGCTCCTGCTTGAAAATGCCCTTCTCGCGGATCGCGTTCAGTTCGGCCTGGTAGGCCTCGTGCACGATAGACGGGTATGCCATATGAGTCCCCTTCACCTACTTCTTGAACTTCTCGACCAACTGGATGATGCTCGCGACCGTGTTGAACGCCTCGGGCGTCGCCTGGTCGTCGGGGATCGAGATGCTGTATTTCTTCTCGAGAAACCGCTTCAGGCTGACCATGCTGAAACTGTCCACGATGCCGCTGCTGATGAGCGTGGTGTTCTCGTCGAGCTCGACCTCGTCGGCCTCGTCCTCGTCGATGTACTCGTTCTTGATGTAGTCGAGGATGGTCTGTTTCACGCGCAATCTCCTCGCGGGTCTGGAAGCCCGCGCCACATGACAGTTTCCGGCCCGCGCCACGTTTACGAACCCGCGCCGCACTCGAGGATGACGACGGCTGCCGCCAGTTCCCTGGTCGTCGTCAGCGCCAGGTGGACCCGCTGCACGCCCTGTCGCTCCGCTTCCGCGCCCACCGCTCCGCCGAGGACCATGCGTGCCGCGCCAGGCGTCTCCCCGGGGATCACCTGGATATCCTTCCACGACATCAGGCCGACCAGGCCGGTGCCTAGCGCTTTCAGCACCGCCTCGCGCGCCGCAAATCGCGCCGCGAGATGCTCGTCGCGCCGCCGCCGTCGCCCGCACCAGACAATCTCGGCGGGGGGAAACAAGCTTTCGAGGAAGCCGGGGTCGTGCCGGGCGGCAATCCGCGAGAAGCGGGCGACGTCAACGAGATCGAAGCCGATACCGAGGATCACCGGCAGACTTCACCTAACCCGGTCGAACCGGAACCAAAGTGGCTCGGCCGGATTATTCAGGGACTAAAGACGGCCAATCGGCGGAAGTCTAGCATACACTGCTCTGGTGCTAGCCGGCCCCGATTCTCAGGAACCGGATCTGCCCCCCTCTCGTCTTGTAGAATGATGGGGCGCTCGCTGCCATGCGTGCCAGAAAACCCAGTCTCGCCGACCGTTCGCGCTCGTTTCTCGACGCGTACACCCATGGGTTGAAACGCGAGGACGTGCAGCGCCTGTTTACCCGCGACACCCGCGAGGCCTACCGTTTTTTCGCCCGACATATCGACGAGACCGCCTTCACCGGCCTCTCGCGCCACCGCCGCTGGCTGATGCGGGCACGGCTGCTCTTCTGGGCCTTCACGCTGCGCCTGTCGCCGGCGCGCCGGCTGCTCTACGGCGTCGCGCTGTTGCTCTGCCTGCTCGGCTTCATCAATTTGTTCCACGGCTTCAGCGCGAACGGCGTGTCCGTGTTCCTGGGCCCGGTTCCTGTCGAGATCGGCCTTCCCCTGCCGCACTGGGCGCCGGGTGCCGGCAGCCTGTTCGTCGGGTTCCTCCTGATCAACCTGCTGGTGCTGCTGGAGGTGGCCGACCGGCTATCGCTCAAGAACGACCTCGAGATCGCGCGCGAGATCCAGCACGCAATGCTTCCGCAGGCGGCGTACGACTCTGCGACCTTCGAGGCGTTCGGCCTGACGCGGCCAGCCAACACGGTCGGCGGCGACTTCTACGACGTGCTCCCGCTGCCTGACGGTCGGGTGGTGGTCTCGCTGGGAGATGTGGCCGGCAAGGGGAGCCCCGCCGCGCTGCTGATGGCCCTGCTGCTCGCGATGTTCCGCACGCTGGTGGACGAGGGGCTCGAGGCTGCCGCGCTCGCCGAGCGGTTGAACGTCCAGGTGTCGCGCCACTCGCCCGCGTCGCGGTTCATCACGCTGTTCTTCGCCACCTGCGACCCGACGACCGGACGGATGGTCTACGTGAACGCCGGCCACATGCCTGCGCTCCTCCGCCGGCGCAACGGCACGTTCGAGCGGCTGACGGGGGGCGGGGTGGCGTTGGGGATGTTCGAGTTGTCGCGCTACGAGGCGCACGAGGCGACCCTCGAGCCGGGGGACATGCTGGTGCTCTACAGCGACGGCGTCACCGAAGCCGAGAACCACCAGGGGCAGCCGTTCGAGGAATCGGGCCTCGAGCGAATAGTGGACGTCCACGCGGGCTCGAGTCCGTTCGACCTGGCGAAGACCATCCTGAGGGTGGTGGAAACCCACGCCCAAGAGACATTCCTGGCTGACGATCTGACCGTCCTCGTGGTCAAACGGAAAGATCGTCCCACCTCGTCATGAACCGTCTTGTTCTGGTCATCGTCTTTCTCGGTGGCTTGGCTGACCCGGCCGCCGGGCAAACGGGCCTGGCGGTAAACCCGGTGGCGACGCTGCTCGCCAGGCTCGAGCAGACGCTGCGGGAAGGACCCGCCGAGCGTTACCTCGACCTCCTGTCGTCGGCCGCCAACCGGGAGTTCTGCGCCGACTTTGCCCGGACGGTCATCGTCCCTGGTATCACGCGCGCCGTCGTGCGTGAGCGGGACCGCACCGAGTTGACCGGCGCCCTCCCCGGGGAGGGGTTTCGCCTCCTGATCGAGGTCTTCCTGGAGTCCGGGCCGCGCGCCAGGGCTGCGACCTGGCGCCTCGATGTTCGACGCCGCGGCTCCGACCCGTCCGCCGAGTGGGGCATCGTCTCGCAGGAAATCCTGACGACGCTGCAGGGGTTGTATCGGCTGACGCTCAACCCGAAACGCCAGATTGCGGTGCGCGACCTGGCGGTGTCGGCGGAGGACCTCAAGCTCGTCGTTCCCGAAGGGTCGATGTTCGTCGCGGAGACCGAGGCCGGGCCGACGGCGTTCGTGATCCTCGGGCGGGGCGACATGAGCTTCACGCCCGCGCCGCGGACCGAGCGGGCGCAGCTGCGCGTCGTGACGGGCGCCGAAACGCTGCAGAGCTCGTTCGACACCGCGTTCCTGCGTGTCAACCCGAACGACACCGGGGAGCGGCTGACCGGTCGCGAGATGGTGGATCGTCCCGTCGACCCTCGCGACTTGAAGCGCGCCGAAGAGGTATTTCGCCAGGAGGTTGTAAAGTCGTTCGGCCTCGACCTGGGCGAACTGAGCAGCGACACCTGGTCGCTGCTGCCGGTCGGCGGCGATTTCCTGGCCGAGATCCGCACCAGGCGCTTCGACGCGATTACCTACGCGCGATCGGGCAGCGAGGTCGAAGACATCTCGCTATACGACCGGAAGAACCGGCGCAACATCTCGGTCTACTCGTCGCGAGCCCACCTGGCGAAGTTTACCCGTTTCTACACGGAGGACGAGAAATCCGACTACATCGTCAAGTCGTACGACGTGGAGGTCGGGTTCAACCCGATTAGACGGTCGATCGAAGGGCGCGCGCACCTCACGATCGAGACGGTCGCCCCATCGATGAACAGCCTGACGGTACGACTGGCCGAGCCGCTCGCGGTACAGTCGGTGGTCTCGAAGGAACTCGGCCGCCTGTTGTGCGTCCGTGTCCGCAACCAGAACAGCCTGGTCGTCAACCTGCCCACGACCGTCATCAAGGGGTTCCGGCTCACACTTTTGATCAACTACTCCGGGATTCTTCAGCCGCAGGCCATCGACAGGGAGGCGATCTCGACGCAGCTTCCGCAGATGCAGGAAGCGGAGGAATCCGAGATTCCGCTCGAAGAGAGTTATATCTTCAGCAACCGGAGCTACTGGTATCCGCAGGCGCCGACGCTTGGTTACGCCCCCGCGACGATCAAGGTCACCGTGCCCGAACCGTACAGCTGCGTGGCCAGCGGAGAGTTCGTGTCCGCGATCCCGGCGCCCGGAGCCGTGCGACAGGGCCAGCACCTGAGACAGTTTTCCTTCGCGGTGAAACAGCCGGTTCGCTACCTGTCGTTCCTTGTCGGCCGTCTCACCGAGGCCAGGAGCGAGAGGATCACGCTCAAGAACCTGGCAGAGGCTGTCCACGCGCCAAGGTCCCCTGGCGTCTATTACGACGAGGTGGAATTCAGCGTGCAGACGCACCCCCGGCAGAAGGGTCGGGGGAAGCAGGTGGCGAAGACTGCAGCCAGCATCCTCCGGTTCTACACCTCGCTCGTCGGCGACTTTCCCTATTCGGCGCTGACGCTGGCGGCCGTCGAACGGAGGCTGCCGGGCGGCCACAGCCCGGCGTACCTGGCGATCGTCGCCATGCCTGGGCCGGCGTCGACCCTCAGGTGGTCGGACGATCCCGGCGCGCTGCCTGACTTCCCGGACTTCTTCGTGGCGCACGAGCTGGCGCACCAGTGGTGGGGCCAGGCGGTCGGGTGGAAGAACTACCACGAGCAGTGGCTGAGCGAAGGGTTTGCGCAGTATTTTTCCGCGCTCTACGCGGAACGATCCCTCGGCCGGAACGTGTTCGACGGCATCATCCGGCGGATGCAGGCGTGGGCCATGGACAAGTCGGACCAGGGGCCGATCTACTTGGGCTATCGCATCGGCCACGTGAAGGGAGACAGCCGTCTCTTCCGCGCGGTGGTCTACAACAAGGGCGCGATGGTGCTCCATATGCTGCGGCGTTTGGTGGGCGACCAGGCGTTCTTTGACGGCTTGCGCCGCTTCTACGACACGTGGCGGTTCCAGAAGGCCGGCACGGACGACTTCCGCCGGGCGATGGAGAGGGAATCGGGCGTGGACCTGGGCCGCTTCTTCGAGCAGTGGGTGTTGGGCGAGGGGTTGCCGCAGGTCGCGTTCACGTCGCGGATCGAAAAGCGCGGCGACGGGACAACCGAGGCGGTGCTCCGGTTCGAGCAGACAGGCGAGGTGTACGACCTGCCGGTGACCGTGACGTTCGAGCACACGGACAACAGCGTCTCCAGTGTTGTGGTGAAGCTGACGGACCGGGTGGTGGAAACCCGGGTGCCAGTCGCCCGCCAGGTCAGGAAGATCGACGTGAACCGTGACCAGGCCGCGCTGGGTGTATTCAAGTAGGGGCGACCGGCCGGTCGCCCCTACGGTGTCTCGGCCCGCCTGTCCACCTGTCCGCCTGCCCGCCT
>Ga0209745_1001690_pt1 | contig 12947 bp, 6 predicted proteins | sample BarGraNGADG00312_FD_184495 | JGI IMG/M metagenome (GOLD analysis project Ga0209745, IMG submission 184495) | Arctic peat soil microbial communities from Barrow, Alaska - Barrow Graham LP Ref core NGADG0004-312 (SPAdes) (version 2) | ecosystem: Environmental > Terrestrial > Soil > Wetlands > Peat ... | reverse complement strand
CCGCCAGGAAGCACCCGGGAGCCGGCCGCGTCCCACACGGTCACCCCGTCCCGTGTCGCGGCGAGCAGGACGTCGCCGTCCCCGCTCGCCCGCAGCGTCGTCACGGGGGCGGACGTGGTGAACCGGAGCACCGGCGTCGTGGCACCCTCGCCGTCGGTCGTGTACACCCGACCGTCCGTGAGCCCCACGGCCGCTGTGGATGAGTCCGCGCTGGTCGCGACCGCCGTGATGTCGGCGTCGAAGGTGACGAAACGGTCCACGAGCGGCGAGGCGAATGCCGCCTGCAGGAGTGCCTCCCGAGTCGCGGCGGATTCCTCGGTGCGGAAGCCCTGCACCGCGATGAGCTGTGCCAGCCGCAGGTCGGAGTCGAGCAGCCCGGAAGCCGTGCTGGCCAGCTGGCGGGAGCGCAGCGTCACAGCCTGGCGAAGCACGTCGTCCCGCTGCCCGACGGCCAGCACGGTCGAGACGATCGAGACCACCAGCAGGAGTGCCAAAAGGCTCACCGCCGAGGTGGCCAGCCGGCGAACCCTGCGGTGCTGGGTGAGGTCCTCCCCGATCAGGTCGTCGCGGGCGACTCCCCGGATGGGCGCGGACAGGTCCGCCATGGCCGCCGCGAAACGAGGATCAGCCGCTGGGGCGGGGGAGTCATGCACCCAGCGCAGGTCGAGCCAGCGTGGCTCCTCCTCGAAGGCCGCACGCAGGCACGGTGGCACCGCACTGTCGGCGCTGAACCGGTTTCCAGCCTGGTCCCAGGCCAGAACACCGGCGTCCAGCACCAGCAGGATCGACCCGGAGCCCTTGTGGTCGAGCCACCACGCGACCTCCTTCTCGACGTATTCGGAGGCCCCGGCTGCGGGGCTGAGCAGGACGACAAGGTGGCCAGCCGCTGCGAGGCCATCCTCGATCGCGGACCACAACGCCGGGTTGGTCGACATCGCGGAGTCGTCCCGGAAGACCCGGACGGCACGACGCTGGTTCCATGGACGGGCGAAGCGCTGTAGCCCGCGCTGTACCGCGATGGCCGTCCGCTCGGAATCCGAGCGCGCGTAGGAGATGAAGGCGTCCCACGCTGCGGCCATGGTGCATTCTCGACCCGTGGGGGTCGGCACCGGCCCCGGTCCTGGGCAATTGTGAGCACTCCCGCCCTGCCATTCGCGACGGTCAGACAATCCCCCAGAGAGGCAGCACCCCGGTCGAAGCGAGCAGGGGACCTCGAGAACCGCCGCAAAGATGTTCACCGACCGGATTCGAAACGGCACAACCGTTCAAAGTCCTTGCCAGAGCCACGACGCTGCGCGGCCGCGGCATTGACCTAATTCAGTCGGGTGAAGACATCCACAGCGAACCCACATAGCCGAGCGTGGAGCGGGATCATTCGGGTAATTGCGGATTCTGCCCAAAGGAGGGCAACCATGAACGTTCGCCGTCCCAGCTGTGCCGTGGTCTCGGTCATCCTGATCGCTGCCGGCTTCCTTCTCTCCCCGCCCACGACGGCCTATGCCGCCACGTGTTCGGGGGCGACTTACCAGGATTTCGATGACGACGGCCACGCCGACATCGTCGTCGCGCGAACCCTGCCTGCGACGCAGGTAGGGGTCGTCGACATCGTCATGAGCGGCGGCACTACCCAGACCATCAGCGCCGCATCCATTGGCTACGCGTCATCGGTGAACGACCAGTTCGGCGCGGACATCACGGTCTCCAACATGGACGGACTCGACGAGTGCCCTGATCTGGCCATCGGCGCACCGGGCACCCCCGGCGGCGGAGCGATCTACCTCGTCCGCGGAAACGCTCACGGCGTGGGCGGCACTCCCGCCAGGATCCTGTCCCCATCAGCCGGTGAGCGCTTCGGCACCACGGTGGGGGCACTCGACCTGTCCTGGACCGGGATGAAGCTCCTCGTTGGCGCTCCCGGACTGAGCGTCGGAGGAGTCGCTGAGGCCGGCGGCGTCTGGGTCTGGCAGCTCACCAACGGCGCGCCCACCGGGGTTCCGGCGCTGTACACCTACAGCACCTTCGGCGCCGCTCCCGCCGTGGCCGACCACCTCGGCGCGGTGATGAGCATCTCCGACTACCAGGTGACGCTCGGCGTCCCCGATCGCAACATCGGGGCAGCCAAGGACGCCGGTGAGGTGATCACCTTTGAATTTACCGACGAGACCGGCCCGATCACGCTCAGGGACTGGACGCGGGCGAACCAGAACAGCCCCAAGGCGCCGGACAAGGCCGAAACCGGTGACCACTTCGGTGCAAGCGTCGACGCGGACGGCGCGTACGTCCTGGTCGGCGTGCCCGGCGAGGACGTCGGGACGCGCAAGGACACCGGCATGGTCATGCGGTACGCCCCCTTGACCAACCACAAGACCAGCAGCTGGAAGTCCTGGACCCAGAACAGTTCCGGTGTGCCGGGAACGAATGAGAAAGGCGACCAGTGGGGAGCTGCCGTCCACCTGGGCTGGGTCGAGGTAGAAATCGACGACGACCCGTACCCGATGCCGGTGTACGTGGTGGGAGCGCCCGGTGAGGACGTCGGCAAGGTGAAGGACGCCGGCGCGATCACGATCATGGCGCCAGGGGTGAAGCCGGCCTTCGCCCTCAACCAGGGCTCGGGACTGCCCGGGAAGGCCGAGAATGGCGACCGCGTGGGCTCGGCTTTCGGTGACTTCCAGGGTGAGTACCACGGGCCGTACCACGGCGGCGACGGGCTCCTGGTCGGCGCACCCGGTGAGGACGTCGGCAGCGTCGTTGACGCCGGTGTGGTGATCAGCGCTCGCGGGCTGCTGCCGAAGGGCACGTACGCCTGGAAATCCACCAGCAACGTCGGCGCGCCGGTTGCCGGCACGCGGTACGGCTGGACGCTGCCCAGGACGTAACGACATCGGGCGTCCGGCCAGATCCCGGCCGGGCGCCCTTACCGCCCACCACGCACCGCACCGGTCGAGGGGGGGTTACACGTAGTTATGAGCAGTCCATCGTCAGCGACGTGTGAGCCGACCCGAGGCGGTGCGTGGTGGACCTGGCATTGTTCGCGCCCCCTTCCCTGAAGCGGCGTCAGGGGAGCGGTCTAGCATGACCCGCGTGCCCACCCCGCTCGCTGCTGTCGATGTGCTGCGTCTGACGTTCGGATATGACGCCTTTCGCGGCACGCAGGAGCAAGTGATCAGCCACGTCATCGGCGGTGGCGATGCCCTCGTGCTGATGCCCACCGGTGGCGGGAAATCGTTGTGCTACCAGATTCCGGCGATGGTGCGTCCGGGCGTCGGAGTGGTGATCTCACCCCTGATCGCGCTCATGCACGACCAGGTGACCGCCCTGGACGCGCTGGGAGTGCGCGCCGGTTTCCTCAACTCCAGCGTCACCTCAGAGGAGCTTCGGACAACGGAGCGAGCGGCGCTCGCCGGCGAGCTGGACCTGCTGTACCTCGCGCCGGAACGGCTCGGGCTGGAGCGGACGCAGGAGTTCCTCGACCGGCTCCAGGTGTCGTTGTTCGCGATCGACGAGGCGCACTGTGTGTCCCAGTGGGGTCACGACTTCCGTCCGGATTACTTGCGACTGTCGGTCCTGCACGACCGCTGGCCTTCGGTGCCGAGAATTGCGCTCACCGCGACGGCGACGCCCGCCACGCGCCGGGAAATCGTCGAGCGGTTGGGCCTGCAGCAAGCGCGGACGTTCGTGGCGAGCTTTGACCGTCCCAACATTCAGTACCGCATCGAGTCGAAGCAGCAGCCGCTCAAGCAGCTTCTCGACCTGATCCGTGGCGAGCACAACGGAGATGCCGGGATCGTCTACTCCCTGTCGCGAAAGTCGGTAGAGAAGACGGCCGAAGCGCTGAGCAAGGAAGGGATCACCGCCCTGCCCTACCACGCGGGGCTGCCTGGGCCGGTGCGGTCGGCGAACCAGACCAGCTTCCTTCGCGAGGACGGGGTCGTGATGGTTGCCACGATCGCGTTCGGCATGGGGATCGACAAGCCCGACGTGCGGTTCGTGGCGCACCTGGACCTGCCGAAGAGCATCGAAGGCTATTACCAGGAGACCGGTCGCGCCGGTCGGGACGGGCTTCCCGCCACCGCGTGGATGGCGTACGGCCTGGCCGACGTCGTCCAGCAGCGGCAGATGATCCAGGGTTCGGACGGCGATGCACAACACAAGCGTTTGTTGGGCCAGCACCTGGATTCGATGCTCGGGCTGTGCGAGACCCTCGGGTGCCGACGGCAGTTGATCCTCGCCCATTTCGGCGAGCCCAGCGGGCCCTGCGGCAACTGCGACACCTGCCTGAACCCACCGGTTGCCTGGGACGGCACCGTGCCGGCGCAGAAGCTGCTCTCGACGATCGTGCGGCTCCATCGCGAGCGCAATCAGCGCTACGGTGCCGGCCACCTGATCGACATCCTGCTCGGCAAGCGCACCGAGCGGGTCGACCAGTGGGACCACGACGGTCTCAGCACCTTCGGAATCGGGACCGAACTCACGGACCTGCAGTGGCGGGCCGTCGCACGGCAGCTTCTCGCGAGCGGGCTCCTCGCGGTCTCCGGCGACGGGCACGGCACGCTCGGGCTGACCGAAGCCTCTTGGCTGGTTCTGCGTGGTGAGCAGCAGGTGCAGTTGCGCCAGGAGACGGTGGTGCGCGCCCAGCGGTCCAGTCGAAAACCCTCGGTGGGCCCCGATGGAGTGCCGCGATCCCGTTCCGCAGCAGCTGCCGCGCTGGACGGGAACGATCGCGGACTCTTCGAGCAGCTCAGGGCGTGGCGGGCCGAGACAGCCCGAGCGGCCGCGGTCCCGGCCTACGTCGTCTTCCCCGACAGCACGCTGACGGCGGTCGCCCAATCCCGGCCGAACTCGCTGGAGCAGTTGATGGCAGTCAACGGTGTGGGCGTGAAGAAGCTCGAGCAGTACGGCGATGCCGTGCTTGCGGTCGTTGCGTCGACGACGTCGAAATGAGGTAGTCGCTACGCACAGATAGGTCATCTGCCCGATGGGTGCGCTTACCTCAGAAACGGAGGCTTGGGTCATCGAGAAAGGAACTCAGATGACCAGCTTCCACTACCCAACAGACCTCCAGTACGAGCTCGAGGCGCGCTACCCGGGCAGCGATGCATCCACCCCTTCCCAGCGGACGCGTTCGGCGCTGCGGATCAACCTCGACGTGTGGCGGATGAGGCGGGCGGAGACCCCGGGGCGATAATTGGCGGCATGCCAAGACAGCCCGCGGTGTTGGTCGGCCGATCCGGTGAGCTTGCCGGGCTGACCGAGGCCGTGGGGCTGCCGCAGGCGGTTCACGGCCTTGCGATCCTGTCCGGGGATGCCGGCATCGGCAAGACCCGGCTGCTGCGTGACCTCCTTGCCACCGCCGAGCAGGCGGGAGTCATGGTCGCCGTCGGCCACTGTGCCGGGCAGGCCGGCGCCGGGGTGCCCTATCTGCCGTTCACAGAAGTCCTTGCCATCCTGTGGTCGCAGGCACCGGACCAGGTCGCGGAAGCCGCCGCCCGGCATCCGGCGCTCGGTCTGCTGCTGCCCGCGGTCGAGCACCCTGAGGCAGCGGCGATGGGAGTCACCGGCCCGGGCCGACTGGCCGAGGCCGTGCACGACTGCCTCTGCACGGTGGCGCGCTCGCGTCCCTCGCTGGTGGTGTTCGAGGACGTCCACTGGGCCGATGACTCGTCGCGGGATGTGCTGACCCTCCTGCTGACCAGGGGTTTCGATGCTCCCCTCGGCATGGTCGTGAGTTACCGTTCCGACGATCTGCACCGGCGGCATCCCCTCCAGCCGACCCTGGCGGTGTGGGCGCGACTACCCGAGGTCGCCCGGCTCCATCTCGACCCGCTGCCCGATCCGGCCATGCGGGAGTTGGTCCGCGCCCTCTCACCCGCCGACGAGGAAACGGTGGCCGCGATCGCCGCCAGGGCCGGCGGGAACGCCTTCTTCGCCGAGGAACTGGTGGCTAGCGGTGCTGCGGTCGGGCCCGACCTGACCCGTGTGCTCCAGTCCCGGTTCGAGCAACTGGACGCCCCCGCCCAGCGCGTCGTCCGAGTGATCGCCGTTGCGGGAGCCGGCATCCGTCACGATCTCCTTGCGTCCGTCTCCGGGCTGGACGGCGAAGACCTGGACTCTGCGCTCCGCACAGCGCTCGACCACCAGACGCTGGAACTGGTACCACCGGACGGATACGGGTTCCGCCACGCCCTGCTCGCGGAGGCAGTGCTGGACGACATGCTGCCCGGCGAACGTGCGCGTGTTCACCGTGCCTTCGCAGAGACCCTGACCAGGCACCCGGAGTGGGCGAAGGCGTCCCAACGGGCCCGGCATGCCGCCGCCAGTGGCGATGTCCCCGGCGCCGCCCAGGCAAGCCTGGAGGCGGGTGCGTCCGCGTTCGCCATGGGTGGCTACCGTGAGGCGTTGACGCTCTACGAGACGGTTCTCGGTTGGCTGGGCGACGCCGATGTCCGGCGTAGCGAGATCACCGTCCTCGCGGCCCGTGCTGCCGCGGCGTCCGGCGATGTGCACCGTGCCGTCGCCCTGCTCGATGACCGGATCCGACACTCGGCACCTGACGCACCGGGTCGACCGGGGCTGCTGTCGGCGTACGTGATGCTGGCCCGGCTCGCCTACGACGAGGTCCCGGACGCGCGGGAGCGGGCCGAAGAGGCCGTGCGGCTGACCGAGGGGGCGCGAGGCCGGGCGCGGGCCGAGGCCCTCACCGCGCTGGTGCAAGCACTGGCTGACCTCCAACTCGACCTGGAAGCAACCGAGGTCAGCGAGGAAGCGCTGTCCCTGGCCGAAGAGGTCGATGCGGACGACCTGGTGACAGAGCTGCGGACGATCCTGCTCTCGCTCGAGGGTGGGGCGTCCGCCCTTGAACTCGAAGCGACCCTCCTGACAACCGTCCGGTCCGGTGCCGTGCCCAGTCCGACTCTTGTCCGGGCGTACCACCGGCTCGGCGGCATCGCCCAGAGCCGCGGCGAGCTGGAGAGCGCCCGGATGCGGTTCACCGCCGGGGCGGCGATGGCGGCCCAGATCAATCGGCCGTGGGGGCCGTTCGAGAGCGCGTGCGCCGTCCGGGCGGCAGCCATCAGCTATGAGCTGGGTGACTTTGACGCCTCACTCGCACAGCTCGACCTGCCGGGCCCGCCGTACCCGCAACCCGGGTACGCCATCCAGCAAGCGCATCGGCTGCTGGTGATGACCGCACGGCGGCTGAGTGTCGAACCTGGACTGTTCGAGCAGACGAAGTCGTACTGGACCCTCGACCCCTATGTGGCCGTGGTGTCGGTTGCGCCGCAGGTCGAGCTCCTTGGCCGCGACCACAACCTCGAGACGGCGATCGAGCTGCTCGCTGAGGCGGTCGCCGTGATCGACCGGCAGTGGTCTCCCCGGGAACAGGCGATGATCCGGCTGGCAGCTGTTCTCATCGGCGCGCTCGCCGACCAGGCCGCGACCGCGGATGAGGCGACGCAGCAGAGGTACCTGGCCGTCGCCGACCGCTACGTCCACCGGGCCGGGCAGACCACGACAGACCCCCAGCACCCGCCCGGCGTCGAGAGTATTGCGTGGTTGCGCAGGCTCGCCGCGGAGCGGCTGCGGTTGGCGTGGCGGGCGGCCCAACCGGTGTCTCTGGACGATCTCCGCGCAGCGTGGCAAGCGAGCGTTGAGGCCTTCGACGGTTACGGGCATCGCTACGAGGGGACTCGCAGCCGTGCGCGGCTTGCTGAAGTGCAGGCTGCCGCTGGCGACCTAGCGGCAGCGCAGGACCAGGTCGGCATGGTTCGGGAGGTGGCCGACCGGCTTGACTCCGAGCCGTTGCGGGCGATGATCGCCGGGATCCTGCCGGAGACGCACGTCAACGGATCGGAGGAACTCACCGGGCGAGAACGTGAAGTGCTCGGGCTCCTGGCCCTCGGGCGGAGCAACGGCCAGATCGGCGCCCAGCTGTTCATCTCGGTCAAGACGGCGAGCGTGCACGTCTCGCACATCCTGGCCAAGCTCGGTGCCCGCACCCGGGGGGAAGCCGTAGCCCTGGCCAGGGAGCAAGGCTTGCTCTGAGCAGCGCCAGCCGCAGTGCAGGACGACCCCATTGATCTCCGTATCCCGGCGTCGCCGCTGGCGCTGTCCAGGCAAGGCGAAACCTGCCCCGCCTGAACCAACAAGGGCACTACAACGTCACGGGCGTCCACCGTGGTGCCGGTACCTCAGCCCGAAGCCCACCGGGTAGAGCGGGGCAGCGGTGTCGTCGGGCACGTCGCCGAATTGCGCCGCCACGGCTGCCATAGACCGAGGCAGCTCGAACGGCAGCTTTCCGCCGGGAGCCCGCTTGCCGAAGATCGTCTGGAGCAGCACCTTGTCGCTGACGCCGTAGTGGGCCAGGACGGCCTCGGCGCGGTCGGCCACATTGCCAAGGATCAATGGCCGGCTGAGGTTGGGCACCGCCACAACCGGCACATCGGCGTCCACTGCTGCCTGCATGGCCTGGTAGTCGGCTTCGGAGCCGGTGAAGTTCAGGTCGGTCAGGTCAGCCCCGCCGCGCGGGTCGGTGAGCCGGACGATGGCCAGGTCGGCCTGGGTGGGATCGGTCACCACGGTCAATCCACGAGCCTGGGCGGCCTCCGGTGCGACACCGTAGAGGAAGACCTTCTTCACCTTGGACGCGGAGACGGGCAGCAGCCGGTGGGCGTTCTTCAGAAGCGTCAACGATTTCGCCTGGGCCGCGTCGCCAACTCTCTGGAAGGCGGGCTTGTTGTTGGTGGCCGCGGCCACGTCCGGATCGACGAAGGGGTGTTCGAACAGGCCAAGTTCGAATTTCTGCACCAGCACCCGTCGGGCCGACTGGTTCACCCGGGCCGTGGTGATCAGCCCGGCGTTGACTGCGTCAAGCACGTACTGGGGCTGGTTCGAGCCACCGATCTGATCCACCCCTGCCTTGAAGGCCTCGGCGAATCGCTGGACGATGGTCGCCTCCTCCATGCCCCACGGCATGCCGACGCCCCACGAGCCGACGAAGAACGCTGGCGGTTTGTTGTCCTTGCACGCCTGCGGGCAGTTGCCGGTGATTCCCCAGTCGGAGACGATCACCCCGTCGAACCCGTAACGGCCCCGGAGCAGGTTCTTGAGCAGGTAGTCGTTGAAGCCGGCGCCCTTCTGCTCCATGGCGTGCCCCCGGTACACCAGGTCCTTCAGGATCGAGTAGGTGGGCATCACACCCGCGACGTCGGCGGCGAAGGCCCCGGTGAACGGGACGATGTGGTCGGCGAAGTTGTTGCCCGGGAAGGCCGCATACCGGCCGTAGTAGTAGTGGCTGTCATACCCGTTGACCTGGGCGCCGTAGCCGACCCAGTGCTTCACGACGGCCGCCACGCTGTCGCCGGCCAGGCCCGTTCTGCCGTTCTGGAGGCCGGTCACATACGCCTTGACCTGACTCCTGGCGTCCTCCGGGTCGGAGCCGAAGGTGCCGTTGATCCGGGTCCAGCGGGGTTCGGTCGCGATGTCGGCCTGCGGCGAGAGGCCCTCGGTGATGCCGACAGCACGGTACTCCTGGCGAATGATGTCGGCGTATTTGCGGGTGAGCCGGGGGTCGCCGGCCGCTGCCATGCCGATCGGGTCGGGGAAGGCCGTGTTGCCGGTACTGGCCACGGTCTGGCCGGCGACGACGCTGAAACCGTTACGGGGGTCCGAGGAGATCATCACCGGGATGCCGAACGGGGTCTCCTCAGCAAGGGACTGGATGGCGTTGCTCTGCTCTGCCATCACGTCGGCCGGCACCGCGAGACGCGTGATGAAGGTTGAAATGTGGCTCGACCCGATCAGGGCGCTGTTCGCCGCTGGGTCGTAGGCCGACCCGCTGGTGGCAAGCGTGCCGTGCACCATCAGCCCGGCCTTTTCCGCCAGGCTCAGCCGCGACAGCAGGTCAGCAGCGCGACGTTGGGGACTGAGCCGCCAGTCCTCGTACGGGGTGAGCCGCCCGTTGCGGTCCAGGTCGCGGAACCGGTAGCCGTTGATGTCGATGATCGGCACCGCATCGGTGGTGAGCAGTGCTTGCCGGTACCGACCCCGGGCCTCTGCGGGCGCGGCCCCAAGCACCGAACAGGCCAATAGTGCACCAACGGCTGCCGTCGTAGTGAGGGTCCTCAGCGCTGCTCTCATGGCCATGACTTTCTCTCGTCCTTGAGATCCGGCCCCCTCACGGCGACGCTAACCCGGTGCCTCGCCATTCGTCAAGGGCCGTGCCCGGAGGCCCGAGTACCGGCTCCAAGGTGAAGTAGCACCGGTCGCGACTCCGGCTTTGGGGATGGTTGCCCGTGGCATCGCTGGCCGTTCTGATCCCGCTGATCAGCCGCAGAGCGGCGCGTGGACGCCGGGAGCGGATCGGAGCGTTGTCAGCAAAAGAACGGCATTCCCTTGACCGTCCGAGTCGTCAGTCGGGATTCTGAACCAAGCGTTCTGATGTCCAAGCCCGCCGAGGTGCCGATGCACTGTTCCGGCAGCGCGTGGGCCTTGATCGGGTACCTGCCGATCAGAGAGGACTGCCAATGTTCACAATCCGCCTGGTCACCGAGCAGTTCGCGCCGAATCAGACTGTCACGCTCCGATGGGGCCTCAACTGGGACCTTGATCGCGGTGGGGTCTTCGAGGGTGGTGCGTGGACCTTTGACCTTGATGAAGCCGCGTTCCCCGGCGGGATCGAGTTCAAGTTCGTGCTGTCGCCGGGCCATTGGATGGTTGGCGGCAACCTGTACCTCGACGCTGCGGTTCTCCCGGGTGTACACGACTACGCCGACATGATCGGCGGGGACTGGATCTTCCCGCCCCTGGAGGAGCTGACCACCGAGAACTCCGTGGTGGCGCAGCGCTTCTTCGCGCGGAACTTGAGCCCAGACCACGTCTACGACGTGATCGTGGTCGGGTCCGGTATGGGTGGCGGGATTCTGGCGTCCAGGCTCGCCGCTGCCGGTGCGGACGTCCTCGTCCTCGAGGCGGGGTCCTATCTCTTCCCAACGCACATCGGGAACCTGCCGCGGCGCCTGAAGGTTGGGCAGTTCGACAAGCACATCTGGTCGTTGTGGCTGGATTTCAAGGTCGAGGCGTACCTGAACACGCCGGGCTCGACCTACGCCGGAGGCCAGGGATTCAACCTTGGCGGGCGCTCGATCTTCTGGGGCGGGCTGATCCCGAGGCAGGCAGCCTGGGAGTTGACGGTGTGGCCGGCCCCTGTGCGCGACTACCTGTTGGCCGATGGTTTCGTGAAAGCCGAAGAGGCGATGAGCAGCGTCCGTCCGGATACCGATCCCTTCCAGGCGTCCAGCCGAGCCGCTCTGCAGGCAGCCATGCCGGGCTTCGTTGCCGAGGACGCACGGGTGGCGGTGCAGTACGAGGGCGCCACGGAGCTCTCGATCGGGGCTGGCCTGTTCTCAACTGCCGACCTGCTGTTGCAGGACCGGCTGCTCGACGACCCCGGTCACGCGCTACCGACGGTCAACCTGAACTTCTCGGTGTGGCGCGTCGACAAGGATCCCGGAGATCCGGGCAGGGTCGTCGGTGTCACGGGTTGGGACCTTCTGGGGCGCCGTGAGCGTTCGTTCAAGGCGATGCAGGTCGTGCTCTCCGCGGGGACCATCGAGTCCGCCAAGATCGCCCTGCAGAGCGGCCTCGAAGATCCCGGCGGCAAGATCGGAAAGGGAATCACCGACCACACCATCCGCTTCCGTCACTTCACGCTGCCGCCCGGATCGCCGTTCGCGAGCCCAACCCTGTCGGCAAAGGTCCTGCTGCGGCACCCCCAGGCGTCACTCACCGAACATCCCTTCGCCGTGGTGGTCGAACTCGGCGCGAACTTCAACCAGGGCCGGTTCATCGACCCGGTGCACCTCGCCCGCGAACGCGAGGCCCGAGCGGGTTGGATGCTGTGCGAACTCGTCTTCATGCACTACGCGGACCTGGGTGCGGCCCACCAGGTTGCCGTCACTGGGGATCCGGCAGCCGACGTGCTCGTTACGGTGAATCCGGCGACACCCCCGGCCGTCGTGCTGGCGGAGACTGATGCGTTGGCCGTGCAGTTCTTCGCCGCACTGGGAGCGCAGGCAGTGCTCGGCGAGAGTGTCCTTGGTCTGCAGACGGCTGCCATCGGCGGTGTCGCACACGAGGTCGGGACGCTACGGATGGCAGGCGACGGGACGGGGGTCGTCGACGCCGACCTCAAGTTCCTCGCCTACGACAACCTGTTCGCCTGCGACAACTCAGTGTTCCCGTCCTCGCCGGCGGCGAACCCGAGCCTTACCACGGCGGCGCTCGCGCTGCGGCTGGCCGCACATCTCACAACCTGAGCGGTCGGACGGGTGGCCCGAGAACCAGCGAGAATCGGCGGCTCTCCCAGCTCATCGCCCCACTTCCACCTCCACAACTGCCCCCGGGCGCAGCGCACTGCTCGCAACCGCGACACCGGGCGTCCGGTAGGGGTTGATCAGGGGGGTTGTCTGGACATCCTCGCCGTCCACGCGCACCGACCGCACACCGTAGCCGGGACCGCGCACCGCGTACCGCAGGGTCACCGGGCCGCCCGGGTAGGGCACCCGGGCCTCGAGGCCGTCGAGGCTTGGGGCAAGGACGGGGTCGAGTTCCAGGGCGTCCGACCGGCGCCGGACGCCCAACAGGCACTCGACGACGAGCCGCAGAAACAGCCCGGGGCCCGACGAATAGACGCGCCAGCCACCCTCCAGCGGCACCGCGCCGCGGGCAATGTCGGCGTAGCGCTCGCCGGCCTCAACCCGGTCGGCGAAGACCGCGTCAGAGCTGGAGTAGTAGCAGGTCGTCTGGCGCGGGCGCGCCACCGGCACCCGGTCGCTCAGCCCGAGCGGGACGGTGAGCAGCAGGCCGTCCCAGAGCCGTTGCGCGTCGCCGACCCGGCCGAGCGCCTCGCAGTAGCGCAGATGGGCGTGGGTGTACATCAGGCCGATCTCCCG
>Ga0209745_1001689_pt1 | contig 12947 bp, 13 predicted proteins | sample BarGraNGADG00312_FD_184495 | JGI IMG/M metagenome (GOLD analysis project Ga0209745, IMG submission 184495) | Arctic peat soil microbial communities from Barrow, Alaska - Barrow Graham LP Ref core NGADG0004-312 (SPAdes) (version 2) | ecosystem: Environmental > Terrestrial > Soil > Wetlands > Peat... | reverse complement strand
GGCGAGCAGTTCGCTGACCTTCTTGTTGACGTCCAACCGAGTTGTACCCAGCACGACGCATGCGGCGTACTTCGGCGGGGCGACCTTCTTGGAGGCGACAAGGATGGTATTCGCCGCCTGCTCCATGGCGAAGCCGTAGTGGGCGCAGAAGGCAGCCGTATCGGCCATGTCGGGATCGCAGGGCAGCACCTCGTAGGCCACGTCGTTGCTGAGCATTGCCCGCTGGACGAGCGGATCAAGCGTCGGTTCAGTCATTGGCCCGCATCGCTCTCGTCATCTCGCCGGAGGGGGTCTCTGGTCTCATCCGGTGTTTCCAAGCCCGGGCGGTTCAAGACTCGGCTGCCACGGTCAGCCCCACACTTCCGCGGCGGTCTCGACGATCAGGCGCAGCTTGGCGATCTCCTCGTCGACGGTGAGGTTGTTGCCTTCGACGGTCGATGAGAAGCCGCACTGGCCCGACAGGCACAGTTGCTCGAGCGGTACATACTTCGCTGCTTCGTCGATCCGCCGTTTGAGGTCGTCCTTCGACTCCAGCTCGGGTCGCTTGGTGGTCACCAGTCCGAGGACGACCATCTTTCCCGGCGGGACGAAACGGAGCGGTTCGAAGCCGCCGGATCGTGCGTCGTCGTATTCGAGGAAGAAACCATCGACCTCGAGCTGGGTGAACAGGGCTTCGGCGACGAAGTCGTAACCACCTTCGGCCACCCAGGATGAGCGGTAGTTGCCGCGGCACATGTGCGTTGTGACGGTCAGCCCATCGGGCCGGCCAGTGAGCGCGGCGTTGATCTGTTTGATGTAGCGCTCGTGCAGGCGCTCGCCGTCGCGGCCCTGAGCGGCGACCTCGGCCCGCTGCGCCGGGTCGTTGAGGTAGGCGAGGCTGGTGTCGTCGAGTTGTAGGTAGGTGCACCCCAGCGCCGCGATCTCCCTGACCTGCCTGGCATAGGCGGATGACAGATCGTGCCAGAACTCATCCTCGTCGGGGTACACGGCTGGGTCGAGAGCCGCGCGGCCGCCGCGGTAGTGGACCATGCTCGGCGAAGGAATGGTGAGTTTGGGTGTGCCCGTTGTGGCGGCCGACTTCAAGAAGCTGAAGTCCTTGCCGAAGATGGGCGCGTCGGCATCATTCAAGCCGACCTTCCCGTCGACCTTCAGTGCGGCGGCGGTGAAGTCAAGGTCGCCCTGGGCGTTGTGAAAATGCACCTGGATCGCATCAGTGGTACGGCTGATGCCGCGCAGGCGGTAGATGAAATCCATGTGCCACGAGGCTCGTCGGAACTCCCCGTCGGTCACCGTCTGCAGGCCGACGTCCTCCTGAAGGCCGACCACGTCACGAATCGCACCGTCTTCGATCGCGCGCAGGTCCGCTGGGGTGATCGTGCCGTTTGCTCGGTCGGCGCGCGCATCCAGCAGATGCCTGGGCCGCAAGAGACTGCCGACGTGGTCTGCACGGAACGGAGGACTTGTTCGAAGGGCCATGCGACGACCTTAGACGCAGGGGTGGTCAACCCGCCTCTGCCATCGCATGATTGCGGGATCAACCATCTTTGGAGGATGAGAAACCAATGACGCTGCTCGACCCCGCGACGTGGCAAGGCAAGATCTACTCAGACAGCTTCATCTCCGGAGGCGGGGGTGACTACAGCGTTGTTGAGCCGGCGACCGGTGCCGAGCTCGGCAGACTCGGCCGCGCTGACGCCGATGATGTACGCCGCGCCGCAACGCGGGCCGAACAAGAACAACCGGCGTGGGCGGCGCGTCCTTACAACGAACGCGCTGCGGTACTGCGCCGCGCCGGTGACCTCTTCCTCGAGCATGCGGCCGAGATCGGAGAGTGGCTGATCCGCGAAGGGGGCGCCATTCCCGGGCGCGCAGCATTCGAGACGTCAACGGCTGCCGAAGAGTGCTACGAGGCGGCCGCGTTGGCCTCTGCGCCGTACGGGGAGATGCTGCGGTCCCAGCAACCACGGTTGTCGTTCGCGCGCCGACTGCCGGTTGGCGTGGTCGGTGTCATCTCGCCGTTCAACGTGCCGATCGTGCTCTCGATCCGCGCGGTCGCCCCGGCATTGGCTCTGGGCAACGCCGTCGTGCTCAAGCCCGACCCGCGCACGGCGGTGTCCGGCGGCGTGGTGCTGGCGCGCATCTTCCAAGAGGCAGGCTTGCCCGACGGTGTGCTGCATGTGCTGCCCGGCGGCGCGGACGTCGGCGAGGCACTCGTCATCGATCCGGCGGTGCGGGTCATCTCCTTCACCGGGTCCACCCGCGCCGGACGTGCCGTCGGAGCTCTGGGCGCACAGCACTTCAAGCGCGTACATCTCGAGCTGGGCGGCAACTCCGCCCTGGTCATACTCGAGGACGTGGACCTGGAGAAGGCCGCCTCGGTCGGAGCGTGGGGATCTTTCTTCAACCAGGGCCAGGTGTGCATGTCCGCAAGCCGGCACCTCGTGGACGAGCGGGTCGCCGACGAGTACGCGCGTCGACTCAGCGACCACGCCGATCACCTGCCGACGGGTGACCCCTTCCGTGACCAGGTGGCGCTCGGCCCGGTCATCGATGCCCATCAACGGGACCGGATCCATTCCCTGGTCACCGGCTCCGTCGACGCGGGCGCGACGCTTGCCGCTGGCGGGACGTACGAAGGGTTGTTCTACCGACCGACCGTGCTCACAGGCGTACCTACCTCGGCTCCCGTGTACGCCGAAGAGGTCTTCGGCCCGGTCGCGCCTGTGGTCGCCTTCTCCTCGGTGGACGAGCTGGTCAAGCTCGCCGCGGACACCGAATACGGCCTGTCGCTGGGCATCCTGACTCGCGATGTCATGAAGGGGTTGGCCATCGCGGAGCGCATCCCGTCGGGCCTCGTCCACATCAATGACCAGACCGTCAACGATGAAGCGTCGATACCGTTTGGCGGCGTCCGCTCGTCCGGCAACGGCGGCAGACTGGGGGGTGCTGCGGCGAACATGGAGGCGTTCACCGAAACCCAATGGGTAACAGTGCGAGGTGAGCTGCCCGACTACCCGTTCTGAGGTCCCCGATGCGTACCCAAGTCGGCATCATCGGCGCAGGCCCTGCCGGCCTGTTGCTGTCTCATCTGCTCGCGTCACGTGGCATCGATTCGGTGGTCGTGGAGAATCGCTCGCGCGACTATGTAGAGGCGCGCATCCGTGCCGGGGTCCTCGAGCAGGGCACCGTGGACGTCCTGACTGAATCTGGGCTGGGGGAGCGACTTCACCGCGAAGGCATGCGACACGATGGCATCTACCTTCAGACTCCGGCCGGGCGCGAGCACCTCGACTTTCCGGAACTGTGCGGCCGGTCGGTGTGGGTCTATGGCCAGACCGAGGTGGTCCGGGACCTGGTCGCCGCTCGACTGGCGGCAGATCATCCGACCTACTTCGACGTCAGCGACACGGCCGTGCACGATACCGACTCCCATCGCCCACGGGTCACCTTCGTGGACGCCGATGGGCAACCACGCGAGCTTGGGTGCGACGTCATCGCGGGCTGCGACGGCTTTCACGGCATCACGCGGGAGCAGCTGCCGGCCTCGAGGCAACAAACGTGGACGAGGTCCTATCCCTATGCCTGGCTGGGGATTCTCGCCACCGTGGCCCCATCCACGGATGAGCTGATCTACGCCTGGCACCCCAACGGCTTTGCGCTGCACAGCATGCGTTCTCCGCACGTCAGCCGGTTGTACCTACAGGTCGACCCGAACGAGGACATTACGCACTGGTCCGACGACCGGATCTGGAACGAGCTGCAGACCCGGCTTGGCATCGACGGGTGGCAGCTGCAGACGGGTCCCATTACCGACCGGAGCATCACGGCGATGCGTAGCGCAGTCAGCGCGCCCATGCGTCATGGCCGGCTGTTCCTGGCCGGCGATGCCGCCCACATCGTGCCGCCCACCGGCGCCAAGGGACTCAACCTCGCCGTATCGGATGTGGTCCTGCTGTGCGACGCGCTGGCAGCGCTGATCGGTGAGGGACGTAGGGAGCTTGCCGATGCCTACTCAGAGGTCGCGTTGAAGCGGGTATGGCGGGCGACCCACTTCTCGTGGTGGATGACCTCGATGCTCCATCGCTCGGGCGATGACTTCGATGCGCAGCTGCAACTGTCGCAACTGCGCTATGTGACCTCGTCGCGAGCCGCCGCCGAGAGCCTCGCCGAGAACTACACCGGGATGCCGATCCGCTAGCGGCGAGCCCGTAGGTCCGCCTCAATCGCCGCGACGGTCCGGCGCAGGGGCGGCAGCAGCTCTGCACGGAGGGTCGTGATGTCGCTACGGCTGACATGGGTGGAGACGTTCACTGCGGCGATCACCGCGCCCTGCAGGTCACGCAGCGGAACCGCGATCGAGCGCAGGCCCTCCTCGAGCTCCTGGTCGACGAGTGCGCAATCCTCTCGTCGTACCTGCGCCAGCACCTCCGTGAGTCGTTCGGGGCTGGTGATCGTGCGGCGTGTAGAGGGCTGCAGGTCGACGTTGGCCAGATAGTCATCCAGCCATGGTTTGGGTGCGTAGGCGAGCAGGACCCGGCCCATCGACGTCGCATGGGCCGGGAACCGGGTTCCCACGGTTATCCCAACGGCCATGATCCGTTTCGCGGCGACCCGGGCCACGTAGACGACCATGTCGCCGTCGAGCACCGAGATCGAGGTGGACTCATGCACAGCGGCGGTGAGCTCCTCCAGGTGTGGCTGGGCGACCTCGGGCAGCGAGAGCCCGGAAAGGTATGCGTAGCCGAGCTCGAGGACCCGTGGCCGCAAGGAGAACATGCGCTTGTCGCTGCGTACGTACCCGAGGGTGACCAGCGTGTGCAGGAAGCGGCGAGCGGCGGCCCGGGTCAGTCCGGTCTTGCGGGCCACGTCGGACAGCGTGAGCTCGCGGTCCTCGGCGTCGAAGGCCTTGATGACGGCAAGCCCACGTTCCAGCGACTGGACGAAGTCGGCGCTGTGGTTGGCCGTCGCCGCCGCGCGATCAGTGCTCACGGCGGGCCTCTGGATCCGTTGTCGACTCGCTCTGGTCATCACCAAGGCTGGCGAACACCTCCTGGGCGACTGCGAAGGCGGTGTTGGCGGCGGGCACGCCGGCGTAGATGGCAGCGTGCAGGAACACCTCGCTGATCTGCTCGCGGGTAAGACCGTTGTGCAGGGCGCCCCGCACATGGATCGCTAACTCGGCGTCATGGCCGAGGGCGAGCAGCGCGGTCAAGGTGATGACAGAACGGGCTTGCCGGTCAAGGCCCGGCCGCGACCACACATCCCCCCACGCGGTGCGGGTGATGAAGTCCTGAAAGGGTGCCGTGAATGGTGTCTCACGGGCGACCGCATTGTCGACATGCGCGTCACCGAGCACCTGACGGCGGATCTGCATGCCTTGGTCGAAGTGGTCGCGGTCGGTCGGGCCGTCGCTCATCGAGACGCTCCAGGGTTCGGGCTGAGGTGATCGAGGATGAGGCGGGTCACGGCGCTCGGCTGCTCGACGTTGGCGAGGTGTGCCGCGTGCTGGACGACCGCCAGCTGGGCGACAGGAATCGCGCTGGCGATGACTCTGGCGTGGCCGTCGGCGGGGGTTGCCGAGTCGTCCGCGCCCGCGATGACCAGAGTCGGTGCCCCGATCTTCTGAAGATCGTTGCGCAGGTCCATGTCCGCGATGGCCTCGCAGCAGGCGGCGTAGCCAACCGGCGGGGTGGCTTTCAGGGATTCCTTGAGCGGCCCGACCACGTCGCCGCGGGCCTGCGCGAAGGACGGAGTGAACCATCTGTCGACGACGGCATCAGCGATGGCGGCGCAACCGTGTTGTCTGACAACTTGGGCGCGCTCACGCCACGCGTCGGCGGGCGGCAGATGAGCACTGGTGCACAACAGCACCAACCGGTCGATGCGGTCCGGAGCGTTGATCGCGAGCCACATCCCCACCATGCCGCCGAGCGAGAGTCCGGCGTAATGGAATCGCGTCACCCCTAGATGGTCGGCCAGTCCCAGCACGGCCCGGCCCAGCTCCTCCAGTGAGATCGGACCGACGGGAACCGGTGACGCACCGTGCCCGAGATGGTCGTATCGGATCACCTGCAACCGCACGGACAAAGCACCCTGTTGCGGGTCCCACATGTCTCGGGTGGTTCCCAGCGAGCTTCCCAGGATCAGAGGTGGCGCGTCGTCTGCTCCCAGGATGTCGTGGCCCAGCAGCCCGGTCACGGCCCGGCCTCGGTGTGTCGCTGGAGCAGCCCGGTCCGGACGAGGTGCGAGGCGGCCGCGACGTGTGGTGCCGGATCGAACGCGGCAGCCTGTGCGTCCGCGTTCAGGTGTGCAGACGCCGCCGGGTCGGTGCGCAACGCGTCGCGGAAGCTGCGTCCGGTGCTGCTGGCCCGGGTTGTCGCATTGGAGACGATCTCCTGAGCCGTCGCGCGATCGACATACGCCATGAGCGCGCGCGCAACTGATTCGGCGAACATGACCGAACCCCGACCGGTGACGTTGGCGGCCATGACGTCGGCGTTCACCTTCAGGCCATCCAGCACCTCAGCCATCGTGGTGGCGGCGCCGCCGGCGAGGTGGAGCAGGTCGCGCAGGGCCACCCATTCGGCGTGCCAGGCGCCGGTCGCGCGCTCACTGTCGTGGACCGAGGCGGCGAGCACCGTGACGACCAGCCCGGGTGCCCGGATACCGGCGGATCGCACCAGGATCGAACCGATCGGGTTCCGCTTGTGGGGCATGGCCGACGAGACGCCCCGACCACCGCCGCCGGCCTCGGCGAGCTCACCGATCTCGTTCTGAGCGAGCACGACCACATCGGTGGCGATGGCTGCGCATGCTGTCACCGCGTGCCCGAGGGCGCCGGCAAGCTCGACGATCCTGCTGCGCTCGGTGTGCCATGGCAGGGCGTCGGCGACGCCGAGCGTCTTGGCCATCGACTCAGCCAAGTCGTCACCGGAGGCGCCCCACGCCGCCCGGGTGCCGACCGGACCGCCGAGTTGAATGGCGATTCGGCGCTGCGCATCGGCAAGTTGCGCGGCGGCCGCATCGAGGCCGCCCAGCCAGCCAAGTGCCTTGAGGCCAAAGGTGATTGGCGCTGCGATCTGGCCCAGCGTTCGACCGCTCATCAGCGTTTCCGCGTGATCGCTGGCCAGCCGTGCCGCCTGGGAGCGCGCGGCACCGAGCCGGTCGAGGATGCGCGTGAGAGAGCCCGTGGCGAGCATCATCAGCGCGGTGTCGAGGACGTCCTGACTCGTCGCGCCGAAGTGCACCGACGCGCTGGCGACGGCGTCGACGGCGCCGACGTCCCTCGTCAGCCAGCTGACCAAGGGGACGACCGGGTTGCCCGCCTCGCCGGCGGCGCGACCGAGCTCATCGCAGTCATAGCTCGCCGATCCGGCGACGTCGGCGATCACCTCCGCAGACGTGTGCGGGATGATGCCCAGCTGTGCCTGCGCGGAGGCCAACGCGACCTCGAACCGCAGCATTGCCGCGAGAAGCGCCTCATCGCTGATCAGCGAGTTGACCTCAGCGTCACCCGGCAGCGCGCCGAGCAGGCCGCCGTACGGGTGGTCAAAGCTGGAAGAAGACGGTTTCATGGTCGCCCTGAAGGTGAATGTCAAATCGCAGCGCACCCTGGTCGGGCACCCCGATGAGGGTATGCCGTCGGGCGGGGTCCACCCCGGACAGCACCGGATCCGAGACGTTGGCAGCCTCCTCGTCGGGGAAGTAGATGCGGGTGACGGTGCGGTCCAGCATGCCGCGCGCGAACACCGACACATCCAGGTGCGGAGCCTGGCTGCGTCCTGCTTCGGCAGGCAGAGGTCCTGGCTTGACGGTGACGATCTCGAACCGCCCACCATCGACGGTGGTGGCTCGCGCGAAGCCGGTGAACCCTGCCTGTACTGGTGAGCCGTTGCCATTGCGGGGGTCGTCCGGATGTTCGAAGCGTCCGTCCGGGTCGGCCTGCCAGGTCTCGATCAGCCCATCGGGAACGGGCTGACCGGCGCCGTCGTACAGGGTGCCGACGATCCGGACCGCGTCGGGGGCATCGGGCGGTACCACGAGGTGGCCGTCCGGCCAGCTGAGCCCGATGTGGAGGTACGGTCCGACGGTCTGCGACGGGGTGAGTCCATGTTCAGCGCTCGTCATCGTGGTCCTCCTGATCCTCGAACGTGGTCGCCCTGGGTCCGCGCAGCACGATGTCGAAGTGGAAGGCGAGCGCCCATTGGGGACGGGTTGCTGCCAGGTCGAAGGTCGAGACCATCCGCCGCCGTGCGGCAGGGTCGCGCACCGAGTTGAAGATCGGGTCCTGGCCGAACAGCGGATCGTCGGGAAAGTACATCTGGGTGACCAGGCGCTGGATGAACGACCGGCCGAAAAGTGAGAAGTGGATGTGGGCCGGACGCCACGCATTGTGGTGGTTCTTCCACGGGTAGGCACCGGGCTTGACGGTGACGAACTCGTAGTTGCCGTCGGAGTCGCTGACCGCACGCCCGACACCGGTGAAGTTGTCGTCGAGTGGGGCCGGCCAGTTGTCGGCGGGGTGCCGGTAGCGTCCGCTGGCATTCGCCTGCCAGATCTCGATCAGAGTGTGCGGCAGTGCGACTCCGACGGTGTCGAGCACCCGGCCTTTGACGATGATGCGCTGACCGATGGGCTCACCGTCGTGCTGGACCGTCAGGTCATGGTCGGTCGGGCCCACCCGGCCCTCACCAAAGACCGGCCCGGTGACCTCGGTCAGTCGCTGCGGCAGGATCTGCAGCGGCGCTCTGGGGTGGCGCAGTGCGGTGCTCTTGTACCCGGCGAAGTCCATCGGCGGGTGCACGCCGACGGGCAGGGGATAGTGCGGCAACACCAGCTCGGTCATGATTTCTCCTTCATCCGTTGAGGACGACGGCCAAGCCCTGGCCGACTCCGATGCAGATGGTCGCGAGGCCCCAGCCGCCGCCGCGCCGGTGCAGCTCGTGAGCCAGCGCGCCGACGACCCGAGCGCCACTACAACCGAGCGGATGACCGATCGCGATCGCGCCGCCGTTGACGTTGACGATGTCGGGGTCCAGATCGGGCCAGGAACGGAGGCAGGCCAGCGACTGGGACGCGAATGCCTCGTTGAGCTCCACGACCGACAGGTCCGCCCAGCCGATCCCGGCGCGCGCGAGTGCCCGCTCGGCGGCCTCGACCGGGCCGATGCCGAACAGCTGCGGTTCGACGCCGGAGACCGCCCGCGACACCACCCGCGCCAACGGGGTGGGTCCACCAAGCCGGCGCAGTCCCTCGTCGTCGGCGAGGAACATCGCTGCGGCGCCATCATTGAGCGGTGAGGCGTTGCCGGCGGTGACCGTCCCATCCGGGCGGAACACCGGCATGAGCCGGGCCAGGCCCTCGATCGAGGTATCGGCGCGGATGCTTTCGTCGCGGGTCACGTCGGTGTCCTCGACGAAGACAACCTCATCGGCGAACCGGCCCTGGTCCCACGCGGAGGCAGCTTTGCGGTGCGAGGCGACGGCGAACGCATCCTGTTCCTCGCGGGTGATCGAGAACTTGTCGGCGAGGATCTCGGCAGCCTCGCCGAGCGGAACTGTCCAGTCCTTGGGCATCTTCGGGTTGACCATCCGCCAGCCGATTGTGGTCGAATGCAGTGTTTCGTGCCCACGCTCAAAGGGTCTTTCCGGTTTCCTCAGGACCCAGGGCGCGCGGCTCATCGACTCCACACCGCCGGCCAGTATCAGAGAGGCGTCGCCGGCCGCGATGGCACGTGATCCTTGGATGACGGCCTCCATCCCCGAGCCGCACAGGCGGTTCACGGTTGCTCCGGGGACCGATGTCGGCAGCCCGGCGAGCAGCGCGGCCATCCGCGCGACATCCCGGTTGTCCTCACCGGCCGCGTTGGCGTCGCCCAGCAGCACGTCGTCGATGTCTGCGGGATCCAGCCCGTTGGAGGTATGCCTGCCGACAAGAGTGCTGACCACGGTTGCGGCGAGGTCGTCGGGCCGGACGCCGCTCAGTCCACCGGCGTACCGGCCGATCGGGGTGCGGACCGCGTCAACCAGCCACACGTCGTTCATCGCTGTCCCATCGTCGACTGCAGGTGACGTAACACTGACAGCTCCGTGTCGGTTGGCTCCGGTGTGGTCCTGAGGTCATCGGACACCCGTAGATCCCAGCCGGTTGCGGCACGAACCTGCTCGACGTCCACGCCAGGATGGATCGCAGTGAGGACAAGGTCGCCGTGTTCATCGGGCTGCAGGATCCCCAGGTCGGTGATGATCCGCCTCGGACCCCGTCCGCGGAGTCCGAACTTCTCGCGGTCCCCGGGGTCGTCCCCGAATCCGACGGAGGTGACGAAGCTGACGCGGTCGACGAATATCCGCCGGGTTTGGCGCACGATGACGATCACCTCACCGCAAGAGGCCGCGATCTCTGGCGCGCCGCCGGCGCCGGGCAGCCGCACCTTCGGGTCGTCGTAGGAGCCGATCACAGTCGTGTTGATGTTGGCGCGCCTGTCGATCTGCGCCGCACTGAGAAATCCCAATTCGATGCGTCCCGCCTGCAACCAGTAGTTGAAGACCTCAGGCACTGAAACCACGGAGGTGGCCGTCTCGGCCAACATGCCGTCGCCGATCGACAGCGGTAACGCGTCCGGCTTGCTGCCCAGGCAGCCGGACTCATAGACCAGTACAAGGTCGGGGGAGTGCGTGGTTCGCGCCAGGTTGGCCGCGGTGGATGGCAAGCCGATGCCGACAAAGCACGATGCCACGCCCGCAAGTGCCCTCGACGCCTCCACCGTCATCATCTCGTCGGCGCTGTAGACATCTGTCACGTCGGTATGCCGTTCATCGACGGTCATCGCGCCGCCTCTGCCGCGGCATGCTCGTCGATGAGTGCCAGCAGCCACTGGCCGAACGCGGTCCGGTCGCGGCTGATGGCATCCCAGTGCTGGTAGTAGGCGTTGTCTCGCACTGAGTACCCGGCCGCGTAGGAAGGATGTGCACCGCCCGGCACCTCGGCGACCGCCGTGATGGCCCAGCCGGGCAGCACGATCGCACCGTAAGGGGTCCGCAGCTCGTCAACGATTTCTTCGACGGTGACGATGGTCCGCTTGGCAGCCAGCGCCGCCTCTTTCTGCACTCCGGTGATGCCCCATAACGCGACGTTGCCCGCCCGGTCGCCCTGCTGCGCGTGGATGATGGTGACATCCGGAGTCAGGGCCGGCACCGCGGCCAGGGCTTCGCCGGTGAACGGACAGGTGATCGAGCGGATGGTGTCGGTGACCCCCATCAGGTCGGTGCCGGCGTAGCCGCGCAGTATGGCGAACGGCAGTCCACTCGCGCCGGCGACGTAACGGTTGGCCATCCCCGCGTGGCTGTGCTCCTCGATCTCCAGCGGGACCGGCCAGCCGTCTTGAATCGCCTCGCGGAAGCGGTGCAGCGAGCCGACTCCAGGGTTGCCACCCCAGCTGAAGATGAGCTTGCGGGCGCACCCTGCGCCGATGAGCTGGTCATAGATGACATCCGGCGTCATCCGAACCAAGGTGAGATCGCGTCGACCCTGCCGGATGATCTCGTGACCCGCGGCGAAGGGGATCAGATGGGTGAAGCCCTCGAGGGCCACCACGTCCCCATCGTGGACATGCTCCGAAACGGCATCGGCAAGGCTGGTCACTGCGGCCATGAAGGGCAACTCCGGAAGTAGTCCGATATGCGAACGACTGTAACGACAGCGAGCCTAGCGCTCTGAAGAGCTGCCAAGCAAGCGCACCGGGCAAGAACGTCAGGCGAGCGCGACTGTCTCACCTGATGCGACGTTGTCGGCTGTTGACAGCGCAGGGATCCGCAGCCATAGTTCAGCGATGCGGTATCCGTTCATATGTGCGTACAGCGAACAGATCGGATCTGGGTCATGACAGGAACCTGTCTGCTGTCGATCCAGGCCGTCAGCCTGGCGTTTGGCGGTGTCCAGGCGCTGTCCAACGTCGACCTGGACGTCGAAACCGGAGCGATCTGCGGACTGGTCGGGCCGAACGGTGCCGGCAAGACCTCTCTGTTCAACTGCATCTGCGGCTACTACACCCCTACAGCAGGCCGGATAGAGCTCAGCGGACGCGACATCACGCATTCCCCCCCACACCGGCTCGTCGGCCTGGGCGTGGCTCGGACCTTCCAGCATCCGGTACTGCTACCGGCGAAGACGGTCCTGGAGAACGTGCTGGTTGGAGGTCACAGCACTCTGAACGCCGGAGCACTGAGCAGCACCTTCTGGCTGCCCAAGGCGCGTCAGGAGGAGCGTGCGTTGGTGAGCCACGGACACGAGCTGCTGGGCTACCTCGGTATCGGTGGTCTGGCCAACCGGGAAGCCGGTGAGCTGTCCTATGGCGGACAGAAGCGGGTGGAACTCGCGCGCGCACTGATGTCGCGACCATCGCTGCTGCTGCTCGATGAGCTGGCCTCCGGCCTGACCCACGAGGAAGTGATGGTGCTGGCCGAGGACGTCCGCCGGGTACGCACGGACTTTGAGGTAGGAATCGTGCTGGTCGAGCACCATATGGGAATGGTCTCGGCGATCAGCGACAAGGTCGTGGTACTCGTCCAGGGCAGCAAGGTGGTCGAAGGCACCGCGGCCGCGGTGCAGCGACACCCCGTCGTGATCGAGGCCTACCTGGGGGCGGCCGCATGAGCCTGTTGTCAGTCCGCGGCCTCGTCGCCGGCTACGGCGTCGGAGAGGTGCTGCACGGCATCGATCTCGATGTCGAGGACGCCGGAACCACTGCGCTGCTCGGTGCAAACGGTGCCGGAAAGACCACGGCGTTGCGCGCCATCACGGGCATGGTCAAGCGGCGCGGCTCGGTGACCTTCGATGGCAAGGACATCGGTGGGATGTCTTCGGACTCGGCCGCCCGACTCGGTATCGCGCACGTTCCTCAGGGACGCGGCACCTTCCTCCAGCTGAGCGTGCATGACAACCTGCTGGTC
>Ga0209745_1001688_pt1 | contig 12952 bp, 14 predicted proteins | sample BarGraNGADG00312_FD_184495 | JGI IMG/M metagenome (GOLD analysis project Ga0209745, IMG submission 184495) | Arctic peat soil microbial communities from Barrow, Alaska - Barrow Graham LP Ref core NGADG0004-312 (SPAdes) (version 2) | ecosystem: Environmental > Terrestrial > Soil > Wetlands > Peat... | reverse complement strand
CTTGACTTCCAGCGGAATCAGTTTCCCTTCCTCGTATCTTCCCGGCCCGACCGCGAGCACCTTGCCCTCCTGGGGCTTCTCCTTCGCGGTGTCGGGGATTACGATACCGCTGGCGGTCTTCTCCTCACCCTCTGCGGGTTTTACGATCACCCGGTCTCCCAACGGTTCCACGTCCATGTCCATCCCTCCTCGTGTTCTGTTCTTCTTCGCCCTGTTGGCAGTCGCAACGCTTTTGTATTAGCACTCTCAGCGTTGATCTGTTAGCACTCTAGATAAGAGAGTGCTAACGAGAAATTATATAGGTTTGTCGCCAGGAGTCAATAAGGAATATCAGGGTGACCCGGGGGTCGGCTCCAGCGGGCGATGTTTATGCCGGCTCCTCCCAGTTGCGTGCCCTTTCAACCGCGCGCTTCCATCCTTTATATAGCGCATCCATCGAACCGGAGTCGGCCGACGGCGCGAACGTCCGCTCGACCTGGTAGATCTCCTCCAGCTCTTCGACGCTGTTCCAGTATCCCACCGCCAACCCTGCCAGGTAGGCAGCGCCAAGAGCCGTTGTCTCGGAAACGATAGGCCTTTGGACCTCACAGCCCAGTAGGTCGGCCTGGAACTGCAGCAGGAAGTCCATCACCGCGGCGCCGCCGTCCACCCGCAGCGAGGCAACCTTGATACCGGAGTCGGTCCGCATGGCCTCCATTACGTCGCGGGTCTGATAGGCCATCGCCTCTACGGTGGCCCTCACCAACTGCTCCCTGGTGGTGCCCCTGGTTATGCCCAGGATCGCCCCGCGCGCGTAGGGGTCCCAGTAAGGCGCGCCCAGGCCGACGAACGCCGGCACGAAGTAGAGGCCGCCGCAGTCAGGGGCCTTCTCCGCCAGTGGACCGGTTTCCGCGGCGTTGTCGATTATGCGCAGTCCGTCACGCAGCCACTGGATGGCCGCCCCCGTTATGAATATCGATCCCTCCAGCGCATAAGTCACGCGGTTATCCAAACCCCATGCAACGGTTGTGAGCATGCCGGACTTCGAGCTAATAGCACGCTCACCGGTATTTATGAGAACGAAGCTTCCGGTGCCGTAGGTGTTCTTGGTCATCCCCTCCCGGTAGCACGCCTGTCCGAAGAGGGCGGCCTGCTGATCTCCGGCGACTCCACTTATGGGGATGGATACACCCAGGAACGAGTCAGGATCGGTCTCACCGAAAATCCCGCTTGAGGGGCGCGCCTCGGGCAGCATCTCCCGCGGTATATCCAGGATCCCCAGCAGTTCCTCGCTCCAATCGAGCTTGTTGATATCGAACATGAGGGTGCGCGACGCGTTGGAGTAGTCCGTCGCGTGAAGTCGGCCGCCCGTCAGCCGCGCCATCAGCCAGGAGTCGATGGTCCCGAAGGAGAGCTCACCGGCGCGCGCAGCTTTGGCAAAGTCGGAGTCGTTTTCCATCAACCAGGTGATCTTCGTGCCACTGAAGTAAGGATCGAGCACCAGCCCCGTCGCTTCCTTGAACCTCTCCTCCTGACCGTCGTCTTTGAGGCGCTCGCAGACCCGGGCCGATCGCCGGCACTGCCACACGATAGCCCTGCCAAACGGCTCGGTGGTGCCTTTCCTCCAGAAGACCGACGTCTCGCGCTGGTTTGCTATCCCTATCGAAGCAAGGTCCTTGGCTCCTATGCCGGCTTGGCCAAGTGCCTTGTCCACGGTCGAGAGAACGGCCTGCCAAATCTCCTCGGGATCGTGCTCCACCCAGCCGCCTTTGGGGAAATACTGGGTGAATTCCTGGCTCACTTTGGCATGCACGGCGCCATCCCTGTCGAAGATCATAGTCCTGGTCCCCGTGGTGCCCTCGTCGATGGCGAGGATGTACTTCGACACTTCCACGACCTCCTCTATGCTTCTTCTAAACCGTTTTCCACGCGCTACCTATCGAGAGTTCAACTCGAGCGCGAGCGCTACCCTGCTCTACCGTTGCCCGGTATTGGATCGCCCAGCCGCAGGTTGGGATAGACGTCCTGCTCCATGCCCGAGCGGTATCCCGCGCTGAAAAGCCTGAAGCCCAGCGCCGCGACCATGGCGGCGTTGTCGGTGCACAACGCCCCTGGCGGGCAATACAGCCTCAGCCCCTCGGACTTACATGCGGCTTGCAGCCGCGACCGCAGCTCCGTATTGCAGGCCACGCCGCCGCCCAGCACGACCTCGGCAAGACCGCGGTCGAGCGCCGCTCTCAAACTCTTTCTGACCACTACCTCCAGGGCAGCGGCTTGAAAGGAAGCCACCACATCCTGCATGGGGGGCACGCCGGCTCCGGCCTTCATGGTGTACCTTATCACCGCGGTTTTGAGGCCGCTATACGAGAAGTTCAAATCGCCGCTACCTATCATCGGTCTGGGGAATTTCACGGCTGCGGCGTTGCCTTCTTGCGCCATGCGGTCGATAACCGGACCGCCCGGATAGCCGAGCTCCAGGTACTTGGATACTTTGTCGTACGCCTCGCCGAGCGCGTCATCCATGGTCTGTCCAAGTATCTCCATGTCATCAACATCCCGTACTTCCGCGAGGAGCGTATGCCCCCCCGAGACGACCAGCGCCAGGAACGGGTACCCGGGTAGCTTCCCCTCCAGGGCGGCGGCGTAGGCGTGAGCCTCAACATGATTTACGGCCACGATCGGGATGCCCCACGACCAGGCCAGCCCCTTGGCCACCGAAACCCCGACCACCAGCGAACCCACCAGGCCGGGCCCCACGGTGACGGCTACAAGCTGTGGGCGCTCGTCACTCGAGGCCAAGGCTTCGTTGAGGACCGGCATTATCGCCTCGACGTGCGCCCTTGCCGCAATCTCGGGCACTATGCCCCCGTATTCCCTGTGCAGATCGATCTGTGACGCGACGACGTTCGATAAAATCTCTTTACCGTCACGCACGAGCGCCGCGGAGCTCTCGTCGCAGGAGGTCTCTATGCCGAGCACCAGCACTAGTCTTCACTCCTACGAAGAGCCAGCTCAGCTTCAATGTTGTAGACGAGTTCCCGGAAATGCGGAGCCCGAATATCGCCGGTCGCCATTATCACGGCATGTTCTCCGGTTTCCACGTAGTACCCGTAACGAAGCCCTATCTCCTCAAACCCGAACCGCCTGTAAAACTGTCGCGCCTCGCTATTGCTTTCACGAACCTCAAGGGTGAGCCAGCGGGCTCCCATGTCCAGACCGCGGCGCACGCAGGCTATGAGCAAAGTGGACCCTAGTCCTTCTCGCCTGAACTTCCCATCCACCGCCATGTTGGTTACGTGTACCTCGCTCTTGAACAGAAGGGCACCGATGTATCCAAGCAATCTGTCACCCTTTAGCGCGACCATGTACATGCTGTTCCGACCCTGCCGCAATTCGTGAAGAAAAAGATCTTCGGTCCAAGGCGAAGGAAAGATCTCTTCCTCGAGAGCCAACACCTGGCCTAGGTCACCCTCATTCATATCTCGAATAGACACGCCGGCCGGTTGCGCCATGATCAACTCCTCAGGTCGGCTTCTTCAGGTAGATCGGTGAGACCGAGAGCGCATCCGACATGACGCCAGCCCGGACCATCTCATGGGCAAGCTCGTGCAGGATCGGACCGCTTGGGTAAGAATCCTCAACGGTGACTACCGTTCCGGATTTGCGGAGAGCGTTGGTCAGCCCGGCGGGCGATTCACCGACCATAGCGAGTTCCCGGAATCCTATCGCGGTGACCTTGTGGGCCACCTCATCAACGGTCAAACACGCGAAATCCGTTACACTCTCGCGACGCCCTCCATCCTGCTTGTAGACCGCCGCGTAGAGCTGCCCCCGCCTCGCGTCAATAGTCGATAGCACGATATCCGCTGTGGACGGCGCCGCCGCCGCAAGCACATCAAGCGTGGACATCCCCAGGAGCGGTTTCTGCAGCCCGAACGCGACGGCTTTCGCGCTGGCTACGCCGACCTTCACCCCGGTGAAAGTTCCCGGTCCTATCCCCACCGCCACGTAGTCAATATCGGAAGGTGACAGCCCAAGGTCTTTCATGGCGAAGTCCATCCGGGGCATCAGCCAGCCCGTGTGACCCTTAACCGACTCGAAGTACTCTTCGGCCAACAGGCGTTCCGTGGTGCCGAACGCCAGCACCCCCCGCATCGTGCAGGTATCCCAGGAAACGATCACCGGGCGCTCCCCGTCTATGTCCTTTTTGCCACCGCTCCGGTCAACCTCCATTCCGCAGGAGCTCCTTTATCAAACCGGCAAGCCGGCCGTCCCATCCGCCGGTCTCCCTCACCGTGATCATTCGATCGTTTTCGGCTTTGCCAAAGACAAGTTTCACCGTGAGCGACTTCTCAGGTAACGCCGAGCGCACCCGCTCCGCCCACTCCACGGCGCACACCCACGACCCGTCGAGATAGTCGTCGATCCCGGTCTCGAGGAGCTGGTCGCCGTTTTCCAGGCGGTACGCGTCGACGTGGCAAAGATTCGCGTCCGGGTAAGTATGAATCATGGTAAAGGTCGGACTGGTCACCGCGCCGCTGTATCCCCTGCCCTTTGCCATGCCGCGGACCAGCACGGTCTTCCCGGTCCCCAGCTCACCATCCAGGCATACAACGTCGCCCGGAGAAAGCGCCGCGCCAATCGCCATGCCCAGAGCGAGTGTTCTCTCCGGTGACTCGCTCTTGAGCACTAAGTCCATCGCGGTAAAACGCGCCTGAGCGGCGGCTTAGAAGAGCCCCATCTGTTCTGGTTGGGGGGCCGGGGGTTCTGCGGGCGACTCCTCCTGCTCGAGATATATCTTGAGGTTGGCGAAGTCTTCGAGTAGCAGGTCGCGTGTTGAAGGAGTTCGAAGCGCCGCTGCAGGGTGAAAGACGGGAACGTTGAAGTAGCCGGGTCCAATATATTTCTGGCCGTGAATCTTGCTGATCTGGATAGAACGTTTCATCATGACGGTCGCCGCGATCCTTCCGAGCTGGCAGACCACGCTGGGGTGTATAAGTTTTATCTGCTCTTGCAGGAAAGGATTGCACATGTCGATCTCGATCGGAAGGGGATCGCGGTTGCCCGGTGGCCTGCATTTGACCACGTTGGTGATGTAAACATCGGCTCTCTTCAATCCTATGCCGCTCAGCAGGTCGTCGAGCAACTTCCCGGCCGGACCTACGAAAGGAAGCCCCTGGGCGTCTTCCACGCGCCCCGGCCCCTCGCCGACGAACATCAGCCGCGCATCTGGATTGCCGTAGCCGAAGACGATCTTAGAGCGGTTCTGGCAGAGTTGGCACCTGTCACATTCGCCCAAGATCCCTCTCAGTTCCTCAAGTGAGCCGGCCTCGTGCATCATAACCCCCCTACACATTAGATACGTACGTCTCGATCAATTACAGCCCTCGCAGGAGGAAGCGGTGCAGCTCGAGCACGAGCTGCCGTTGCTGGGCGTGAACTTGTCCCCGGACTTGACCCCGAACACGCTAAAAAGCTTGTCGAGCTTGCTCTTGCCGCACTTCGGGCAGGTCACCTTCTCCCGCCCCCGGACCAACTTCTCGAACTTGTTCCCGCAGTCCCTGCACTTGTATTCATAGATCGGCATGCTGCACCTCGTCAAAAGTACTTCGTATATTCTTCAAACGGCTTTCGGCCGGTCCGCCGTCCCGACGATGCCGGGTGCCCTATGGGCAGTATGGCAAGCGGCCTTATGCGCGGCCTGAGACCCAGAGCGGCAAAAGCCTCCTCAGGCAATCACGACCGGGCCCGCCTTCGAGCCGCTTATATCAGTTTCGATATGACAAACGGCTACTGACCGAGTATATCACGTGCGCACGGAAGCCCGCCGCCGGGTTCAGCGTGCATGACCGCCGACCTCAACGCCTCCGCCGTGCCCATGGCGGCGAGCACCTCGATCGCATCTATTGGAGCGTCCACTTCACCGGTGGCCAGCGCGAACACGGTGTCACCGTCAAACCTGGTGTGGGAAGGCCTCGTCGCCCTTGCGATGCCGTTGTGACCCTGCAACGCCAGGCGCGTAGCCTGCTCGCGGCCGAGCCTGGCGTTGGTGGCCACGACCACCAGGGTGGTGTTCTGGCCTATGCAACTCTCCCCCAACCCGGCCGCCTGGCACATCAACTTCTCCGCACCGACGTAGCGGTTCTCCTCGCCGCGGACGCCCGCTATAACGCGGCCCGCTTCATCCACGACGTCACCGAGACTGTTGACCACCGCAGCCACCTCGAGCCTGAATCCATCGGCTTGAAAACGATAAATACCAAAGCCGCCCCTGGTCGACATCCCGGGACCCAGAACGTTACCCACCCGCGCTCCCATACCGACACCCACGCTGCCTTCGCGCTCCTCGTCGGAGAAAGCATCCACGCAAGCCCTATACGCCATCTCTTCGTCCGGGCGAACGCTCGAATCGCCGACGTCCAGGTCGAACAACGCCGCCGCGCTTACTATTGGCACCACGCCGGCCGGGGTAGGGAATCCCACACCTTTTTCCTCAAGGAACCTCACCACTCCGTTCGCTGCGCCGAGGCCGAAAGCGCTCCCACCGGTTAACAGAACCGCGTTAGGGCAAGTAACGGTAAACGTGGGGCGAAGAAGATCTGTCTCACGTGTAGCGGGCCCTCCCCCCCTGACCTCACAGGCGCCGACGGTGCCTTCAGGGGGCAGGAAAACCGTGCAGCCCGTGAGCGCAACCGGATCATCCGCGTGTCCCACCTTGATGGTGCCGAGCATTCGTGTCTCCTCTCCTGCCGCAGATCATATTACATGCTCATTTTACCTTTGAAGTCAGGGGCCAGGTACTCGAGCGCCTGGTTACGGTTCGAGACGATCGCCTCCCTTTGCGCGACCCTCGCCTTGAAGAGCGCCCGTCCAACTTCCGGACCGGGCACGACACCCGCATGCATCATAACGTCACGACCGTCAACCAGCTTAGGGTAGTCTATGTCCCAGAAGTAGTCGGCAAGTACCCTCGTGGCCATGCGCCTGTACAACTCCATCGCCTGCTTGGTAGATGCCGGGCCACGGGTAGCCATCCGATCCGCCAGAGATAGCAGAACCACCTCGATGCACCGCCCGCCCAGCTCGCGTACAGCCTGGAGCCTGGTCTCGGTAGACTCTCCTTCCTTGAGCAGAAAACCCAGCCGCATGTGGTCTGCCACTGTACCCACTAATTGACTCGTGCCTTTGCGTCCGAGGCCTAGTCTTGCCGCGATATCAGCAGCTAGTCGGGCGCCTTCCACCTGGTGACCTTGGAAACGAATCCTGCCGGAAGGCTCGGTGGTCGTCGCCTCAGGCTTGCCGATGTCGTGTATCAGTGCTGCGAAACCCAGGAACGCTTTGCGGTCGACTCCCCCCTCAACCTCACGCGCCATGCGCGTTGAAATTCGCTCTCCGAAAGCGGAAAAGAAACTGGCCGGTGCACCCAGCATCCCCTCCAAAAGGCGCAGGACCTCGAGAGCGTGCTCCCAGACACCAAGGTGATGGTAGTAGTTCTGCGGTACAAGGTAAGTGGCTTCGACCTCTGGAAGGAAGGCGCCAAGCACACCCGTGCGGGCAAGAAATCGCGCTTTGTCCGAGAGGTTGCCGCCGCCGAAAAGCCGAGCCAAGATAGTCCACACCCGCGAGGGGGCAAGCGCCCTCGCCGAACCCGCCGAAGCCCTCATCAACGTTTCGGTCTCCTTCTCGGGCTGCAGCCCGTATGAGAACGCCAGCTCCGCGGCCAGAAGGAGCCTCGCCGCATCATCAGCGAACGCGTTTGAGGAGACCACCCGAAGGCGCCCGTTTTCGATGTCGGCAAGCCCGCCAAACGGATCAACCAACTCCCGTGGTGTGCGGACGGCTAGATCGACGGCCATTGCCGTAACCGTGAACCCGTAGTCCGCGAGATGCGCCTTGATATCCGAGCCTGCAAGAGGAACTACCGTTATTCCGCGATCTTTATACCGCGCGCCTGCGAGATAAAACTTCCCTTTTGCATTCTTCAACGCAAGTAGCTTGAGCCCGGAGGCACACGCGAGCTCGCGCGCGACCACGTCCGTCTCAACCTTGGAGGCGATAAGTATGCTCCCCGGCCCCCGTCCCGCTAGGGCTTCCAGGACGTAATCGCCGCATACGAATAACTGGTCCGGTAACCCCGCCAGTCCCACGGCCGGCCCGAGGAGCTCATCCTCCTCGATAGCGCGGTCAAGGTTCAGTCGGTGGTTTGGCATTTGAGTTAGTGTCACCCCCACCTTAATCCTCCCCCCTCAAGGGGGAGGAAAAACCGTAGGCGGGGCGGGAGTCGCCTTCAGTCTCGCTGCCAGACGACTCGGGCGAATGTGTCTTTCTCCTGCCACTTTATCTGCAGCTTTCCCTTGAAAGCCTTTTCTACCTCCTTGCCCATGCGTTCAGCGAGGTGCTCGTCGGTGGTTTCTATCACCAGGGCGCCGTCCTCCTCGGTTATCTCGAAGATGCGCGATGAGACGTTTCGCCGCCGGCCGTCCCGGGCCACACGCCCCACGAGGTTCTTGATCTCTGGAAGATGGAGCATCAGGAACGAGCCCTTCAAGGTAACGACGCCCTCCACCTGCCGCTTCTCCAACCTGCGGTCACCGGGACAGAGCCTGACCTGATGAGGCTGCTTCGCCAGCAGCCGGCGCAGACTCTCGTCCGGCTCCGGTATCCAGCGATGACCGTCATGTACCGCACCACATCGAGGGCATTCCTTCATCGTTGTTCTCCCTTCAGTCATTGCCTATATAGACGCGCGGCACCCGCTGGCTTATCATGCAACCGACTTCGTAGTTGATGGTGCCCAGCTTGTCCGCGATTTCTTCCGCTGTTATTACCTCCGCACCGTCGCGCCCGATCACGGTGAACGGCACACCGGGCTCGACCGGATCGTCGCCGAGATCGACCATGCAGGTGTCCATGCATATAACCCCGACGACAGGCCGCCTCCTGCCCCCTATCAACACGTTCGCCTCTCCGTTGAGAATGCGCGACATTCCGTCGGCGTACCCGATCGGCAGGGTAGCGATATAGGTGGCGCGCTGGGGCGCGTACTCGATGCCGTAGCTTATGCCTTCTCCCGCGCCGACCTGCTTCACGAAAGAAACCTTCCCACACAACGAGAGCGCGGGGCGCAGCCTCTCGACTCCGGAAAGGCGCCTGTCGGGGGGGAGGCCGAGCATCGCGATTCCCACCCGAACCATGTCGTAGTGGCTGCGCGGGAACGCCATCACGGCCGCGCTGTTGGCCGCGTGCCGCCTAAGGGAGCGTCCCAGGACCTCTTGGGCCCTTTCGGCCGAATCCTCGAACAGGTCCATCTGCTCGACGGTGAACGAGTCCCCTGGATCGGTCGCAAGTGCGAAGTGAGTATAGATACCCTCAACGTCCAACCCTGGAAGCCCATCCAGAAGGGTCACGAACTCTGACACGGACTCCGGGTGTATGCCAACCCTGCGCATCCCGGTGTCCACCTTTATGTGCACCGTAGCGGTCTTTCCTTCTCCGACCGCCGCCGCTGAAAGCGCTCTGGCGAGCTCCTCGGTGTAGAGCGAACATTTGATGTCACCATCGATCACCCGCCTTGCCGCTGCGGGTGGAGGCTCGAACAGCAGGCAGACCTCGCAATCCAAACCGGCCAGGCGAAGGCGCTCGGCTTCCTCAAGCAGGGCTACTCCCAGGCAATCCGCTCCGGCCTCGAGAGCAGCGCGGGATACTTCGATATCACCGTGTCCGTACGCGTTCGCTTTCACAACCGCCATGAAGTCGCACCCGGGGTGGGTAAGCCCCTTCAGGTAGGCCACGTTGCCGCGGATCGCGTCAAGGTCGACCACCGCGACGACCGGCCGGACTATGTCGCTTCGATCATCCATCTTGCGCTCAATATCCGTTATCGGCTTCACCCCTCCTACTCGCCCTCGGCGCCCTCAACGGGTATGTCGCGGCTTATAAGCCTCACCACGTCGGCCATCGTTATGATGCCGGCCAAACTGCCGCCCTTCATAACCGGGAAACGCTTGAGTTTCTTCTTTGACATCATGGTGGCCACATCCTCCACGGAGTCGTCTGTTTCAACGGTTACGACTTCCTTTGTCATTACCACCTCCGCGGTGGCTCCAACCGCCTTCCTGAACTTCTCGTCGAAGCGATGCAGGCTGCCCGGAACGAACACGTACCCGGACAGAAACGAAACAAAAGAAGGGAATTCCACCTCGCTGTCCTGAACTATGAGGTCGCTTTCGGTAACGATCCCCAGGAGTTGGCCGTCATCGCCGACAACGGGCAATCCACCGATGTTGTTGTCGATCATGACCTTGGCGATATCCGCTACCTCCATCCCGGGATCGATGGTTATCGGGTCGGGCGTCATTGCCTCGCTGACTTTTACCCTGTGCATTCACTCACCTTTCTTCAGCGCCCCGCGGTGCGCGCAGGGCCAGCGGCAGGTGCCTTATTACATCACCGGCCGTCATTCCTATCATACCGTCCATGGCGGACACCAGATCGGCCGCATGACCGTGGTAATACGCTCCCAACGCGGCCGCGTCGAACGAGTCGACGCCTCGAGCAATGAACGCAGCTATGCAACCGGTCAGAACGTCTCCCATCCCCGCGGTAGACATCCCCGGGTTGCCAGTGGTGTTTACCCAAATAGAGCCTCCGGGCTCAGCTATAACCGTTCCGGCGCCCTTCAGGACAACAACCGCGCCCCACTGCGCGGCCGCCTCAGAGGCGACGGCGACGCGGTCGGACTGCACCTTGGTCGTGTCGGCCTCGATCAAGCGCGCCATCTCACCCGGGTGAGGGGTCAGCACCAGCGGGTCGTTCCTCTCCTCGAAAAGCCGCGTATGCCCAGCCATCGCGTTCAGCCCATCGGCATCCAGCACCATAGGTTTTCGCACCGCCCGAACAAGCTCTCGCACCGCCGCGGGGGTCTCACCTTCGGTGGAAAGCCCCGGACCGAGCGCCAACACGTCGAACTCCGCGCTGAGCTTAGTGACAACTCCGGCCGCCTCGAGGGAGAGCGTCCGCTGGGGGGTTTGCGGCAGGGGCCTGGTCATGACCTCGGTGAGCTTCACTTCCACGATGTCGTGGACGCCTTCCGGCACCCCCAAGGTTACCAGACCCGCCCCGGTCCGCAGTGCCGCCTGGGCACATAGCGCCGCCGCCCCGGTGAGACCGGGAGAACCACCCACCACCAAGACACTTCCGCTTCGTCGCTTGTGCGCATCCAGGGGGCGCTCCGGAAGCAGTCTCCGTGCGTCCTCCTCGTCCATCAAGTAGATCCGCGATTCGGGAACGCTATCCAGCAGGTGCTCCGGTGTCCCGATATCCACGACCTCCAACATTCCGGCTCTACCCGCGCCGGGGAACTGTATGAGCCCAACTTTCGGCACCGCGAAACAAACGGTTTTGTCGGCCGTTACCGCAGCCCCGTCAACCGCGCCCGTCAGACCGGAGACTCCACTTGGTATGTCGACAGCGAGCACGGGACCGTTAAAGCCGTTGATCTCCCGGATCGCCCTCTCGAAAATCCCCTCCGCTTTCCCGGAGAAACCCGTGCCGAATATCGCGTCGATAATAAGGTCGAAGGCTGTAGACGCTTCGTGGTAAGCGTCGATATCCGCGGGCTCCTTTACTTCGATGATCTCAACGGCCAAACCCTCGAGGCGCCTTAGATTCTCCGCCGCGTCGCCCCGGGTCGTATCGGTATCAGCAAGTAGAAATACCTTAACGTCGATGCCGGCTTCGAAAAGTAATCTCGCCGCCACGAAGCCGTCCCCGCCGTTGTTGCCCTTGCCGCACCATATCGCTACGCGCCTGCCGCTCGACAGGGAAAGCGCGTTCCTTGCGGCGCGTGCAACCTCTTCTCCCGCCCGTTCCATCAAAGCAAGCCCGGTGATCCCTCCGCGTTCGATGGTCGCACTATCAACCCGCGCCATCTCGTCCGGCGTGACGACCCTCACTCCATATCCCCCTCTGAGCCTACGCCCTTGGACTTCACCACGCCCCGGCGCCTTCCTGCAAGACCCTCTTTCAGGCGGTTATTTGTCCCTCTAGAATCTGTATCGGCGTTGCCGCCCCCAGGGGCAAGTCCCCCATCCACCTGGTCGAAAGAACCGGGCACGCCCGGCACCGGTTTCCTTTTCTTGGCAAATCCAGTCAGCCCACCGGAGCCGGTGTACAGTACAAGGAGATAGCCCCCGTACAACAAGGCCGCCCCCATAACTAAGAGAATGCATATTGCAGCCCAAAGAGAGGGCAGCAGGTTCTTCAGAAGAAGGCTCCTGGTTCCTATCGGCAAAACAAGCAGCAATGAGGCCAGGACGCAGAGCAAAGCGATAGCGCCCATGACTAGACCAACGACCAATCGGATTTTCCGCGCCAACTCGCGGTCGGCTATGGGTCTCTCCGGCGTTAAAAGCAGGCCGGTGGAAACCAGCGCAAAACCGATGAGGGCGCGCACGGAACTGCTGTAGAGTAGATTGCCAAGGTAATATCCGGTGCGTTTGAGGCCATCGGCCATAGTGGGCCCCGCGCCTACACCGGGGAAGTTGAAAGCGTTGTTTATAGCCTCGAACAGCGCTATAAGCAAAATGCCGCTGCCCAAGACCAGCAACAATGCGGGCAATACCCGCTCCATCGGACTATCGGATCCCGCCTGTGACGGTCGCATCTTCTGATCGTAGGTAACTGACCCCTCGACATGGGATTCTCGTGAAAGTATCCTCCGTCGCGGTTCGCCACCGGTGGCAACGACCGTTCTTCCCGGCTCCCCAGAAGGCGCCGGACGACGCTCGACGAGCTCGCCGCCACAGATATGGCACTTGTCGCAGCCGCACCTCTGCTCACGGCTGCACCGAGGGCAGTAAGCCATGTTATTACGCGGTCCTCGAGTCGGTTACTCCACGGTAACGGTCTTGGCAAGGTTCCGGGGCTGGTCCACGTTGCACCCCCTGAGTCTCGCCACGTGATACGCGAAAAG
>Ga0209745_1001687_pt1 | contig 12959 bp, 8 predicted proteins | sample BarGraNGADG00312_FD_184495 | JGI IMG/M metagenome (GOLD analysis project Ga0209745, IMG submission 184495) | Arctic peat soil microbial communities from Barrow, Alaska - Barrow Graham LP Ref core NGADG0004-312 (SPAdes) (version 2) | ecosystem: Environmental > Terrestrial > Soil > Wetlands > Peat ... | reverse complement strand
GTGGACAGCTCGTCGATGTTCCTGAAGATGTAGAGCGTCGGCCGGTTGGTCGCCTCGAGGGCGGCTTCGGCGTCGTCGTAGAAGTATGGGGAGATGTCGGCGGCGTCGATGAGCAGACTCCGACCACCCGGGTTGACCCGGTGGTAGATCTCCGCGAGCAGTGAGAACTTGCCCGATCCCGTCTCTCCCATAACCAGGAGCGCACTGTGGTTGGCCGAGGCGGAAGCGATGTCCTTGCAGGCGTGCTTCCACAACGGGGACTGACCGCTGCCGCTGAGCGTGGAGGGCGTGAGTAATAGCGGCATGTTGAATCCCTCGCCGCTGTGCATCGTCAGCATGGGCACTGGCAGTACTGCCACGGTCTGACTCGTCAGCGTTGCGGCTTCGGCGACCAGTGCGATCTCGAGGACCACTCCGGCAACGTCAGCTCCGGCGACGATTCGCGTACCCCGGATGCGGACCACTTTGCCGGTGCTCAGCTCCAGCTGGTCCACCGAGCGGTCTCGTCGACTCATCAGATGGCGAGCGTGATCTTGAAGTGTTGCCCGCTCCATCGGCGTGAGCAGGTCCTGGGCCACCGCGTTGGCCATCACGACGGTGCCGCCGACGGCCATGACGGCACTGCGGCTGCGTGCGTCGGCACGGACGAAGGTCTCAAACAGCGCCTGCTGGCACTGGCTGCCGTCAATCAGCAGGTTGCGCTCGATGTCATGGGCGGCAGACCTGACCAACGCGTGCATGAGTGGACTCGAGTGCTCTGTGAGGCAGCTGATGTCGAGGACGCCTTCGATGCGGCCGCTCAGTGGGTCCCGGATGGGGGTGCCCGAGCATGCAAAGGGCTGTAGACGTTCATGAAAGTGCTCCGGCCCAACGATCTGGATCGGTTGGCCGGACTCGAATACCGTGCCCACACCATTGGTTCCCACGCCCCCCTCGGCGTAGTCGAACCCAGGGGCGAACGAGACGTCGTCCAGAAGCAGCCCGATCGTCCGGGAGTTGTCGACGCGTGTGAGCACCCGCGCCTTGCCGTCGGTCACCGCGATGCTCAGCGGGATGTTCGCGGTCTCTTCGCTCAGCCGGTCGATGATCGGCTTTGAGCAGCGGACCAGCCGCGACGAGATGTCCAGATCGGAGTGGAAAGAGGGCTGGGACGTCGCTGCATCAACGCCTGCAGTGCGAGAGCGCAGCCAGGATGCTGCCACGAAGTTGGGCACGGCACTCTCCAGCGCTGACCCGCTGGCCAGGAAACCCGCGCGAGCGGCCGTGATCCGTCGGCGTTGGTCCGCGACATCGACCATGTGAGTCCTTCTTTCTCCCGTGACCATCCAAGGATGCCTCGCGACTGGTCTCCAAGCGAACGTTCGGGGTGTCCCAATGTGGGACAGGTCACAGGGTGGTACTTCGGTCACGCTTCAGATTCGCGGCAACAGCCTCAAGACCCAGACCGGCAGAACACGTCTCAGCCAAACGAAAAGGGACCATTATGGAACGCCTGATCAACATCGACAATGGTGGCACCCTCACCGACATCTGTGTTTGGGATGGGCAGAACTTCAACTATGCCAAGACGCTGACGACACCGTTCGACCTGTCCAAGTGTCTCTTCGACGGACTCACCAAGGCATCGGAGAGCATCTTCGGTGCCCCCGACCTCGAGGCGCTCCTGCACAGCACCAAACACATTCGCTACTCCACGACCCAAGGCACGAACGCCCTGGTGGAGCGCAAGGGCCCGCGCATCGGTCTAGTCACCGACGACGCGGCAGTTGTTGCGGAACTGCGAGCGACCGAGGCCGAGGCCAGCCTCTTCGATGCCCTTATCGGTCCGCGGGTTGCGGTCATCGACCCTCACGCTGATGAGGAGACTCTGATCTTCGACCTCGTCCAGCAGGTCAACAAGCTCACGACCGATGGGGCCGCCCGCATCGTCGTCGCGGTCGGTGACGCCAGCGGTCCGGGCGAGCGGCGGCTGCGCAACATCCTCCTGCGGAAGTTCCCTCGCCATCTGCTGGGCTCGGTTCCGGTCCTCTACTCCTGGGAGTTCACGGCAGACCGGGTGCGCGCACGGCGAATCTGGTCCGGGGTCATCAACGCGTTCCTGCACCCGACGATGGAACGCTTCCTGTACAACGCGGAGGACCGGCTGCGCGAGCTCCGCGTCCAGAACCCGCTGCTGATCTACCGCAACGACGGCGCCTCCTCACGGGTGGCCAAGTCGGTCGCGCTCAAGACGTACTCCTCGGGTCCGCGAGCTGGGCTGGAGGGCGCCCGCGCCCTGGCCAAGGCCTACGACCTGAAGCACGTACTGATGATCGACGTCGGCGGGACGACCACCGATGTCGGTTCGGTCAAGGACTTCCAGATTGCCCAGGACCGTCGCGGCTCGATCAAGGGCGTCCCGATCTCGTTCCCGATGAGCAACGTCCACTCGAACGGCGTGGGCGGCAGCTCCATCATCACCGTGAAGGCAGGCCAGATCATCGTTGGCCCCGAAAGCGTCGGTGCCGCACCCGGGCCCGCCTGCTTCGGCTTCGGCGGCCAGAGCGCCACGATCACCGACGTCAACCTGCTGCTGGGGGTCTTGGACCCGGCAACCTACCTCGACGGCGACTTCGCCCTGGACGCCGAGCGGTCCAAGGCCGTCATCCTCACGACGGTGGCCGAGCCGCTGGGTGTGGGCCTCGAGGAGGCGCTCATCGAGATGGAGGCGGCCTACTTCGCCAAGATTGCCGAGTCCTTCGTGACCGTCATCCAGGACCCTGCGACCACGACGATTGCGGCTTTCGGTGGCGCCGGACCAATGAGCGCCTGCGGGGCCGCACGCCTGAACAATGTCAGGACCGTGCTCATCCCGAAACTTGCGGCCGTCTTCTCGGCCTTCGGGATCAGCTTCTCTGACATCGGCCAGAGCTACGAGGTCGGCCTCTCAGAGCCCTCGATCGAGGCTGCCTGCTCGGTGCACGACCTGTTGGTCGAGCGGGCGGAACGGGACATGTTCCAGGAGGGCCATGAGCTGGCCGCCTGCACGCTGCAGTGGACCTTGGCAGTGGAGGAGGCGGATGGCACGCTCGCTTCCGAAGCCCCCTACAGGTATGGCGACGCGCTCGCGGTGGACGCTGGTCAGCAGGCGTCGTTGAAGCTCGACGTCACCTTTGAGATGCCTCACGCGACTCTGGCTGCCAACGCCTCTCTCGCCTCCCACCCGGCAGTGGCTTCGGGGACCCGCCTGGTGCGTTCGAGTGCCACCGAGGTCGATGAGGTCCCGGTCTACTCGCTGATGGATCAGCAACCGGGCGCGACCGCCCTCGGGCCGTCCATCGTCGAGGGATCCTTCTTCACCACCCGCGTCCTGGACGGCTGGAAGCTCGACGTCACCGCCGCCGGCGACCTCATGCTCACCGACATCCGCTGACCGCGGATCCTCAGCTACGAAAGGCGACACGACCATGCGAGTTCCGATGACCGAGTACCTGTTCATCGACCTGGACACCGAAAGGTGGGTTTGCCGGGTGTGTGAGCACGACCTTGGCGACGCCCACGGCAACTACAAGGAGGGCACGCTCGTCTACGACCGCGACCCTCGTGAGATCCACCAGCCGATCATTGACCCGGAACGGTACGAGTTCACCTTCTCTCCCGACCCGGACTACTGCCGCATCCTCGAGTTCTACTGCCCGGGCTGCGCCACCCAGATCGAGACCGAGTACGTGCCGCCGGGCCACCCGCCGACCGTCGACATGCTCTGGGACGTCGACGCACTGCGCGACCAGTGGGCCGAGCGCGGCACCGACCCGATGACGGCCATCGCCTACGGACCCGGTGACGACGTGGCGTTGCACACCGACGCAGTCACCGACACCCCGCAGTCACCGGCACGCGATAACCACTGAGCCAGGAAGGAGACCACCCCATGAAACGCATCTCTGTCGACATCGGCGGCACGTTCACCGACTGTTTCTTCGTCTGGGACGAGCAGTACATCGAGGCGAAGGCCTTGACCACCCACCACAACCTGGCTCTCGGCTTCAACGAGGCCCTTGACCTTGCCTGCAGCCGCGCCGGCCTGGATCGCGACCGTGTCCTGTCCGAGGTCGACTCGGTCCGGTACGCGACGACGTTGGGCACCAACGCCCTGATCGAGCTGAAGGGCCCCAGGGTCGGCGCCATCGTGACTCACGGCTTCGAGGACACCATCCCGTTGTCGCGTGGTCGCGGGTATGGCGAAGGCCTGGACACGTCGATGCAGCAGAACCTGGCGGCTGCGGAGAGGCCCGAGCCGCTGGTTCCGCGCCAGCTCATCCGCTCCGTCAAGGAGCGGGTCAACTCCGCGGGCGTGGTCGTCGTCCCGATCCAGGAGAAGGACGTTCGCAACATGGTCCGCGAGCTCGTCAACGCCGGGGCCGAGGCGATCGTCGTCTCGCTGACCAACGCGACGGAGAATCCCGAGCACGAGTTGCGGATCCAGGAGATCCTCCTGGAGGAGTACCCGCCGCACGAGCTGGGCGCCATACCTGTCCTGCTCGGGCATCAGGTCTCAGGTCGCAAGGGCGAGTACGTGCGGGCCACCGCGACCATCGTGGACGCCTACCTGCACGAGATCATGTTCCACGCCCTGAGCCAGCTCGCCAACAACTTGCGCGACTCCGGCTACGACAAGCCGATGCTCGTCATCCACAACTCCGGTGGCATGGCCCAGATGAACTCCACGGACTCGTTGCAGACGATCCACTCCGGGCCGATCGCCGGCGTCGGAGCGGCCGAGCACCTGTCCAGCGCGACCGGTATCGGTCACGTGATCTCGACAGACATGGGTGGCACCTCCTTCGACGTCGGACTGGTCCCCCAGGGTGGGATCAAGCACTACGACTTCCAGCCCACGATCGGGCGCTGGCTGGTGTCCGTGCCGATGATTCACCTGCTCACCCTGGGTGCGGGCGGTGGGTCGATAGCGTCATACGACCGGATTCACAAGGGCGTCAAGCTGGGCCCGGAGTCGGCAGGTTCCGATCCCGGCCCCGCATGCTACGACCGGGGCGGACTGCGCGCCACGGTCACCGACGCCGACCTCCTGCTGGGCTACCTGGACCCGGACAACTACGCCAACGGGGTGATCAAGCTCAACCCAAAGCGGTCCGTCTTCGCGATCGAGGAGACCCTGTGTGACGAGCTGGACATGGATGTCATCGAGGTCGCCAAGGAGATCAAGCGCGGCGTGGACGAGCAGATGGCCATCGGCATGGCCAAGGAGCTGCGCGTGCGCGGCTACCTGCCGGAGGAGTTCACCATGCTCGCCTACGGAGGCAACGGCCCGTTGCACGCCTGTGGCATGGCGGACTACGCCGGTATCAAGAGGGTCCTAGCCCCGCCGTTCGCCTCGGTGTTCTCCGCCCTGGGCGCCGGCAACATGAAGCAGATGCACATCCACGAGCGGGGTACGCACGTCGTCATGTACAACGCGACCACCCGTGCCCTCTACGACGACTACGCCGGCTTCAACGAGGTCGTTGAGGAGCTTGAGGCCAAGGGCCGGGAGGACCTGGTTCGCCAGGGTTTTGACCCCGAGGACGTGCGGTACCGCCTCGAGATGGACATGCGCTACGGCAACCAGCTCGTGACCACCGCCGTGGTCTTCGACCTCAACCGCATCCATGGGGTCGGCGACGTCCTGCAGATGATCAAGACCTTCTCTGATCTCTACAGCCAGCGCTATGGCGAGGGTTCGGCGGCTCCCGAGGCCGGCATCCGGGTACAGACGATCCGGGTGGCCTCGTCAGTGGACGGCGACGTGGTCAAGTTTGAGTCCCTGCACCACGAGGCCGCACGGACCATGCCCGCCCCGGTGAGCCACCGCGACGTTCACTTCGTCGCGATCGACACCCCGGTGAACACGCCGATCTACGACGCCACAGCGCTGACCGCCCAGCACAAGATCATCGGGCCGGCCATCGTCATCACTGAGAACACCACCTACCTCGTCGAGCCCGGCTGGCGACTGGAACCCACTCAGCAAGGCGCCGTGTGGTTCCTGCGCGACTAACAGTCAAACCCTGCCCAGCCATACCTACGACAAAGAAGGAACTGCTGAAATGACCACGACTCATGAGTCACCGAGCACGGACCTGACGGCGCAGGAGCGAGAGTGGGTCAACCAGTTCATGGATGAGACCACTATCTTCCTGGGGCCTGACCCCGCGATCATGCGCGACCACAGCATCACCGGCCGGACCCCGCTCGAGGAGGCCTGTATCGCCAAGGGGCTGGAATCGTTGCAGGTCGACCGGATCCGCAAGCGTCTGGAAGGTGCCCTCGACGAGGGCTACGAGATGTGCGAGGCGATGGGCGCGGCACCTGGTGCCAAGTGGGGTGACCTGACCACCGCCATCTATACGGCATCGGGGGACGTGACGTACCTGTCCTGCCGCGGGGTGATTGCCTTCTCGGCGATCCTGCACCACCCGATCCGGTACATCATGAAGTACTGGAAGGACGAGGCGACGGTGGGTATCCACGCCGGCGACGGGTTTATTCACAATGACGCCCGCTACGGCAACATTCACAACACCGACCAGTCAATGATCACGCCGATCATGCGCGACGGGCAGATCCTCGGCTGGGTAGCCGCCACGATCCACGAGGGGGAGAACGGGGCGTGCGAGCCCGGCGGGATGCCCTCGGGCTCCGAGACGCCGTTCGACGACGGCCTGAGGATGAGCCCTTTCAAGATCATGGAGAAGGGCGTGCTGCGTCGCGACCTGGTCACCTTCCTGCAGCACTCGGTGCGTGACCCGAAGCTCCAGCTGGCAGACCTCAAGGTCAAGATCGGCGCCGTCCAGCGGATCATGGAGCGGGTCGACAAGGTCATTGACGAGGTCGGCGTCGACGCCTTCGTCGCAGGCCTGAGGATCACCGTCGAGGACGTTGAGGAGGAGGTCCGGCGCCGGATCAAGGAGCTGCCGGACGGCACCGTTCGCTTCAACCAGTTCATGGACTCCACCCTCAAGGAGAACATCCTGATCAAGTTCGCCTGCAAGATCACGGTCAAGGGCGACAAGATGACCGTTGACCTTCGCGGCACCGGTCCAGAGATCCTCAACCGCGCCATCAACGCCCCGCTGTGCTCGACCAAGTCCATGTTCATGCAGGCAATCCTGGCGTTCTGGTGGCCGGACCTGCCACGGTGTACCTCGGCCATGAGCCCGATCGAGATCATCTCCGACGAGCACACGTGGGCCGACGCCGGCTATGACGCCCCGATGGGTCAGTCCCTGCAGGCATCCTTCCGCGGCTTCTCGGCCTTTCAGTCGTCCTGGGCCAAGCTTCAGTTCGCCAACCCGGAGAAGTTCTCCAACGTCATCGCGCCCTGGTTCAACCAGATCAACACGTTCCTGTGGGGCGGAGTCACCCAGCACGGTGACCAGGTCGGCAACCTGTGCGCGGACCTGAACGGCATGCCGGGTGGCGCCAAGGCGTTCATGGACGGCGAGGACGCGGTCTCCCCTCTCTTCTGCGCGATGGCCGACACGGCCGAGCAGGAGGTCATGGAGGAAGAGGTGCCCTTCATGCAGCTGGTCTCCAAGCGTCTGGTCCGGGACAACATGGGCTTCGGCAAACACACCGGAGGAATGGGCTACGAGATGATCGTCGCCAGCGAGGGAACCCCCCTGTGGGGCTTCATGACCGTCACCTCGGGCGCGAAGTTCTCCTCCGTCTACGGCATGTTCGGGGGATATGGCTGCGGTACCTACCCGCTGGCCCTCGTCAAGGGAATCAACATCTACGACGTGCTTCGCAAGGATCCCAGCAGGTTCGACCTTTCGATCGAAAAGGTCATGAACGACCAGCCGTTCGAGGGCGGTCAGTACATGACCAGCCACATGGGGTTGCAGTTCGACATCGCCCAGGACGGCGAGCTGTACATGATGAGCCAGGGCGCCGGCGGCGGCTATGGCGACGCCCTTGAGCGCGACCCGCAGGCCGTGGTCAAAGACGTCGAGCTCAACCGGATCACCGCCAAGGTGGCCCGCGAGATCTTCGCCGTCTCCTACAACCCCACGACGCTGGTCCTGGACGTCGACGGCACGCGGGAGCTGCGTTCTCAGGCCCGCAGGGACAGGCTCCAGCGGGGCAAGCCGTATGCCGAGTTCGTCAAGGGTTTCGTCACCGCTGAGCCGCCCGAGGAGCTTCTGTACTACGGCTCCTGGGGCGACGAAACCGAGGACCTCACCGCGACCGTCTTCGACATCACCGGGCCCAAGCGGGTCACCGCCCGGGTCGCGGAGATGCCGATCATCATGCTCCCGGATCGCCGGGACCTCAAGGTCGCCAAGCTCGAGTCACGGGTGCGCGAGCTCGAGGAGAAGCAGGGCGGGTACGTCCACCGCAAGTCCTGACCCGCCATACCGCAATGGCGTCACCCCGAGGCTTGGATCCCCGGGGTGACGCCACCGGCAAACGATTCCCCATCCCGCCTCATCCAAGTGCCCTCTCAGTGAGATTTCACGTCCCAGGAGCTTCCCATGGCCACAGCACTCGCCTCGCTCGTCTCCGCCCCGCCCTCGGGCCGGGGCACCGCGGTCATCATCGACCACGAGAAGTACGCGCAAGCTGTCATTCTGCGAGGTCAGCCGATCCCGTGGGGCGACCCGGTCGCCTACTCCCAGTTCCTCGGGCAGGCTCAGGGCCTGTTGAAACCGGACGCGACGCTGCTCAACCTGGGCGCACTGTACGACCACGCCCTGGCCGCCAATGACGCGCTGAAGTCATCCCTCTCGGCGCGGTCGCGCACGGGATATGCCCTCAAAACCCTCCTGGCCGACGAGAACACTGCGGGCGCAGCCCTCGAGCTGGCCAGCATTGTGGCCCAGACATCAGCAGCCCCCCTGGTGCTGCAGATTCCCTCGCCCATGCTCTGGTTGGCACTGACCCACCAGCTCAGCGCCGCCGGCACCGTGGCCGACCTCGACGTCGACCGCGCGGAGAACGCGGCGATCTACGTCGCCGACTGGCTGCGGCGGCTGTCACTGCTGCCGGTGTCGATGCTGCTCCTGGACGAGCGCTGGCCAGGGACCGGTGACCTGCCGCTGGTGGACGCCTCGGCGTACGCCCCGGTCTCCAACGTCACCGGCAACTATCGGTGGGCGCTCGCGCGGCGCACGCGCGATGGGGTGGAGATCCTCGGGTCTGCCGTGACCGGGACCGTGGTGCCGCAGGACTACTGGCTGTCCGACGCAACGAGCGCGCCCTCGGGCGACTTTCTGTTCGCCGAGATCCCCGCCGACGCGGTACCGGAGACGGTGCTGTCACAGCTGGCGAAGCTGGTCTGAGGGCCCAACTGGTCTGAGACGCAACCAGGACGAGAAGGGGAAGAAAAATGGACCGTGGGAATCAGGTCCAGCAGAAACCATCGGATGCCTATTCAAAGGAAGATCCCAATGAAGCTCATCGCTACTTCGCTGACTGGTCGGGCAGATGTTTCTTGCCATGACACGTCTCACTATGAAGCCACTCATAAAGGCGCACTGAATATTTTCGGAAGAAGTCGGCCCACGGCCACATGGGCACGGGTGAGTCCAGCGGTTCTTGGCGAGATCGACCGGTATGTCCACGCTCTAGCAGGGCGCTGAAGATGACGAAGCGGAAGAGCCTGTACAAGGTGGTTGCCACAGCGGCCGAAGCCGTGGCCGACATACACGAGGGTGCGGTGATTGCCTGCGGTGGTTTTGGGATCTGTGGCATCCCGTCGGTCCTTATCGACGCTCTGGTCGAACGTGGGACCACCGACCTGGAGATCATCGCCAACAACTGCGGAACCGACGGAGTAGGGCTCGGCAGGCTGTTGGAGCACAAACAGATTCGCCGGTACGTCGCCTCCTACGTCGGGGAGAACAAGGAGTTGGCCCATCAGTACCTCAGCGGTGAGCTCGAGGTGGAGCTCACCCCTCAGGGCACCCTGGCCGAACGTTTGCGGGCCGCCGGCGTCGGTATCCCGGCGTTCTACACCGTGACCGGGATGGGAACCCAGGTCGCGAAGGGTGGACTGCCCTGGCGGTACGGGCAGGATGGTTCGGTTGCCGTCGCGTCCCCGCCGAAACCAACCACGGAGTTCGACGGCAGGACCTACCTGCTCGAGCGGTCACTGCCGGCGGACTTCGCCCTTGTGCGGGCATGGAAGGGCGACCGGCACGGAAACCTCGTCTTCCGTAAGGCGGCCCGCAACTTCAACCCCGTCTGCGCCATGTCCGCCAAGATCGCCATCGCCGAGGTGGAACACCTGGTCGAGCCCGGCGAGCTCGACCCGGACGCGATCCACCTGCCCGGGGTGTACATCGACCGCGTTGTGGCGTTGTCGCCGGCGCAGGCCGTCGACAAAGGGATCGAGCGGCTGACAACACGACCGCAACAGCTCGCGAACGCAGGGGAGTGACGATGGCACTGAACAGAGAGCAGATGGCCGCCCGGGCTGCCCGCGAGCTCAATGGCGGGGACTACGTCAACCTCGGCATTGGCCTGCCGACCTTGGTCCCCAGCTTCCTGGACGCCGGCATTGAGCTGGCTCTTCAGTCGGAGAACGGCATCCTGGGCACCGGTCCGTACCCGTTCGACGGGGACCAGGACCCGGATCTGATCAACGCCGGAAAGGAGACCGTGACCGTGCTGGCAGGTGCCAGCTACTTCGACTCGGCCGCGAGCTTCGGGATGATCCGTTCCGGCAGGATCGACGCTGCGATTCTTGGCGCCATGCAGGTCTCCGCCACGGGCGACCTCGCCAACTGGACGATCCCCGGCAAGATGGTCAAGGGCATGGGCGGGGCCATGGACCTGGTCCATGGTGCGCGAAGGGTCATCATCCTGATGGAGCACGTCGCCAAGAACGGAGACTTCAAGATCGTCAAGGAGTGCTCCTTGCCGCTGACCGGTGAGCGCGTCGTCGACCGCATCATCACCGACTTGGCCGTCATAGACGTCACTGACGAAGGCCTCCGGCTGGTGGAGTGTGCGCCGGGTGTCACCGAAGCCGAGGTCCGTGCGGCCACCGAGCCCGACCTCATCAGCTCCCCGGCATGAACATTGCCCTGCTTCTCGATCGCGCCGCGACCGCATCACCGGAGCGCACGGCCGTCTATCTTGGCGCGCAGCCGTTGCGCAGCTACCGCGAGCTGCGGGACCGCGTAACTGCGCTTGCCGCAGGGTTGACCGGGCTGGGCTGCCGGGTCGGTGACCGGGTCGCGGTGGTCATGGACAACCGTCCGGAGTATCTCGAGGTGCTCTTCGCGGCGTGGTGGGCAGGGCTGGTCGTGGTGCCGGTAAACGCCAAGCTCCATCCGGGTGAGGTCGCCTGGATTCTCCAGGACTCAGGCGCACGGCTCGTCGTGACTGATCAGGGGCACGTCGCAGGACTCCGCGGCGTCCTCCAGGAAGACCTGGTCGAGGCCCGGCTCCTGGTCGCTGACTCCGCTGACTATGACGCGATGGCCTCCGTCGCGGCCAGCGCAGTTCGCCCCTGCGTGAAAGCCAAGGTGAGCGACCTCGCCTGGCTCTTTTACACCTCCGGTACGACCGGGCGACCCAAGGGAGTGATGCTCGGACACCGTCAGCTGCTGGCCATGACACTCAGCTACCACGTGCAGATCGACGCCGTCGGCCCCGATGACCGCACCCTCTACGCCGCTCCGATGTCACACGGCGCCGGCATCTACAGCCCCGTCTTCATGCTGCACGGCTCCGGACACGTCTTCGCGCCCAGCGGCCGATTCGACGCTGCAGAGATCTGCGACATCGCCCAGGCACTGGGAAACGTGTCGCTGTTCGCCGCACCCACCATCGTCAACAGGCTCGCCGCCCACATCACCCAGACCGGTGCGCGCATCAAAGGCACCACCGCGTTCCGCACGATCGTCTACGGCGGCGGCCCGATGTACGTCGACGACCTGATCCGCGCCCGAGAAGCCATGGGCGACTGCCTGGCCCAGATCTACGGCCAGGGCGAGTCGCCGATGACCATCACCACGCTCAGCGCCGACGTCATCGCCGACGACCGGAACCCGCGTTGGGCGAGCCGGATCGCAAGCGTGGGCACGGCCTTCGCGACATGCGACGTCGAAGTGGTCGATGTCAGCGGCGAGCCGGTGCCACCGGGGGTGACCGGGGAGATCGTGGTGCGCGGCGACACCGTGATGATGGGCTACTGGCGCAACCAGGAAGCAACGGACGCGACGATCCGCGACGGCTGGCTCTGGACCGGCGACCTGGGCAGCGTCGACGACGAGGGATACCTCACCCTCAAGGACCGGTCCAAGGACGTCATCATCTCCGGCGGCACCAACATCTACCCACGAGAAGTGGAGGAGGTGCTGCTGCAACATCCGGCCGTAACCGAGGTCTCGGTGATCGGGCGCGCCGACCCCGAGTGGGGCGAGTCCGTGGTCGCCTGCGTCGTCGTCGACGACGCATCTGTGGGCGCACACGAGCTCGACGAGTTCTGCCGGCAGCACATGACCGGATTCAAGCGACCCAAGCAGTACCACTTCCTCAAGAGCCTGCCCAAGAACAACAACGGCAAGGTTCTCAAGTCGGTGCTGCGTTCGACGTACGCAGCACCGACCCCCGTGCCCGCGGTGGCAAGTGAGCCACCACCACACCGAGAGGACCGAACATGACGACGCAGCAACCTGTCTGGATCATCGGCGGCTACCAGAGCGACTTCGCCCGGAACTTGACCAAGGAGTCGCTGGAGATCGGCGACCTGGTCAAGGAGACCGCGACCGGCACGCTGGCGGCAGCCGGCATCTCCGCCTCGCAGGTCGAGGTCATCCACGTCGCCAACGCGATGGGGGAGTTCTACGTCAAGCAAGGCCATTTGGGGTCCATGGTGGCCAGCGTCGTCCCAGACCTGTCCGGCGTGCCCGCAACGCGGCATGAGGCTGCCTGCGCGTCCGGAGGGGTGGCGGTCATGGCGGCCA
>Ga0209745_1001685_pt1 | contig 12965 bp, 10 predicted proteins | sample BarGraNGADG00312_FD_184495 | JGI IMG/M metagenome (GOLD analysis project Ga0209745, IMG submission 184495) | Arctic peat soil microbial communities from Barrow, Alaska - Barrow Graham LP Ref core NGADG0004-312 (SPAdes) (version 2) | ecosystem: Environmental > Terrestrial > Soil > Wetlands > Peat... | reverse complement strand
CCCCAAGATCACCGAGAGATTGTGACGCCGCACGTGATCGTTGTTGTTGCCGCTGCCCGTCCGAGTCAACTCATCCACCGCCATATCGACGCGCTCCCTGGCCGTCAGAGAGCCGCAACTGGTCGGTCGTGCCGACGGAGGCGACTGGCGGCCGCGCGGGCTGGGCGACCGTCGACATATCACGACCCTAGCCTGAGTGGCACGCTAGGGCCCATGCTTCCGCTGGTGCAGGGCCATCGCCACCTGATAAGTTCTATCCCACAACAAACTATCTATCCGAAGAATGCCTGACGACACTAAAGGACATCCCATGGCTGCAACGCCCACGCGCGAGGACAAGTTCTCCTTTGGTCTGTGGACCATCGGCTACAACGGTACCGACCCGTTCGGCGGACCGACACGCCCGCCACTGGACGTCGTGGAAGCGGTGACGAAGCTCAGCGAGCTCGGCGCTTACGGCCTCACGTTCCACGACGACGACCTCTTCGCCTTCGGCTCGACCGACGCCGACCGCCAGAAGCAGATCGACCGGCTCAAGAAGGCCCTCGCCGACACCGGGCTGATCGTGCCGATGGTCACCACCAACCTCTTCAGTGCGCCAGTGTTCAAGGATGGCGGGTTCACTTCTAATGACCGCGCGGTGCGTCGCTTCGCCTTGCGCAAAGTACTGCGAAACCTCGACCTCGCCGCAGAGCTCGGCGCGAAGACGTTCGTCATGTGGGGCGGCCGGGAAGGCGCAGAGTACGACGCGGCCAAGGACATCCGCGGGGCGCTCGAACGCTACCGGGAAGCCGTGAACCTGCTTGGTGACTACGTCACCGACAAGGGCTACGACATGCGCTTCGCCATCGAACCGAAGCCCAACGAACCTCGCGGCGACATCCTGCTTCCGACGCTCGGTCACGCACTTGCCTTTATCGGGACACTGGAACGCCCCGAGATGGTGGGCGTGAATCCTGAGGTCGGACACGAGCAGATGGCGGGCCTCAACTACACCGCCGGCATCGCGCAGGCGCTCTACCAGGGAAAGCTGTTCCACATCGACCTCAACGGCCAGCGCGGCATCAAGTACGACCAGGATCTTGTCTTCGGCCACGGTGACGTCACCAATGCGTTTGCGCTCGTCGACCTGCTCGAAAACGGTGGCCCGGCCGGTGGCCAGACCTACGACGGACCGCGGCACTTCGATTTCAAGCCCAGCCGTACAGAAGACATCACGGGCGTGTGGGACGCGGTTGCAGCCAACATGCGCACCTACCTCCTGCTCAAGGAGCGTGCCGCGTCGTTCCGTGCGGATCCCGACGTCCAGGAAGCTCTCGCCACTTCCCGGGTCGGCGAGATCAGGGAGCCTACCCTCGGCTCGGGCGAGAGCTATGACGACCTGCTCGCCGACCGTGCCTCCTACGAGGACTTCAACTCCGACGCATACTTCGGCGGCAAGGGGTTCGGCTTCGTGCGCCTCAACCAGCTCGCGCTCGAGCACCTCCTCGGCGCACGCTGAACCCTCGCACGCCGAACCAGTGCACGAGTGCCAGGAGCTGCCGCGGCAGCTTGCACGGTCTCAGGATCGCCTCAGGCACTCGCGCCAGTATTGCCCGCGCAGCCATCGCATCGATACTCTGCGGTCTGGCCGCGGGCCTCGATGCTGTGTGCGCGGAAGCTGAAGATTCCGCGGCTCCCCCGCACCGCCATGAGAGAGAAGAAGACGCATGACTGGACGCCGCATCCGCGCCGCGATCGTCGGCTCGGGAAACATCGCCGAACTCACCCACGTCCCCGCCCTGCGAGCGCAGGGCGACCGGGTCGACCTCGTCGCGGCCGTTGACATCGACGCCGAGCGGGTGAAGGCGTTCTGCGAGCGCGCGAAGATCCCGAACGCCTACACCTCCCCCGGGGAGATGCTCGAGGCTGAGCACCCCGACCTCGTGCACGTATGCACGCCACCCGCGACCCACGTCGATCTGGTAGTGCGCGCTCTTGAGGCTGGCGCCTGGGTGCTCGTGGAAAAGCCGCCGACCCTGTCGCTGGCCGAGTACGACCGGATCGAGGCCGCCGAGCGCGACGGCGGCCCCTACGCGAGCGTGGTGTTCCAGCATCGCTTCGGTTCCGCCGGCAAGCACGCCGCCGAACTGATCGGCTCCGGCGAGCTGGGGCGCCCGCTCGTGGCGCTCTGCAACACCGTCTGGTACCGCCCGCAGGAGTACTTCGACGTGCCCTGGCGCGGCAAGTGGGCAACCGAAGGCGGCGGCCCGACGATGGGGCACGGAATCCACCAGATGGACCTGCTGTTGGCGATGCTCGGCGACTGGAGCGAGGTCACGGCCTTCGCCGATCGCCTGGACCGGGTCACGGAGACCGAGGACGTGTCCATGGCGGTGGCCCGGTTCGAGAACGCCGCGATGGCTTCGATCGTCAACAGCGTCCTGTCCCCCCGCGAGGAGAGCTATCTGCGCGTCGATCTCACCGACGCCACCGTCGAGGTCAGCCACCTCTACGGCTACGAGAACACCGACTGGACCTTCACGCCGGCGCCCCACGTCGCTGACCAGGCCCGGATCGAGCGCTGGCGTACGCCGAACGGTGAGGAGCGCAGCTCGCACCAGCCGCAGGTGCGGGCCCTGCTCGACGCCATGGAGCGGGGTGAACGCCCGCCGCTGAGCGGGGCGCAGGGGCGCCAGGCCCTCGAGCTCATCACGGGCATCTACCAGTCGGCGTTCACCAGGCAGCCGGTCCGCCGCAGTGAGATCACGCCCGACAGCCCGTTCTACCAAACCCTCCACGGCGACACGCCCGGCTGGGCGCCCGGCACCTCGCCACGAGACAAGGAGTCCCGCGCATGATCCCCACACCTCCCATCCTGGACGCGGCACGGGCCACGATCCCAGCCTCCCCCGCCACCGCCCCGCGGCTCGCTGTCACCCATGACGTGGGCTCCGCGGTGTCCGTCTCCACTGCAGGCGTCGAGCTCCTTCGGTACACCTACCGTCCGGACATACCGGCCTTCGAGTGCCCGGCGCCGTACTTCCACCCGCTGCGCGACCTCGCCGGCGAGGTGGTCACCGGTAACCGACCTCACGACCATCGCTGGCACAAGGGCCTGGCAATGACCGCGTCGCACCTGTCCGGCGGCAACTTCTGGGGAGGCGGCTCCTATACACCAGGCTCCCCCGGTTCTGGTTACCTCGACCTGCCCAACATCGGCTCCCTACGGCACCAGGGTTTCGAAGAGTTCACCGCGTCGGGGGACCGGATGCGCCTGGTCGAGCGGATCGACTGGGTGAACGCGGAGCAAGAGCGCTGGATTGACGAACGCCGCACGCTCGTCGTGGGCGAGGTCGAAGCCTCTTCGGCGAGCTGGTCGCTGGAGTTCGCCACCGAGCTCACCAATATGCGGGGAGCAGCGCTCGAGTTCGGCAGCCCCACCGTCTTCGGGCGCGAACTGGCCGGATACTGCGGGCTGTTCTGGCGCGGACCGCGTGAGTTCAACGGGGGGACCGTCCTCGGGTCGGGAGGACAGACCGGGCCCGAGCTGATGGGACAGCGGTCGGACTGGTTGGCTTTCGTCGGTCGCCACGACGGCAGCGGCGGCGCGTCAACTCTCCTGTTCGACCAGGACCCGGGAAACGCCGACGCACCCGCGTACTGGTTCGTCCGCACCGAGCCGTACCCCGTTGTCAACCCCTCGCTCGCGTTCTACCAGGGCCTGGAACTGGCTGCGGGCCAGACGTTGCGACGCCGGTATCGCCTCGTCGTTGCCGCGCAGGCCTGGGACGCCGAGCGGGTCGAGGCCTACCGCGAGGCGCATCCGTGGTGACACCGGCCCAGTTCCCCGGTGGCACCGCCGTCTCCGGCCTCGCCGTCTACGACTGGGCGAGCGAGGACGGACTCTGCGGCGGGTCGCCACATCTGCACACAGTCTGCACGGAGGCCTATGCCGTGGTCGGGGGCACCGGCTCGCTGCAGACCCTGACCCGCGCCGGCTTTCAGGAGATCCCACTACGGGCAGGCAGCCTCGTCTGGTTCACCCCCGGCACCATTCACCGCGCCGTCAATACGGACGGGTCGCTCCGCGTCCTGGTCGTCATGCAGAACGCCGGCCTACCCGAGGCGGGCGACGCGGTGCTGACCTTCCCACCCGAGACCGTCAGCGATCCGCAGACCTACCAGGCCGCGGCCTCACCCGCTTACGGGGCCGAGGCGGCGCGGCGCCGACGAGACTTGGCCATCAGCGGGTTCCTGCGGCTCAAGCAGTGCGCCCAGGACGACGACTTCGCGCCGTTGGAAGCGTTCTATCGGCAGGCGGCTGCGCTGGTCCGCGAACGCGTGACGAAGTGGCGGGCCATCGTGGATCGGGGGCCCGTAGAGGCACTGCGGCAGACGCAGCAGCAGCTCGACGCGCTGGCCGCCGGCAGGATCGACCACCTGCTGGAGGCCGAGTTCCGAGCGGAACAGGCGCCCCAACCGGAGGACCGGGCCTGGGGAATGTGCGGCCGCCTGGACACCTACCCGATCGCGACGTGAGCTCGAGGGCGCGCAGCACCCGGACCCAAGCCGCCCAGTAGGTCGCCGTCAACAGTGGTGGGCTCCCGGTTCGTGTCTCAACTGCCCGCGCGAAGGAGATCGGCCAGCCGCTCACGACGCACGCAGTGCTTGAGCTGGAAGGCGTCGGCGAGCTTCTCGGCCTCGCCGGCATTCAGCCCCTCGAAGCAGCGGGCGTAGTCGCCCACGAGTGCCTCAGCGAGGAGCACATGCCTGACAATGCCGTGCACCCAGCGCTGCCGACCCCAGGGATAAGGGTCGAAATCGGGAAAGTCCTCAGCGAAGAGCTGCTCAAGTGGACCGAGAACCTGCCGCACCCCGGTGTCGACCGAGCCCCAGGCGTCTACCCCCAGTCGTGCCTTCTTCTCCAGGACAGGAGCTATGCGCTGAATGTAGGCAGAGTCCTGTGAGGTGTGGACAAGCCCCTGGAGCCCGATGTCCTTATAGGTCCATAGCGCCCAACTGGCCCCGTACTGGCGGTAAATGGCAAGCTGGTCTTCGAGCAGCCGGTATCGCTGGTCATCTCGTTCGGGATCGCCGGTGTACACCGGCCCGAACTCCCCCACCCAGATCGGCGTGCCGGTTCGGCGCATGTATCCGGTCCGGGTGAGAAACGTCTTCTCCACCACCGACCGGTCGACATACTGGCCGCGGCTGACACCGGGATAGGGACCGCCATCGACGAAACCCGGGAGAGCGTAGTCGTGTGCTGCGTACACCGTGTTGGCCAACGGGTCACCGAGCTGATCGAAGTCGGTCGAGTAACGATTACCGTCAAGGAAGAGCACATGGGTCGCGTCGACCGCCCTGATAGCTGCTTCGAGACGGCGGTAGAAGGGGCCGATAACCTCGCCACTGACGTCGGCTGGTTCGTTGACGGGGTTGTAACCGGCGACCCACGGGTTCTCCTTGTAGCGATCCGCGATGGCTTCCCACAGGTGCACGACCCTGTCCTGGAAGTGGGGATGCGTCCAGAAATGGGCCCAGTGCGTCGGATTGTCGCTATGCCAGCCCTGATTCTGATAGCCCGGGACGGCATGCAGATCAAGGATCGTGTAGATCCCGTGCCGGGAACTGGCCTCGATCACCTGATCGAGCCGCCGAAAGCCCTCCTCCTTGATCACGAAGGGGCGGGCATCGTCCTCGAAATGGTGATAGTTAAAAGGAAGGCGCACCGAGTTCAAACCGAGCGAGGCAAGATAGCGCGCATCCTCCTCGGTATAGAAGACATCAAGGAAGCGATCAAAGAACCGGGCGTAGCCCTCCTTCCCGAGAACCTTGAGAAGCGCCTTACGCATCTGAAACTCAGCACCGGGGTAGCCGGTAATGAAATTCTCCATGTTCAGCGACCCGCCGAGGCCGACGCCCTGCAGAACAATGATGTCACCCGATGCAGTGCGAAGATTTGTGCCGTCCACCCGAATCGTTGCAGAACTCACCCGTGAAGCATACGACGTGACCGGGAGTTCTTGCGTTGGATGCACATCCCGCGTACGGTCGTGCTCGTGAAAGTTTCGTACTTATTCCGATACTTTCGAACGGGACTCGTACAACTGACCGACAACAATGTGGTGACGGTGTGAAGTATTTCGAAGAGACGGACCCCTGCTGGCTAGGCCTGGACAGGCTGGGTGCACTCGGCGCGATGACGTTCAGTCTGCTCGGCGCCGGTGATGACTCCTTCATCCCGCACCCGATCGAGACGACGCTCGCCCACGAGATCGGCACGCTCATTGATCTGCACCACGGCGCGCTGGTCACCGACACACTGAACGGCGCGGACGTCATCGTTGCCACTCAGACAACTCTCGCCGGTCTCCCGGTCGGCGCCGCCGAGCCGCGCACGGAACTCATCGCCCTTGGCAGACGGGCCTCCCACCAACTCGCCGACGAGGGGTTCGCCGTCATACGCCACGACGGCGCGATCCTCATCACCGCGCTCAGCGAGCGCGGTCTGCTCTACGGGTACTTCCATCTCCTGCGCCTCGCGGCTGCCGGAGTCGCTGCCGGCACGGCGGACGGTGTCGCGGTCGAGAACCCGGTGAACCCGATCCGCATGGTGAACCAGTGGGACAACATGACGGTCAGAAACGCCATGGGCAGCGTCGAACGCGGGTACTCAGGCAACTCGATCTTCTACGCCGACGGGCAGGTGGTGCACGACAAGTCCCGGATCACCGACTACGCCCGGCTGCTGGCATCGGTGGGAGTCAACGCGCTGTCGATCAACAACGTCAACGTGCACCAAGCCGAATCACACCTCATCACGGACCTGGTGGGCGAGGTGGCCGAGATCGCCGACATACTCCGCGGGTACGGCATCCGGACGTTTGCCTCCGCGAACTTCGCAGCACCGATGGAGCTCGGCGGGCTCCCGACAGCTGACCCGCTCGACCCGGCCGTCGCCGGCTGGTGGCAGAAGGTGGTGGCAGACATCTACCGCGCCATCCCGGACTTCGGCGGGTTCGTCGTCAAAGCTGACTCGGAAAACCGGCCCGGTCCGTTCACGTACGGACGCAACCACGCCGACGGCGCGAACCTGCTCGCCCGCGCCCTCAAACCTCATGGCGGCGTGGTGTTCTGGCGGTGCTTCGTATACGACTGCAAGCAGGACTGGCGCGACCGGCGCACGGACCGCGCCCGAGCAGCCTTCGACCATTTCATGCCTCTGGACGGGCAGTTCGACGACAACGTGGTGCTCCAGATCAAGAACGGCCCGATGGACTTCCAGGTTCGCGAGCCCGTCTCCCCACTCATCGGGGGCCTGCGCAGCACCAACATCGCCGTCGAGCTCCAAATCGCCCAGGAGTACACGGGCCAACAGCGTCACGTCTGCTATCTCGTCCCGCAATGGCGCCAGGTGCTGGACTTCGACATGGGTGCGGATGGCACCGCGACGGTCTCGGCGATCGCTTCGGGGCGGGCCAACGACCGGCCCCTGTCCGGGGTGTGCGCGGTGTCCAACATCGGTGATGATCACAACTGGACCGGACACAAGCTCGCTCAGGCGAACCTGTTCGGGTTCGGGCGGCTCGCCTGGGACTCAGGCCTTTCGGCGGAGGCCATTCTCGACGAGTGGATCGCTGCCACGTTCGGGTCGAACCCCATGGTGGCCAGGGTGGTCCGCGCAATCATGCTCGACTCGTGGCTCACCTACGAGCAGTACACCGCGCCGTTGGGCGTCGGGTGGATGGTGACACCCGGCAGCCACTACGGGCCCAGTATCGACGGGTACGAGTACTCCGCCTGGGGCACGTACCACTTCGCCGACCGAGATGGGATCGGCGTGGACCGGACCGTTGCCACCGGCACCGGGTATGCCGGCCTGTACGGTTCGCCATGGGCTCAAGCGTTCGAGTCGTTGGAGACCTGCCCGGACGAGATTCTGCTGTTCTTCCACCACGTCCCCTACGCGCACGTCCTGCACTCCGGAAAGACCGTCATCCAGCACATCTACGACACGCACTTCGACGGCGTGGAGCGAATCGCGGAGATGGTTCAGCAGTGGGCCGCCCTGAGCAGCGCTGTCGAGGCGGGGGTGCTCGAGGACGGCGCCTGGCGCAACGTATCGGCCCGCCTCGCCGAGCAGTACCGCTCCGCCACCGGGTGGCGCGACCAGATCAACACGTACTTCTTCCGCAAGTCAGGAGTGCCCGACGGGCAGGGGCGCCCGATCTACTGACCCCCTGCGCGCCCTCACTCCTGCGCATCCGTGGGCGAGCGCGTGCTCTTCAGGATCATCACGTCCTTTGGAGCGAGCGTGATGATCTCTCCTGCTTTCATCTCGGCGCCGGTCAGCAGCGAGACGCCATCCATGTCAGCGACGACGTGTGAGTCTGCATCTCTGTGGTTGAGCAGGAAGAGGTACCTGGCATCGTCCCGGTAGCGTGCCACCGCCTCGACATCCGGCACCCCTGAGTACCCGTTCAGCAGGCCCCGCTCGCGCAGCACGCGACCGAACAGCCAGTCCAGACCGCCGGCGTCAAGATTCGTCCCGACGTACCAGGCTTCCCCGGCTGTCTTGGCCCTCCCGACGACGTTGCGCGTCACCGCGGCCATTCCCGCGTAGAAGTCCGACTCGTAGACACCGACCACCTCAGCCGTCTCCGGCTGCACGAGGTCGAAGACAAGATTCGCTGCGAACCGGACCCCGCCGCCATCGAACACGACCGCGTTGAAGTCCTCCGGGGCGAGTGCGTCCGTCTCATCGATCCGAATGCCCAAGACCCGGGCGAGCGGGCCGGGCGCGTCCATCCCGAACGCGTTGTCGGACTCATCGACCCGTCCCGACAGGAACGAAGTGACGAACACGCCGCCACCCTCGACGAACGCTTCGACGCGCGCGACCAGATCGCCCTTGACCATGTGCAGCAGTGGCGCCACGACCACTTCATACCCCGAGAGGCCCGCGTCTACGGGCACCACATCGACGGCGACGTTCTGCTCGTACAGAGCCCGGTAGTACGCGATGAGCGTCTGCTGGTAGGACACGTGCCTCGACGGTCCGTCGGAGATCTCGACCGCCCACCAGCTGTCCCAGTCGAAGACGAGGGCGACCCTTGCGTGCGTGCTCGCTCCGACTATCTCCCCCGCCAGCGCCTCGAGCTCCTCCCCCAGTCCGGCGACCTCCTGGAACACGCGCGTGTCGGACCGCCCCGCATGGTTGACCAGCGCCCCGTGGTCCTTCTCGCTCGCCCCACGCGACTGCCTCATCTGGAAGAACAGCACCGCATCGGCGCCATGGGCCACCGCCTGATAGCTCCACAGTCGCATGACCCCGGGGCGCTTCACCGGGTTGAAGGAGCGACTCGACGTGTGCGACGGTGTCTGTTCCATGAGCCAGAAGGGCTGCCCACCCTTGAGGCCGCGCATGAGGTCGTGTGTGAGCGCCATGCGCGGGTGGGACTGCATGTCGGGCGGGTAGTTGTCCCACGAGACGAAGTCCAGGTGGGGCGCCCACCGGAAGTAGTCGAGCGGCCGGTACATACCCATGAAGTTCGTCGTCACCGGCAGGTCGGGGCTGAACTCGCGGATCGCGGCTTTCTCGTCGATGAAGTTCCCCAACATGCTGTCGGAGTTGAACCGCAGGTAATCGAGCGTGATGCCCTGGAAGGCGGTGACGTTGGGCCCGCCCCAGTGCTCGCTCAGCGCGCTCGGCGGAACGATCTCGTCCCACGCGTGGAACGTATGGGACCAGAACGCCGCGTTCCACGCCTCATTGAGCGCGTCCAGAGTCGTGTACCGTTCGCGCAACCACACCCGGAACGCGACCCGGCAGTTCTCGCAGTAGCAGGTTCCGCCGTACTCGTTGTTGACGTGCCACGCCGCGACGATGCCCGCAGCCGGATCGTCCGCCCGGCCGTAGCGCCCGGCAATGCGGCGCGCAAGCGCGACGGAGAACCGTCGGTATGCCGGGCTGTTCGGGCAGGAGTTGTGCCGCTGCCCGAACACATGCCTGCGCCCCTCGAAGTCCACCCGGGTGACATCGGGGTACTTGCGGGCCATCCACGCCGGGTGCGCCGCTGTCGAGGTCGCGAGACACACGCTCTTGCCGGCGGCGGCGAGCTTCTCGAGGATCCGGTCCAGGACAGCAAAGTCATAGGTGTGCTCGTCGGGCTGCAATGTCGACCACGAGAAGACGTTTACGGTGAGCGTGTCGACGTTTGCCTCCTCGAAGAGCTGCATGTCCCGGTCCCAGACGTGCTCGGGCCACTGCTCCGGGTTGTAGTCGCCACCGAAGCGGATCTTTTCCATGCGTCTCGTCCCTACTTTGTGGTGTTCTCCGTCGAGGAAGCGCCGTCAGCCGGACCGGTGAACCGCACCTCCACCTTCGTCACGAGGTCTGCGGTATTGAGAGCGAACAGATAGACGAACAACGAACCGCACAGGAGCAGTACCCAGTCGGACGTGAGGAGCAGCAGCACGGCGGCGAGGAACAGGACCGAGAGGTTTCCCAGGGTGATCCGGAGCGCCTTTCCCAGGTAGTAGACGGACAGCCGCGCCAGGTCACGCTGCCGGAAGTTGAACGACGTGCTGATCACCATCATGTTCATGAGCCACAGGGACCCGAGGACAGCCACGGCCAGCGTTGCGGTCTGCAGCGCGCCGTCCCAAGCGGAGCCGCGTGTCGCGGTGAAGCGCAGGTTCAGCAGAAGCATTGTCAGAACAACGACCGAAGGCACCCAGTACGTCAAGCTGTCCACGATGTTCAGCCGGTACCCGCGCAGGAAGTCCCGGATCGGATCGAGGTCCTGCTCCCTCATGATCTTGCGCACGCAGTGGAGGGTTGCCGCGAGCGCCGGACCGAGGAACGCGCCAGCAATCGCGTACAGGATCGCGTTGGACGCATCGCGGTCGAGGAAGAGCAGCGCGCCGACGAACGGAAGGCTCGCGACGACGAAGCAGCACTCCGTCGCGAGGAGCCAGTACACATGGTTGGTGAATCGAAAGAGGACGCCGTCACCGAACTGGTGGGGGCCTGACCCACGATGATCGGCCGGGCCCGGCCTGCCTGTCGTCATGCCCCGGACCTTGCCACCAAACGGTCATCGAGCCCAGCGTAGCTGGGGGACTCGTCGCGGATCGGGGTCAGTTCGACGAGCGTGATCTCGTTGCGAGACAACGTCAGTTCCAGTTCCACCCGACCGTCCACCGGTTCGCGGACCGCCGTGCTCACCGCGGGAGCCGAACACTCCCGGAGAACTGCGACCTGCTCGCGCGTCGGGAAGCGCGGCCGTCCCATCCGCTGCCACACGGTCCAGCTGTTGCCTACCTCCTCGTTGACCCTGCACCGCTTGACGAACACGTTTGCCTCCCCCACCGGGACCGAGACGGCGATGGTGCGGCTCGCTGAGGTGCCTCCGTCGGGCATCTCATCGTCGTAGGCACAGTTCCAGGCGAGAAGAGCCACTGAACCGTCGCCGCGGCGGACGACGTGTTGATTGTCATCCCGGTGCAGGAGCTCGCCGGTGAGGTGGGCGAAGAACTCGTACAGGTGGTACGTCGGCTTCTTGATCTGGTGGTGGGTCAGGAGCCCGAACCCTCCGTGAAACAGGGCGGTAGGGATGTTCTCCTCCTCGAACACGTCGCAGAACGTCCAGTAGGAGAACGACTGGGCCAGGTCACCACCCTGGCTCAGCACCTTCGCCAGGTAAGCGGCATTGAACGATGTGTCATGCACGGGGTTGATCGCTGTGTACGCGGTGTTGAACTCCGTGATGTGCACCGGCAGATCGGGGTAGTCGGAGCGGCCCGCATACTCCCGACCGGTTGCGAATTGGGCGAGAAGGGATTCCGGTGTGGCGATCTCCTGGTAGGCAGCGAACGGGATCGACTCACGGGGCCCGGAGGAGTACGCGTGCCGAGAGAGGAAGTCGACAGGGACCTTCTCGTCAGCGCAGAACCGCAGGAAGTCCGCCATCCAATGGTCCGAGCCACCACTGATCGCCGGCCCGCCGACCTGGAGTCCGGGGTCGATGGCCTTGATCACCCCGACCGTTTCCCGATAGAGCTTGAAGTACTCCGCCTGGTCGGCGTCCTTCCAGAAGTTCGACAGGTTTGGCTCGTTCCAGATCTCGAAGGGCCACGTGATGACCTCTTCGAGCCCGTACCGCCCGACGAAGTGGGTGACGACCGCGTGGATGAGGTCACGCCACCGCCCGTAGTTCTTGGGCGGGGTGACGTTGCCCTTCCACCAGAAGATTGTCTCGGTCGACGACGCCAGTGCCGCGGGCATGAACCCGATCTCCACGAACGGCTTCAGCCCCAGGTCGAGGAAGGAATCGAAGATCTGGTCGATGTACGTGAAGTTGTACAGGACATGGATCTCACCCTCCCACTCGTACTCCCGGTAGATCCCGACATCGTCGTGAAGCAATCCATGACCCCGGATGTACCGAAACCCGATCTCCTTCTGGACGAGAGCGAGAGACTCCAGGTAGTCCTGGCGCAGCGCGAGACTCAGCCGCCCCGTCCCGACGCACTCCCGCCATGCGTCATGAGACGCCGATCGGGTTCCCGCCACGGGGATCACAACAGTCACCAGCACTACTCCCTCACCTACCTGAAAGCCCGCGGGCCGAACAGCACGGCAGGGCGCCGGCTGGTGATCGGCTCACCACCAGCCAGCACCCGGTCGGACGGGACCTACTTCTTCTTGAAGTCCTGGTAGGCCTTGTTCTTCATGTCCATGTACGTGTCCATGCCCTTGCCCTTGAGCTCGGTCACAAATGCGTCGAACTCCGACATCGGCCGCTTGCCGAGGATGAACTGCAGCGTCCCCTGGTCCACGTAGTCCTGAAGCGGCGTGGACACCAGTGTCGCCTGCTCACGGTCCGCGTCGCCGAGCGGCGCCGGCGGCGCCAACGGCTCGGGAGTCTTCGCCTTCATCGCCTTCTGGAAGTCGATCTCCTCCGGGATCATCATCG
>Ga0209745_1001684_pt1 | contig 12965 bp, 7 predicted proteins | sample BarGraNGADG00312_FD_184495 | JGI IMG/M metagenome (GOLD analysis project Ga0209745, IMG submission 184495) | Arctic peat soil microbial communities from Barrow, Alaska - Barrow Graham LP Ref core NGADG0004-312 (SPAdes) (version 2) | ecosystem: Environmental > Terrestrial > Soil > Wetlands > Peat ... | reverse complement strand
TGCCTGCATGAGTGCGCGAACTGCGAGGCCATGGTGATCGTGCTGAGCAGCATGTAGAACGCCAGCAGCTTCTTGTTGTGCCACAGGCCTATAACCGGGGCGTTGGAGATGGTCGCCAGCGACAGGAGTTCGAGACCCACGCCAACCTTCATATCGACCTCTTTGCCCTCTACTTTCGGCAGGTACATCGAAGTGATCTTGCCCATGTAAAGCGAGTAGCACTTGTTGCCATAGCCTTCGCACCGGCAGCAGATCATCTTCCTCGGGACCGTCGCGAAGAGCGCGAAGCCCCCTAAAAATGCAAGCAGAGACTTCCACGACCGTGCCTTTATCATGCCCACCAGTGCCACAAGGAACTGGAGACCGAAGACAGAGAAGCGCATCGCCATGATCTTCGGGTCCGGGCCGCCGTTCTCCTTGCACTCGACACATTCACAGGCCATCGATCGTCCCTCCTCGTCCGGCGCGGGCTTCGCCCGGCTCGTTTGCGTCTTTCATTCAGAGGCCAGGTCGCCGCTCTCCTCGGGGAAGACCCCCGCCTTGTGCAGCAGCACACCGGACCTGAAAACAGCCTCGACGCGCTCGACGTTCCTGATGTCCTTGGTCGGGTCCGCAGACAGGACCACGAGGTCGGCGAGCTTGCCAGCCTCCACCGAGCCCAGTTCGCTCTCCATGTCGAGCAGCTTCGCCGCGTTCATGGTCGCCGAGCGTAGTATGTCCATCCTCGAGAGGTCGAACCACTCGAGAAGCTTCATTTCTTCCGCCAGCATGCCGGGCCAGTTCATCGGCGTGCCGCCGTCGTTGCCGCAGCACATCGTAGCCCCGGCCTCGTGCAGCAGGTGGATGTTCGGGTTCTTCGACGCGAACGATTCAACGTACAGCCCCGGGTCGAACATGCCTTTCGCGCCGCGCCCGGTGCCGGCTTTCCCATCCGCGTACATCGCCAGCATCTTCTCGTTGGCGCGGTTGATGGCGGCTTCCGCGAACACGGGCGCCAGCTCGTGAAGGATGTACTCGCGCTCGACCTGCATCGCCGCGACCAGTGGGTCATCGCGCGCCGGGTCTCCCACGGGCGCTATCCCGAGGGCCATCCCGACCGAGACGGTGGGGGTGAGGCAGTGCTCGTCCTTCATGAATGCCTTGACGTCGGAGGCCTTCAGCACGCCGTCGACCGGCACGTGCTCGAAGTCGTCCACGCCCAGGCGCACCGCCCGGCGGAATCCCTCGAGCTGCGACTGGTGGACCGAGACGCGCCTCCCCAGCCTGTGCGCCTCGTCGATGATGGCGCTGACCGCCTCGTCGCCGATCACCGGCAGCTTCTTGTGCCCATAGAAGAGCGAGCGGTCGTCGAAGAAAAGCTTGATGAACCGCGCCCCCTGCCCCACGGCGCAACGGACGGCCTCGCGGGCAGACTCCGGGTCGTCGACGTACAGGCATGTATCGCCGTACTTGTTTGACACGAAGCCGGGGACCTTGCGGTTGAACTCCGGATATCCGCCGCGCGGCTTGAGCGACGGCCCACAGCTCACGACCCTCGGCCCGAGTATCTCGAGGCCCTCGATCATCTCGGCGATATCGTTGAGAAGGCCCGCGATGCCCGAGGCATCTCTCACGGTGGTGACGCCGTGTATCGGGCACTCTTCCATGTTCCTTACGGTCTGCCTCTTGACGGACAGCAGCAGCGGCAGGTCGATAAGCGCCGCGCCCGGCATCATCGAGTGCACGTGGCAGTTGATGAGCCCGGGGATGATGAACTTGTTCGCGCAGTCGAAGACGTGGTCGGCGTCGACCTTGCCGAGGTCGCGCGTCGCGATGACCGAGAGGATCTGTCCGTCGCGGAAGAGGACGCCTCGCTCCTTGAGCATCTGGCCTCGCTTGACGTCGAGCACTCCCGCGCCTTTGAGAAGGACGGTGGCGCCGCGCTCCGGCTTCCAGTCGAACGGGTCCTTCGGCTCGGTCAAGCCTGCCAGGACGGAGTGGACCTTGGCGGCCAGGTAGCCGGCGCCGGCGATCCCGGCCAGGGCTGCTCCCTGAGCGAGCCGTGTCTTGAGAAGTGCGTGTTCCCTTTCAGATGCCATGCGACCTCCAGGGGATAGACGACGGGATAATCATATAGCAGAAAAGGCGGCCGCTGTTAACGGGCGCGGCCGGCTTCAGTGCCGCCCACGGGCGGCCCGTCATCGTCTCACATCTCGTCGGTCGCGGCCTCCAGCTCGGGGCCCGGTTCGGCATCGGCGGCCTCCCGTTCCTCCTTGATGCGCCCGGCGTCACGCGTCGCGAGGATGAAGAATACCCCGAGCCCCACCAAGGGCAGGTAATACATGAAGAACCGCCAGATCAGGGTCACAGCCGCGATGAGGTTGCGCGCGATGAAGATGCTGAACACGCCTGCGAACGCGGCCTCGGCGACGCCGCTCTCTCCGGGCACCGGCGTGAACGGCAGCACGCTTGAGACGACCACCTGCGCGAGCAGCGCCTTCCAGAAGAACTGCGGGTAGCCGAGGCCGCGCAGGATCCAGGACGCCACGAACACCTCCGACAGCCAGTAGAGGAGGGTCAGCAGCACGACCGCCGCGAGCAGCGGCTTGCTCGCCTGCATCATCCTGTGCATGCTGTCCGAGAAGTCCTCGGTCACCTTGCCGATCCTGTCCAGCAGGGCCTCGTAACCAGGATGAGCCCTCAACCGCCTCGGGCTTACGCGGTTGAGGCTCTTTTCGACCCTGGTTGGGTCGCGCATCCAGTAGATCGCGAGCAGGAACACGAAGAACCCGATGGTCGCCCCCATGATGAGCAGGAAGCGGATGCCGAAGGTGAAGTGGATCTTGGAGGCTCCCAGTATCAGGACGATGGGCATTGATATGGTGAGCAGCAGGACAGAGAGCGCGGCGCCGGTCGCGGAGACCGCTGCGGCCTCACCGCCCGTGAGCCCATACCGCGTGAAGAAGAAGATCTGAGCGGGAACCGTCGCGGTGCGGTAGGGGGTGACTGCGCCCGTGAACGCGCTGCCCAGGACGGCCTTGCTGGTATGCCAGAAAGGCAGGCGCCGGCTGATCGCCCTGATGATGAGGTTGAACCGCACACACTCGCTCGCCCACTTGCCCACGACAAGGCCCAGCACGACGACGAACGAGAATATATCGATGCGGGCCAGGGCTTTCAGGGTCCCCTTGTCCATGGTCAGAAGCGAGATAATGACGATCGCCGCGACGCTCACGCCTATGGCGATGACGACATACTTCGCGTAACGCCGGTGATGGTTCTCCCCGTTACCGTTCATTACATGCCTCTCCAGCTCACAACCAGCCTGATTTCATGATTCACGATGAAGCCCGCATAACCTGTAAATTCACCTTTGGGGTCAAACCTGAAAGGTGAATCAAGAACGTCTTTGACTGTGCACGTCACAGCCAACTGACCCACTTCCTCCAGATCTGATGCCACACCCAAACAGTACAATCAAATCAGGAGTCGTGGGCCCGCCGTCTAACGGGAAGACGCCCAGTTGTCACCTGGGGACTGAGGGTTCGAATCCCACCCTCTCTACGAGACCCCACCAGCAGTCACGCATCATTGACATGCTCCAATGGGGTCTGGTGGAAAGGGAGGGACGATGGATCTTCAGCGGGGTCACCGCGCGCCGCGTACCGCTCTCATCAATTTGGATTCACTCAAGAAAAGCAGCGAGCTCGAATAACGTGCCCCGATTTAGCGTCTTCCACGTCTGCAAAACAATGGAGCTTGAGCAACTTGCGCTGTGCGGCGCGTGGGGTGGTTCGACTGTGTCTGGGTCCACTCTAACCCTCGACCTGTTGACCGGTGTCTTCCCTGAGGACGATAACATTGTTGATGACGGCTGGGGTAAAGACGGCGGGTGAGGCTCCGGGAGACCGGGGCCTTTTCCATTTTGAGGCTCTCCTTTTCATGATCACCGAAGTTGACGGCAAAGACCTCCGTTTTTCTTTTCTGATTTCTTAGATTTCTCTTTACAAGCCCGGAATCGCCTCCTATAATGGCGGATACCATGGATATATATATTGTCCAAAAAATAACAGTATACAGCGTTCTTACTCTTGAGTATGGATCACGCCGTAAACTGCCGTTGCTGACGGCGCTTGAAAATCTCTTGACAAATCTGGATTGCAGAGGGAACATTTGTCCCTTGTGTAAGCTTGTATCGGTAAGGGTTGGAAATGGCTGATCTGGGGATACTTTATCTAGACAAGCACAAAGATCGTGCGTTCCATAAAGTGCTCTGCAAGTACGGTAGTGTGTACTTTGCGGATGACATCAACGAAGCCTTGTTCCTCATGGCTGAACATGAATTCGATTTCTACTTCATCGACGCAGACGCACCTCAGTCACTGGCATTCATCAAACACCTCCGGCACGATCCTCAGTTGATGCAGCCGAGAGGTGTTGTGCTACTCACTGAAAATGAGGAAGAGGATTGCGAAGCCTGGGTCGTAGACGACTTTCTCACCCGCCGGACGGCTATCAATGATCTGCCCTACATCTTTTCACATCTGCGTGGTGAACCTGTTGAGCCTGTGCACGTGTTGAGGATCGCCGCAACAGAAGTTGTCTTCAACGAGCCTGAGCCGGCTCGTCGCAGTTGCGGGGAGTCTGTCTCGGGCGACGAAGCTGACGATGAGCTCGATATACGCGATATCATCAAGAAGAACACATCGGAGAAGCACAAAGCTCAAATCGCGCAATCTGCTGGTGGCACTATAACAACAAGTTCACGACCACGTGCTGCCCGTCTTGCAATTGTCACGTTGATTGCAATCGCCGTAGTGGCCTGGCTGTTCGTATGGGGGCCGCTGAACTCCAGGTCTCCCAAGCCTACTGGCAATACGAGCAGCAGTCAGAGAGGCGTGCACGCTTCTTCATCCACGCGCACAGGCAGTCGCAGGCAGACCGCCCCCGCCGGGTACACCTCGCAAACGACTCCTGCCGCGGCACAGGCACAGACTTCGCCGGCTCCAATCGGAAATGCGAGCACCGTACAGGCGGATGCCGTCAACACGCCAGTTCAGATCGAGACTCCGCCCGCAAATGCGACTCCGGCGCCTCCACCCGTTCGGGTCAACCACGCGCCGAGCGTAAGCGTTTCCGGTCCGAGCCAGGTGCTACATGGTGAGCCGGCAGAGTTCGCGGCGTCAGCCTCTGATCCTGACGGTGACGAGGTCTCGTTGAGCTGGACGAGCAAGACGATGTGTTGGAGTGCACCGGGCCTTTACAGTCTCTCCGTGAGTGGAACTGACAACCGGGGCGCGAGCTCCAGCGATACGCTGATGGTACGTGTGATCTAGAAGACCAGAAAGGGATGGGGTGTGGTGGGAATGGGAAAGAAACTCATAAGCATCGCTCTGATAATCGGGATCCTCGCTGCTGTTTTTATCTTATTGCTGCTTGTGCCTTCAGTCGTGAATGCGTATCCGACGGGCTGGACGCTCCAGCGGAGGGTCGTTAGCGACGACGCGGTCTCTTGCGACATCACAGCCATCAACAGCAATGTCTGGGTTACGTGGCGTTCTGCCAGTACGGGCTCAATCTGGGTTCGCAGCTCAGCAGACCTGGGTGCGACATGGGGCGAACCAACGTGTCTCGACAATGGCGCGTTCGGCAACCGCAATCCCGTAGTCGTGGTCGGAAGTGAGACCTCGCAGTACGTGTATGTCCTCTTCCCGGGAAAGCGGGACGGCGGCGGCTACTTCCAGACACAGGTGTATCGGGGCACGGGTATGGGATCTTCCTGGTCTCGCACCTGGCACTCGACCGGCAACTCCAATAAGTCGAGCGTAGACGCGGCGCGTGCCGCCAATAGCGGAACGGTCTTCATGACGTTTACAAATGATTCCACTGGCGTTGAGGAGGTAAGCTGGGGAAAGATCGGCACCAACGGGACAGTGACCACGGGAGCAAACCGGAGCGCAGCCGATGGTATCGACAGCAGCATGCCATCGATTGCGGCCAACGGTTACTCTGACGTGATGATCGTCTGGTGCGATGCGGCAGGCGGATCGTTCAGCCGGAACCATCTTGTTGAGAGTCATTCGGGCGATGGTGGTGACACGTGGACAGGTGGAGTTATTCCAGACAACGACAATGATTCCGCCTATCGCCAATCGTATCCTTCTATTGCATGGGATACGAACCAGATAGTCGTCACCTATCAAGGCCAGAAGACATCGGACTCAACTTACTTCGTTGGACGTTATAACTGCACGCCGATGGGATTCAACTGGTCACCTGATAATACTGCTGCAAGCATCTATCAAAGCACTGGAGACGTACCGTGCTATCCAGAAGTAAGCGGCAGATTCAGTGCTGATATTTTCTACAAGAACGCCACAAGCCAACTCTCAGAACACGGTGTTGCAACAAATATACTCGGTGCGAAGACTCTTGGCTCGGTTCCCTCGGTTATCTCCGTCACGTCGACCGATTTTGAACAAGATGGCGCTATTGATTATGTCGCTGCGATTTCAACAGAAGGGGAAGTCTACTTGCGACGCAAGGATGCAACGGGACCTGCAGCCGCCATCACTGCACCAGTTTTTAATGGCGCCAATCCGGCTTACTTTAATGCGAACTTCAGCGTTGAGTGCGCGGGAGCGACCGATGACTTCAATGTAACAGGAACGGATATTCAAACGGGCAAGCAATATGACCGGGGAATCGAAAGTGTGACTTATACATGCACTGAAGACGGGAGTGTTTGGAATCCCCTGGAGTGTGCGGGCGGAACAAACGTTGCATTAGATCCTCCTCACGGGGTCACTGTTGATTCAAATAATTACAATCGTAAGAGAATCAAGATTAAGGCCACATCGAAAGATTCAGCAGGAAATACCACTGAATGCCTAACACCTGGCTGGATATACGTTGACCGTGACCGACCAATAAGCTCGCTTTGCGCCCAGGGTACAACAGGCACGAACGGCTTCTATCGTTCGAATACAACCGTGACGATTGGTCATAGTGAATACACTTTTGACCATTCTGAATACAAACTTGAGAATCTGGACACAGGCCAGAAGGAATCGAACTGGACTCTGTACGCAGGCGCGTTCTCGCTCACCGAAGGCCACTGGAAAATCTACTATCGCTCGTACGACAAAGCGGGTAACGTCGAGGCCCTCAAGATGGGGCTGATCAATATCGATAAAACACCCCCGGTCTGCTCTATTATGCGTCCATCAAAAGATACCATCCAGACTGGTTACTACACTGATGAGGCTTTTCGTATTACGGGGACCGGGACTGACGTCAACAACCTCGCATGGGCGGCAATCTACGTCGATGGTCAGAAGGCCTATGAGACGACAAGCGCGTTCAATATGGCTTACACATGGAAGCTCACGGGCGTATCGGAAGGCAACCACTTGATCATGGTCAAAGCGAGAGACAGAGCCGGTAATGTCGGGCAGACGACCAAGACCGTGTTTGTGGGCAACGTCGCGAAAGATTGGTATTTCGCCGAGGGTAACACTCTTCCGGAGTTTGACGAGTGGCTTTGCGTCCTGAATCCGGGAGACCAGCCCGCGAAGTATCAGATGTCTTTCATGCTGGATTCCGGTGAAGTCAGGACTTACGAGAGGGCAATGAACCCGAAGCAGCGCGACACGGTCAAGGTCAAGGACTACATCGGTGATGCGCGCGCTGGCGTGTCGGTCAAGATCCACTCGGACAACCAGGCTGTGGTTGTCGAGCGGCCGATGTACTTTGTCTACAAGAACGGCGTCGCCGGCTACTCCTGGAAGGGCGGGCACAACGTGATGGGTATCAACGTCCTTCAGAAGGAATGGTACTTCGCGGAAGGAACGACCAGGTCCAACGACCCCGACCAGAACAATTTTGAGGAATGGCTGACCATCCAGAACCCGTCCGACAGCCAGGAAGCGCACGTCGCGGTCACTTATATGCTCGGAACGGGCCAGAACGTGGCTCGGACTTACAGCGTGGCGCCACATTCGCGTTATACGGTCGAGGTCGCCAAGGACGTCGGGGTCAACCAGGACGTGTCCACGCGGCTGGTCTCTGACGTACCGATTGCGGCCGAGCGGCCGATGTATTTCAACTACCATGGCTTTGCGGTTGATGGCAGCAACGTTGTCGGCGCAACGGGTCCGAGCACGTCCTGGTCCTTCGCTGAAGGTTGTACTCGTCCGGGTTTCCAGGAATGGCTGACTATTCAGAATCCGAATGGGGTGCCAGCATCGTGCAAGATCAAGTACCTGACCGGAGCGGGCAAGATCACCAATGTCACACGGACGGTCAAGCCGAACAGCCGAGAGACCGTCGATGTCCTGCAACATGTGGGGGACAACCAGGACGTGTCGATCACGATGGACTCCGATGTGCCGGTCATTACCGAACGACCCATGTACTACATATATGGTATGGACGCCGGAAAGTATTGGAACGGGGGCGATTCAGTCGTCGGGAACCCGGCGCCCAGCTCTTCGTACTTCCTTGCCGAGGGTACCACGATCTCCAACTTCGACACGTATTATACGATGATGAACCCTCGAGATGACAAGATCTGCAACGTCGCGGTGGAGTACATGTTCGGCGACGGGACGACGCAGCGAGTCGAATACTGCATCAATCCGCACTCGAGGCTGACCGTTAACGTGCGCGACGCCATAGCCAGAGAGGCCAATGTCAGCGGGTCAATATCCGCGTCGTTCCCCATCGTCATCGAGCGCCCGATGTATTTCAACTACGGGCAGGGGATAACAGGCGGGCATGACGTCAACGGGTACGGCGTCGACTGAACAGGGGACGTTGATGTTTCATTTTTCATGGGAGTGGAAAGTGAACGGCCCCTATTGCGTCGGTGCCATGTTCGTGTAATTCGCCAACGCTTTGTTGAGCATATCGCGGCTCGTCGCTTGAAGCGCGAGCGTCGTGCTGCCGTTGATCCCCGCGTAGAAGAACACCGGGCCGGCCTGGTAGAGGTAAGAGGTCTGAGTGCTCCCCACCTTCTTGAGCGCGCTGCCGAAGCGTGACTGCAGCAGCTTCACGTAATCGTTGAAGAACAACCGCGCGTCTTCCGGGACGAGCCACACTGTTTCGTTCGGGAAAACGTAGTTCTTCCCGGGCCCCTGGTAGTACTGGACAGTGTTGCCTGACCAGCCGTCGCCGACGTCGTCCCCGGTCGCTTTGTCGACGAACTGCTCGAACCAGATCTGGATGTCGAACTCGCCCAGCGTATCGTTGTCGATCTGCTTCCATCCCTTGCCGAGCGAAGTCGTGATGTCCGGAAGGGTCACCGGCTTCGGCTGGTGCTGGCCGCTCGGGAACAGCGAGGGGTGCATTATCAGTTGGGTCGAAAGAGGCGGGTTGCGCAGGGCATTGTCCACCTCGGGCTCGCCGCCGCCGTCGCTCTTGATGCCCTGCACGAAGCTGAGCCCGGTGTCGTACGGGAATAGCAGGCCGCGCCTGATATAGAGGGGCGCTTTGTCCAGTTGGGGAGATTTGATGGTCGTTGACTCCTGCTGGACCTGCAGCACCTGCTGGTATGTCATGTAGGTCTTTGCGTACTCGTACATCGTGTCCGTGGCGTCGCCCTCGATCAGCGACGTCACGCCGGTGTCCTCGTCGGAGTTGTAATCTTTGTTCTCGAGCGGCGGCTTTGTGAGCCCGAAGTTCTGGTCCTGCAGGGCGTGCGTCACCTCGTGCGACATCGTGATCTCGTCGGTGGCGCTGCCGAGCCCCTTGCCCTTGACGATGGTGATCTCCTTGGTCTCCGGGTCGTAAGAGCCCGCGATCTGCTCGGTGAGCACGTCCGTGAGGATGGTCGAGAGGTTGTCGGTTGGCTTGAGCAGGCCCATCGCCTTGAGGATCTTCTCGCTGGCAACGGTCTGGTCGATGGACTTCTGATCGAGCGACGACTGTATGAGCTGGTACTTGATGAGGCCCTCGGACGCTTCGACAAGCGGCACCTGGTTCTTGAGCGGGAGGCCGCGGATCTTCGAGGTCTGCGCCTCGATCTGTACGAACTTGGCGGAGTGGATGCGCTTGCCGCTCGTGGCCAGGTCCACCTTGGTCTTGTTGTGCAGCAGCTCGTTGAGCGTGAACGGCTTGAAGGAGAGGTCGAGTGTGCCGCCATTGGTGGTGGTGCCGGTCGAGGTCGGGTTGACCGCGACCCACACGATGACGAAGGCCAGGCCGGCGAGGATTACGAATATCAGCACCGACATTATAGTGAGGCCTTTGCGCATCCCGTCCCTCCCGGCTCTTGCAAGGGAAACAATTAAATATAGTTATAATGATAACCCAGCAGCACACGCGTGAGGGCATGGTGGATCATGACGCCTGAGACACGCGCAGACGCGCGACATCAACAAAGCGGGACAACCGCATCACGGCCGCTTGCGGGTACGCCCAGCCGGGCAGGTCGAAACGCGCGCGCCGGCCGGGCAGCGAGCGGGGCCCGCGGTCGCCGGCTCGCATGCGCTTCGGTCGTCGCGATCTCTGTCATCTGCTTCTCGGCCCTCGCCGTTTCCGGATGTGGCCAGGCCAGTGCGGTCAACAGCTACATCCTGGTCGCGAACAACATCCTCGCGCCGGTCAATGCCAAGGAGAATGAGCTCAAGTCCTACTGGGGCAAATCCTTGCTCGAGCAGGAGGGGCTGCCCAAGTCGCTTGCCGACTTCCGAAAGGCGCTGTCAGATGCGCAAGACAAGCTCGACTCAAATGATTCGCCTGATGTGGCGAGGAAGCTCGACGACCTGCTCGGCCGGGCGGTGGACCAGGGCAGGGCGCTTGCCGACCTGAACACGCAGTTCGCCGACTACCTCGGGCAGATGGCGCCCCAGGCGACGCAGGCCGCCTACATCGTCGGGCAGTTGCAGGGTCTGCAGAAGAGCCAGGACGTGCCCACGACGATAACCGGGCTGCTCGATAAGGCTAAGCAGATCGACTCGTCACTCAGGACCATCCAGCCCGGCCCGACGTTTCAGCTCATGCACCAGGAGTTCCAGCAGTACATCGCCATCGTCATCGCCAAGCTCACCGAGGCTCAGCAGAAGCTGAGCGACTCGCGGTACTACCCGTCCACGGACAGCAGCGATAGCCAGGGGACCGTACCGGGCGAGATCAGCCAGGAGACGCAGCACTACATCTCGGCCATCGACTCGCAGATCCAGACCATCGTCGAGGGCTGGGGCGGGGTCAACGGGCAGATCGGCGGCCAGCTCGACGCCGCCAGGCAGTCGACGGGGCTGACGGGGAAGAGCAATGAAGTCGAGAACTACATCGGGCAGGCCGTCGAGCAGATCAAGCAATTGCAGCAGCAATACAAGTAACAGAATCGGCAAAGGGGTGGCAGCTTTGACAGTCATTGAAAACCTTGCGCGCTGGTCGGCGGGCCTCAAGATCGATGAGATCCCCGAGCGCGTCCTCGAGGTCGCGCGCAACCAGGTGCTTTCAGTGATGGGTGCGATACACGCGGGGGCCGGTTGCGCGGGCGGCAAGGCGGTCATCGAGACTGTGAAAGCGATGGGCGTCCCGGGGCCGTGCGCAACATACCCGGGCGGAGCCGGCACCCCCCTCATACCCGCAATACTGCAGAACGCGTCGCTCTCCATGGCGCTCGACTACGACGACTACCTCTTCCTCGGGCACACGGGTCACAGCGCGGTGTGCGTCCCGCTCGCCCTTGGCGAGACCATCGGGGCGGACGCGTCGACGGCGCTGGTGGCGCAAGTCGCGGCGAACGAGCTCGAGGGCAGGCTGGGCGGCACCGTCGTCCTCGGCCCGCACAACGGCCAGATGTGGGCCCATATACACCTCCTCGGTGCGGCGGCGGCGGCCTCCCGCATGATGGGGCTGGACGAGGAGCAGACCGCGAACGCGATGGGCATCGCGCTCGCCGAGCCCGTCTACTCGCTGTTCCCGGGGTTCATGGGCCCGCAGTCGAAGCTGCTGGTGGCATCTATTCCATCCATCACCGGGACCATCGCGGCACACCTGGCCTCGAACGGCATGACCGGCCCGCGGGCGATACTGGAAGACCCGCAGGGCTTCTGGGCGCACTTCTCCTTCCTGCCGCTGCCGTTCATGATGACGGGGCTCGGCAGGGCGTGGATGACCGACACGATAGCCTTCAAGCCTTATCCCGGGTGCGCCTACATCGACACCTCGATGGACGCGCTGTTCGACATCCTCGAGCGCTTCGAAAAAGATATGGGGCGCCCCGTGGAGCCCGCCGAGGTCAGCGAGGTCAAGGTCGAGGCGAGCCTTCTCACGATGGCGATGCACGGCATGTCGACCGGCTACCTGGACGAGGCTCACCTTTCTCCGACCAACATCAACTTCTCGCTGTCCGTGAGCATCGCGATCGGCCTGCTGGCCGGGAGGCTCTCGGGCGCCGAGCTCACAGACCCGTACCTGGACGAGAACAGGCGCGAGATACTTGCTCTTGCGTCGCGGGTTCAGATCGAGCATAGCGCGCGGCTGTCGGTCCGCTTCATCCAGGCCATCGACGAGGCCGTCGACCTCGAGGCCATGCTGGCCGAGCTCGAATGGCACGGCCTGCTGAAGGCGAGGCACAGCCTTCGCCAGCACCTCAAGCGCGTGGCGACGATGGGGCCGCGCGAGATGGTCGAGGCGTGGCAGAGCCTCAGCATGCCGGACCGCACGTTCCTCAAGAGCCTTGTCTCGCTGCGAGGGTTCTTCGGCGCGGCGCCGGGTTACGACCTTGGTCTCAGCCGGCTCGAGAACCTTCGCATGCCTTTCGGGGCGCGCGTCCAGGTCACGCTTCGTGATGGCACACGGCTGGAGGCCGAGAAGCACATCCCGATGGGTGGGCCGGGCGACCCCGGGCGTTTCGACGTGGCGGCCGCCAAGTTCGTCCGCGAGGCGACAGCTGTACTCGGCGAGGAGAAGGCGAAGAAGTCGGTCGAGGTCATCCGCTCTTACGAGAAGGGGACGCTCGGCGACATCCGCGA
>Ga0209745_1001683_pt1 | contig 12968 bp, 14 predicted proteins | sample BarGraNGADG00312_FD_184495 | JGI IMG/M metagenome (GOLD analysis project Ga0209745, IMG submission 184495) | Arctic peat soil microbial communities from Barrow, Alaska - Barrow Graham LP Ref core NGADG0004-312 (SPAdes) (version 2) | ecosystem: Environmental > Terrestrial > Soil > Wetlands > Peat... | reverse complement strand
GTAGGCCAGCGGGACAGAGAAGAGAGAGATCCACAGGAACCAGCGGTTGCGCTCAAGCGTCTGCTGCCGTTGAAAGCTGATTGCCAGAATGAAAAGCAGGATAAAGAAAAACCCCAGCCCGACCATGATACGGAAGCTGTAGAAGATGACCGGGACCGACGGGATGACCTGCCACGGATGATCGAAAGAGCTGTAACCAAAATACCTGAAGTAGTTGTCAATGAAGTCCTGCTCCCTGAACCTGGCGCTAAGGGCAACTGTTGAAGCTTCATCTCCTATCTCCTTCGCCATCTTGTAATCAATGAGCACCTGACGGGCATACTTGCCGCGTTCCATCATCTCGCTTACCGGAAGCAACCCTTTGCCGGGGTTGCCGTTGACAAGGTCTTTCAGGCCCGGAACATAACCGTTTTCATCGCCTGTTGTCATTATCGAAAGCAGCTTTGGCAGCACAATCTTCATTTTCATTTCATGAACTGTCTTCTCTCCTATTCTTTCTCCTTCGTCAGTGAGGACGCCTATCACTGTCAGGCCTGCCCCGTTTTTGCCTTCGTAAAGAGCTTCCATGGACGCAAACTTTACAGGCTGTACCCTGGCGATAGTGCGGGCGGAGCTGTCTCCTGTCATAGCCACCAATAATGAAGAGACCAGGCCAAAGATACCTGCTACAAGGATACTTTTTCTTGCCATTACCTCCTCCCTGTGCCGCAGGAGAAACCATGAGCTTATGCCCACGACAAAGACAGAACCAAGGACAAAGCCTGATGTCACCGTATGGGTGAACTTGTCGATGGCAACAGGGTTCAGTATGACATCGCGGAAGCTGTTCATCTCATTACGGGCGGTATCCGGATTGAATACCATTCCCACCGGGTTCTCCATCCATGAGTTGGCAACCAGGATCCATAACGCCGAAAGGCTTGCACCCACGGCCACAAGCCAGGTAGAGGCAAGATGAAATTTCTTTCCTACTTTGTTCCATCCGAAAAACATCACTGCCACAAATGTCGATTCCAGAAAGAAAGCGAGTATGCCCTCCACTGCAAGAGGTGCTCCGAAGATGTCACCCACAAACCATGAGTAGTTTGACCAGTTGGTGCCGAATTCAAATTCGAGGATGATCCCGGTAGCCACTCCTATTGCGAAGTTGATGCCAAAAAGTGTCATCCAGAACTTCGTTATTTTCTTCCAGGTCTCGTCTCCGCTGCGCACATAGATTGTTTCCATAAACGCAAGTATAAATGAGAGCCCAAGGGTCAGGGGCACAAAGAGCCAGTGGTAAATGGCTGTCAGGGCGAATTGCGCTCTTGACCAGTTTACCAGTGACAGATCAATGTTTTCGATCATACTGTTACTTATTGCCGGTTAATTGTTCAATCACATAATCACTCCGCTCCCTGTCTGACCTGAATTTGCTCTTCAGAAAATCAGGGAAGAAAAAAAGCCTTAGCAACAAAAAGATAATGCAGAGCTTGATAATAATTATAAGCCAGACCTTTTTACCCCACCACGACATTGTCCGGAAACCTTCATAGTAAAAAAGGAAGATACTTCTTAGGGCAGAGGCCATCCTGGTCATTTCTTATCTTCATCAAGGTCCTTGCCAAGCCCGGATGTAATTTTCCGGACAGGCCCGAAATTGTTGAAGAACTCCCTGGCGAAGACACGCAAAGCGGTATAAGCCGGGACCGCCACAATCATTCCGGGAATGCCTGCAAAACTGCCTACCGCCATGATAACAATGAATATTTCAATCGGATGAGCATTAACGCTCCGGGAATAGATCAGCGGCGCAACGATGTTATTATCAAGTATTTGCGTACAGGCAATAACGATGACCATATAGATAATCAGCAACACGATTGTGGGGTAACCCCCTACTGTGATCGCTGTGGCAATACCCATCAGCACTGCAATCGCTCCGCCAAGCCATGGGCCAAGGTAAGGTATCACATTGAAAATGCCGATCAGCAAACCCATTACCAGAGCCTGGTGGAAAGGAAATCCCACGATGGTCATACCGATGGTGATACATATCAGTACTACGGTGCTCTCTATAATGATACCGATGAAATATCTGATCAGAAGCTGTTTTATCGAATGCAGTACGCTTCTGATCCTCTCTTCATATTGGGTAGGGACCAGCACCATCACCGTCTCCTTGAACAGTCCTTCATCCTTCATGAAGAAAAAAGTAAGGAATGTGACGGCAACAAATGCAACCAGTACCTTGCCCACAATGCCTACTATATTACCTGCCAGATTTGTAATGGACGCCGGCTTAAGTATCTCGCTGATTTTTTCGACTGCCATATCAGATATTGTAGTTTCAGGAGGCATGTTCCTGTAAACCTTCCTGACAAAGTTGTCAAGCTTTTCAAGCTGTTCCTGCACGCCCCGTACTATTTCACCGGCATCAAAACCAGATAACGCATCTATCTGTTTGGATATTAACGGAATAAAGATCACAAAAAAGAGGGCCAGCAAACCGAAGAGAAGCAGTAAAGTTAAAAGTGAACTTAACGCCCTTGGGAATCTCATCTTCCGTATGTGAATGCTTGTCAGCAGATCAACTATCGGCTTTCCTATAAGCGATATGACCCCTGCAGCAATTATATAGGCAATGATACTCCGGAAATACCAGGTCAGGTAAGCCGCCAACGCTATGCCAATGACAATTAAAATATTACGCAGAGTGGCATTCATAGTGCAATTGGTTCAGATCTGTGTCCCCTGTCCTGACAGGGTGCAATCAAAACTCTTCTCATCAAATTTAAAAAGAATTCCCATTATAACAACTCAAATATATTAATGCCATTATGTCATGCTTGTTTTTACTTTATCTGCCATATTGGCGTATAAATTTCGATGGCATGCAGATTGAAATACACCTGTGAAAATATTAATAATGTCAAACAATTATAAAAAGGAGGTCGTTATGTTACCAATGATCACAAGAAGAGGCTACAAGCCGCTTACGCTTTCAGATTTCTTCAATGAAGATTTCTTTCCCACACTGAACAGGAATACGAGCAGTCTTCCGTCAGTCAACATCAGGGAAGATGAAAAGTCATTTTATCTTGAGCTTGCCGTTCCGGGCATGGATAAGAAAGATCTTCGTATTGAGGTAAAGGATGATGTTCTTACAATCTCGTCCGAACACAAGGACGACAGGGATGTGGATCTTGACGGATACAGGCGCAGGGAATTCAGCTACAGTTCTTTCTGCCGGAGTTTCTACCTGCCTGAGGATGTAAATGGTGAAAAGATCGGCGCTTCATACAGGGATGGTATCCTGAATGTGGAGATACCGAAGCTTGAGGAAGAAAAGAAAAAGGAAAGAATTCGCTCGGTCTCGATCTCGTAATCCGGGATCACAATAGCAGGATCATCTTTAATTAAACAGTACAGACAGGTCTGAGACCTGTCTGTACTGTTTTTGTATGTTCGTTTTGGTAAGTGGGTGAGCGAATTATACGTCTGTCCTGACGGCCAAAAGCTCCCTAGCGAACCGTTCGCCGTATTCGATCAGTGTCTTCTCCTTATCGCTCTCAGGCATAAACTTCAATGCTGCAGGCTCCTCAAAAAAATGAAGCTTCAGGTTTTTCAGCATCCCTGCTATCAGCGAGGGTGCCTCACCGCTCCATCCGTATGAGCCGAATGACCCTGCCAGCTTACCCTTGTCACGCAGCGGACTAATCATTGCAGCAAGCCTGTACACAGGTAAAAGGGTGTTCTGATTGATTGTAGGCGAGCCCACAATGATGCCATCGGCAATGGTCAGCTTTGAGTCCAGATCGCCTGAACTTGCATTCTCAATATCCATCACCTCTACTGTAACATTCTTGACTACGCCGGCCCCGCGGGCTATCAGCTCAGCCATCTTCCCGGTATAACCGTATGCCGACACATAGGTTATCAGCAGCCTCTTCCCCTCTGAAGTTGAGGTGAGCTTAAGATAATCACGGGCCAGCTGTTCCGTTGTGTCAACAATTCTCTTCCAGTTTTTTCTCAGTACCGGGCCGTGACCGGTAGCTATCATTGAAATGTCCAGAGGCCTTATCTTCTCAATCGCCCTGATCATGAATTTACTGTAAGGCTTCAGGATCACATCAAAATAATACCTGAAATCTTTTTCAAAATCGTCCGTCAGATCGTCAAAAATCTCCTCGCTGCAATAATGAGCCCCGAATGCGTCGCACGTGAACAGTATCCTGTCCTCAGCCAGGTAGGTGAAGATGGTGTCAGGCCAGTGAAGGTTAGGGGCAGCAATGAACTTCAGCGTCTTGTTGCCGAGATCAAGGGTGTCACCGTCCTTCACCACCAGCGATTTGAATGGCCGGTTGACGATGTCAGACAGGTACCTGACAGCATTGCCGCTGCCCACCACAACTGCCTGCGGTGCAATGTCAAGAAGCTGCCTCAGTGATCCTGAATGGTCAGGCTCGGTATGATTAAAAACGATATATGATATCTCTGCCGGGTCAGTAACCCTGCTCAGTTTGCTGATATATGTCTGGCTGAACTTCTCCTTGGCCGTATCAACCACAGTCTTTTTAGCAGCATTTATGAAATATGAGTTATAGGTGCTGCCGTGCTCCGTATTCATCACAATGTCGAACACCCTGATATCGGGATCAAGTACCCCTATCCATTTCACATCCGGAGTAAGATCAAGTATTCTGTTATCTTTTTTCATGAATCATCTATTAAAGAACTTTTGCTATTATGGTCCTGCTTGCCCTTACCTGTTCAAACATCTGCACATCGATCTCAGTGCCTTCAGGAAGGAAGATGTCGACACGTGAACCGAATTTGATGAAGCCCAGCTCATCGCCCTGACGTACTCTTGCCCCCTTCTTCGAGTAAGTGACAATGCGGCGGGCCACCGCTCCAGCCACCTGTCTGATAAGAATCTCAGTGCCGTTATCTGATTTAACAACGATAGTGCTCCTTTCGTTCAACTCTGATGATTTAGGGCTGCGGGCATGATATTTCTTGCCGGCCTGATAATTGGTATAAGATATCGTACCGGTGATCGGATACCTGTTGCTGTGCATGTTAAAAGGCGACATGAATATTGAAACCTGCAACCTGTTGTCCTTGAAATACTCCTTTTCAAATGTCTCCTCTATCACAACGATCTTTCCGTCAGCCGGTGCGTAGATCAGCAGGGGATCAGGATCAAGCTTCCGGGCCGGGGTTCTGAAAAACAACACTATGAAGGAGAAAAAAATCACGGACGCCGCCAGGAGCAGGTAATGAAGAATGCGCAGTTCCGGCCAGATGGTTAGCGCTGCAACATTAATAATGACCAGCATAATGAATACAGCAACTATTATCTTGTATCCTTCCCTGTGTATTTTCAGTCTTTTAACCGCCATCTTACCCTAACATAGCAATATAAAGATATACCAGCGGGAATGAAATCACAACACTGTCAAACCTGTCGAGGAACCCGCCGTGACCTGGAAGGATAGTACCCGAATCCTTCAGCCCAAGACTTCGTTTGAGCATTGATTCAAGCAGATCACCTGCCGTTCCGGCAATGGAAATGATCACAGCAATGATCATCCACCCGTTGGTGTCAGCCACTCCAAGCCATCCGCCTACCAGGCGTGCCACCAGAAGGGTCAGTAACAACCCGCCGAGAAAGCCCTCCCAGCTCTTCTTCGGCGATATGCGTTCAAAGAGACGGTGCTTTCCTATTGCCGACCCTACAAGGTAAGCACCGGTATCGTTTGTCCACAGAAGCAGAAAAAATCCTACAGGAATTCCCGGCGAGAATACGACCCCGTTCATGTGGATCAGCGGCTCCAGACCGGTATGATTGAAAGCAGTGAAGGGCAGTAGTGAGAAAGGCGCCGCAGTATATAATATTGAAAAGAAAGTGTGAGCCAGTGAATCAAACGGTCTCTCAACCTTCCTGAAAAGCTCTGCAACCATCACAACAGTGACCACAGGAATAAGTAACAGGAAGCTTTTCCCGGGAAGCCATCCGGCTGCCACCGTGGTTGAAATAAGGTAAATGATGAAACCGGCTATTATTCCGGTGATGGTCTGTGGTCTGATCCCTGTACCCCTGACCATCATGTAATATTCATTCTGTGTACCGGCTATCATCACCGCAATGATAATGAAGAAAGACACAGGATGGAGCCACAATCCTCCAAGAACACATATCACAATGAAGGCACCGGTAATGGTACGCCTGATAAAGTTGGTCACCTCACAGATCTTTGATTATTTCCATGGCTGTGATCACATTGTCACGGTGAACATACAGTTCGATGTCGCCGAACCTGTAATTCCAGTCGCGCTTATCGACAGCCACAGCTTCTATATTGTTATTGTGGAGCTGGTCAATGGCGATCTGGCATTTTATGTCATCACCGTACCTGGCTATGACCACCCATTCATCTTCCATCACTCGCTCTTTAAGGGCTCTTCAGCCTTCGCAGGTCCTTCACCCTTTGCAGGTTCTTCAGGCCTGCCAGCCTCTTCAGACCTTGCGGGCTCCTCAGCTTTTGCAGGTTCTACAGCTTTTGCAGGTTCTACAGCCTTTGCAGGTTCTGTAGCCTTCGCTGCCTCTTCAGTCAAGCTCTTGGAGATGTCGCCTCTTCTCTTTCCGAAGATACGCTCCAGGTCCTCACTGAAGATGACTTCCTTCTCGAGCAGCTGCTCGGCAAGCTTTGTGAGACCGGCAATATTTGCAGAGATGACCTCCTTAGCCTTGTTGTACGATACTTCCACGATCTTTTTTGCCTCGCGGTCAATAAGTTCGGCAGTCTTTTCGCTGTACGGCTTAGTAAAGCCATATTCTGACTGTCCTGATGAATCATAGAAGCTCACGTTGCCAACCTCATCTGACATACCGAAATAGGCCACCATGGCATAAGCCTGTTTGGTTACCTTCTCCAGGTCGCTGAGGGCGCCGGTGGATATCTTTCCTATCACCAGTTCTTCAGCGGCCCTTCCTCCGAGAGCGTAAGCAAGTTCGTCAAGGATATGCTCACGGGTGGATATCGACCTCTCCTCCGGCAGGTACCATGCTGCCCCGAGGGCTTTCCCCCTGGGTATGATGGTCACCTTGAGCAGGGGGCTGGCATATTCAAGCAGCCAGCTTACAGTGGCATGTCCTGCCTCGTGATATGCAATGGTCCTCTTTTCTTCAAAAGAAACGATCTTGTTTTTTTTCTCCAGGCCGCCTATGATCCTGTCGATGGCATCAAGGAAGTCCTGCTTCTCAACCACTGTCTTATTTCCTCTCGCTGCAATCAGCGCTGCCTCGTTACAGACGTTTGCTATGTCAGCACCCGAGAAGCCGGGTGTATTTTTGGCAAGGAAGGTTACATCAAACCCTTCCTCAAGTTTTATGGGGCGGAGATGCACCTTGAAGATGGCTTCACGCTCTCTTATGTCAGGCAGCTCAACATTAATCTGACGGTCAAAGCGTCCTGCCCGGAGCAGTGCCTTGTCAAGGATATCAGCCCTGTTTGTGGCAGCAAGTATGATGACACCACTGTTCGTTCCGAAACCGTCCATCTCGGTCAGGAGCTGGTTGAGAGTGTTCTCACGCTCATCATTGGTTCCGAAGTTGGGGTTACGTCCACGGGCACGCCCCACGGCATCTATCTCATCAATGAAAACGATACAGGGAGCCTTCTCCTTTGCCTGTTTGAAGAGATCCCTTACGCGGGATGCGCCTACGCCCACAAACATCTCAACAAAGTCAGAGCCTGAAATGGAAAAGAAGGGCACATTGGCTTCGCCGGCAACAGCCTTGGCCAGCAGGGTCTTTCCCGTTCCGGGAGGGCCAACCAGCAGAGCACCCTTGGGTATCTTGCCTCCCAGATTGGTATATTTCTTTGGGTTCTTGAGAAAGTCAACTATCTCCATCACCTCGGTCTTGGCCTCCTCGAGGCCGGCCACATCACTGAAATTAGTCTTTATGTGGGTGTCCTTGTCAAATATCTGCGCCTTCGATTTGCCGACGCTGAATATGTTACCTGCACCCCCACCGCCGGAACCGGCGGACATGCGCCTCATGAAGTAAATCCATACAAGGGCTATGAGCAGGAACGGAAGGATGACACCAAGGAAGGTTGACAGGTAATCTTTCCTGGTCTGATATTCAGGATGTATCCATTCTTCCTGGGTGTAGCCGGCTTTTTCCTGCATCGCGGCAAAAAACTCCTCAAACAGCTCCACGGTACCAAAACTGTGATAGTACTGCGGCCTGGGAGGCTGTATCCCGAAACCCTTCTGCTTGGCAAAATCAGAATATTTCTCTTTCTTGAGTGATTCGGGCTTGATATAGATCTCAGCCTGTTCCTTGTTAACCACGACAACCTTTTCAATGTCGTGATTGATGATCATGTCCTCAATTTCTCCCTGGCTGGCTTTCTTTGTGTATTTGCCGCTAAAAAGCACCTGGATTGCTATAAAGGCCAGAAGAAGTATAAAAAAGAACCAGTTTGTATTAAACTTAGACTTCAGATTTTTATCATTCTTATTTGGCTTCGATGGTTCCTTGTTTTCTGCCATATATTAAACACCTTTCTTTTCTGCTTTGTCCTCAAGCATTGTTAAGCGACCGTCAGCATATAATGACTCGAGGTTATAAAAGTCCCTGTAAGGCTGCTGGAAAATATGAACGAGGATGTCACCGTAATCAAGCAATACCCAGATACAGTTCTCCCTGCCTTCAATATGAAAAGGTTTGTACCCGGTCTCTTTTCGTACAATATCCTCAACTGACCATGCAAGTGAATCTACCTGTTTAGTCGATGCAGCGTGAGTGATCACAAAATAGTCACAAATCCTGTTTTCAATATTCCTCAGATCGATAAGGGCCACCTTCTCTCCCTTCTTTTCAAACAATCCTTTTACAATACTTTCCGTTACCCTGGAGGCCTCTTTGCCGGTTTTTCTCATCAATAATATTTTCAGTTATAAACAGTTCCCTGTGCTGGCGCAAAATTACGAACATTATCTGTAATTTCGTCCGGCATCAGTTCTTTTTACAATTAGGATGCCATTTTGTTCAACAAACCGCAAAGCTTCGGAATGATTGAATAATAATGCTTTAAATACCTGCCTGTCATGATCATAGGATCTGTCACAAGACACTATGAAAAAGTGTCATCAACCAATGACCTGGCCTCAGTCATGCTTCGGGGTGACAAGCCTGCAGAAGGTACGGTAATTACCGCCGCTTCCCAGGAGGGCGGCAGGGGCCAGAAAGGTAACAACTGGGAAAGCGAGACGGGTAAGAACTTGCTGATGAGCGTAATACTCTATCCGGCCATGGTCAGGCCGGAGGATCAGTTTGTTATTTCTCAGATGGTTGCTCTCGCAGTGTACGACCTTGTCAGTGCCGAAATACCTGGTGTGAAAATCAAATGGCCCAATGACATTTATGTCAGGGATGACAAAATAGCAGGTATCCTTATTGAGCACAGCATAATGGGCAGCATCATCAGCAGCAGCGTGGCCGGTATCGGGCTCAACGTCAATCAGACAGAGTTCGGGAGCGCACTCGTGAATCCCGTCTCACTGGCACAGGTCACTGGCAGAAAACATGATTTATCAGTGATAACCGGTGAGCTTATACGCCTTCTTGACATAAGGTACGCTATGGTCATCAGCGGCAGGACAGACGAACTGTCAGAAGCTTATCATAATTCGCTTTACAGGTGCGGTGAGTGGCACCGGTACACTGACCACAACGGAGTTTTCGGGGGAATGATTGAACGTGTCGGGACCGGCGGGCTGCTTATGGTCAGAAGAGAAAAGGGCCCCGTCACGGGGTACGCTTTCAAAGAGATTGACTATATCCTCTGATCTTGTCGTAACCACTGTAGTTCTCAATCATATCGATCAGTTTGTCAAGATATTGCGGGGCAGACTCTCCGATAAACATCCTGACAAGAGGGTTCATGCCAATATCAGCTATGACATATAACTTTGTACTGTGGCTGGTCAGTGCTTCTATAACAACCTGCAGTGATAAATTACCAATAAAAAGATTTTCTGCCCTATAACTGACCATTGTATGTGGAAGAGCTTCCTTCAGGCTGACGTTCACTTTGCCTGCCTTGTCAATCCTGAAGCTGCATTTTTCTGGTGTTGCTTTCCATTCGGATATCATGCCGGAAGGAAGGACTTCCTTGAAATTGCGTATGTCCGTCAGGAATGCATAGAGGTCCTTGTCTCCACACGGTACCTCACCCGTTCTGCTTTTATAAGATTTTGAAGGACTCATTTGCTGTCTTTCCCCCAAGTTGATGGATCTTTCCGCCATTCCCTGAGTGTCTCCACATCGGCTGCCGAGATATAGCCTGATGCTGCAGCCATGTCAACAAGGACGCCATAGTTGCTGAGAGTATCAAGCCGGCATCCTTCATCCCTGAAGGCATCTTCCGATTTACCGAAGCCATAGGTGAAGATAGCTATCATGCCCAGTACGTCGCATTCCGCCTCACGAAGCGCCTTAACGGCTCCCAGGCTGCTGCCACCGGTGGAGATAAGATCTTCTATCACAACAACCTTTTGTCTTTTAACATAATGACCTTCTATCTGGTTACCCAACCCGTGGTCTTTGGCACCTGATCTCACATATATGAACGGGAGATCCAGGCGGTCAGCCACAAGTGCACCGTGGGCAATGGCACCGGTGGCCACGCCGGCGATCACCTCCGCATCAGGATATAACTCCTTTACCCTCAGGGCAAACGAATCTCCTATAAAAGAACGCACCTCCGGGAACGACAGCGTCATGCGATTATCGCAATATATTGGCGATTTCCAGCCTGATGCCCATGTAAAAGGTTTTGCCGGTTGCAATTTTATTGCTTTTATTTGTAAAAGATATTCTGCAGTTTTCTTAGCGATATCATCCATATGCTGAAGTATAAGGTATATTTTGACAACAGGGTCATTACCCTCTCTCCCGAACCTGACCGGCTACAAAAATACGCTCTTTTTCATAATTATAATGAGCCGGAGGCGATGTATAGCCAAATATCACAGTTTGCCGTTAATAATGACATCCCTTCCTTAAATATTTATTCATCTGATATTAACAATCTGTGGAATGCCTTCTGCGCATGGTTTATTGTCATCGAGGCTGCCGGCGGACTGGTGAGTCATCCGTCCGGCAGGTTTCTGTTCATTAAGCGCTATGGCAGGTGGGATGTTCCCAAGGGGCATATTGAGAAAGGTGAGACTCCGGAGGAATGTGCTCTCAGGGAGGTTACGGAAGAGTGTAATATCAGGGGACATGTTATCAGGGGATCGCTGCCGCCAAGCTACCATACCTATCTCTACGATAATAAACCCCACATGAAAAAGACTCACTGGTTCACCATGTATTATGCAGGGGATATGATCACTGAACCACAGGCTGAGGAGGGGATCACCCATGCCGAATGGCTCGCACCTGCCGATATAGCCAAAATCAAATCAAACACCTTCCAGTCTCTGCTCGACCTCATGAACATTACCCTGAGGGTAAAGTGATCATTTGCTGAGATAATCCGAAATCTTAATTACTGAAGGAACGAACATCGAGGCATCACCGCCGTTTACTATAATATCACGGACAATGGTCGAATTAACCGGAGTGTGTTCGGTGCTGGTAAGGAGAAAGACAGTATCAATCTCAGGAGCCATTTTCTTGTTCATATGACCCATAGCCCTTTCATATTCAAAATCAGCCGAGGTGCGCAGGCCTCTCAAAATATAGCCCGCATTGTTCTTCCTGCAGAAATCGATTGTCAGACCACTGAACCTGGATATAACAACCCGGTTTTCACCCTCAAAAACCTTTGAGATCATTTTAAGTCTGTTCTCAATGCTGAAAAGATTCTTTTTTTCGGAATTCTCACCGACAGCAATAATCACCCTGTCGAAAAGTATTAACGCCCTTCTGACCAGGGCTTCGTGACCTACTGTAAAAGGATCGAATGAACCGGGGAAGACAGCTGTCTTATTCATGATTAACAGTTTATAGATTAGTTGAAATCAATAACCCTGGCGTTGGCCACTTTCTGGCTGAGCAGCACTTGGTTAATGACATCCATAATAGTGTCAACATAACTGAACTTCAGTCCGCGAACATATTTTTCATTGATCTCCTCAACATCCTTGCGGTTCAGTTCAGAAAGCACTATCTCCCGAATACCTGCCCGCTTGGCAGCAAGCATCTTTTCCTTTATGCCGCCCACAGGCAGTACCTTACCCCTGAGTGTTATCTCTCCTGTCATGGCCACGTACTTTTTCACCTTTCGCTGCGTGAAGGCAGAGGCAATGGAGACAGCCATGGTTATGCCCGCCGACGGGCCGTCCTTGGGAATGGCACCCTCGGGAACATGAATGTGGATATTCCATTTCTCGGAGAACGTTTCAGGAAGATCAAGCATCTGGGCATGAGCCTTGAGATATTCAAGTGCAATCACTGCTGATTCCTTCATCACATCTCCCAGGTTACCGGTCAGTGTCAGATTGCCTTTGCCCCTGCTGAGGCTTGTCTCCACAAACAAGATCTCACCTCCGGTTGCTGTCCATGCCAGCCCTGTGACCACTCCAGCCTGATCATTGCCGCCATACATATCATTGAAATACTTTGGCGGTCCGAGAATCTCCATCACATCGGCAATGGTAATATTCTCTGCCGGGGTCTTATTAAAGGCTATCTCCCTGGCCCTGTGCCTGACCAGCTTGGCAATACGTTTATCAAGCTCTCTGACCCCTGACTCGCGGGTATATTTCTGTATGACCTCTTCAATGACCTGTTTCGACAGTGAGAACTGTGTGCTTTTTACTCCGTGGGCTTCGAGCTGTTTGGGAATAAGATGTTTGACGGCTATCTCCCTCTTCTCCTCCACAAGGTAGCCCGATATCTCTATCAGTTCCATCCTGTCGCGCAGGGCAGGACTGACAGTAGACAGGGTATTTGCTGTCGC
>Ga0209745_1001682_pt1 | contig 12970 bp, 11 predicted proteins | sample BarGraNGADG00312_FD_184495 | JGI IMG/M metagenome (GOLD analysis project Ga0209745, IMG submission 184495) | Arctic peat soil microbial communities from Barrow, Alaska - Barrow Graham LP Ref core NGADG0004-312 (SPAdes) (version 2) | ecosystem: Environmental > Terrestrial > Soil > Wetlands > Peat... | reverse complement strand
ATTTTGGAATATTTCATATACGATTTGAAAGGATTAACAATGGATTCCATTCTTGAGATAGATCAAGAGTATCATTCCAGTGATTTCAAAGCAATATACCAATATCGGTAGGTTTTTAACCTGAAAACCTATCGGTTTGGATAGGTTTTATGGGTTCAGGTCAATTTGTTGTGAAAATAATGGAAGAACAAGTTCAGTCCCCTCTTGCTGGGTCCCGGAAAGATCGCTCAAATTAAGCTTGTTGAAAGTCGAAAGGTGGGTCTAATTTCAATATATATGAATTCAAAAAAATACTATTAAACCCTCGGGTTCAGGATTTACACTCGTAAACTCGTGATCAATGGTTCAAATCCCCTTTTCGTTACCTATTTTTACAATGCCCACTTTGGTCATTTTTGTATAAAATAAATACTGATAGCTAATTCAGTAGGTTCTTATTGAAAAAGAGTCCTCATTTCTGAGAACTCTTTTTCATAATCATATACATTTTTCTAGAGGAGAGAAAAATGGACCCTTCAAGATAGTCTGATTTTTTGTCATTTGGCAAAACTCTGATATTTCTTATATGTGAATTGGCCTTCCCTCTGCTCCTTCAGCTGCTTCCATCAACACTTCGCTGAGGGTCGGGTGGGCATGAATATTATTGGCAATCTCCGAAATGGTTAACTCATTTTGTTGCGCAAGAGTTAACTCAGGCAGTAATTCTGACACCTCTGGACCTATCAGGTGCGCTCCTAGAATCTCCCCATATTGATCATCCACAATAATCTTCGCAAATCCAGCATAATCGCCCAATCCAAGGGCTTTACCGCTCGCCTGGAATGGGAATTTGCTAACCTTTATTGATTTTCCCTGCTCGCGTGCCTGGGCTTCGGTAAGGCCAAAGGACGCGACCTGAGGCTGGCAATACGTCGCTCGGGGTACCATTACATAATCAATGGGAATAATCTCTTTTCCGGCAATGGCTTCAGCACATATAATTCCCTGCCTTGAAGCAACGTGCGCGAGTAACAATTTTCCAGTAACGTCACCGATCGCCCAAATGCCTTTTACATTGGTGCTCATGTCATCATTCACCACAACGAACTTTCGTTCAGTCAGTTTTACACCGATATCTTCCAATCCCAAGCCAAGGGAATTTGGTCTGAATCCGGTGGCGATGAGAGCTTGTTCAGCTTCCAATATCTGCACACCGGACTGTCCTTCGACTGTTACCTTCACCCCCTTATCTGTTGCGTCAATCGCTTTAACCATTGTATCCACCAGGATTTTAATTCCGCGTTTGGTAAATGCCTTGATTAGTTCAGCACTGACTTCGGCGTCTTCCAATGGGGCAATACTAGGGAGCATTTCAACCATTGTCACCCGGCTGCCGTATGCACTCCAAACCGTAGCAAACTCAAGACCGATGGCGCCTGCTCCAATGATCACCACAGAGGCAGGTAAGGTCTCTTGCATTATGGCTTCCTGGTAGGTAATCACTTTCTTCCCATCAATCTCCACACCTGGAATCTGTACAGGATGAGACCCTGTGGCAATGATGATATTTTTTGTTTCAAGCTCATGCAAGCTTCCATCTAAAGCTGTTACCTGGACTTCACCCGGGGTTACCACACGCGCCTCGCCCGGGTAATAGGTAACATTATTTTTTTTCAGTAGAAAGCCCACTCCCTTGGTTAGCCTTTCAGACACCTGCCTACTGCGTTTAACTGCCTTCGAATAATCCAATTTCAGATTATCAAATGAAAATCCAAATTCATCAGCCCTCTCGCGCAATAAGTGTGCAATTTCAGCGTTCTTCAGTAAGGATTTAGTAGGAATACATCCCTCATTTAGGCATACTCCACCAAGCCATTGTTTATCCACGATCGCTGTACGCATTCCCAGTTGGCTGCAGCGGATTGCCGCCACATATCCGCCCGCCCCTGCGCCGATCACTAATACATCATACTGTTCTGCCATTGAATATCTCCTGACTCAAATTATTCCATCACAAATCATCCCACAAAAAGTGGTACTGATTTGGAAATCAATTTTTTTGATGTTGCTACCGTGCGACTGGCATTAGACAAAAAATCATCTGAGCCAATCAGAGTCGCGTAATCCTGGGTAACCGGTGCACCACCGAACATTACCTTCACCTATCCGCGCAATCCGACTGAATTCAAGGCGTCGCTGGTCGCTATGATGGATGGCATAGTTGTCGCCAGCAGCGCAGACATGGCCACAATTTGCGTATTCTGTTCGCGAGCGGATTCAACGAAGTTTCGGCCAATACATCGTTGTCCAGATCGTAATTCCGAAACCGGCGCATTCGAGCATCATCGCCACAAGGTTTTTGCCGATATCGTGCGGGTCACCTTTGACCGTACCGTTGATGATCCGTCCCGCCGATTTGACGTCGGCTTCCTTGAGCGCCGGTTTGAGCAGCCAGCATAAATAAAACTCGCTCTTCCGAAGCCACCTCAAACCATGAACCCTTCCCTTTCATTTGTATTTCCTTAACCGAGTTTGTTTAGTGCTTCCCATGGCGCTTGCATCACCTTCGCCAATCGCTGATATTCAGCATACCGCGCCAGATAAAACGGTGTGTTGGCTGGATTTGGCTCATGAATACGGACAATTGACACAGCTTCCTGAACGGCTTCGGCGTAGTTGTTATAGATACCAGCGCCAATCCCTGCCGAGAGAGCCGCACCTCGCGCGCCAAATTCGTTTCCATCCGAGATTTCCATCGGTACCTGGATCGTATCCGCAAACATCTGCGACCAAACTGAACTGCGTGATCCGCCACCGGCGAGTCGAGCTGTGTTTATTTGACCGCCAGCAGTGCGCAGTTTCTCAATATGGCTCAAGTGGCCGAACACAACTCCCTCATAAAGAGCGCGGAGCAGATGCGCGCGCGTATGCCAGCCAGCCACGCCATAGAATCCCGCTCGCGCTGTTGGCTGCACGTTCGAACCATACAGGAACGGGTGGAAGATAATATTTGTGCCATCAGGAGCCAGACTGGCGACTTCTTCATTGCATACTTCATAGACCGAAATTCCACGCCGTTTGGCTTCAACGCGCTCATCACCACAGCACTGGTTTACAAACCATTCCAGGTTAGTGGCTGAAGTAGCGCTACCTTCGATGGTGAGATAAAGACCCGGTTCAGCAAAGAGGGTGGTCATGAACAATTCAGAGTCAACAATGGGATCAAGGGTAACTACTTCATTAATGCTCCAACTACCCGCCACCAAGCAAGCCTGGTTCGGATTAATTACACCAGTGCCGATTGCGCTCGCGTCTACATCGAACAAGCCCCCTACTACGGGTGTCCCGACTGCCAGCCCGGTTTCCTGCGATGCGGCGGTTGTCACCTGACCAACCACTTCGCTACTATGCTTTAGTATCGGTAAAGCATCATAGACTTCCGAAAGATCATACAGCGCTAACAGTTCGCGGGAGTAGCATTTGTTGCGGACATCCATCAAACTGGTAGCGCTCATATCAGTGTAATCACCCGTAATTTCGCCAGTCAAACGGTATTTAATATAGTCCTTGACCATTAAAATAGCACCGAGACGGTCGTAATTTTGCGGCTCATTCTGCTTAAGCCAGGCAAGCAATGCATTCGGCTGCGCAGGCCAGAAAGATTGAATCGTGAACGGGAAAACCAGCGCGTGAAGGTTGCGCTGGTTCCACCCAGCAATCACATCAGCGGCACGAGAGTCCATGGATTGAATGCCGTTTCGGAGCGGCTGCCCCTGCTTGTCCAACAGATAAATGCCATTACCGTGCCCCGTATTTCCAATCCCGGCGATCTCCTCTGTCCGAATACCCGACTTGGCCAATACCTCGCGAATTGCGCTGGCCGTGCTCTGCCACAGCATTTCCATGTCTCGTTCCGTCCACCCTGGATGCGGGTACTCGGTATCTGCTTTGCAGCATGCAACTGCGATTTCCTTGCCCTGTAAATCGAAAAGGGCGGCTTTTGAGACCGTACTGCCATTATCGATACCTAAAAGATACTGCCCCATGGTTTGCCTCCGTAATCACAAATTATGTGTATTGTGCGGCCTTGCCGGTTGAGCCTAACAACCGGTTCTTTTGGCGGATTACCTCAAACGCAGCTGTCCGTCCGGCTGTTAATACTTCGGGAATATCTACTTTTTCTATTGGACCATCCAGCTGTTCTTTAATGGCCCGCAGAAAGGGGATGCGCACATCGGTCCAGATATTGATCTTATCGATCCCGGTTTCAATGGCGCGCCGAATATCCTGATCAGGCGTATCTGAACCGCCATGCAGGACAAGCGGGATCTGACAGGCGTCGCGTAACTGTGCCAGTCGCTCGAAATCGAGCTTAGGCGTCCCGCGATACAACCCATGCAGGGTCCCAATTGAGACGGCGAGCGCGTCCACACCAGTTTCGTTTACAAAGCGTTTGGCCTCGTCCACTTGGGTTAGATGCGCCAGTTGTTGATCCGGACTGACGACCTCATCGCCTACACCAACATGTCCCAACTCAGCCTCGACCGAAGCGTCACAGGCATGGGCAATCTCAACCGCCCGGCGTGTGAGTGCAATATTTTGCTCCAACGGCGCTAGTGATGCATCGATCATGACCCCGGAGAAACCAAGTTTGAGCGCATATTCAATCTGGTCGAGCGTCTTGGCATGGTCAAGCACCAACGCTGCCGGTATTTGCGTGCGGTCGACTTCAGATTCAATGATGCGCACCAGGGTATGCCATTCCGCCTGCGGTGTATGGTGCGGGCAGATCATAATAATAATTGGAGCTTGATCGACTGATGCTGCATCGACAATAGCTTTCGTGATTTCTAAGTTACAGGTGTCATACGCGCCGATAGCCCAATCCTGTCGGACACACGGCGCTAAAATTTGTGACATTGTTAAAAATTTCATGTAGTTTCCTTTCGATTCGTTGATTAAAGGCTACACTTTATACAGAAGAATCGTCAACCAGCAAAAGCTGGCTCGATTAATCCCTTAATGCCCGTTTTGATCCGAAACAGGTCACCAGCCCAAGGCTGTTTTTTTCGCTCCTCGTCACTAAATTCCCACGAGGATGTCGTGACAAAGAGCTCATCCAGATCCTTGCCGCCAAAAGCGAATGAGATGACATGTTGTACCGGGAAACGAATCTGTCGGTCAATCTTGCCATCAGGGGCGTAGCGAGTCAGTTTCCATCCATCCCAATGACCGCTCCAGACAAAACCTTCGGCGTCGACGATCAATCCATCAGGCATTCCCTCATCATCCAGAATGCGAGCAAAGACGCGGCGATTGCTGGTTGTGCCCTCGACAGTATCATAATCAAGGACAATGATCTGACGATGCCTCTGGTCTGCCACATACACTGTCTTGCCATCCGGGCTTAGACCGATACCGTTCGCAGTCGCATAGCCCATATCGAGTTTATGGAGCGAACCATCGAAGTCCAGGCGAAAAAGCGAGCCATCCGGCGTGAAGGGGTCTTGCATGTTGACCGTTCCGACCAGTAAACGCCCCTGACGATCCACAGTGGCATCGTTATAGCAAATCTCCGGTTTGTCAGGTTCAGGTGGTCCGAAGAGGAGTTTATATTCATTGTTTTTCGGGTTCCATCCATATAGTCCGTTCTGGGTGATAACAATCCAGCCTCCGGATGCCCGCCGGGCCAAAGCCGTCACAGGCAGGGCCACGGGAAAAGTTGTGAATTTTCCTGTTGCCGGTTCAAATCGGCAGGTTGGCCCGCCTCCCCAGTCAACCCAATACAAAGCATTTTCTTCGGGATCCCAAATTGGAGTTTCCCCAAGACGATTTTGTGACGTTACAATTTGTTCGGGTTCATTCATATTGCGGTATCCTTTTCTTTGGTACTGAATTGATGGTTAAGCTGCTGAGTGAACGGTTTAAGAATCGGATAATGTTAACTATAAATTTGACACAACTCGACGTACCCTTGAGCCACATGTGGGTCTGGATCGTAAGTCATACCCATTTTGTAAACGCGCTCAAAGGCATCCTACTCGTTCTGACATAAGCCGACCCCAAATTTTTCGGTATTCCAGACCATCCATTCCGGGTGGTCTGGATAAGGATTATAGTCTTCCGGTTGCCGGTTACTGATGGAAACGATGTTACCATCGAGTTCATGGATCGCGCCCGCTGACATTACCGCTGGTCATCTTGACCAGACCATTTTTGGGCAATTCTAGGTTGCATTTCCAAACGATTTCGCGAAGTTTTTCTAAAAGCATGATGGCTCTCCAATTTCTTATGATTTCTTGTGAAAGTCTTGATCGAAAAGGGCAAGAACTCCGCTCGCAGTAGCTTCATCGGTGATGAGCGCTTGCAGGTAACCGCCACGCAATGCGCCGTAAACGGGTAGTGCTTTGGCTTCCGTTGCAGCGACACCGATCCGGTAAGGGATATTTTTGATCTCAGCCAAAGATAACCCGAGGATCCGGTCTGCATATTCCTTGGCGCAAGGCCGGCCCTCGATATCGAAAATAAAAGCGTTGACATCACCCACGCCGCCATAATCTTCAGCGATATGTTTCATGTCTTCGGCAGTGAGAGCGGTGAACTGGACGAAGCGCGAGACTTCCGCATCCACTGCTCCAATGCCAAGTAGGGCGATGTTCGCGCGACGGCCAATATCGAGAATTTCTTTGACCGGACCCATCGCTTTCAAAGTTTCGCAATGCTCTCGGGTATCCACAAAGGCAGGGGCGTGAAGTTGGTAAGCCTTGCCGCCCAGCCGGTCTGCCAGGCTGGTGGCTAAGTAGTTCCCGTCGGTAGTCATCGGTCCTTGAACTGCCCCAATCAGTGGTACGACTTCGACCTGGTAGGGGCGACCTGGGGCAATCGCCTGTGCGACAGAATTAACAGCCATGCCGCCACCTATTCCCAATACATCACCATCACGCAGATGCTCCAGTAAAAAATCGGCGGCCACGGTACCAAGGGCATTCAAGGAAGAACTGCCGCTTTCTGCTACCGCTGGAATAACGGTTACATTCATTAATCCAAAGACTGCTTTCAGACGGTCTTCAAGGTCAAACAATTGTTGATAAGGTGTTCGTATGGTGATATTAACGTAACCTTGTTCGCGCGCCTGTTGGAGCAGTCGGTTGACCTTGGGTGTAGACAGGTTCAGGCGTTGAGCAATTTCGGTCTGAGTCATTTCTTCAAGATAATAAAGATTTAGAATTGTATTGATGATACGTATTGTTTCGTAGGTAGGCATTTGCCATACCCTCCATTCTCACTAATTCTAGATTAAAGCTCTTCCCGAATGCGGAACTGTTATTCCAGCGTTGGGCAACTTAACGGGTGACCCAGTTGGCCAGGCTTCGGTGACTAAATGATCAACAAATTTCCGGGCTTCTGCGACAACTGCGACAGGATCCTCGCCGACATGCCGATCTCCCCACATCTCAACTCCGATAAAGCCCCAAAAGCCTGTTTGCGCCAGCGCCCGATAAGTCTCAAGAAAAGGTACAATCCCTTTCCCGAAAGGCACTCCACGAATTACCCGTGGCAGCGCATCCTTGACGTGAATACCCAATATCTGATTTTTCGCCAGTAGTAGTTCATCAGGAGCACAATACCCCGCTGCGGTGAGATTGCCAATATCTGGATACAGGCGCAGCCAGGGTGAGTTGATTTCGTTAATGATCGCCAGCGCCTTGCTGATGTTATCAATAAAAGGAGTATCCAGATTTTCAAGTCCCAGCATCACCCCTGCCTGTCCTGCCCAATAAGAGCCAAGCCTGAGGCCGTCGATAAAATTTTTCCGAGTCTCATCGTCACTGGTCTCATAAAAGACATCATATCCCATAACCTGCACGACGCGTAACCCAAGATCTCCCGCAAACTCAATCGCTTTATATAAGATATTTTGTCCTTGAAGCCGCAGTTCCTCTGAATGACTGCCAAGCGGATATTTGCGGTGTCCACTCAGGCACATTGTCATGATCTCTACGCCAGTGTTTGCTATAGCGCGGCGAAGCTCTGCTCGTTCGGAAGCCGACCAATCCAATCGGGCTTGGCGCTCGTTATTCTCATCAATTGAGATTTCAATGAAGTCATAACCGGCCTGACCGGTAGCCGCCAGGCGTTCTTCCCAGGATAGATCATCGGGCAGGGCTTTTTCATAGAGACCAACGGGCATCTTGAACATGACATCAACTCCAATTATGCTTTGACCTGTTTCCGAACGAGCAGGTGGTTTAGAACTACAGCGACGATCAGTACGATGCCTCTGGCGGCTGTCTGCCAGTAGGCGGGTATGACAGTCATCAAGCCAATTGTTACGCAGATAATGATCAGGCTGCCAACGACGGATTTGATGACCGACCCTTCGCCACCGGAGAAAGCCGTGCCGCCCAGCAAAACAGCGATCAGGCAGTTTGTCTCCATCCCGTCACCTGAAAGTGGATCACCCAATGACATGTAGCTGGCACGCGCTACACCGGCCAACGCGGCAAAGACACCAACGATAATGTATAAAAGCCAGACGATGTTGACGGTGTTGATACCTGAAAGCTCTGCCGCCAAGCGGTTACCGCCGATGGCTGCCGCGTACTTGCCGAGGAGCATCTTTCTCTGGACGATGACCAGTAACACAATCACCAGCACAGCTCCCCAGAACGCCCAAGGCAACCCGAGAAGAATGTCTTTGCGCGCGAAGTCATTGATCCAGGCGGGCATGACCTTCTCGGCGCTGCCTTTGATGGCCGAAAGACCATCTGGCACGATCAGTAGTGCCAGACCTTTGAACAGGTTCAACGTTACCAGCGTGGCAATCACAGGTGTAATACGCAGTTTCATCGCCAGGAAGCCATTGATAAATCCCAGCACACTCCCCGTGAGCAGGGTGACGATGAGTGCAGGCCAGAAACTGAATCCATTCAGGATCATCCAGGCAAAAACAACCGCGTTCAGACTCATCGCGCTGCCGACGGAGAGGTCGATGTAGCCAGAAATCATCAAAAGCGTAAATGCACCACTCAGGATCATGATCGGTACGGAACTGCGCAGCAAATTTATGATGCTATCCGGGCTAAGGAATTGCCCACGTTCGAAGAAATTCCCTTGGTCCAGTTTGACCAGACTTAAGGTCAATACCATCAGCACCAGTACGACATAGATGTAATACCGTTTGATGTTCGACTTGATTGTTTCAGAACGGTCCAATTTCAGCCGGAGTGTTTCTTTTTTCATAGTATTCATCTGATTGTCTCCTCGGAAAAGATGCTCTCGTTCTTACCGTGCATTATCATCCTTTTCTTTTATCCAGCGCAAAACGTTGTGCAAGAATTGCGGCGAAAGTGACGATTCCCTTAAGAGTGAATTGCCAGTCTGGCGATAACAGTAGCCCGGTAGACGCTGAAGTTACAACCGACAAGATAGTGGCTCCGACAAACATCCCCAGCGTGGACCCAAACCCTCCGGCAATACTGACGCCACCTAACAAGGTGATAACTAGTGCGTCGAATTCGTAACCAATTGCCCGGCTTGAAAATCCGGCTTTATACTCAGAGGCCAGCAAAATGCCGGTGATCCCAGCCAGCAACGCGCTCAGGATATAGAGGGCGGTCAGATATTTGGAAACATTGATACCCGAGAGACTGGCGGCTTCAGAGTTCGCGCCAATCAGGTAGACACGCCTGCCGAAGACCGTCTTTTTCTCGATAATTAAGGCAATGATAATCAGGGCAATCATGATCAACACAGGGAGCCGGATGGTAGTACCAGGGATGCCCAGGCTGCCGAGCACGCCGAAAGCATCGGGCAGACTGGTGTTGCGCTGTGCTCCCTGGGTAATAACCTGAGCCGCGCCGCGCGCCAGCATCGCCGTTCCCAATGTGACGATGATTGAGGGAACCTTCAACTTGGCGATGAAAAATGCATTGACCGCGCCGACACCCAAGGCGCAAACCAAAGCCAGCAAAACAGCCACAACATAAGGCATACCGAGGCCGTTGGCCAGAGCGTTCTGGGAGACATTTACTCCCTGGCAAAAGTAGACGGAAAGCACGCCGGTCAGGGCAATGACCCCACCCACCGACATATCAAAATTTCCGGTGATCAGCAGGAACGAGACACCAATACCCAAAATAACGATGTACCAATTATTCGTAACCAGGTTAAGTATGTTCTGGGGTAAATAGAAATTCGGTACAACCAGGCATGCAAGGCCGAACACGATAACGAGAACACCACACATAAAGATGGTGATAAACGACTCATCACTCAATCGACCGCCGCCTAGAAGTTTTTGCACCCGTTTGAGTTCCATTTTATTCTCCTCCTGTAACAATGTGGAGAATCTTCTCGCAATTAACCTCGCAACCGTTCCGAAGCGTGGATTTCAAGCTGCCATCGTAGAGAAGATAGATACTATCGCAAATATTCATGATTTCGGGCAACTCTGAGGAGAAGATCAGGATGGTTTTACCTTCCTTTGAAAGTCGGCGGATCAGGTTATAGATTTCGCTCTTGGCGCCAACATCGATACCTCGCGTTGGCTCATCCATCATCAGCAGGTCGGCATCTGCAAACAGGCATTTTGAGAGAACTACCTTCTGCTGGTTGCCTCCCGAAAGCTTAGCGGCTTCCTTTTCAATGCTACTAGTTGCGATTTTGAGCTTGTCGACATATTCAAGAGCGCAGTTTCGTTCTGTTGTATCATTGATGAACCCTTTACTGGAAATTTTACTCATGTTCATCACGGGAACATTGCTGCGAATCGTCAAGATGGTGAACAATCCCTGACTTCTGCGTTCTTCTGGAACCAGGGCAATACCCGCCTTGATGGCTTTATCTGGAGACGGTTGAAGCTTCTGACCTTTGAAGACTATGTCACCTTCGTATTCATCCAAACCGTAAATGGCGCGGGCTAGCTCGGTTTTCCCAGCTCCCACCAATCCATAAAAGCCAACGATCTCCCCTGCGTGAACATCAAAGGAAATATTGTTCAGTCTGTGATTGGAAACATTCTTGACCTGTAAGATGGTATCCGGGCATTCAACTTCCCGGGGAATATACTGTTCGAAAATGGTTTTGCCGATCATCAGTTTGATCAGTTCGGATCGGTCCTGGATTTCTGTTAAAGGTTTTGTTTCGATATGCTTGCCATCCCGCATTACCGTCACATAGTCTCCAAGCTTGAAGATTTCGTCGAGACGGTGGGAAATGTAAATAACAGTGACATTTTTCTCGCGCAAACTTTTAATAATAGTGAATAATCGCTCAATTTCACTTTCGGAAATCGCAGCTGTTGGCTCATCCATAATAATGATATTGGATTCTGCGGCGACCGCTTTGGCGATCTCTACAATCTGTTTCTTTGCCACACTCAAGGTCGAGACCAACTGTTGCGGCTTGATGGATGGCTCAATACTGTTGAGAACACTGATGATCTTGTTGATTTTGTCCGTTTTCCGTAAGAATCCGAACGTGGTATCTTCCACCCCCAGGGTGAGATTTTCCTCAACAGTGAGTTGGTCGACAACATTAAGTTCCTGGAATAAAGTACTGATACCTTTTTGCTTTGCATCGCGGGTGTTGCGTGGGTTGTACTCTTCACCGCTCAGAAGAATCCGGCCACTAGTGCGTGTGTATGCGCCGGTCAGTATCTTGATCAGGGTCGATTTTCCAGCACCGTTCTCCCCTACCAGACAGTGAACTGTGTTCCGTTTGATATCGAAACTGACATTGTTGACTGCCCTTACTCCCGGGAAATCTTTTACCAGAGCTCTGATTTCTAATATATTCTCTGTCGGTTTCATGCAACGGCTCCTCGAATTGACGGGAGGAAAACCTTGGGCTTCCTCCCGTCAATTCAAATTTATTTTCTTCGAGCAGTGTTACTGGATATTGGTTCCGAACTGGGCATTTAGCCACGTCGCTGCATCCGCGCTTGGCATGGTCCAGAAGGAAATATTATAGGCTTTATAGAAGAATTCCTGAGCGGGCTGGGAAGTCATCGGCACTTTGCCGGAGGCAACATCCATAATCAGGTCGATGCGTCCGCGGGCGGTTTCAACGGGCGGGAGACCCATGGAGAGCTTGAGAGAGCTGTTCGGATCGTAGACTTGTTTCATCTCGACTTCGTCGAAGTCGACACTGGCAACGATCTCGGTCAGGGGTTTGCCGTTGTCGAACTTGCCGCGTCCGGCCTGGCTCAGGGCAGCCATCGTGCCAACGGTCAGGTTGGAGGCTTCGGAGTAGATCAGGTTGACTTCGGGGTGAGTGGTCATCAAGTCGGTGATGATCTGCTTGGCAGCATCCGGACCCTTGCTTGCATCCTGGCAGCCTAGATCTGTGGCGGTGGGATCGACGGAGAGTACACCCTTGACGAACGGGTCGGTACGACCGGATTTGACTTCGGTGTGATTCGGCCAGCCTAATTGCACCATGACAATGGGTTTATCAGGTTGAGCAGCTTTCCACTGGGTCGCCATCTCGACGCCCATGGCAAAGGAAATTCCTTTTTCGTCGCTGCGGGCGGTCGGGATGCCAGTGTCAGCCAGCGGGCTGAAGAAGGAGGTCATGATGATGCCCTTAGCGAGAGCAGCCAATACGCCAGGTTTCGCCGCTTCGGTATCCCAGATCTGCAACGTGGCGGCGTCCATACCTTGAGCCAACACCTGGTCAACATTCTGGGTCATGACAGCGCCATCGGATTTGCCATCGAAGGCAAAGACCTCAACACCGTACTTTTCTTTGGCGTACTTCTTGGCCTCGGCAAACTGGGCCTGGTGGAATACGTTCGACAGGTCAGACACGAAGAAAGCTATTTTCTTGACGGTCTTCGCGGCCGGGGCAGGTGTCGCGGCCGGGACAGGTATCGCGGTAGGAGCAGGTGACAAAGTAGGAGCAGGTGTCGCGGCAGGAGCACAAGCGGAAAAAACGAAGCTGGCAAGCACCAGCACGGTCAAAAGTGCGAACAAGTTCTTTTTCATTT
>Ga0209745_1001681_pt1 | contig 12980 bp, 14 predicted proteins | sample BarGraNGADG00312_FD_184495 | JGI IMG/M metagenome (GOLD analysis project Ga0209745, IMG submission 184495) | Arctic peat soil microbial communities from Barrow, Alaska - Barrow Graham LP Ref core NGADG0004-312 (SPAdes) (version 2) | ecosystem: Environmental > Terrestrial > Soil > Wetlands > Peat... | reverse complement strand
CGTAATCCAGCCATAAGCTGCCGGCATCAGGCTCCAGAGCTTATCCACCTGGCTGTAGTTCCGGGTTATCTCACTTACAATAAAACATAATATGGCAACACCGGCCATGACGGTTATCCAGAAGGTAACAAGGTTCTGAATACCTGTAGAGTGTCCAAAGATCATAAAGAGTTGGTTTAAAATGAATAATCAGGAGGATTTTTCTTGCTATCAGGGCTTTATCTTTTCGAACAAAGCAAGCAGTTTGGTATGATATATTTCAATGATCTGTGGTTCATGTTCTCCGATGGGCTTGACCGGAATCAAATCAATTACCTGGGCTGGAGTCAGATCGGTTTTATACATCAGATCCAGTGATGCGATTATGGTTTCATAGATTGACTTATTACTTTCCTCTGCAGAAAGTCCTATTTTCTCACCTATCCCGGCAAGTTCTCGCCACTGGAACCAGAAATAGGTTGGTAGCATGGCTGACATGATTGCATAGCTTTCAAGTTTCTCCTCAGAGACCTCAAATGTAGTACCCAGAGTTTTTAGTAGATCAAGTACAACTTGTTTCTGTGACGGGTCAAAACCTGATGAAAAAGTCATTGGATTGAATCCTTTGTTGATATATGATGTAGCATTAGGAATAAGTCTTGCCAGATTTTCTACATGAGCAAGTTTTAATGAAAGCTTTAGCAGATTGATCTTTGGCGCCAGAGAAATAACTGTTGCCTCTGCTTTTACATTATTTTTTATAAGTTCCAGCGTATCCATAACCATTGGCGGATGGAGAGCAATGAAAACAATATCCTGACTGGCTGCATTTTTGGCATCAGCAGATTCGATGTCAGGAAATTGTTTTTTAAGATTTGCCAGAACCTCCTGATTCGTTTCAGTTACCACAACCTTTTCGAATTTTACATTCTTATTTGCAAATCCCTGCAGAAGGATCTTTGTAACCCTTCCGCCACCGATAAAACCGATTGAGTGTTTCATAATGATATTAATTTAATAAATCAACTCTGTCTCTTAAATAATGAAAGGGTAATTGATTCTTTATTTTTACCCACCCCTCCCCCTCTATTTATTTTTCCCTGTTGCCCTCCCTTGCCTTCAACTGGCACATGCACGAACCGGACAGACGGTTACTGATATCAGTTGTCAGAGGCAAACCATCTCTTTCCCAGTCAACTATACCCCCTGCCATATTGGCAACATTATCATATCCGTGATCAATCATAAACAGTACACCTTCACGGCTTTTTAATCCGACTGCATCAGCGAAAATCAGAGGTTGATCTACCGGCAGATCCTGATAATATTTGTCGAGTTCACTATTTGGAAGGTATAATACGTTGTCAACATGAAACATTTTGAAATTACTCATATAAGATTCCCTAACATCGACAATAATAGCTCCTGCCTTACATAGTTCTAAGCTTTCTTTTGGAGTCAGGTTTAAAACTCCATGTGCATAAAAACCAGTATTATTATCAAAAGCCTTCACCCCAACAGCGATTATTTCTTCTTTTCGTATTTTACTATCCTGATCTTTGCAAAATCCTTAAAATATTTTCTGGCGATCTTCCAGTTTTCATAATTAATGCAATATTGCACTCTTGGTGGTTCGATGCTTCCCTGTATCAAACCTGCCTTTTTAAGCTCGGTCAGGTGTTGTGAAACAGTAGAATCGGCAAGCGGCAATTCTTTGGATATTTCATTAAAACAGCAGGTTTCCAGAGAGGCAAGATGTCGAAGGATGGCAATTCTTGCAGGATGTCCGAGTGCCTTAGCGAATCGTGCAATCTTAACATCTTCAGTCGAATAATTGCTTTTATTCCTGGATTTCATGGTAATCTTTCAGTCTAAATGAAAAATCTATCTTCGGAAATAGTATTCGTAAATTTACGAAAAGTTTTTATTTAATAATCATAGATTGGCGATAAGATAATTGCTGATTTGGCTGACCAGATTAGATCTAGGGGATACCATTAAACAACGAGTATTTAACTCCTGCTTTTGATGGTCAAATTGATCTTGCCAACTTTGGTCAAAGATATTTTTCCCTACTTTTTTTTGAAAATACTTCCAAAATTATTTGGATATAATATTAAGGACATATAAATTTGTATTTATATAAACAGATTTTTATATGGATGACCTTAAAAAACTTCAACTGATTTTTCAAACATTGTCTGACTATAACCGGTTAGGGATGATACGATTCATATGCGAAAAAGAAAGGTCAGTCGGAGAAATTGTGAAAGTAACAAAACTCTCACAACCTCTTGTATCACACCATCTGAGAGTTTTAAAAGAGAACGGGATTCTTGAGACCAAGCGAAATGGACCATTCATATATTACTACATACGAGATAAAAAAATCCTTGATGCAATTGATCTGTTTCTGGAACTTTTTAAGAATTCCAGTTTAAAAGATAAAGCCGGTTCCAAATTCTGTTCCGGCTGGATAATGTGATTTCAAAAATAAAATATAGGAGGAACATGCAATGTCAATCAAAGAAAAATTCATGAACGAAATGATGGGTAATCAATTTAAGAACATGACATCTGAAGAAAAAAAACAGATGATGGAAGCCATGATGGAAAAATTCTTTTCATCAATGTCTGATGATGAAAAGGGAGAAATGATGTCTGGCATGATGGGCAAAATGATGGGTAATAATCCCATGATGGGCATGATGTCAATGATGATGGGCAAAAAAGGTAAAAACTTTGAAAAAGGAGACGAAAAAGGTAAAATGCCGTGGGATATGTGCTCCGAGATGATGACCGGGATCAGAGAAACAGCAAATACTGCAAAATTTGCTACTTCTGAATTGAGAGGATTGTTTGATGAATGGTGTCAGCAAATTGAAAAAGAGTTATTGGACTTTGTAAAAGAAAAAGGGTCAATAAAAATTGATGAAATGGCTGAGAAATTCAGCCTGTCAGAAGAAAGTATAAAGTTTTTATTAAGCAGACTGGCTAATAAAAATCTGATAGATTATAAGGTATAATTAACTCCAGATGCTGGATACTTGTTTCTGGTTGCTAGTTAAATTACTGATTAATAGGGCAATATGTTATTATTTCAATAATTTTTCAAATAATATCTGAAAAATTACAATGCCAAACAACTAGCAATAAGCAACAAGTAACTAGCAACTTAGATTAATATGTATATTCCTTTATTGCCATGCACCCAGGATGAAACCGGAAATACCCATTCCAATGAATTGATTTCCGATTCGAATCAGGAATAATTTGAAGGGTATTTTTTCCCAGATTAATTCCCCTATCTCCAATGGAACTACAAAACCTATCCAGCCAAGGAGTCCGACAAGCAAACCACCCACGCCGTTGCCTATATTTGCCATTTTAATGATAATGAGTAATACGAAAACCATTGCCAGATGGCCAATAAGTCCTGGAATAAGCCATTTTTTAGCAGGTTTAAGTTCTTGTCCTGTCAGCTTTGACCATTCATTTCCAAAAAGCCTGGGTTGAAACCATAATAATCCTGATGCGGTATGGATTATCCATGCAACAAAGACCGCATATAAGTTAATGTCTGTTAAATGAAGATTATTCATAATCTTATAAGTTTTTACCTTTTAAATAAGCAATTTCAAGATACTTTTTACGTGTGTCATTATCCACTGCGAGTATAGAATGGAAGTAGATATGGTCGACAGTTTGAATTCCGGGGTATTTCAGGCTCCAGTTATCAATAATTTTTTCCATGGACTCTCTGAATCCCTTTTCCCTGTACACTATTTCGTTGAAGAAAGTAGGATGCATTATTATAGCTTTCTTAATTTTCAACAAAGGAATTCTGCCATCCGGATCACCATGCCATCCGCTTTCATTCAATCTGTATGCAAATCCGTAAGAAAAAACCCGTTCCAACCACCCCTTAATTATCGCGGGGAAGTGCATCCAGATCACCTGAGTTATGAATACGAGCACCTCCGCCTCTGTTACTTTCTTTTGCTGTGCCAGCACATCCTTGGGCTTTTGAGAACTAATAAGCTCACGCAGATCATCATCACTCTTGTTCTTAATATACAATTTTGCAACCAACCTTCTTACAGGCCCGCCCGCAAGCTCGATTATCATCTTCCTCATGTCCATTTGCCTGAAAAGCCATTCAGGCATATCTTTATCCACAAAAAAAGCAGAATCCTTATCCTGCAATACGGGGTTGAACTTTATTTTGTACAAATCGACAATTTCATATTGATGTCCGGCCTCATTAAGGCCTCTAACAAAATTGTCAAGAATTGCATGAGTAAATGACATTGGATTAGGATGGGCATAAATAATTAATACTTTCATCGTTTAAGTGTTAAACAGGTTCGTGATTACTATACGTTTAGTAAATTTACTATGAATAATTATATTGTACTATAGGTATTCATCTGTTTACAAAGATAAAGACAAAGGAACTGGCAATAAATAGTGAAATTTCATCATTTTTCTATGGGATCTGATTCTTTCATAAATGTATTATTACAAATCTACTCAGCCAGAAATTTAGGGTTACTTTAGGTATGTTGCCAAATCCTGATATAAAAACCGGGTTCATTGACCAAAATAGTCTGCAGTGTAGTTATCAAAGTCGATTGCAACGTAGTTTTTCAATATAACTCTCAATATAAAAATTCTTTTGCTTTGATCTGTATTGCATAATGAATCTTGGATGTTCGAGAGGCTCTATCTTTTTAAAAAAATGATACTCGCTGTTAAGTTTCGAAAGAAACCTGAAATTCTTCCCAGTACCCAGGCAAAAACATATCTCCCTGTCAATGCCGAATGAAAGCTGCTTGTTTATTGATTCAACGGCAAAATGAAGGATAGCTTCTGAGAGCTCCCTGCTGTCGTAGTAGTTGTAATTAACCTCTTTACCACTTAATGAGGTTTTAGTAAATCCGAGAGGGCTGACGGAGCTTATGAAAAAATCACCGTAAAATTTTTCAGGACCGCCATATCTGTCGATCATCTCATAAATAAATACCGAGGATGTTTCATGAGTTTTGATTCCGGGTATTGATAAGCTGCATTTTTCTCTCAGCCTCACTGTATCAGTGAAAGGTATTCCGGTAGCTCCGGCTCCGAACCTGCCAGGATTTATCCCAAGGATAATTTGTCTTGGCCGGTTATCGGAGTAGTATTTCCTGTAAAACGCTGATATGACTGAGAGCACTTCCGGATTCTCCCTGAAAGGATTCATTATTGAAATTCCGGCTGGTAATTCTCCTGAATACTCCAGCTCTGTGCAAAAGGTTACTACTTTTTCGGCAAATAAACACATAAAGCAGTTTTTATTAATGTGTAAAAATAAGTATTTCATTACCGCGCAAGTATTTAAACATTCCCAAAAATTTTTATCTTTGGGCGCTTTAAAGCGTGCATATTTTATTTAAGTGACTGAATTACTGAAACCATACGGAGATAAACAAAAGGCATTCGATAAGAGATACCTTGAAATGGCGCTTATATGGGCGCAGAATTCATACTGCATACGAAGGCAGGTTGGCGCCCTCATTGTGAAGGGGAAAATGATAATTTCCGATGGCTATAACGGCACTCCGTCAGGATTTGAAAATGTTTGCGAGGATGAGAACAATGTTACCAAACCTTATGTTCTTCATGCTGAAGCAAATGCCATAACAAAAGTTGCCAAATCGAACAATTCAAGCGAAGACTCAACGTTGTATGTAACAACTTCTCCGTGCATGGAGTGTGCAAAACTTATTATACAATCAGGAGTTAAAAGAGTTGTCTATTGCAACCGTTACCGCAATACAGACGGATTGGATCTTTTGAAACGGGCGGGGATTGAACTGGTTTATATTGACCCTGAAAACAACATTTATGAAATACAATAATACGAACAGAAGTGTTATACTTCCTTTACTGATGGCCGTTGCACTGGTGGCCGGGATATTAATAGGCATTTATCTTCCCGGCAAAAACAGTGCTCCCCAGCAGTCAGGTTTCAGGGCAAGGAATGATAAGATCAACAGCATCCTTAACATAATAGAATCCGATTATGTTGATACGGTTAACCGGGGTAATCTTGTCGAAGCAGCCATTCCTGCAATTCTTAAAAAACTTGATCCTCACTCGGTGTACATTCCTGCAAAAGATCTGCAACGCGCCAATGAGCCATTGCAGGGGAACTTCGACGGGATCGGAATATCATTTAACATGCTTACTGATACGATACTTGTCATAAGTACTATACCGGGAGGTCCGTCCGAGAAGATTGGACTTATGGCAGGTGATAAAATAATCTATGTAAATGACTCCCTTGTTGCCGGGAAACAGCTCAGCGATGAAAAGGTTATGGGAATGCTTAAGGGACCGAGGGGAACTGTAGTCAAAATAAAACTTCTCCGAAAAGGGTATAAAGACCTGATACCATTTGAGATCACGCGAGACAAAATTCCAATTGCCAGTGTGGATGTATGCTATATGATCAATGACCGGACAGGATACATTAAGATCAACAATTTTGCGATAACAACTTTTGATGATTTCATGAAAAGCCTTAAAGAACTCAAAGCCAAGGGCATGACAAAACTTATACTTGACCTGAGGGAGAACTCCGGAGGAGTAATGGAAGCCGCAATCAAAATAGCCAATCAGTTCCTCAAGGAAGGACAGATGATTGTCTATACCCTTGGCCGGTCCCAGCCGAGAACTGAATTCAAGGCAACAGGCAGCGGGGAGTTCGAAACCGGGGACCTTGTCCTGCTTATTGATGAGTACAGTGCTTCTGCAAGCGAAATATTTGCCGGAGCCATCCAGGACAATGACCGTGGAACTATAATCGGTAGACGTTCGTTCGGAAAGGGACTTGTCCAGGAGCCTATTCCTTTTGCCGACGGTTCGGGAATGCGGCTTACAATCGCCCGCTATTACACTCCTACCGGAAGGTCAATTCAGAAACCATATAATAACGGCTTTGACGAATACTTTGATGACCTGAATGTGAGAATTGAACATGGTGAATTAGCAATCCCCGATAGTATTCATTTTGCTGATTCGCTCAAATTTACTACCCCCGGCGGCAAGGTAGTGTACGGAGGAGGAGGTATAATGCCTGATGTATTTATTCCGGTTGATACTACCGGCCGGTCGTCATATTTCCTGGCTGTCAGACCCCTTATTTACAGGTTTGCACTTAAATATACTGAAACCAACAGGGAGACACTGCAAAAGTATTCTGAGGCCGGAGAAATGGAAAAATACCTTGATAGGCAGGCTCTGATGGACCAGTTCACCGATTTCGCATCGAAGAACGGGGTCAGGAAAGATGCTGAAGGATTAAAACTCTCCGGCAATGTAATTCATACCCAGATAAAAGCATACATCGCCCGTAATATTTTGGATACTAAAGGATTTTATCCTATCTGGAAAGAGCTGGATACCACGTTAAAATATGCTATAGAGTATCTTAATAAATAAATGGCTTGCGGCTCGCGGTTTGCGGTATGTGGAATTCAATAAGGATCCCCTCCTTTGGAGGGGTTTGGGGTGGGTTTCTTAACTTTTACTATTTTATTCCCTGAACAAACTCTGTTAAAACCTTTACTGAAAGATCTTCCTCCTCAATGAATCCCATGTGCCCTGAGTTTTCAAGGACAACAACTTTTGCATTTGCCGGCAGTTTAACCTTTGTCTGAACTTCCTCACAGGAAATATAATTATCCATTTTCCCAAGAATCCAAAGACATGGCACTTTGCCAGCTTCCATTATTTTAAGCCTTGATGGCCGGCTCATCATTCCGTTCAGCACCGCGATTATACCTTCGTCGGGTATGGTTGATGCAATATCCTTCGACCGCTGTAATTCCTCACGGAATTTATCAAGATTTATTTTGGCATACATCTGAGAAATATTTTCGGGATATAAAAGATATTTCTTGGCTGCCCGCACAGCTTTAATCTCCCTCTCTCTTTTCTCAATTGTCTCCGGCCTGTCAGCAAACGGATGCGAATGAAACAGGCAGTAACCTTTCAGCATTCCGGGGGACAATTCAAGAAAGGCAAGAGCAACATACCCTCCCAGTGAATGACCCGCAAGAAATACCTGCTTAATATTGAGATTCTCAAGCAGAACTTTTACAGCTCCAGCCATAAACACCATTGTATGATTTTCGCTGTAGACTTTTGAAAGTCCGTGCCCCGGAAGATCAATGGAGATGACGCGGAATTTTTTTGCAAGCTTTCTGGAAAACCCCGACCATATATCGGATGTTTCGAGATATCCGTGGAGAAGAACAATTACTTCTCCTTCGCCGGTATCAGAGTAATAAATTTTACCACCATTGTAATGGATATAATAATTCATGGCTTCTTCCTTTAAAGGTAACAGTATTGATATTTAATCAGATACTTTTCTTAAAACAACTTCGGAATAAATTATGTTTATCACTTCAATTGCTAATATGATTAAATTATTATTATTTTTAAAACTTTCCTCCTCTCCTGAATTAGACTTTTAATTTTTCTCAGACAATGGATAAAGTTATCTTCTCATCTATTTCCAAAAAGTTTGTAATGGCGCTGGCAGGACTATTCCTGATCTTGTTTCTACCTGTGCATCTGGTCATAAACTTTATGCTTCTTAAAAGTGATCCGGAACCATTCAATAAAGCTGCCCATTTCATGGCAACTTTTCCCTTAGTCAAGATAATTGAAATTTTGCTAATTGGGGCTATTCTGGTGCATGTTTTTTACGGTATCCTTCTGCAGATCCAGAATTGGCTGGCACGTCCGGTCGGGTATGTAAGCGGCAGCAAATCAGAGACTTCATTTTTCTCTAAATTCATGATCTGGACCGGCGCCTCGGTACTTACATTTCTAATCCTTCATTTCTTTAATTTTTATTTCATCAAGCTTGGATTTGTAGAGGGTAACCCGGAAGATTTTTATTCTGTAGCTCATGGTCTCTTTAAAATTCCAGCGTACAACTACATCTACCTTGTTTGTTTTGGACTCCTTGGATTTCATCTTTTCCATGCTTTCTCATCAGCATTCCAGACCCTTGGGCTGAACCACAGGATCTGGACTCCTGTTGTAAAGGTATTTGCATGGGTATATGCAATAGCAATACCTGTTGGCTTTTCAATTATTTCAATTACTCTCTGGCAATTCAGATAGAAAAAATAGACAAAATGGGAAAACTTAATTCAAAGATACCTGATGGTCCTCTGTCACAAAAATGGACAAAATACAAGGCATCAGTCAAGCTGGTTAATCCTGCAAATAAAAAGAAACTTGAAATCATTGTGGTTGGGACCGGATTGTCAGGAGCAGGTGCCGCCTCAGCCCTGGGTGAGCTTGGTTACAGCGTCAAAAATTTCTGCTACCAGGACTCCCCTAGAAGGGCTCACTCTGTTGCTGCCCAGGGAGGCATCAATGCAGCTAAGAATTATCAGAATGATGGCGACAGCATATACCGCCTGTTTTATGATATGATCAAAGGGGGAGATTACAGGGCACGGGAGGCCAATGTTTACAGGGCTGCAGAGGTAAGCAACCAGGTAATTGATCATTACACAGCATTGGGAGTCCCGTTTGCCCGTGACTACGGAGGTACGCTTGATACCCGTTCTTTTGGGGGTGTTCAGGTCTCGAGGACTTTCTATGCAAAGGGACAGACCGGCCAGCAGTGCCTGCTAGGATGCTATTCTTCGCTTAACAGGCAGATCAAAAAGGGAAGCGTGGTTATGTACCCGAGAAGGGAAATGCTCGACCTTGTCGTAATTGATGGAAAAGCAAGGGGAATAATAGCACGCAACCTGGTAACCGGCGATATAGAGAGGCATTCAGCTCATGCAGTTGTGCTTGCAACAGGCGGATACGGGACCATTTATTATATGTCGACTCTTGCAGTTAATTCAAATGCTTCAGCTGCCTGGAAAGCCCATAAGAAAGGAGCCTTTTTTGCTAATCCAAGTTTCCTGCAAATCCATCCTACATGTGTTCCGCAGCTGAACCAGTTCCAGTCGAAGCTCACACTAATGTCGGAGTCGCTCAGGAACGATGGACGTATGTGGGTGCCAAAGGCAAAAGGTGATAAAAGACCTGCCAACTCAATCCCGGAAGAGGAAAGGGATTATTATCTCGAACGCAGGTATCCGACCTTCGGAAACCTTGTTCCGAGAGATGTTGCCTCAAGAGCCACCAAAGAGAGATGCGACGCCGGATATGGAGTCGGGGAAACTGGGCTTGCGGCAAATCTTGATTTCAGGGATTCAATAAAAAAACAGGGAAAAAAGGCAATTGAAAACAAGTATGGGAACCTGTTTGAGATGTATAAAACAATAACAGGTATCGATCCGTATGATGAGCCAATGAGGATATACCCGGCAGGTCACTATACAATGGGAGGCCTGTGGGTTGACTATGAGCTGATGACAACGATTCCCGGGCTTTATGCCATCGGGGAATCAAACTTCTCTGATCATGGAGCAAACCGCCTGGGGGCAAGTTCGCTTATGCAGGCTGCAGGTGATGGTTATTTCATCCTTCCCAACACGATAAGCAATTACCTGGCTGATGAGATCAGGGTGTCAAAGATAACAACCGACCGGCCTGAATTTGAGGAAACTGAAAAAGCTGCCATTGACCGTCTCGAAAAACTGATCTCAATCAAGGGAAAACAGACAGCCTCTTCGTTCCATAAAAGACTGGGAACAATTATGTGGGATTACTGTGGAATGACCCGGAATGAGGAGGGACTAAAAAAAGCCCTGACGCTTATAAGTGACCTTAAGAAAGAATTCTGGAGCGATCTGAAAGTCACAGGCACCATAATGGAGCTAAATCCCGAGCTTGAAAAGGCAGGCAGGGTTGCTGACTATCTCGAGTTTGCCTCGCTTCTTGTAAACGATGCGCTTGAAAGAAGGGAATCATGCGGCGCCCACTTCAGGGAAGAATTCCAGACTCCCGACGGTGAGGCTCAGCGTAACGATGAGAAATTTGCTTATGTCGCTGCCTGGGAATATGCCGGGGAAGGCAATCCTCATATCCTGCACAAGGAAGAACTGAAGTTTGAGGAGGTGGAGATGAAAGTACGTAGCTATAAATAAAGATAATATGAAGCTGACACTAAAGATCTGGCGGCAAAAAAATGCGAAAGCAAAGGGCACTTTTGTGACATATAAAATGGATGATGTATCACCAGAAATGTCATTCCTTGAGATGCTCGATGCCCTTAACAAAAAGCTTGTTGAAGAGGACAAAGATCCGGTTGCCTTTGATCACGACTGCCGGGAAGGGATATGCGGCTCCTGCGGGATGTATATTAACGGGCATCCCCACGGCCCGGTTCCTGCGGTAACAACCTGCCTGCTGTCGATGAGATACTTTAAAGACGGAGATACAGTCTGGATTGAACCATGGAGAGCAAAACCATTCCCTGTTATCAAGGACCTGATCGTTGACAGAAGCACTTTCGATAAGATCCAGACTGCCGGCGGATTTATTTCCGTAAATGCAGGTGCCGCTCCGGAAGCAAATTCAATCCTGGTGCCTAAAAAGAATTCCGACAATGCTTTTGATTCATCGATCTGCATTGGCTGCGGAGCATGTGTTGCAGCCTGCAAGAATGCCTCTGCAATGTTGTTTGTATCAGCAAAGATATCCCAGTTTGCACTTATTCCGCAGGGCCGTATTGAGGCAAAAGAAAGGGTGAGGGCTATGGTTGAAAAAATGGATGAGCTTGGCTTTGGCAATTGCTCAAATACGGGAGCATGTGAAGCTGAATGCCCAAAACAGATCAAACTTACAAATATTGCTCGTTTGAACCGGGAGTACTATAAGGCATTCTAAAGGCAACACTCAACCTTAAGAGCAAATTGCTTCTATTTCAGATACTGTTTTCGGAATTGGCTTTCCGAGAAGTTTATGTGCCTTCTCAGTAATCAGAACATCGTCTTCGATCCGGACACCACCGAAATCTTTCCAGTCCTCGACTTTATTATAATTGATAAACTCCTTGAATTTACCCTCTGATTTCCACTGGTCGATCAGCTGAGGAATAAAATAGATCCCTGGCTCCACTGTAAAAACATGTCCGGGTTTATAGGGTAGTGCAAACCTCAGGAATGCCAGTCCGAACTGATCACTTCTTTTAACCTGGTCATTATATCCGATATAGTTTTCGCCAAGTGCCTCCATGTCGTGGACATCCAGTCCCATCATATGCCCAAGGCCGTGAGGCATGAACAGTGCATGTGCTCCTTCTGCTACTGCCTCATCAACATCTCCTTTCATAAGTCCCAGATCTTTCAGGGATGATGCTATTATCCTGCATGCGTTCAAATGAAGATCGCGGTTTGATATACCGGGTCCTGCGTATTTAATGGATTCAGTATTTGCCTTCAGAACAATTTCATAAATATCTTTTTGTTTCCTGTTGAATTTTCCGCCTACCGGTGTAGTGCGTGTTATGTCTGATGAATAATGCAGGTTTGTTTCAGCACCGGCATCAGTGACCATCATTTTTCCCTTCGTCAGTATATTCCCATGGTAATGATTATGAAGGGTTTGTCCGTTTATGCTGAGAATTATAGGGAAAGAGGTGCCGCCCTTTGACAGAGCTATTCCTTCGATGGTGCCAAATATCTCCTGTTCTTTAATACCCGGCTTGCACATTTTCATTGCAGTTGTGTGCATTTCATAAGCGATCCCCAGTGCTTTTACGATCTCATCAATTTCAATCTGTTCCTTTATTGAGCGCATTGAGACTACAGCTTTTACAAGATCAACGGACGAAAGGGTTTTCATCTGGCAGGGATTCTCTTTAAGGAGCGATCCAAGCGTCATTTTTGTCTCGGCCCGGTAAGGAGGCAGAAAATGGATGGTTCTCTTTTTTGAAACAGCTTCCCTGATCACGCTTTCAAGCTTTGACACAGGGGCGATATTGGTCACTCCACATTTTGCTGCAAGCTCTTTGACTGTGGGCTGGGAAC
>Ga0209745_1001680_pt1 | contig 12981 bp, 11 predicted proteins | sample BarGraNGADG00312_FD_184495 | JGI IMG/M metagenome (GOLD analysis project Ga0209745, IMG submission 184495) | Arctic peat soil microbial communities from Barrow, Alaska - Barrow Graham LP Ref core NGADG0004-312 (SPAdes) (version 2) | ecosystem: Environmental > Terrestrial > Soil > Wetlands > Peat... | reverse complement strand
CTCGCCCGTAGCGCTGCTACGAACGAGGCGCTGCGTCCTAGCTTCGCTCTCACCGATCGCACCCAGTCGGCGGGTGTTCATTTTGCTCCGAGTTCTAAGAGCCGATCTCGCTAGGCCTACACAACCGATGCGGCCGATTCGCGGCGCCAGCTGCCGCCCGAACCACTCACCCCACTACCAGTGCGCTTTCGCGGCTCGTTCGACCCCTGGCATCCGCGCCTCGACCCCCTCGGTCGCGCATTCCTATCGGGATAGGCTCAGCTCTCAGCGGCGCCGAAACAAGAGGAAGAGGCCGAGCGCTCCCGCCACGGCCAGCGCCGCGCGGTTGTAATCGAAAATCGGCTGCCACTCGACTTGATCGCCCCGGATCGTGACGAGACCGACCGGCCTGACGCTGACGCAGCTACAGCCGCAGCCCTTCTCGCTCGCCTCGTCGTCTTCTTGCTTCCCGCAACGGCGCACAGCGGCGACCGGAATGATCTTCCCTCCCTCGATCTCGATCGGCTCGCCGTAGACGCGCTTGACGCTCGCCTGATCGAGCGCGGCGAGGGCAGCTCGCTTGCGCTCGCGTGTCTTGTCTTCATCTTTCGGCTGGGTCGGCATCGTTCCCCTCCTCGACTTCGAATGATTGTTTGATCGGACGATCGCCTTTGACGACTGCCAGGTCGCCGCAGACCCAAACCACGCTCGGCTCCAGACCGGCCTCGCCCATCCATTGAAGCTGGTCGTCGAGCCGGTCGGGACGATCGTAGGGTGAATCGAGAGGCGAGACAGCTCGGCTCGGATTGTCCGGAACGACGACGTCGGCCAGGACGAAGCGGCCGCCCGGCTTTAGCGCCGCGGCGATTCGGCGAAAGAGGAGCCGCTTGTCGGCGCCGTCGAGATGGTGAATGGCCAGCGCCGAGACGACGAGATCAAACGGACCGTCGGGAAGGGGATCTTCGAGCGGCCGAACGACGATCTCCTCGATGCGATCCTCGGGTAGAGCCAGGCGGGCCGCCTCGAGCATCTTCGCCGACGCGTCGACAAGCACCACGCGGGCGCGGGGATGTTTCTCGAGCACGCGCCGCGCCGTCTCGCCCGTTCCGGAGCCGAGATCGAGGATTCTTGTCGCGGCGAGTGTCTCGGTCGCGCCGGCGAGAGCGTCTTCGAGCTCGTCGTACTGCGGCACCTTACTGCGTACGCGCTCCGGGTAGGACTCCGGTTCGAAGTGATGATGGGCCACGAGCCGGGAAGATATCCGAATACCGGGCAGAGAAGGTGAAAGTTTGGTTTTCGCGGCTGCTACGGCGACAATAGGGAGAACAGAACAAAGACGAAGGAGGAAATATGGGATTCATGGATCGCGCCAAGAACGTGGCCGAGAAGACAGCGAGCAAGACGCGCGAGGGTGTCGAGGATATGAAGGCCAAGCGCGAGCTGGGGGAGACCTACGACAGCCTCGGCAAGCTCGTCGCCGAGCTCGTCGAGAGCGGCGAGATTTCGAACGAGAAGCTCACCCCGATGATCGAGAAGATCAAGGCGCTCAAGACTGAGCTAGCGGACTAAGGCGCGGTTTGTTCGAGGGCGTCGGAGCCATTCCGGCGCCCTCGGCAGGCGCTCTATTGAGCTAGACCGAGCTGAACCGCCTTGACCACCAGAAGCACAACCGTGGTCAGGACGTAGATCCACATCAGGCGCATTGCCAGCCGCCGCTCTCGCGACCAGACCGGCTTTTCGAGTAGAGCGAGCGGAGGCATCGTCCAGGTCTCCCTTTCGGCGGCCGCAGGAGGCTCCGTGGGTTTTTCTTGGCGCCGAGAGAAGAAGGTTCTGAGAGCGAGAAGAACGAGACCCGCTACGAGCAGAGCGCCCAGCACGAGCGAGAGAATCAGAACGTTTACCGAGGGCACGGCGGTCGTCACGACCAGGATGCCCGAGAGAACGAAGAGCCCACCGACGATGATGCTGGCGAGCACGTTGAGCCAGGTGCTGTTTACCCAGGGCCCAAGCACGTGCTTGTCGTTGCAGAGCATGATCAGGAAGATGGTCACGCTGGGCAGGAGCACACCGGCGAGCGCCTGCACCGCGGTCGTAACCAGCCCGAGTGGGGCATGGGGGATGAGCACGATGCCGGCGGCGAGCAGCGTCAAGCCCGAGAAGGCGACGTAGAAGAGCTTCGCTTCTCGGAAAGAGCGGTGAAGCGAGTGGCGCGTACCGAAGGCGTCGCCAAGCGCGTAGGAGGTCGCCAGCGTGACCGCTTGCGCGCCGATGATCGAGGCGCTGAGCAGGACAATCGCGAACAGGACGGCTGCCGGCCGGCCGATCGTGTCGGCGAGGCCGACGGCGACCGCGTGAGCATCCTTGAAGTGACCGTGGCGCGAGGTTCCGTCGAAGGCGAAAGCGCCCGTGATCATCAAAGCGGCGGCGCCTACGACGACGAAGACGGCGCCGATGATGGTGTCGGCGCGCTCGTAGTTGATCCAGCGCGGCGTTATCCGCTTGTCAATCACGTTCGACTGCTGGAAGAAGAGCTGCCAGGGCGCCACGGTTGTTCCGACGATGGCGATGATGAGCAAGACCGAGGTCGAGTTGACGCCGCCGTGGACGCTGGGAACCAGAAAGCCGTGCACGATCGGGCCGGCCTTGGGGTGACTGAGCAGGGCAAGGGGAATGACGATCAGACTCGCGAAGATGAACACGTACATGAAGCGCTCCCAGTTCTGGAAACTGCCGGTGAGCGTCATCGCGATCAGAGCTACGGCGGCGATCGGGACGACGACGTAGCGGTTCACGCCCAGGTACTCGAGCGCCAGCGTGATCCCGATGAACTCCGTCAGGATGGTGAGGAAGTTGAGCACGAACAGTGCTCCAACCGAGTAGGAGCCCCAGAAACGCCCGAAGCGCTCGAACACGAGCCGGGCGTGCCCGACGCCGGTGACCGCGCCCAGGCGGACGACCATCTCCTGATTCACGATCACGACGACTATCAGCACGGCGAGCACCCAGAGCAGGCTGGTGCCGTAGTTCTGTCCGGCCTGCGCGTAGGTCGAGACGCCGCCGGCGTCGTTGTCGCCGACCATCACGATCAGGCCGGGGCCCATGATCGCGAGCAGCGCCTTGACTCGCCCGCGCCACGAATGACGCGGCGGAACCTCACCCCGGCGAATGGTGCCCAGGGCGCCCTTGATATCGCCGAAACGCGCCTCGTCGGGCCGAGCAGCGGCGCTCAGCGACCGGGTCGAACGCGCAGGAGTCTTCCTCTTGGACAATCGCTATACCTCCTCCGGCCTTACGGGGCCGGTCATGCGTGCATCTCGCGCACGCCCAGGAGGTCAGCGATCCGTCTCGCTCACCGTGCCTGTAAGGCGCGCGGAGAGTTGCTACTCAAAGGGTCATCAGATTCCACGGATACCTCCACGCGAACTATCAGAGCCGCCCGGACTCTACCAGCCGTAGAGCTCGTCGACCTCTCTTTCGGACTCGGTCGAAGCCGCGTCACTCGTTGCTGAAGGCGCTGAAGCGGCGGCGCCAGTCTTCGGGGAAAAGCAGCTCGAGCACGTCGTCGACGGCGACCACACCGACCACTTGTTCCTCCTCGTTCACGACCGGTAGCGCGGTAAGGTTGAAATCGGTCAGCTCACGCGCCACTTCGGGCAGATCGGCGGCGGGGTGTAGGCTCACCGGTCGGCGCTGGACGATATCGGCTAGCCGCGTCTCCGGATCGGCGCGGACGAGCGCCGCGACGGCTAGCGCGCCGGAAAGCCGCTTCTTGCTGTCGCTGGTAAAGACGACCGTCAGTTGTTCGGGCTCGAGCGTCGACCTCTTGATCTCGTCGAGCGCTCTCTTGGCGCTTACTCGCTCAGAGAAACAGAGGAAATCGGGATTCATCAGCCCGCCGGCGGTCGAGGGATTGAAGCCGAGCAGCGTTCGAACCTTGCGTTGCTGGGTCTTCGGCAGCAGCGAGAGCACCGGCTCGCGCCGTTCCTGCTCGAGCTCGGCCAGCAGGTCGGCCGCGTCGTCGGCCCCCATCTTGGCCAGCACGTTCGCTGCCTCGGCGTCCGAGCGCTGATGCAAGAACTCGACCTGATGCTCGGGATCCAGCTCCTCGAAAACGTCGGCCTCGAACTCGCGGTCGGCGCCGACGGCGCGGATGATCTCCTCGCCCTCTTCGTGCGTGGCGGCTTCGACCAGATCGGCGATCTCGGCCGGATGGAGCTGTGCCAGCTTGCCGAAGCGCATCCGCAGCCTCGACGAGGGCACATGTCCGACGAAGGGCTCGACGCTCTCCCAGTCGAGCAGCGTGCGAGCCGCCGAGCGGCCTCCCAGCCGCCGCGGCAGACGTCGGCGCAGGGGGCCGCGCAGACTGACGTCGACGCCCACGACGCGCCAGGTGTCCTCACTGAAGGCCAGCTCGATATCGCTCGCTCTGGCCAGGCGAGCGCCGGCGACGTTGATCAGCCGGTGCCCGAGAACGTCCTGGCGCAAGAGCACCTCGCCGCGGCGGCGCTCAAAACGGCCGAAATTGAGCTGATCGCCGGCGAGCTGAACCCTGCCCGGCTCCAGCGCGGCGATCATCTTGGCGGCGATGAAGAGATCGCGCCCGGCCACGTGCGCCTTGAGCCCGGTGACCGGTGGGTAGGCGCCGTCGGCCAATCTGACGATCACGTCTTCGACGCGGCCGATATTCTCGCCGCCGCGATCGACCAGCTTGCTCCTGAGGAGCATTGAGAGGTGAAGCACAGCCATCTCCATAGGCGAAGAGACTAACTGAGAAGGTCGACACACGCAGGCCCGCGCGGACCTGCGTGTGCGATCCGAGTTCTCAGAGTGAGTTCTTCTTGGCGAACTCGACGAGCTCGTCGACGTAGCCGAAGGCGAGCCCCGTCACCGTGTCCGCGGCGCCGTAGTAGATCGCCAGGCGCCCGGTGTCCGCGTCGCAGAGCGCCGCGCAGGGGAAGACGACGTTCGGCACATCTCCGGTGCATTCGTAGATCGTCTGCGGCGAGATGATGTACGGCTTCGCTCGCGCGATCACCTTCCAGGGCTTCTCCAGGTCGAGCAGCGCGACGCTGGCGCTGTAGACGAAGCCGTTACAGGAGGTGAGTACGCCGTGGTAGATCAGCAGCCAACCTTCGGAGGTCTCGATCGGAACCGGCCCTCCGCCGACCTTGGTGGCCTGCCAGGAGTTCGCGACCGGCGCCATCACGTGCCGGTGCTTACCCCAGAAGGTCAGATCGGGGCTCTCGCTGTAGAAAATCTCACCGAACGGAGTGTGGCCGTTATCCGAGGGCCGCGAGAGCATGGCGAAGTTGCCGCCTACCTTGCGCGGGAAGAGGACGCCGTTTCGGTTAAAGGGCAAGAAAGCGTTCTCGTGTTGATGGAAGGTCTCGAAATCCTTCGTCCAGGCGACGCCGATCGTGGGCCCGTGGTAGTCGTTGCACCAAGTGATGTAGTAGCGATCCTCGATCCAGACGACGCGCGGGTCGTAGCCGTAGACGAATTCGGCGATCTCCGGTTCGTCGCACTCGAACTTGATTGTTTCCGGATCGAGCTCCCAGTTCAGGCCGTCGGGACTGAAGCCGCGATGCATGACCATTAGGCGAGTGCGATCATCGCAGCGGAAAACGCCCGCGAATTTGCCCTTGTACGGAACGACGGCGCTATTGAAGATGCTGTTCGAGCTCGGGATCAGGTCGCGCGGGATGACGGGGTTCTTCGAGTAGCGCCAAACCGGTTCAGTACTGCCGGCTGGTCGCTCTTCCCAGGGGAGATTTTCGATCTTCCCCTGGCCCTGGATCTGTACTTGGCTCATCCCGTTTTCTCGGCGACCGCGGCTGGTTCCATCTCCCGAGCTTGCTCGGGCGAGAAGCGAACAAGGTGATCGGGCTCGGTCTCGACGAGCACCGAGTCATCGGCATCGGGCGCCAGGATCTCGCTGACGGTCTCGTAAGCCTTCTTTGCCGCGGCTTCTCGGTCGATGAGCACCTCTTCGGACACCTTGAGTTCTTCGGCGACCTCTTCCCACTTGCGGTGAAGCTGGGGGACGGAGGCGATGAGCATCTTCGTATACGGGTGAGTCGGGTTGCCGTACACCTTCGAGGTCGTTCCCATCTCGACGACCAAGCCGCGACGCAGGATGACGGTCTTCTCGCTGATGTAGTTACCGAGCGAGAGATCGTGGGTGATGAACATGATGCCCAGGCCCCTGCCCTTGAGATCGGCGAGCAGGTTGAGCACGTCGATTCTGGTCGAGGCGTCGAGCATGCTGATGATCTCGTCGGCAACCAGGAACTGGATGTCGAGCAAGAGGGCTCGAGCGATCAGAAGGCGCTGAAGCTGGCCGCCGCTCAACTGGTGCGGGTACTTGTTCAGTACCTGCGAGGGGTCGAGCGTGACCGCCTCGAGCGCAAGCCCGATCTTGTTTCTCCACTCCGGCCCGCTCATTCCGGGGAAGAACTCGCTCTTGATCATCGCGAAGACGCGATCGGCCTTGAAGATCGGGTTATAGGAACTGAACGGATCCTGGAAAACGCCCTGAACGTCGCTGCGGTAGTGCTTCAGATTCTTCCCTTTAAGGGTCGAAATGTCCGTCCCGTCGAAGGAGATAACGCCCTTCGTTATCGGGGACAGGCGCAGGATCATCCTGCCGATAGTGGACTTACCGCTTCCGCTCTCGCCGATGACCGACATGACCTCGCCGGGCTTCACATCGAAGCTGACATTCCTGACCGCGGTTATGTGCTTGCCGCCGAAGGTACCGGTGCTGAAGACCTTGCTGACGTTGTCGAGCTTGAGCAGCCCGCCCTCGCCGTTACCTTCCCCGCCGCTTCCGTAACCGCTCATTGTTTCGAACTCCGCTTCAACATCTCTTAAATCTCCTTCCAACAGGCGGTGTAGTGCCCGGGATCGACCTCAACGAAGGGCGGCTCTTCCAGGCACTTCTCGTACGCGAACGGACAGCGGTCGCGGAAGCGACACCCCGTTGGCGGATTGAGCAGGGCCGGCGGTGTACCGGCGATGCCCTCGAGCCTCTTGCCGGAGTAAGTCACTCCGACTTCCGGCAGCGATGAGATGAGCAGGCGCGTGTACGGATGCCGCGGAGAGTTGATGATCGTCTCAGCCGAGGCCTTCTCGGCCAGCTTGCCCGCATACATCACGAGGATCGTGTCGGCAACCTGGTAAAGGATCGAGATGTCGTGCGTGATGACGATCATGCTCTTCACGTAACCGCGCTCGCGGAACTCGACGAGCATCTCCGCCACGGCCTTCTGGGTCGAGACGTCGAGCGCCGAGGTGATCTCGTCAGCGATCAGAAGCGAGGGATTGAGCAATGTCGAGATGACCATCACTGCGCGCTGCTTCATACCGCCCGAGAGCTCGATCGGGAACATGTCGAGCACGTCATGCGACAGTCCCACCAGCTCGAACCGGCGTTTCAGCTCCGGAAGGATCTCTTTGTGCCTAACGCCCCTCGAGTCGAGCAACTCTGCGGTCATCTTCCCGATCTTCCTGGTCGGGTTCATGGCGCTCATGGCGTACTGCGGGATGATCGAGAGATCCTTGAACCGGTAGTGGTTCATCTCGCCGAAATCCCAAACAGGAAGCTCTTTTGAGTCGAGCGTGACCTTCCCCTCGACGTATTTCATGCGCCCGGTGAGGGAGATCAAGCTGTTTCCGAGCGTTGACTTGCCACACCCCGACTCCCCGGCCAGCCCCATGATCTCGCCGTCGGCGATATCGAAGGTGACGCCGTCCAGGGCCTGGACGTCGCCGGCCAGGGTTCGGTAGTAAACCTTGAGATTGTCGATTTGCAGACTCACTTGCTCACATCTCTCTCAGCCGCGGATTGAAGACCTCGTCGAGGCCGACGTTCATGAAGTAGGCGCCGCCTACGATGAGCATGATCGCCAGGCCCGGTGGAATGAACCACCACCAGATCCCCAGCAGGAGCGAGGAGTTCGCGTTGGCGACATTCATCATCTGGCCGAGCGAGATCGTCCCCTGCGGACCGAGCCCCATGAAATCGAGCGTGGCTGCCGTGAGGACCGCTCCTCCGAAGAGGAGGATGAACATCATGAACAGGTAAGAGCTCATGTTCGGTGCGATCTCTTTGAAGATGATCTTCCAGGTCTTTTCACCGCTCAAGCGAGCCAGACTGACGAACTCTCTCGATGTCAACGAGAACGTCTGGGCCCTGAGGGCCCTCGCCGCCCAGGGCCAGTTGACGAACCCGATCAACAAGGCCTCTGGAATGATGCCCTTGATGCTCATGAACGCCGCGATGACGAGCAGAAGGGCGAAGACCGGAATACAGAGGACGACGTTCGTGAGCATGTTCAGCAGCTCGTCGGTCATGCCCGCCTTGTATCCCGCCGTGAAGCCGACGACCATCCCGATGACCGAAGCCACGCCTCCGCCGATCAATCCGACGAGAAACGCGAGTCTGAGGCCTTGAACGAACTGAGCGAAGATGTCTTTCCCGTCTGAGGTCGTTCCGAAATACAGGCCGTCATGCAATGTGGGCGGGTGTTGAAGCGGGATCGGTTTCAGCTCGGTGCCGTAGTCGGCCGGCGCGTGTTGGGCGAGGTACGGCCCGAAGATCGCCAGCAGGAGGAAGAAAACAACGATGGCGAGCCCGATGATGAGCTTGTTGTTGCGAACCGCGAAATAGAGCATCTCGCGAAAAGCGCCCATCTTCGCTGTTTTCTCAATGGACTTAGCCGGCTTTTTTGCTTCCAAGAGCTCGCCGGTGTGCTCTATGAGTACTTCGGCATCGATCTTGGACGTTGCACCACTTGCTTTGGGTGCGGTGTCCTTAGCGGCCGATTTAGTTGGTTTCGTCATGCCTGTCCGCCTTGCATTCCGATTCTCGTTCTCGGGTCGACGAGAACGTAGACGATGTCGACGATGAAGTTGGCAATCAGGGTGCCGATGATGATGAACAAGAAGACGCCCTGGATCACGAAGTAATCCTGGTTGATGATCGCCGTGTAGATCATCATCCCGAGACCCGGGTAGGAGAAGACGATCTCGGTGACCAGAGCTCCTGCGAGCACCGCTCCGAGCTGAAGCGCGAGCCCGGTGATCTGGGGCAGCATCGCGTTTCTGAAGGCGTACTTACGCACCAGGCGCCTGGGCGCTCCGAGCGCCTCCAGGTAGTGCGAGTAGTCCGACTCCAGCTCGTAGATGATCATGTTTCTCATCCCGATCGCCCAGCCCCCGAAAGCTACGAGGAAGAGGGACGAGGCGGGCAGGATCCAGTGTTTGAGGAGGTTCGTGAAGGAGGACCAGTTCCAACCGATGATCGCTGTTGGGTCGTAACCGCGATCCGCCGGGAGAATTTTCCAGACGAAGGCGAACGTCCAGGCGAATATCATTGCGAACCACATATAGGGAGTCGCGGTAAGCGCATACGAGACCGGAAGCGCGGTGTTGTCGAGGATTTTCCGGCGTGCCGCCATCGCGCCGACCTTGTTGCCCGCGTACCAGCTGAGCAAGATCGAGGGAATCAGCAGCGACAGTGTGTAAGGAGCCGCATTGGAGATGAGGGTGGTCACCTTCATCGGGAAGATGTTGATGCTTATTCCCAGATCACCATGGAATAGCGAGTCCCAAAAATAGAGGTACTGCTTCCAGAGCGGGAGATCAGTTCTGAAGCTTTTTGCGAACTGATTGTAAATCTGGTTGTAGGTGTCTTGATTATTGATCTGGATTCGATTCAAAAGCGCCTGAATCGGATCGCCGGGCATCAGGTGCGGTATCACCCAATCGATTGTCACCGCGGCGAAGAACGTAATGCCGTAGGTGATCAGCTTTCTAACCAAGTAGCGTCGCACGAGCTCTCCTAGTTCACGTCAATTCTACCGAAGACCACCTTCGCTCCTTGCCGCCGCGGGCGGTCTTCGCCTGGTCTCGGTGTTCACCGTAGAGACTGTCGGTAAAGAACCGCTAAAGGCGCGTGCGAGGCGGAGAAGGCCGCCATTCTACAGAAGATCACCACCCCTCCTCTTCCGGAACCTACCGGCGAGGAGGGGTGGTGATCAGTTACTTCAGTTCTACTTCGTTACTTCTATCTACCTACACAGCCTTGACGTGCGTGAACATGTCGATGCCCGTCATCTGCAGGTAGCCACGCCACATGCAGGGGATGTACTCACGACTTGTGTTGTCCCTCGGCCAATTCTTCCAGTACGCGGACTGGGTCTGGGCCCAGACACCGTTGTACCAGAGAGGAATGATCGGGAGATCAGTCATCGAGATCTTCTGCAGTTGCTTCATGAGCGACTTGCGCTTCGCAACGCTCGCGAAAGAAGTCTTGTCGAGCTTCTTCACGAGGTTGTACGCAGTCGCGTTCTCGTAACGACCGAAGTTGGCGAACGTCTGGCCCGTACCTGACTTGATAACCGGCAGGTGGAAAATGCCGTTGTAGTACGTCCACGGGTTGTCGCTCAACTGGTAGTTGTTGTCGACGATGGTGTCGAAATCACCCTGGTTACGCTGAGACTGCCAGTGGTTGAAGTCACCCTCGTCCTTGTGCATGCAGATGCCGGCCTTCTTGGCGGACGACACGATCATGTCACGTGCGACCTCCCAGTCAGACCAACCGGACGGAACGGCGATCTTCAGGTCGATCTTGCCGCCAGCAGGCGTCTCGACACAACCATCGCTGTTCTTGTCCTTGAAGCCCGCGGCCGACAAGATGCTCTTCGCCTGCCCGAGGTTGTACTTGAACCCGAGCGACTTCAGCTGCTTCTGGTCAACCCACTTCTTCCAGACATCGAGCAGACCCGTTGCATTCGCAGGAAGCACGAGGTTGCCGTAGTCGTTAGAAACGATGTTGCTGACGTTGATCGAAGTAGCCAGAGCCTTACGGAAGGCCTTGTTGCTGAGCGCCGGCTTGGTGGTGTTGACTTCCAACCAAGCGGTGTTCGCTGAAAGGTCGTAAGGCTTCGCCGGGTAATACGTGTTCATCTGCTTGGACGCGACGTACTTCTGAACGCCCGGCAGATAGTTGTTGTTCAGGTCTTCGATCTTGTTCAGAAGACCACCGAGTGCGTTGGTGTTGTTGGTGTTACAAAGGTCAATGATGTACTTAGGTGCCGGCGACGGAGCGACTTTCTGCTTCGCGGCCCACCATGTGGCCTTCTTCTTCCAAACAACCCTGGTCGTGGCGTCGTAGCCAGCCGTATCCAGCGTGTAAGGGCCTGTACCAACGGGCTTAGCCGGGCTGTAAGTCGTGAGCGTCTTGTCGTTGATGCTCGCGCCCTGAACCGGGCTAATGATCGGCAGGTTCCAGACCAAGTTCGCCCACTGCGAGAAGTTCGGTGTGGACTTGAAGTTGAACTTGACCGTCTGGCCCTTGACCTTCACGTTCTTGATGTTCTTCCACAGCGTGTTCCAGAAGGCAGACGGGAAGCGACCGAGCTTGTAGTTCCAGGCTACGTCTTTGCCTGTGAGCTTCTTGCCGTTGCTCCACTTGATGCCGGACCGGACTACGACTGTGTACGTCCTTTTGCCGGAGAACTTCGCACTCTTGGCAAGCCAGTTGATGTACTTGTCCTTGAGCGGGTCATAGCGGAGCAGCGTCTCGTTGACGAGTCCAACCATGCCTGTTGCGTAGTTACCGACGTAGGGGTTCGTGCCGGCGATCGGGCCCCACTGCGTACCGCTCGTAATGAGCGTCTGGTTGCGGGGGAACGACGCGGCCTTCGACTGGGCACCAGCCCAGTTAGCTGCCAGCAGCGAGATCGAGGCTACTGCCACGATGCCGATGCTAACGGCCAGTTTCCTACGACTTACCATGTGTGTCACCTCCACCGAGCCGCGAGGCTCGGATTGGTTTGATGTATCTCGGAGAAGAAACAGCGGATCGAGTTACGGTCTTGCCGTTCCCGGATGCTCCCTCCGAGCAGTAGCGACATACGCGCCCGTCCGAAAACGGGCTCTTTCCGCGAGTCTCATAAGAGCGCTCGCGGAAACTTGTCAGCCGCCCGGTCGGCGCCTCGCCGCGGAAAGCGGCTGAAGGAAGGTGCCGAACGACGGACGGCGAAAGCGATGGAAGAGGCTGCGGCTCGTTGCCGGTGGCCAGCGTTGCGCTGAGTGAAGTTGGCGCTGGCGCTACCCGCAAAGCCATGTCAGTAGTCTGAGTCATCGCAGCCGGTCTTATGCTGGGCACCCCTTGACCGCGAGCGCTGTTTTAGCACCAGAGGTCGCAAAGTGACCAGCTCCGAAGACTTGATACTTCGCGGCGGGGGGTGTGTCAAGTGGCCCCAGACGGCCGATCGGCACTGATAGAGCCGCGAGCCGAGGATTGAAGCCAGCTAGAGCTCGGTCTAAGAAGTTCCTAAGAAAACCTGAAAACGGCCTGGTCTTGCGGGCAGCCCCGAACCGCCACAACCGAGCGTGACAACGGGCATTTTTTTTCGGCGTCGCCGAACGGGCTCCGCCTTATGTAGTTACACGCGCCCGCGAACCTGAAAGGGAAGGAGAGAACAGCCGGACGACCGATCGGTCTAGCCCTCGTTTCCGGTCGTCTCGGTACATAAAACGAGCGCTTTGCCGGAAGCGGGACGATCGTCCTCTCAGGGCGAGATCCACTCGAATCCCTCTAAAGGGTGTTCCTGCGATCGAGCTATTGGCCTTTAGTTTTAACTGCGGCGGGTCGATGAGGCAATTATGCGGCGTCTCTCACTAACAACCCAGTTCGGGATTCTCAGTGCGGCACTGATCGTAGTTGTCGGCGTGGTCTTCCACGCCGGCGCGTATGTTGCGACCACGTTGACGGTTATCTACCTGGTCCAGCTCGCCTTCGTAGGGAGCGCCTCTCACAAGTTGCGCATTCAGGTTGAGGAGAACGAGTATCAGGCTCTCCACGACACGCTGACCCGACTTCCCAACCGAGTGCTCTTCCGCGACCGCATGGAGCAGGCGATCCTGCAGGCGCGTCGCGAGGACTCTCGCTTCTCTCTCCTGATCATGGACCTCGACAGGTTCAAGGAGATC
>Ga0209745_1001679_pt1 | contig 12986 bp, 9 predicted proteins | sample BarGraNGADG00312_FD_184495 | JGI IMG/M metagenome (GOLD analysis project Ga0209745, IMG submission 184495) | Arctic peat soil microbial communities from Barrow, Alaska - Barrow Graham LP Ref core NGADG0004-312 (SPAdes) (version 2) | ecosystem: Environmental > Terrestrial > Soil > Wetlands > Peat ... | reverse complement strand
GGAGCCGCCTATCGGAATCGAACCGATGACCTATTCATTACGAGTGAATCGCTCTAGCCGACTGAGCTAAGGCGGCAGGTGCCCATGGGACACGATGCACGAGTATACGGATGATCGCGCGGATCTCCGAACCGGTAGGTGTCCCGGTCCCCCAGGTCCCCCGACAACGAGCAAAGGGTCAGCACTTGAGCCCTGGCGGCGGCACAACCCCCTCCACCAAGTAGGCATCGACCGCGTCGTCGACACACGAGTTGGACCGCATGTATGCCGTGTGACCGTCACCGTTGTAGGTGATGAGATGTCCGTTCTGGAGCTCCGAGGCGAGACCCTGCGCCCACTTGTACGGCGTGGCCGGGTCCCGCGTCGTCCCCACGACCACGATGGGGCCGCTGCCGGCTGCCGTGATCTTCTTAGGAGCATTGTTGGCGGGTACAGGCCAGTAGCCGCATGGCACCGTGCTCCAGGCCAGGAACGGGCCCCAGGTCGGTGCCTTGGCGGTCAACGAGCGCGCCTCGGACTCGTAGTGGGTAAGGGCCTTGGAGTCGGAACGGTCCAGGCAGTTCACGGCGTAGATGACCTGCATCAGGTTGCCGAGATAGGTGCCTCGGCTGGTGCGTTCGGCATAGTCGTCGGCGAGCTTCATCAAGGGACCGCCGTGGCCGGCGAAAGCCTCACGAAGTGCGGAGGTCAGGTCACCCCACTGCCCTGGGTCATACATTCGGCCGGCCACCCCGAGCGATGCCCACCCCTCCGTGAGCTTCTTCACATAGGGGTCGTCCAGGGGCAGCGGCCTTGCGTCCATCTGCTTGAGAAAGCCGCGCAGCTTGGCCATCCCGGAGTCGAGGGAGTCCCCCAGGGGGCAGTTTCCCTTGTCGACGCAGTCCTTCACATAGGCCCGGGTCGCGGTCTCGAACCCGACCGCCTGGCCCTCGTTGACCTGGCTTGATGTCAGGTTCGGGTCTATGACGCCGTCAAGAACGAACCTGCCGACCTTGGTGGGGAACAGGTCGGCGTAGGTCGCGCCGAGAAAGGTGCCGTAGGACTTGCCCAGGTAGTTCAGCTTCCTCTCCCCCAACGCAGCGCGCAGGACGTCCATGTCCTTTGCCGCTTCGATTGTGGAGACATGGCCGAGCAGCGCGCCGCCGTTGGCCTTGCACTTGTCGGCAAAAGCCTTGGCCGCGGCGGCGAGCCTCTGTTCTTCTGTTGTGGTGTCCGGCGTCGGGTCGCCGCCGAGAAAGCTGTCGAGCTCACGGTCGTTCAGGCACTTGACCGGCGCTGAGGTTCCGACGCCCCGGGGGTCGAAGCCCACGATGTCGTATATCGCGCTGACCCGGTCGGCGAAGCCGGCTTCGGCGGCATAGAACACGCCGGACCCGCCGGGGCCGCCGGGATTGACCACGAGAGAGCCGATCCGCTTCGAGGGGTCGGTGGCCGGGACGTTGAGCACGGACAGCTGGATAGTGTCACCCTCAGGGTGGGAGTAGTCAATCGGCACCGTCAGCTTGGCGCACTGGTTGGAGCCGCAGTCTGACCATGCGAGGTCCTGCTTGTAGAACTTCGCGAGGGTCTCCCCGCCGGAGGGGGGCACCTGAGCCGCAGTCTTCTGCGCTGGGCTGGGCGTCTTGACCTGCCTGGGCCCGTTGGGCAGGACCACACATCCGGAGATGGTCAACGCCACCGCCAGGGCGCCGGCCACCGAGAGGACCAAGCGTCGCTTGCGGAGCGCGTGGATGAAGGGGGTGTCCCCCGTGGATGTCACGCCCGTGCTCCTGTCGTCGTTCTGCTGGCGTTCCGACGGTACCCCGAGACCCTGAGTCAGCTCGTCAGGAGGTTGGCTTCAAGGATGCGGGACCTCAGCGTGGAAGCTGCAAGGAGATCGCCATCGCTTCGAGAGCCAGCAGGGTCTGGACGTTGGCGTCGATGCGCTCGCTGGCCGTGCCGATGGCATCCATGCAACCCAGCAGCTGCGCGGGGGACAGGACTCGTGCCAGCTGCCGGACCTGTTCGGTCATGTCCTGGTTGACCAGCCCGATCGAGGCGCCGGTGTGCAGAACCAGAGCGTCGCGGTAGATCGAGAGCAGGTCCATCAGCGACCGGTCGATGACGTCCCGGATGGACCGGGTGGCCCGGGTCTTCTGCTCCCTCTCCAGTGCCGAGACCTGTGCGCGCACGTGCGGCGGCTGGACGCGTGCGGAGGGGTCGGCACCCAGAGTCTCCATCAGCCGGGCCTTCTCGTCGGCGTCACGCTCAGTCGAGGCCGCGCCCGCCTCCTCCTTCGCGATGGAGTCGAGATCGGCTGCGGCACCGATCGCGTCGCCGACACTGCGGATCTTGGCCGCGAGCGAGATGACCTCATGTCGCCTGTTCCGCGCACCCTCGTCGCGGGCCAGCCGGCGGGCCAGCCCCACGTGGCACTGGGCCGCGCGGGCGGCAAACGTGGCCATGGCAGGGTCGATGCCATCTCGACGCACCAGCAACGCAGCGACCGCCTCGACCGGGGGCGTGCGCAGCCGAACGTGCCGCGAGCGCGAGCGGATCGTGATGATCACGTCCTCGAGCGAGGGAGCGCACAGGATCCAGACGGTCCGGGCGACCGGCTCCTCGAGCGCCTTGAGCAACGCGTCGGCGGCGCTCTCGCTCAGCCTGTCGGCGTCCTCGATGACGATCACCCGCCAACGTCCGAGGGAGGGGCGCCGGGCCGCCAGCAGGACCAGCTCGCGTGCGAGGTCCACCTTGAGGGTGAGGCCCTCGGTGGCGATGAGGTCGACGTCGGCGTGGGTACCCTCGAGCGCGGTACGGCACTCGCGGCAGGTGCCGCATCCACCGTCGGGGCACTGCAACGCAGCCGCAAACGCTTTGGCCGCAACGGATCTGCCCGACCCGGGCGGGCCGGTGAGCAGCCAGGCATGGGTCATGGCGCCCGGCTCGGTGACCGCTCGATGCAGCGTGGCGACGGCTGACTCCTGGCCGATGACGTCGTCCCAGACGCTCACCGCGCCACCCCTGCCACGATGGCTACCCTGGCCCGGACGAGCTCGTGTATCTGCTCAGGTGGCAGCTCGCCATCGACAACGAGGTAGCGATCGGGGTCGGCGTCGGCGAGAGTCAGGAAGAGGTCGCGGACGGCGTCGTGGAAGTCTGCGGACTCGGATTCGAGGCGGTCGTGAACCCCACCGCGCCGGGCCCGACCGACGTCTGCCGGGAGGTCAACCAGCACAGTGAGCGCGGGCACCAGGCCACCGGTGGCCCACACGTTGAGCTCACGCACCTCGTCGACCCCAAGGTCACGCCCGGCGCCCTGGTAGGCGATGGAGGAGTCCATGTAGCGGTCGGTGATCACCACCTCGCCGCGCCCCAGCGCGGGCAGGATCAAGGTCTCGACGTGGTGGGCCCGGTCCGCGGCGAAAAGCAGGGCCTCCGCCCGTGGGGCCACGTGATCACCGTGCAGCACGAGCTCACGGACGGTGCGCCCAAAAGCCGTGCCGCCCGGCTCGCGGGTCACGACCACCGTGTGACCGAGCTCCTCGAGCCACCCGCACAGCAGCCGAGCCTGGGTGGACTTGCCGGCTCCGTCACCGCCCTCCAGGGCGATGAACACCCCGCGCGAGGGTATGGGCGGCTCCGGTTTGGTCACGCGCCTGAGCCTATGCCAGGCCGCCCACAGAGCCCCACTGCGTCGTATGCCGCGCCGCAGGTATGCCGCACCGACCGCACCTGAGGTGCGAGGCACGGCATACCGCCTTCTAGGACTGCTCGCCCGCGGCGCGCTCTGCCCTGGCTGATCTGTCAGCGTTTGCGTGGATCGCGTCGCGGACGTACTGCGCCAGCCCCCGGGCGATGTCCTCGTAGTTCTTCGTGAACCGCGGGTCCGCGATGTACATGTCGCCCAGATTGCGGTGAAACTGCGGGGGAATGTCGTAGAACCGGTTGTGAATGTGCAACCGGTGCTGCTCCGCGGTGTCCATGGCTCGCTCGCTGGTCGCAGGCTCGCCATCGGCCACGGCCGACGCGAACGCCGCGTTGGTGGCGTCCATCTCGGCCTTGACCTCGGCCCAGTCCTGCTTGGTGTACTTCGACGTCCGCCTCTGCGACTGCTTCCAGGCGTCGGTCTCACCCCACCGCTGCTCGGCCTCTTCGGCGTAGTCATCGGAGAAGCCGTCGCCGAACAGCTCTTTCTGCTCTTCCCTGGTCAACCTGATGCCTGACATCTCTTTCTCCAGTGCTTGGTCGATGGCCGTCACGAGATCCTGCATCTCATCAAGCCGGGACAGAACCGCGGCGCGCTGCCGACGCAGGTGCTCGCTCAAAGCTGTGAGCGCCCGCCCGTTCTCTGTCGTCATCGCGGTCATGTCCCCTACCGTGCGGCCTCACGTCGCGTGAGGGTCAAGCCCAGCTCTGACACCAATAGGGGCACCGCGCGCTTGCGGGGGAATGCCGAGGCGTAAAGCCAGCCCCTAGTGCCAGCCGGCCGGGTCGACGCCGCCAGGGATGTCGGCGGAGGGGTCGTAGGGGGTGCGCGTGAACCGGAACGAGCCGAGATCGAGGTGACTGACTCGATCGGAGCCATCGCGCACCACGGTGAGCGTCTCTCCCGAGTAGTACCCGTCGAGGCCGGTCCAGCCGCCGGCTGCCGGCTTGAAACGGCAACCTCGTCCGGCACCGGGCTCGCCCAGGACGAGGTATCCCTCCCGAGTGGCCGACATGGTGAAAGCCACTGGGCCCCAGTACCATTCGCCAGTCAGCTCCAGGACGCTCGCCTGATCAGGGTCCGCCGACCAGAGTTTCGGCGCCATCGGCTCGCGGTCAGCCAGCAGGGCCATCAGATCGGTGCTGACGGCACCCAGCCCGGAGGTCGAGTTCGCGAAGACCACGCAGCCGTCACCGGTCTCGATGTTGACCCGCACCCCGGCGAGGAAACCGGGCATGGAGCCACCGTGGCCGGCATACCGGGTGCCCTCGATGTTCCAGAGCTGACAGCCGAGACCATACGCACCGGTCCACGCTGCCCCTGACTTGTCATCGAGCGCGATGGGTGAGCGCATCTCGTCGAGGGTGTCCGCGGAAAGCAGGCCCCCGGTCTCCCCCGCCAGGAAGGCAGCCCAGCGGGACAGGTCCTCCACCGTGGACCAGATCTGACCGGCCGGGCCCATGGCGGAGGCATCATGCTCGGGCTCGACGTGCAGGAGGTCCGCGAGCGGGTGCACCCCGAGGCCGTACGCGGCACGGTTCTGCGGCCGGGCACTGGTATGCCGCATTCCCAATGGCTCCAACAGGTCTGCGCGCACCATGTCGCCCCACGGTTGGCCGCGCAGTCTTGCGATCAGCTCGCCGAGCACGGCATACCCGACGTTCGAGTAGTGGAACTTCGCGCCGGGTCTGAACTTGAGCACGGGCTTTGACACCATCAGCTCGGCCCAGGTCCCGCCGGCGGTCCGCTCCCACCACGGCCCGTTGGTCTCGGCCTGCAGGCCGGAGGTGTGGGAGAGAAGCTGGGCGATCGTGATCTGGCCGAACGGGGTGTCGTCGAGGTGCCGCCGCAGGGCGTCGTTCAGGTCGAGCAGACCCTCGTCACGCATCCGCAGCACCTCGACTGCCACGAAGGTCTTGGTGATCGAGCCGATGCGGTACTGCGTCTGGACGGTCGACACCGCACCCTGCGAGCGCCCGTCGAGCGTGCCCACTGCGTCGGACCAGACCAGCTCACCGCCGCGCACCAGTCCGGCGGCGACCGACGGCAGCCGACACTCCGACTGCTCAACCGCCAGGCGGTGCGAGAGAGCCCGCGCGGTGGCCGGGTCGATGCCGGACACGGTCAGGCCTTCTTCGTTGCTGACTTCTTGGCGGCTGCCTTCTTGGTCGCAGTCTTCTTGGCAGTCGTCTTCTTGGCCGCTGTCTTCCTGGTCGCTGTCTTCCTGGTCGCTGTCTTCCTGGTCGCTGTCTTCCTGGTCGCTGTCTTCCTGGTCGCAGCCTTCTTCGTCGTGGTCTTCTTGGCAGCGCGTTTGCGGGTCACCGGGCCGCGAGCACGCTTCTCCGCCAACAGCTCTGCGCCGCGTTCGGGCGTGATCGTCTCCGGCGCGTCGTCCTTGCGCAGGGTCGCGTTGGTCTCGCCGTCGGTGACATAGGCGCCGAACCGACCCTCCTTGACCACCATCGGCTTGCCGGACACCGGATCCTCGCCCAGCTCCTTGAGCGGAGCCGCCGCAGCCCGTCCGCGCTCCTTGGGCTTGGCATAGATCTCCAAGGCTTCCGCCAGGGTGATCGTGAACAGATGCGACTCGGTCTGGATGGAGCGCGAGTCGGCGCCCTTCTTCAGGTAGGGACCGTAGCGACCGTTCTGGGCCGTGATGTCCTCGCCACCCTCTCCCTCAGAGGGGTCCTTTCCAATCACCCGCGGAAGGGTGAGCAGCTGCAGTGCGGTGTCGAGGTCCAGGGTGGCAAGATCCATGTCCTTGAAGAGGCTGGCCGTACGAGGCTTGACCTTGGACTTGCCCTTGAGTGCGGCAACCTCCTCCGGCAACACCTCGGTGACGTAAGGGCCATACCGACCGGCCTTGGCCACGATGTCGCGCCCGGTCCCGGGGTCCTGGCCAAGGACGCGACCGTCATCAGCGGACGCCTCGAGCAGCTCACGGGCGATGGCCGCGGTCATCTCGTCAGGGGCGATGTCCTTGTTGATCGTGGCACGACGGACCTGACCCGTAGCGCCTTCGGCAACCTCGCCCGTGGCCGGGTCGACCCCGGCCGGGATGGTCTCCTCGACGTAAGGGCCGTAACGGCCGACCCGCACGACGATGCCCTCGCCGATCGGGATGGTGGAGATCTCCCGGGCGTCGATCTCACCGAGGTCGTCCACCAGGTGGCGCAGGCCTTCGACCGAGGTGGCCTCCTCGCCGAAGTAGAAGCGCCGCAGCCAGTCGACGCGGTGCTCCTCGCCATTGGCGATGCGGTCGAGGTCCTCCTCCATGGAGGCGGTGAAGTCATAGTCGACGAGCTTGGTGAAGTGCTCCTCGAGCAACCGGGTCACCGCGAACGCCAGCCACGTCGGGATCAGGGCTGAGCCACGACTGTTGACGTAACCGCGGTCCTGGATAGTGCCGACGGTCGACGCGTACGTCGACGGGCGACCAATCCCCTTCTCCTCCATGGCCTTCACCAGCGTTGCTTCGGTATATCGGGCCGGAGGCGACGTCTCGTGCCCGCCCGCCTGCGCGCGCAGCACGTCGAGCGGAATCCCGACAGAGAGCTTCGGCAGGCGACGCTCCTCATCCGCAGCAAGAGCGCGCGCTGTCGAGTCATCGTCACGGCCCTCTTCGTAGGCCGCGAGAAAGCCGCGGAACGTGATGACCGTGCCGCTGGCACTGAACTCAACGACACGAGCCTGCCCCGAGATGGCAAGGGTGGCACCAAGCTTGACCGTGGCCGTGGAGCCGCGGGCGTCGGCCATCTGCGAGGCGACGGTGCGCTTCCAGATCAGCTCGTAAAGCGCGAACTCGTCGCCGCGCAGCTCGCCGGCAACCTGTGCCGGTGTGCGGAAACGGTCACCGGCGGGACGGATCGCCTCGTGAGCCTCCTGCGCGTTCTTGACCTTCTTCTCATAACGGCGAGGTGAGCCCGGGACGTACTCCGCGCCATACATGTCGCGAGCCTGGCCACGGGCTGCGGTCAGCGCGGCCTCCGACAGCGTGGTCGAGTCGGTACGCATGTACGTGATGTACCCGTTCTCGTACAGGCGCTGGGCCACCCGCATGGCGTTCTTGCTCGAAAGACGCAGCTTGCGGCTCGCCTCCTGCTGCAGCGTCGACGTCGTGAACGGCGCGTAAGGACGACGGGTGTAGGGCTTCTCGGCGACGTCGGTGACGGTGACCAGAGCGTCGTCCATGACGGCATTGGCGATGAGGTTGGCTGTGGCTTCGTCGAGGTGGGCGACGTTGGAGCCCTTGAGGCTGGAACCTTTAAGTGCGCCATCGTCGCCGAAGTCCCGGCCGGTGGCCACGCGCAAGCCGTCGACCATGCTCAGCCGGGCCGTGAAGGTCTGTGCCGCGACGGAGTCCGGCGCGAAGTCACCTTCGACGTCCCAGTACGACGCGGCGCGGAAGGCCATCCGCTCACGCTCACGCTCCACCACGATGCGGGTCGCGACGGACTGCACGCGGCCAGCCGAAAGGCCCTGGCGCACCTTGCGCCACAGCACCGGCGAGACCTCGTATCCATAGAGTCGGTCCAGGATGCGGCGGGTCTCCTGAGCGTCCACCAGACGGGTGTCAAGCTGGCGGGTCTCGTCAAGAGCGCGAATGATCGCTTCCTTGGTGATCTCGTGGAACACCATCCGGCGAACCGGCACCTTGGGCTTGAGTACCTCCAGCAGATGCCACGCGATGGCCTCGCCCTCGCGGTCCTCATCAGTGGCCAGCAGGAGCTCGTCGGCGTCCTTGAGCAGGCGCTTGAGCTCGGCCACCTTCTTGCGCTTGTCAGGGTCGACCACGTAGTAGGCGTCGAACCCGTTGTCCACGTCGACGGCAAACTTGGCGTAGGGCCCCTTCTTCATGTCCGCCGGCATGTCTCTCGGACTGGGCAGGTCCCTGATGTGCCCAACGCTGGCGTCAACGTCATACCCCTTGCCGAGGTACTCGCCGATCTTCTTGGCCTTTGCCGGTGACTCGACGATAACGAGCGTGCGTCCAGAGGTCGTGTGTTCAGTGGTACTGCCCACGTTGCATTCACACCTTCCCATCACCACGTGCAGCGGATTCGTCGCTGCTCCGACATGGCAATGCGCATAGACCGTAGCCCCTCAGGGCCGATTCTCGACAACTTCCCCCGGCTGTGGTGGCGAGAAACACTGTGAACAATCTAGTTGAATGTTGAACTTGTTCCCGATAGTATCAGGCCATGGCCACCCCAGTTGACTCCCAAAGCAACGCCGGCCGGATGCCGGTTCTGTACCTCAGCCACGGCGCTCCCCCGCTCGCAGACGACCGCACCTGGACCAAGGAGCTCTCTTCCTGGTCGGCCTACCTGCCCCGACCGGAGAGCATCCTGATGATCTCCGCCCACTGGGAGCAGGCACCGCTCGCCCTGTCGGCAACGACGAAAGTGCCTCTGATCTATGACTTCTGGGGCTTCCCGCAGCGATACTACGAGGTGACGTATGACGCGCCGGCCGCCCCCGTGCTCGCCGCGGACGTCACCAAGCTGCTACAGGCTCGCGGCACACCGGTGCACCATGACCAGAGCCGCGGCCTCGACCACGGCGCCTACGTCCCGCTGGTCGAGATGTTCCCGCAGGCCGACGTGCCGGTCCTGCAGATGTCGATGCCGACCCTCGACCCCCAGAAGCTGTTCGAGATCGGCCGCAAGATCGCTCCGCTGCGCGAGCAGGGCACGCTGATCGTCGGGTCGGGGTTCACCACCCACAACCTGCGCTGGTTCAACCCTGGTGCCGACCCGGACGCCCCCGCCCCAGCAGCCTCAGCCGAGTTCGACGCCTGGGCCCGAGAGACCATGGCGTCAGGCGACGTCGACTCGATGCTGGACTTCCTGGCCAAGGCACCGGCCGCTCACCAGGCCCATCCACGAACAGAGCACTTCGCGCCGTTGTTCGTGGCCCTGGGTGCAGCCTACGAAAGCGGCGACCTGACGAACCGCAGCGTTATTGACGGGTTTTGGTACGGCCTGTCAAAGCGGTCCTGGCAGTTCAGCTGAGCTCCGGGCAACTGAACTCGGGCAGGTTTGTCCCGACTGTCCAACAGACCTGTGGCCGGTCACCTCAGATGAGGTGACCGGCCACCGGTCTTTATGCCGGTACGTCAGACTGCGGTCAGACTGACGCGGGCTCGACGACGACCTTGCCGTCGTCGTCGCTGTCGACACCGATACCGATCTCGCGACTGCGGCTGATCATCACTGCGACCACCACGATTGCGAGGGAGACCGCGGCGATGCCGTATCGGATGACCCCGTTCGCGCCTGAGCCGATGGTGAGGGTGACGATCGCGGGAGCAATCAGCACCGACACGAGGTTCATGACCTTGAGCAGCGGGTTGATCGCCGGTCCTGCGGTGTCCTTGAACGGGTCGCCGACAGTGTCGCCGATGACCGTGGCCTCGTGAGCGGGAGAGCCCTTGCCACCGTGGGCACCGTCCTCGACGATCTTCTTGGCGTTGTCCCAGGCGCCACCTGCGTTGGCCAGGAATACGGCCATCAGGGCGCCTGTACCGATCGCGCCGGCCAGGAACCCGGCAAGCGGGCCGATGCCCAGGCCGAAGCCCACCACGACGGGCATGAGCGCAGCCAGCAGACCTGGAGTCGCGAGCTCACGCAACGAGTCCTTCGTGCAGATGTCCACCACGCGGCCGTATTCCGGCTTCTCGGTGTAGTCCATGATCCCGGGGTGCTCGCGGAACTGGCGTCGCACCTCGAAGACGATGGCACCTGCCGCGCGAGTCACCGCGTTGATGGCGAGGCCGGAGAAGAGGAAGACGACCGAGGATCCGATAAGCAGACCCACCAGCGTGCTCGGGGTGACAACCTGCAGGTCGAACTGCGTCTTGATGTAGTCGCTCGGGAACGCCTGGAGCTTTTCATCGGTGGCGATCTTGGTGAGCGCCGCCTGCCACGCGTCGGTGTACGACCCGAAGAGTGCGGTGGCAGCCAGCACGGCGGTGGCGATCGCGATGCCCTTGGTGATGGCCTTGGTGGTGTTGCCGACCGCGTCGAGCTCGGTCAGGACCTGCACTCCTTCGCCATGGACGTCACCAGACATCTCGGCGATGCCCTGGGCGTTGTCCGAGACCGGACCGAAGGTGTCCATCGCGACGATGACGCCGACCGTGGTCAGCAGACCACAACCAGCCAGGGCGACCAGGAACAAGGACAGGATGACCGATCCGCCACCGAGCAAGAAGGCCAGATAGACCGCCGCGGCGATGATGACCGTGGTGTAGACAGCGGACTCGAGACCGACGCCGATGCCGGACAGCACGACCGTGGCCGCTCCGGTCAGCGAGGTGCGTGCGACGTCCATCGTCGGGCGCTTGTCCGTGCCAGTGAAGTGGCCGGTCAGCATCAGGATGACCGCGGCGAGCGCGATGCCGATGAAGACCGCCAGCGTTGCCACAATGCGCGGGTTCAGCGCCAGGAAGAGCACCTTCGTGCCGTCGAGCTTGGCCACCGTCTGTGCCACGAGGGGATCCGCGAACTTGAGACCGGAGAACTTGGCCGGCAGGTACACCCAGGCAGCAACTGCCGAGAGCACCGCAGAGACCGCCGCAGAGATGAAGAAGCCACGGTTGATCGCCTTGAGGCCGCTCTCGCCCTCGCGGGGCTTGGTGATGAAGACACCCAGGATCGCGGTCAGGGCACCGATCGCCGGAACGATCAGCGGGAACACCAGACCCTGCTCGCCGAAGGCGGCCTTGCCCAGGATGAGCGCGGCGACCAGTGTCACCGCATACGACTCGAAGAGGTCAGCCGCCATGCCGGCGCAGTCGCCGACGTTGTCTCCGACGTTGTCAGCAATCGTCGCCGCGTTGCGCGGGTCGTCCTCGGGGATGCCTGCCTCGACCTTGCCAACAAGGTCGGCGCCGACGTCAGCAGCTTTGGTGAAGATACCGCCGCCGACCCGCATGAACATGGCCAGCAGCGCCGCACCGAACCCGAAGCCCTCGAGCACCGTGGGGGCGTTGCCCTTGTAGATGAGCACCACCGAAGAAGCACCCAGCAGGCCCAGGCCCACGGTCAGCATGCCGACCGTGCCACCGGTGCGGAAGGCGATACGCATGCCAACGTCACGGCCGGAGTCGTTCGCGGCCGCAGCGACGCGCACGTTGGCCTTGACCGCGAGGCTCATGCCGAAGTACCCGACTGATGCCGAGAAGAGGGCACCGAGGATGAAGAAGCCAGAGCGCCCCCACCGAATCCCTGCCGTGTCCGCAGGCAGGACGAGGAGCAGGAAGAAGACGATGACCACGAAGACGGACAGCGTCTTGAACTGACGGGCAAGATAGGCGTGGGCGCCCTCTTCGACGGCATCGCCGATCTCTTGCATTTTTGCGGTGCCGGGGTCAGCAGCGAGAACCTGCTGACGGAACACGACACCCATGGCCAAGGCCACGGCGGCGATGACGGCAACGACGATCACCAAGGTGAGGTTCGTGCCGGTCAAAGAAAGCGTGGGCGGGCCAACGGCTGGGATAAGGCCTGGCATTCAATCCTCCTGTAAGGAACAAGCGGGAGATCACACTCGAGCTTGCGCACAACGGACTCGTGAGGTGTAAGCAGTAAGTCCCCATCGTGACGCGGCAACTCAGCCGCCGAGGCGGGTATGGTGCGGGTCATTGTAACCCGCAGAAGGGATCCACCCGTTGTCGGCGAGGAGTGCCTCGAGCCCGGCCGGGCGCGGTGGGCGGTCGAGACCTGCGTCAGGCGGTCGAGGCTGTGGCGGCCAGGGCATCATCGACGCTTGGAAAGATCTGGAAGACCTTGTCGAGCCCTGTGATCGAGAACACACTGAGAATGCGCTCGCTCGAGCACACCAGACGCAGTGTGCCATTGGCTGCCCGCACCAGCTTGAGGCGCCCGACCAGCACCCCGAGACCTGTCGAGGCCATGAACGAGACGCCCCCGAGATCGACCACCAGATCGTGGCGCCCTGCCGAGATGTGCTCATCGAGATGTTCGCGCAACACCGGCGCGGTGTAGACGTCAATCTCCCCGGCCACGTGCACGACAGTTGTCTCGCCGCCAACCTCGCTGGTGATAGACAGATCCACGTCGCGCTCCTCTCGTCGTCATCGGAACGGTCACTCAAACGTCACCTTAGCCCCGTCGCGCAACCGGAGGCATACGGTTTATTGATGCCCAGCGATCCACCTCCTGTGACCCGGCGGACCTTCGACCCCCCCGAGACGCTTTCCCGGCTGTCCAGCGTACGGCGCGCCGAGCGGCTCGTGGTAAAGGTTGACGAACACCATGTCGTTTCCTTCCTC
>Ga0209745_1001678_pt1 | contig 12991 bp, 7 predicted proteins | sample BarGraNGADG00312_FD_184495 | JGI IMG/M metagenome (GOLD analysis project Ga0209745, IMG submission 184495) | Arctic peat soil microbial communities from Barrow, Alaska - Barrow Graham LP Ref core NGADG0004-312 (SPAdes) (version 2) | ecosystem: Environmental > Terrestrial > Soil > Wetlands > Peat ... | reverse complement strand
CAAGGCCTTGATCAACCTACCATGGATTTCATTGATCTTGTCTTCTTCAGGTTAAATCATCCGATGTATAAGAGATCTAATGGGGGAGTCGTGTTAAAATATCCTTCTGCCAAGCTCAGTAATTTCCAAGATTTTAAGATTCGCCTCTGTCAAGATGAGAAGAAGCCAGTGACAGTGTGTAAGATAAAGAATGATGTGATGACGATCCCTCACTATCTCTATCTGTTCTCCTACATAGATAGCCTCCACGGTGAGAAGAATTACCATATCAAGGTTAAATACAATTCTCTCTATTTTCCCGGTTCGAAGATTATCAGGGCTTTTCAAGGAAAGAAAGGGGAAGAGGTCGTAGAGATGATAGCTGAGATCGTGATAGATGGCTTTTGTAGTGTGCTCTCTAAACCTCCTGCTTATCTCATGGACATAGGAAGATTAAAGATTAAATCTCTCAAGATGTCCAAGGGTGCGATCTTCAACCCCGATTATTCCCATCCTTCTCTCAAACGATATATGTAAATTTCTTACAGAGATGTCGCCCTAGGGCGCCAACAATATCCCGAGATCTTTCCTGGTTAAATCATCATGCTTCTTTCTCATCTCCTCTGCTTGGGTTATCTAGGATTTTTCTGGTTGGGATCTTTGAGATGTTTACTTCTTCTTGAGGCTGTTATTTCACGATCAGGAATTTTTCTGGAGAGACCCTTCTTACCCCCAAGGCCTCTTTAAATTCAGGATTTTGTCAGCGTAGCTGACGTGAGCTTCGCTCACTATTGGAGAATTCGATGCTAAGAGAAGAGAATCATCCTCTCGGCAATCTAGTGAGTTTTCTTTCTCTCTCACTCCCTTCTCAACATTCCTCTGAATCCTCTCAAAAATTTTATGGATCGATTTTCCTTAAATTTCTAGATCCGCTATCAGGATTTTCCCATTTAAAGCTTGAAAGATGAGAAAAGATCGGAATTTAACATCTCCTCTTCTTATCAACTCTCTAGAGAGTTGATCATTGATTGTCAGGAGAAATTGCCTTCCTTCCTATTAACACTCTCTTCTTGCCATTCACTCGAAATTCTAACACCTGTCTCTTCTCTTATTCTCATCCCCTTGAGACCTTAATTATCCTCTGAGAAAAATTTTTTAAATGACCCCTCTTACCCCCAAGACCCCTTCAAAACTAGAAAATAATTGGAGGATTCAATGCAAAGAGAGGAGAAATAGGAGAGCGGCAAACTGGTGACTTTTCTTTCTCTCTTCCATTGTTCCAGGCAAATCTCTGAATCGCCCTGAAATTTTTGTGGATCGATTTTCTCCAGAATTCTAGGTCCGCTTCCTCAAAACGATCACTCTTCGCTTGAAAAACCTAAAAAGATCGTCCCTTAACATCTTCCCTTCTAATCAACTCTCTAGAGAGCGGATCATTGATTGTCAGGAGAAATCGTCTTCCTTCATGTCAACATTCTCATCTTGTCTTTTCATCTGAATCTCAACAATTGACTCTTCCTGTTTCTTCTCTCAGTCAAAGCCTTGAATATCCTCTAAGAAAAATTTTTTAAATGACCCCTCTTACCCCCAAGACCCCTTTAAATTCAGGATTTTATTGGAGAATTCACACTCAAGACAAGGAAATTATCCTCTCGGCAACCTACCAACTTTTCTTTCTCTCTCATCCTCTTCCCCAACATTATGTGAATCCTCCCAAAATTTTTATGGATCGATTTTCCTCAGAATTCCAGGTCCGCTCCGAAGAAACGACCATTTAAAAGCCTTAAAACCTGAAAAGATCGGAATTTCTCAACATCCCTTCGCTTCGCTCATTCTACAAGGAGATATGTTGATCTCACCCGGAAATTCCCCATCTCTTTCATTGACCTTCTTCTCATACTTTCACACAAAAAACAAGTCGTTGATTTATATCTCTCAACCCTTCTGCTTGAAACCCTACCATCCCTGAGAAACTCTCGATAATACAAACCTCTTAGAACATCTGTCAGCCTAGGACAACGGAAATACAGGAAACAACCCATCTCTCGAGAACATCTCAGGGACATCTATCTGTAAGAGAACGAAGATATAGGAAACAACTCACTCTCACAAGAACATCTATCACCCTAGGGTAATGAATATATAGAAAATAACTAAGAGCTACGAGGAAGGAGCTGAGGAACACTTTTCTCTGTCTTAACGAAGTTGAGGCGATATCCTGCCCATATATTATCTTTGGGAGGACCGAGCCTGACAGACATCTCTTTAACGATAGTGTCAAAATTATGAGGCTTCATGCTGGGGAAAGCGAACATCAACCAATCTTTGAAGACAGCTCCTACTTGATTAGTCGTGACGAACAAATTCTTATCCTCGAGAGCAACCATACAAGAAGAAACGAACTTGCCGAAGACATCACTGGATGCCCAATATTCCATAGTTCTAGTCCTGACAATCTCTGGGGCTTTCAATCCTTCTCTAATATAAGCGCCGTAATATTTCGTGCATAACCACAGGAAGGCTGGAGCCATTGGCTTGATAGTGGCCTCAAACCTAGTATCCATCTTGAACAATCGCTGCTTCATCTGCTCTTCTGGGTCTTCAGGAGGGTTATGAATCCAGGTGCTAATGTGAGGGAAGATACCAACTCTAGATGTCAAGGCCTTCTCTTTCTTGGGGAATGAAGGGACGTCGTTGCAAGTCAGGACGAGCTTGAAAGTGCTGGTTATCTTTCCACCATCTTCATTGCAGTTACGAGCGAAGTAGGAATCTCCACCGGTCATTCTCTTGATACGCCCAGCAAGCAGAGGCCTATTCTCTTCAGGTTCATCAATGAACGCTATCTTTGCCCACTTGGCCTGAGCTAACTCTGGAGTTGGGCCTGAGCTGCTCCTGGCTGCCTGAGTGACCATCTCTTCAGCAAACTTAATGCAATATGGCCCGAAGGCTGCTTCGAATAGCTTAACAATCATGGACTTGCTGTTATCTCCTCCCCCTGAGAAGATAGCGAAGAGCTTATCTGCATTGCCTGATCTTAGGCAAGAAGCTGAGAACTTAAGGAAATGCTTGAGAAGGTCAGGGTCAGGATATACCTTCGTCAGCCAATCCATCAACTTCAAGACGAGAGGATGTTTATCATGCATGTCCATCCCGGCTAAGACGCATCCTGTGCTGATAGTGAGGAAATCATCTGGCCTTCCAGCTCTGACGACCACTTTATCTTCATAAGTCTCGATTATACAATCCTCACATCCTGTAATGTTAATATCAGCGTTCTGGTGTTGGTTGAAATTCACCCCGTTATAATCGTGGAAGAGCTCTCTACATTCTCTGATTATCTTCTCTTTGAAGGTAGTTCCTGAGACACGCTTGATAGCATCTGTATAGGCCTTCATCTGAATCTCGCTCATCTTCTTAAAGTTAGGGTCCTTGCTCTTCACTATCTCCCCTGACAATGTATCTCTTATGTTGGTTATGATATTGACGAAGGAGCCACTGATATTCTTCTGCAAGTTGAGCTGCCTGTTGACATGCCACTTGTGGTTCTCGAATTGGTACCACTTATCTCCGTCATAGGCATAATTCATCCATAGATGCCTGTGTATAGCTTTGGCCATAGCATTATCTGTGACATCTGAGACTGCCTTGTTGATAAGAGCCACTGTCCCTGCCTTCTGCCACTTGTTGAACTGCTCAGGGTTGTCTAGCTTCGCATAGTAAGCGAGAGTTCTCATAGTATTCTTAGAGCCCGTGAAGGAATAATATGCCTCAGCATCACAGGTCAATGTCCTACTTCTCCCTGGCCCTGAGGATGGCATTTCATTGCATACACTCCCTGAAAGGCCTGTCTTCTCTGCAAACATCTTCCATATCTCGAATCCCATCTTAGATCCTCTGGTGATGTTGAACAATGATCTTCCCACCTCCATCCATATCATCTCTATCTTGAGCCTGGATATGTTGATCATACGAATGAGTTGTACAGCATCTTCACACATAGCGGTCATCTCTGTGTCTTCCTCCTCCTGTGGAGAATAGGATGGAGACTTCGGAGATTTAATGTCTGTCTTCACCTCACTCACTAACCTCCAATAAGCACTGGACAGAAATAATGGGAGAAAGTATGAGATAGGCTTGTTGCTGTTCACGAAGTCTGTGCTCAAGGCTCCTTTGGCATAATCGCTATGATTGGAAGCAACGAATATATCCTGACTGAGCTCTTGCTTGATGACATGGTTATTGTCAGGAGAGATGTATTGGTATATGTTGTACAAAGTGGCTGTGCTATCTCCAAAGTTCTTGACGCTTCCGTACAGAGGAGTATAGACAACAGGTATCTCTGGGTCTATGAAGTTCTCGATATCTCCCAGAGGCAATGACTCTATCTTAGAATAAGGGTTGGTCATTCTGAAGTTCTTGATTATGTGAGGCCTCAACTCTTTGACTTGCCAGGTGTTATCACATACACAGAAGGGAAAGCTAAGATTGACATGGATGGACAAGTTCCCTTCTGTGTCTAAGGATGGCTCTGACTTACAGACACAACATAAGAAATAATAACTTTCCTTGACCAGCATTAAGGCTAACATAGAAGCTTGTACGATGGAGACGATAGAGGTGATGAAATCTTCGTTTATTGGATCTTTAGCTCCTTCTCGATGTTGATTTCCTGATTGGAACTGGGTATCTACGTTGGGGAAGGTGAATGTGAAATGTAGGACGATGGGGCCATTCCCGTTATTAAGCTCAGCTATGCATTGCTTCTCATCCTTAGCGATAGCATCACAGTAAGCTTCCCAGTATTGCGTCGTCTTCTCATTAGCTACGCTAAATCTCTCTTTGTTTCCGTTGAGGAAGATATGCGTTGGCTTTGGGCTGTTGATCGTTATGCATTTTCTTATTCTCTCCTCTTCATTCGACTCTATGTCATGCTTCCTAACTCCTCTCAGGTTTGTTGGGGTTGGATGGACATATCTTGACGTCGTGTCTTTAGAAGAGTTCCTTGCTAAAGCTTGCAGCACGCCTTGATTAGGACCTTGCAGCATGCCTTGATTGGGAGTTGTAGATTGTAATATGCCTTGATTGGGAGCTTGCATTCGTTGCTGACGGGCTTGCTCAAAAGGGCTCAGTGGTAAATCTTTCTTAGCGAGCGGAGCCTGAGCGTAGCCAGTGCTGGTTGGTGTTTCTCTAACAGGGCTGTAGTCTATATCTTCCTCCAGGTCATCGTCGTAGGAGATGTCTGACATTTTTGCTTCTAGTATTTAACTCGTATGATATTATACTAAGAAATTACAATCATTCTGTACCTTTAACCAATTTTATTCATGGATCTCCTTTGATGACCTACTATCCACGCCCACTAAAAAGTCCTGAAAAGTTAATCTGGTTGATGAGAGATGCCTACCTAGATAGACATTGAGAGAGGTATAGCTGATGAGAGATGCCTACCTAGATAGACATTGGGATGATGAGAGATGCCTACCTAGATAAGCATCAGGAAAAACTCAGTTGATGAAAGAGGAGAATTTATCAGCAGCATCTTCCCAGGACATCTTTCTCTCTAGTATATCGTCTCTTAACTTTTGTCGTTCTTTCATGAGACCTATCTCTGTGGAAGCAGAAATTCTCTCCATCTCACTCATTATGAAGTTTGGGTAAGTTTCAACAGAGGAGGAGTTATAGCCAGGTAATAACACTTCTTTCAACGCTCCTTTGTTAGTTGCCACAGGGATACATCCAGAAGCTTGAGCCTTGAGAGCAGTTATACAGAAGGTCTCGTCGTAAATGCAAGGATAAGCCCATATAGAGGATGACAGGAAAGCCTTGGCAACTTCTATGTGAGAGACACATCCACGCTCTCTAATTCCTCTCTGGGATATCTTGTTTATCATGTCTTGAGTCACAGTCCCACATCCCCATGTATTCCTGCCATAGTAGATGTCAAGAGTTGCTTCTGGATATTTGCTGATGATAGAAGGCCATATCTCTAACAAGACAGCAAGGCCTCTCACATAACTGGATGCATATATGATGGAGAGTCTATTGGAGAGACGCTTCTTCTCACACTCATCTCTCGTTGCTTGGGAGATAGTGAGATTAGGGTGAATTATCCTGACTTCGCTCAGAGGAGATGAATAGAAATGGTGTTGAACATAGCCATTCCCCATTATAACTCGAGGGATGTTGTTTAAATTTGGCATTCGGTCTGTGAAGTTCTTCTGTTGCCACTTACTCAGCCATATTATCCCATCGAGAATTTTCGTTCCCTCAGAGTCAAAGGATGTTGTCCCGTCAAAGGATGTTGTCCCGTCAAAGGATGTTGTCCCGTCAAAGGATATTATTTTCTTAGGATCAGGGAGATTGGAGTATATCTTGAAAGGCTCAGTGAAGCAATAGAAATCATGAGGCCAGTAAATAACCAGATTTTCCTTAGACTTGAAGGCAGAGAAATCGGTCCTTCTCCACATTATGACTATCTCGTATCTGGACTTCTTGTTCTCATCAGCATATCTGCTGTATTTCACATATCGAGGGTTAGCTATATCCATTGTATAAGGGCTGTTAGGAGGATCACAGTATATATCTACTTGAAATCCTCTCAAGGACAGAGCATCAGAGAATTCAATGATAGCTTCCTCTGACCCAGGGATTCCTCTCAATCTAACGTAAGGATCTAACACAGATCTCTCATGAGCTATGATGGCAACTCTTCTTCTCTTCCCAATATATCTCCTGGCTAATTTCCTGTAGTACATGCCATTCTTCCCAGACATCCCGAACTCCTTCATATCCTCTATGTCCAAGGTTGAAAGTAAGGCTGTTTCACAGGGGCCAACTTTGTTATCGTTATGACCAGGATTTAAAGCGAAGGATATGCCGGTCGAGTAGAGAGGAAGAGCGGATACAACATGACCAGGAGGAAGGCTTGCGTAGGATTTAAGGAGACATTCCATGAAGATACAAGCGAAGATCTCCATAGCAATTATATTCTTGTGCTCAGAGTACCACAGACAGAGAAAGATCTCATAGAGGCATTCAATGCTGTCGATACTATCATCCTTTATGAGATCCTCCGCAATGCTAAATTTTCTGACAAGGATCAGGCAATCATCGAACTTCCCAGATAACCTAAGAGATCGTAATTTCTTCAACCTCGACTCTATCACAAATGTACTGCTCATCTCCTGTCCTGTTCTCTCCTTCTCATCACCTCTCATCGAATTATTTTCCATTTCTAAACGATAAAGTCTTTTCTTATTTAGCTATGTCATGCATAATTGACATTAAGGAGGATTCGATTGTCGAAGATTTCCCAGATGGTATTATTAACGTAGAGACTCCTATCAGAGATGTTTCCTTGAGGCTATCCAAATGTAAGAATAATTCTGAAGATGGAGTTATAATCAGGAAATCATGCAAGAAAGAATTTAATGTCATCGTCTATACATCTGAAGATGATTGTAGCTCAGGATTTCTATTAGATGGGCAATCAGAGCTTCCTCATGTTACATTGAGATATACAGATGGCTCTTGGGTTAGAGTGAAAGATTAAGGAGATATACAGATGGCTCTTGGGTCAGAGTGAAAGATTAAGGAGAGTTATGTATCTAGGTACACAGCGAAGAGAATGCTCACGCTTGATGAGGAGATGTTATGTATCTAAATACATGACGAAGGAAAACTTTTAGAAAGGAATGTCTCTTGCTCCACGCTTGATGAGGACAAAACATATGTACTTTATGAGAACTTCCTTGTATTGGTTAGGATTCTTCTCTATCTTTGACGTAGACTCAGGAAGAAGGTTGATGAGAAACTCATAAGAATATGTGGGAAACCTAGACGCCAAGCCGGAAGCATCTCTAATATCATATCGAGAGACGAATACTATGGCGACGACTAACATGTTAATGTTCAAAGTGTCAAGACGATAATCATCCCTAAATTCATCTCTTATCCTAGTGTTGAAATCTGCGGTAGCCCCATAAACATCAGCGACGGACTTCAGACGATTATAGAGTTTATCAGCAGCTTGCTCTTTCGGCGAACTTCTCCTGAAACTTGAAGGTCCTCCTTTGGAAACTTTCTTGAACCTTCTCTCATCTCTTCTGACTCTCTCCCTTTCGAAGGTTAAAGACATTTGGATTTAAAATTTACCGTAAAATTTTTGCCTAATAAAATATCAGCTGCTTAAGATATCATGTCGACTAGAGGTTCCATGGCAGGTGTCGGGGGAGCTAGAATTCCAATAGGTTTCACTCCCGCCAACACAGTTACTGGCCAACCTTTAAATCAACCTTTTGGCCAAACATCAAATGTTAATCAAGCCTTGCCATTATCTGGCAGAGCCATGGCCTTAGCATCTGGAAGACTTCCATTATCTCAAAATTTGCCATTGTCAGGAGGAAGACCTGCTCAAGCATTGCCATTGTCAGGAGGAGGAAGAGTAGCACAGCCTTCAGGAGAGCTTCCTTTATCAGCGAGAGCGAGAGAGTTGGCAGCACAAGGAGGCTTTCAAAATCAACCTGCTCAGGCTTTGCCATTGTCAGGAGGAAGATCTCTATTGCCATTATCTGGAGGAGGAAGAGTAGCACAGCCTTCAGGAGAACTTCCTTTATCAGCAAGAGCGAGAGAGTTGGCAGGACAAGGAGGCTTTCAAAATCAACCTGCTCAGGCTTTGCCATTGTCAGGAGGAAGATCTGTATTACCCCTATCAGGAGGAGCAAGACCTATTCAAGCATTGCCATTGTCAGGAGGAGGAAGACCCATTCAAGCATTGCCATTATCTGGAGGAGGAAGAGTAGCACAACCTTCAGGAGAACTTCCTTTATCAGCGAGAGCGAGAGAGTTGGCAGGACAAGGAGGATTGCCTTTACAACCAGCTCAAGTTCGAGTTTCACAGCTTCCCGCCACAACTCCTATAATTCCTTTGATCCAACCTTCTCAACCCTATGTCCCTCCAACCCCTAGGCTTCCTGCCGTTCAACCTCAAACCTCAATCCCTATCACAACTCCTAGAATTCCTTTGATCCAGCCTCAAGTCTCACAGGTTCCTATCACAACTCCTATAATTCCTTTGATCCAATCTTCCCAGCCTTATGTCCCTCTGACCCCTCAACCTTTTGGCTTTACCCCTGGTATTAAAGTCGTTAATGTTGAGGAACAAGCACTGCCATATCTTAACCCATTAGGGCAACTCACGACAGGGATTAATCTAAATCCTCAAACACAGGTTGTAACTCAGTCTTTCCAAACTCCTCAAGATCTACTGTCTTCCCCTGCTAGACTCGCTCCTGTAGTTGTTCCTCCCAGAATCTCTCCTGTTCAACAATCCGTTAATATTCCAACTTCTCCTAGACTCGCTCCTGTAGTTGTTCCTCCCAGAATCTCTCCTGTTCAACAATCCGTTAATATTCCAACTTCTCCTAGACTTGCTCCTGTGATAGTCCCAACTTCTCCTAGACTCGCTCCTGTGATAGTCCCAACTTCTCCTAGACTTGCTCCTGTGATAGTCCCAACTTCTCCTAGACTTGCTCCTGTGATAGTCCCAACTTCTCCTGGAATCTCTCCCGCGACTGTCCTTCCTAGAATCTCTCCTGTTCAACAACTTACCACTATCCCAACTTCTCCTAGACTTGCTCCTGTGACTGTCCCTCCTAGAGCTTTGACCTCTGTTCAACAGCCTGTGATAGTTCCTCTTCAGACATACAGCCAACTCCCACCTGTTCAACAGCCTGTCCAACTCCCACTTGTTCAGGCTCAACCTGTTCAACAATCTTTCCAGCTTCCAGCATTCACGGGAAGTGCTTTATCTGTAAATCCTGTGCAGACACAACGACAAGTTAACCCACCAGTCAATATTTCTGGAGTACCTCCAATTACACGGCCTCCAGCAGGTAGAAGATTCGCCAAGAGCAATGTCACAATTACTGCTCCAGGTGGACAGACCGTTCTCCCTCAATTTCCAACTGCTAAAAACCAGTCAATCTTGCCTCCAGCTAACGTTCCTCTAGCCAACGTTCCTCTAGCCAACGCTCCTCTAGCTACTCTCCCTCCCAGTTCTCCAACCAGGTTGGTGTCTGGGTCCCAACAATTCGTCCCTCCTCAACAATATGCTCAAACTCCAGCCGTGCTAGTCCCCCAAGGCCAACGGATCTCACCAAGCCAATTAAGCCAGATCCGAACCCAATAAAGAAAGGAATGTTAAAATCTCATCCTAGGATAAGATTGTTTCTCAATAGAGCTCGACCCATCCTCACTATATCTATGTCGTTGAAGCGAAGCTCATTATATCTGTCAATAGGCTTCTCACTCTCACTCATCATCTCTCCTAGCAAACCTCTCTATATCTCTGTTGTTGAAGAGAAGCTCACATCAGCCTATCAACAAAAATCCTGAAAATATGATATGGTATTATGACATAAGCGTTAAAGCAAATCTTACATATATAATTTCGCTCATCATCACCCTTAAATTCACAGAAAAATGGACACACCTCAAGATGACACGGTCGGGATAGTGGGAAAGATCACTAACGTCAAGAATAATAACCAATCGAAGCTATTCACTGTTCTTTCGTTGAAGAGCAACATCTCATCTCAATGCTGTATCAAGACCTTTTGCCCTCTGGAGGAGAATGACAGTATATCTCTCAGCGCAAGACTCATGCCCCAGACAGGATTGTATGAAGTTGTAGGAAGCCCTTTCGTCATACCTCCAACAGATAGAGACTCGATAGTAACGAAGATAGCATACATTCTAATGAGAGGCTCTAGGGGAGAAGGCAAGGAAAACTTCTCGATCGCCAATCAGCTATACTCAGGAATGGAGAGGAAGAATAAAGTATGCCATGAAGAACTCTCTGAGCTAGCAGGCATGTGGCATCAGAGTCATTCCCCAGACATCATACAATTCATGAAAGATTTCCTTCCAAGCCTCAGCCAGGTGAAGATAGAGAAGATATTATCAGGATGGTATGACAAGCATCTTCTAAGGAGACTCTATCTATTTGGCTTGACGAAGAGGGAGATAAGAGAGACCTACACCAGAACAGACCTTCTCTATGACATAGTGATAGATACCCCAGAGAGATGCTTCAACCTCTCTATAGAGAAAGTAGATTCTATTCTCGCAAGGCAAGGCACGGATCTAGGAAGCAATAGAAGTATTGTTTGCCTGAGCAGATATCTATATAACTATGTCCAGAAGGGTTATACAAGCATCCCTATATATTACCTGCAAAACATCTCTTATTCTAATTTAGGGAACATAGGCCTTTCTAGAATAACAGATGTAGAGATCAGAGGATTACAAGAGTTAGGCATCGTCTTCGACATGGATTCTATATATTTCCCTAGGCAGTATGAGATGGAGAATATCCTCACGAAATGGCTGATAGATACTTTGAAGGAAGATGGCCCAGCTCCCAAGGACTCATATAAGTATGTAGCGAAGAACAGCCTTGTCGTCCTGAATAAAGAGCAGATAGAGGCTGTAGAGATGGCTCTCACGAATCCTATCAGCATCGTTCAAGGAGAGGCAGGAACTGGAAAGACGACTGTAATATGCGAGATAGCTTCAGAAGTCATGAGCCTTGGGTTGAAGTGTAGGCTCTCTAGTTTCACAGGGAAAGCTGTTTCTAGAGTCAAAGATGTCGTCAGGCCTAAGATACCTACATTGGCCAAGAATGCCGCAACCTTAGACATGATAATATCCAGAGGAGATGAAGAGACAGAGTTGTTAATCATTGACGAGTCATCTATGGTAACCAGTGAGATCATGTATCGTCTAGTGACTAAGTGCTCGAGCCTCAGATATATTGTCTTAGTAGGGGATATGCATCAACTGCCTCCTATATCTTCAGGATCATTCATGCATCAAGTATGTCTCCTTCAAGGGTTAGTCCCTTCTGTCACTCTCAAGGAGAACCACAGGTCGAAATGTCAAGATGGAAAGATCAACGGCATAGTCTTGAATTGCAGGAAGATCGCTGGAAAGATAGATGGAGTTATTGTTGAAGGAAGCCAAGAGCTAGAGAATGCCATCGTTCAGAATGTAGAGAATGGAGTGAACATCAGCAGAGAGACAGGCCTTGTAACTTGCACAAACTTCTTCATCTATAACCAGTCAAGAGAATACATACCGAAGATTGTGAGCCTTATGAAGGAGAAAGGGGTTAGTCATGACAAAGTAAAGGTCATAACTTCTAAGAATGAGGATGTTCAAGCTATCAACACTGCTTTGCAATATATCTACAACAACGATCAGCCAGGTATTATGAGCTCTGACAAGAAGCTGTGGAGATTAGGTGATAGAGTCATGTCTCTGGTCAATGATTATAACATCAACGTCATGAATGGAGAGGAGGGAATTATATGTAAGATAGATCAAGGAAAGCCTTCTATCTTCGTCAGGTGGGCAGATAATTCAGAGACAGAGTTTCTCACCAATTACAATATCGATCAGAAGGCAGTTTTTGATGATGCTGAAGGAGATGTAGATGCTGACTCAGGAGAGTTGACTGTTAAGAACATTTCCTTATCTTTCTGTTTGACTGTCCATAAATCTCAAGGCTCTGAATGGCCCTATGTCATATACAATCCTTCCAGTTTCATCGATTTGAGGTTGATGTATGTTGCTCTCAGCAGAGGTATCTCCAGCACGTGGGTCATAGGAAATTCAGAGTTTATACAAAGAGGAATGACTTATAAACAATCTTATTCAACTGACAATCTGGCCCTGAGAGTATCTAGAGTCTTGTTGTCTTAAAAAAAGTCTAATATCGGCGTGCCTAGGCATGTCAATGCTGAGTGAGTGATTGTTGAGGATGTTGAGATTTTTCATAGGTTTTGGGTTTTAGTAGCGAAGAGAGGGAGTTTTGTCGGAGCGGGCCTGGAATTCTGGAGAAAATCGATCCATAAAATTTTTAGGAGGATTCAGAGGAATGTTAGGAAGAGAGTGAGAGAGAAAGAAAAGTCAGTAGATTGCCGAGAAGATAATTTCCTTCTCTTGGGTA
>Ga0209745_1001674_pt1 | contig 13001 bp, 9 predicted proteins | sample BarGraNGADG00312_FD_184495 | JGI IMG/M metagenome (GOLD analysis project Ga0209745, IMG submission 184495) | Arctic peat soil microbial communities from Barrow, Alaska - Barrow Graham LP Ref core NGADG0004-312 (SPAdes) (version 2) | ecosystem: Environmental > Terrestrial > Soil > Wetlands > Peat ... | reverse complement strand
TCCTCTTTTGATTATATCCGAAGATGTTGAGGGTGAGGCCCTTGCAACACTTGTTGTAAACAGGCTTCGTGGTTCCTTAAAGGTATGTGCAGTGAAAGCCCCCGGATTTGGTGACAGAAGAAAAGAAATGCTTGAAGATATTGCAATTCTGACAGGCGGTACAGTAATCTCAGAAGAAAAAGGACTTAAGCTTGAAAACACTTCCCTTGATATGCTTGGTACTTCAGAAAAGGTTACTGTAAACAAGGAGAATACAACCATTGTAAATGGTTATGGCGATAAAGCTTTGATCAAGGCAAGAGTGGCACAGATCAAACAGCAGATGACAACCACCACTTCAGATTATGACAAGGAAAAACTTCAGGAGCGTCTTGCAAAACTGTCAGGTGGTGTTGCAGTTCTCTATATTGGCGCAGCATCGGAAGTTGAAATGAAAAGCAAGAAAGACCGTGTTGATGACTCTCTCCATGCAACACGTGCTGCTATAGAAGAAGGTATTGTTCCGGGTGGAGGCGTTGCCTATATCCGCGCTATATCTGCTCTTGAAAAATTAAAAGGAGACAATGAAGACCAGACAACCGGTATTGAGATTATTAAACGTGCAATAGAAGAACCATTGCGCCAGATCGCAGTTAATGCCGGCAGGGAGGGTGCAGTTGTTGCGCAGGCTGTAAAAGCAGGTAAAGGTGATTATGGCTTCAATGCTCAGACTGAAAAATTCGAGAAACTTTATGATTCGGGAGTAATTGATCCTGTAAAAGTTGTAAGGGTTGCCCTCGAAAATGCTGCCTCAGTCGCCGGAATGTTCCTGACAACTGAAGCTGTTGTTGTTGATGAAAAAGAAGAAAAACAACCACCTATGCCGCCTCAGGGTATGGGCGGAGGGATGCCTTATTAATAATTAATTATATATTTTTTTATAATGTAGAGCCAGGTCTTGGACCTGGCTCTAATTGTTTTGCCCCCTTCCCCCTGCCTACCGGCAGGCAGGCCTAAAGGGGGTTTGGTTATAAATGGAATTTATAAGTCCCCTTCAGGGGATTTAAGGGCATATTTTTATATATTTGCACCTGTTTCCCAGAATTCTTTTTAATGCACCGGATCCGTAATTTCTGTATCATAGCTCATATTGACCACGGTAAAAGTACCCTGGCCGACCGTCTGCTTGAAAAGACCAATACTATAACGGAAAGGGAATATCAGGATCAGATACTCGACAATATGGATCTTGAAAGGGAGAGAGGCATCACAATTAAAAGCCATGCAATCCAGATGGAGTATGATCAGGATGGTGAAAGGTATTACCTGAACCTTATTGATACTCCGGGTCATGTCGATTTTTCCTATGAGGTTTCCAGATCGATTGCCGCCTGTGAAGGAGCTCTTCTCGTCATTGATGCAACTCAGGGGATACAGGCTCAGACAATTTCAAACCTCTATATGGCAATTAACCATAATCTTGAGATAATCCCTGTGCTCAATAAAATGGATATGACGAATGCAATGCCCGAAGAGGTTAAAGATCAGATAGTTGACCTTGTAGAGTGCAAAAGGGAAGATATCATCGAAGCAAGTGCAAAAACAGGAATGGGAATAGACAGGATCCTAAATGAAATAGTAAATCGTATACCACCGCCGGCCGGAAGTTCCGATGCCCCCTTGCAGGCATTGATCTTTGATTCGATATTTAATTCATTCAGAGGTATCATAGCATACTTCAAAATTGTGAACGGTACAATAAGAAAAGGTGACCGGGTCAAATTTGTAAGTACAGATCATGAGTATAATGCCGAAGAAATAGGGGTATTAAAACTTAAACAGGATCCACGCGATGAGATGGGGGCAGGAGATGTAGGTTATATTATTTCCGGGATAAAGATTTCTTCGGAAGTTAAGGTGGGGGATACAATAACGACTGTTAAGAACCCATGTGATAAAGCCATTTCCGGATTTGAAGATGTTAAGCCTATGGTTTTTGCAGGAATGTATCCTGTTGATGCAGACGAATATGAAGACCTGAGGCTTTCTATTGAGAAACTTCAACTGAATGATGCTTCACTGACGTTCATACCAGAGTCGTCAGCAGCCCTGGGATTTGGATTCAGATGCGGATTCCTGGGCCTGCTTCATATGGAAATAATTCAGGAAAGACTCAACCGTGAATTTGACATGGATGTTATTACAACCGTCCCGAACGTTTCATTTAAAGTATACACAACAAAAGGAGAGGCGATCGATGTCCATAATCCTTCGGGGCTGCCTGCCGCGAACTACATTGACCGTATAGAGGAACCCTATATTGTTGCCCAGGTAATCACTTTATCGGATTATGTCGGATCGATCATGAAGCTGTGTATTGATAAAAGGGGGACCTTGAAAAACCAGGTCTATCTCACTCGCGACAGGGTTGAGCTGACATTTGAAATGCCTCTTTCAGAAATTGTTTTTGATTTCTACGACAAGCTGAAGAGCATTTCAAAGGGATATGCCTCCTTTGATTATTATTATACTTCTTATCAGAAAGCCGATCTTGTAAGGCTTGATATTCTTTTGAATGGAGAAATGGTTGATGCTCTTTCAACCCTTATTTACAGGGGCCATGCTTATGATTTCGGCCGGAAAATGTGTGCAAAGCTTAAAGAATTGATACCGCGTCAGCAATTTGATATCGCAATCCAGGCCGCGATCGGCGCTAAGATAATCTCGAGGGAAACAGTCAAGGCCGTCAGGAAGGACGTTACCGCCAAATGCTATGGAGGTGATATAACAAGAAAAAGGAAGCTTCTTGAAAAGCAGAAGAAAGGAAAGAAGCGGATGAGGCAGATCGGAAATGTTGAGGTCCCCCAGCAAGCGTTTCTGGCAGTATTAAAGCTTGACTGAACCCTGATTGCTGATCCTGGATGTCAGGGTATTTTTTTCAGCAGATAAGACGGTAGCCCCTGCCATGTATATTCAGGATTTTGACAGCAGGATCTTTTTTCAGGTATTTCCTTAGTCTTGTAATGTAAACATCCATGCTTCTGGCATTGAAGTAGTTATCATCTATCCAGATGATCCTTAAAGCATAATTGCGCTCAAGTACCTCGTTTTTATGCCGGACCAGAAGATCAAGAAGCTCTGATTCCTTCGTGGTCAGGCTGATCTGCTGATCCCTGAAAGTAAGAAGCTGTCTTTTATTATCAAACATATATTCACCAATACGATTTAATTCTTCGACCTTCGCGCTAACCGTGCCTGTTGTTCTTCTGAAGATAGCTTCAATCCTGTAAAGCAGCTCCTCCATATTAAAGGGCTTGGTGATATAATCATCCGCACCGGTTTTAAATCCTTCGATGATATCGTCTTCCTGGTTTTTGGCAGTCAGAAATATTATAGGTATAGCCGGATCAAGGTTACGGACAGCCTTTGCCAGAGCAAGGCCATCCATTTCCGGCATCATGATATCGAGTATGCACAGGTCGAATGAACCTGCCGAAAATGCCTCATGGGCCGACCTGCCCGTCATGAACAGGGTTGTCTCATAATTTTTGGCATCCAGATAATTTCTTAATAGAGTGCCAAGGTTGCTGTCATCTTCCGCAAGAAGAATTCTTTTATTCATTTCAGTCCGTTTTGTGGGATGAATATTATAAATTTTGAGCCTTTGCCGATCTGGCTTTCCACTTTTATTGTTCCGTTATGTTCTTCCGTTATCTTTTTAACGTAGCTTAATCCGAGACCAAATCCTTTGACATTATGAACATTCCCTGAGTGGACACGGTAGAACTTGTCAAAGATCCTCTTGATATTTTCCTTACTGATTCCTATGCCATTGTCTTCAACAGATATAATTATGCCTTTTCTGTTATTTCTCGTGGATATAATGATTTCAGGCTTATCTACGCTGTATTTGATGGCATTATCTATCAGATTTGATATTGCATTAAGAAAGTGGATCTCATCAACCATGGCAACCGGATCGGCAGCCTGTAAGTCTTTCTTTATCTTTCCGCTGCGTGTTTCTATCTGAAGTGAGAAATTGTCAGCTGCTTTATTGATAATTTTATGTATGTCCATACTGGAAAAAGAGAGCTTCGTTTTCACCCTTTCGAAAATAGCCATCTGCAAAACTTTTTCCACCTGGAATTTCAGCCTCATGCTTTCATCGGAAATGATCCTGGCAAGGTGACTTATATTCTTTTCCTTGTCGGGAATCGTTTTGTCAGCAATCATCTGGGAAGCAAGTGAAATTGTGGATATCGGCGTTTTGAGCTCGTGAGTCATATTATTGATAAAGTCATTTCTTATTTCCGACATCTTTTTCTGACGGAAAATCACGATAAAAGTGCTTGTGGCAAGCACCAGCAGCAGGAGTGTGAATATAAAGGATAAAATTCCGAGAATTCCGATCTGTTGATATTTATAGTGTTTTTCCTGCAGACAATACAGGACAATCTGATTCTGACTGGGAACCGGGTCGTTAGGGAATAGCTGGATTATGAATTTGTTGGTTCCTGGTTTATCTGTAAATCCCGGTGTGCTCCAGATGGTTCCAAGCCTGCCTGATCTTATTGAAAATTCAAAATCCAGATGTATCCCTACATTGTTCAGTGCTTTCCTCAACTGGTCATTTATTTTTACGGGATCTATCCTTTCCCTTATATCAGGTGTGGTCCTAAGTATTTTCTCCATAATACTCTCCACATATACAATTTTGTTGCTTACCCGTTTCGATAAACCCGCACTTATAACCTGTGATGATGGTTCTGTAATTTCCTCTTCAGGTATAGGTGATATATCTTTTGCAGAAATATATATTTTCTGACCAGCATTCGTAATTATAAATTGATTGTCAGGATTGCCGAAACCATATAACTCGGGCAGTTTGGAGTCGGGCCGGTATCCCCTCAGCCTGCTGGCAAGTGGTGAATTGGCAGGTATTATTGCAGTGACTGAATCGGACGATTCGGGGTCGATCTCATCGACAATATAATCAATAAGCTCCTGTGCTTCCAGGTCAAGGACAACCGATTCAAGGGCTTTGTTTGCATTGTAGCGGAATTGCTGATCGGTGATCGTAATAGCATTCCTGATCCAATACAGCTGAATCAGGATCAGACCTGAGATTACCAGGAAGAAAAATATAGCCAGCAATACTATGGTTTTACGCTTCATACAGTTACAAAAGTACTGGTATATATTATATTAATCCCACTCTTTAACGTTCTTTAACACCGGGTTTGTTGGAGGTACATAAAAGTCTGAATTCAAAATTCCAAGTTTTATTAGTAAGAACCTCCTTTCATTTTCCCCACAGGTGGAGGTGGTTGACTTTTTAGACAGCCCCTTGGGAAGGGGAAAGGTTATCTCAAAGGTTAAGAATTTTAACAATTCATTAAAGTATTGTTAATTTTAATCTGAAGGGATAAAAACATTTTTTTATTTGAAATAGCCTGTTTATCTTTGTAAAGGTTTTGGCATGATATTTGATTCAAAAGATATAGAGGTTTTTTTCATAGGTTAGGTTAGTTTTAGGGTTATCAAAAGTGAGCCGCCTCCCAGGCGGCTCTTCTTTTTGATATCAATTCAGGAAATTCAAATCAGATATTTCAGGTTCTTATCATTAAGAGTCTTGATTTCAATCTTGAAAACACCGGTTATCGAATCAATCTCCCTGAGTTGCGACATAATCTTTTCAGGGCTGAAGTCTTTCGCGTGATTATGCAAAAGCAGCAAATAATCAATGTTTTTTAGTTTTTTCAGCATGAAATTCTTTTCTGACCTGTTGGATACCAGCTGAAAATGTAAATCGGGAGCACCTGAAGAATCAGTGAATCTGCTGGAAAGGAATTTATTACCTTCATCATCCTGAAATTCAACAGGATCAGTGTTTTTTAATGAAATGCTGAGCTTTTTGTTCAGCTTAAGTGAAAGCCTGTAATCGGGATCAGCGGAGACTATTCCGATAACTATTGGTATATCCTGTTCATTAACAGGCAAATGAATCTTTGTTATCCTTTGCGCGTTCCGCATTGCTGGTAAGTGAACCATAAAGTTAAGAAAAGAGAGTGAAGCTAAGCCTGATGTATGGGAATTTCTTTCAGTTTTACCCATGCTTTACAAGCAGCTTCCTGTTCTGCTTCTTTCTTTGAAGCGCCCTGGCCTGTTCCGAATTCTTCCTTATTTATTATTAATGTTGCTGAGAAAACCGATTTTTTCAATTTGAAATCATACTCTTCCTTGTATTCGAAAGTAAGATTCGTTTTATGTTTCTGTATCCACTCAAAGACCAGGCTTTTATAATCGGTATCGGTGTCAACGATTTGTCCGAGGTCGAGATATTTATTAAATACTCTCTTTATAAACAGGTTTTTTGTCTTTTTAAACCCTTTGTCAACGAACAGGGCTCCAATCAGGGCTTCAAGAGCGTCTCCGTAAAGGTTTCTGGTCGAATTGTTTGAACTCACATTGCTTACCAGGATCTTGTCGATTCCCATGGAAATGGCAAGCTGATTAAGAATTTCCTTGTTTACGATCCTTGAACGGATCTTTGTCATGAATCCCTCATTTGCATCAGGGAATTTCTCAAAAAGGTAATCTGAAAGGATGGTATCCAATACCGCATCTCCAAGGAATTCAAGTCTTTCGTTGTTTATCCTCTGGCCGTCAGGAAGAGTGAATGAAGCTGACCGGTGAATGAATGCAGCCTCATAGATCCGAAGATTGGTTGTACGGAAACCTATAATTTTTCTCAGGCGGGAAGCAAATTCCTGCTTATTTACAATATAAGTTCCATTATTTCTTAATGAGAAAAAGGACACTAAATTCCGGCTTTTTTTATAACGATAGAAGCGTTGTGACCCCCGAAACCAAAAGTGTTGCTGATGGCAGTGTTCACTTTCCTTTTTTGCGCTTTGTTGGCGGTCAGATTCAGATTCTGGTCAATCGCAGGATCGGGTACTTTATAATTTATTGTCGGAGGAACAATATCATTTACCACAGCCATAATGACAGCAATTGCCTCAATGGCACCTGCGGCACCAAGAAGGTGACCTGTCATCGATTTGGTGGAACTGATGTTCATTTTGTATGCATGTTCACCAAATACAGTTACAATAGCTTTTGCTTCAGAGATGTCGCCAAGGGGAGTAGAAGTTCCGTGAACATTTATGTAATCGATATCCTCTGTTTTAAGACAGGCATCACTTACAGCAAGTTTCATAACATTGCAAGCCCCGAGTCCTTCAGGATGCGGTGCAGTAAGATGGAATGCGTCAGCGGTCATCCCGGTGCCTATTATTTCAGCGTAGATTTTTGCACCTCTTGAAATTGCATGTTCATAGTCCTCGATGATCAATGCTCCGGCTCCCTCGCCCATAACAAACCCGTCGCGGGTCTTGTCAAATGGCCTGGACGCAGTTTTATACTCTTCATTGTTCGTCGAGAGAGCCTGCATGGAATTAAAACCGCCGATCCCTGGTTCATTTATGGCTGCTTCGGAGCCTCCGGTAACAAAAACATCAGCTTTGCCCCACCGGATATAATTATAAGCATCGATTATTGCATTTGTTGAAGATGCGCATGCCGATACAGTGCTGAAATTGGGTCCGCTGAACCCGTATTTAATTGAAATTGAACCGGCAGCTATATCACCGATCATTTTGGGAATAAAGAAGGGACTGAACCGGGGTATTCTGCCTCCTTCAATATAAGATTTGATTGTAAGATAGAAGGTTTCGATTCCTCCTATCCCGGATGCCCATATTACACCAACTCTCTCTTTATTTATCTTATCCAGGATCAATCCTGAATCAGCTATAGCTTCGTCTGATGCAATATGAGCATACTGGGCAAAGAGATCAAGCTTGTTAGCCTCTTTTCTATCGAAATACTTTGAGGAGTCATAGTTTTTAATTTCGCAGGCAAATTTGGTCTTGAACTTTTCGGTGTCAAAACGTGTGATCATTTCTGATCCGCTGCAGCCGTTTATAAGTCCTTCCCAATATTCATGCAAATTATCTCCGACTGGAGTAATTGCTCCGAGCCCGGTGACTACGACTCTTCTCATAGATGGATTATTATAAATGCAAAACTATTTTGCATTCTCCTCGATATACTTGATAGCATCACCTACGGTGCTGATGCTTTCAGCCTGTTCGTCAGGAATCCCTATGTTAAATTCTTTTTCAAACTCCATAATTAATTCAACAGTATCAAGAGAGTCAGCTCCAAGGTCATTTGTGAAACTGGCTTCAGGAGTCACCTCAGATTCGTCAACTCCAAGTTTATCAACTATGATCTCTTTTACCCTTGTAGCAATGTCTGCCATAATTTTAAATTTTAATTAATAATATCAGAAAACCATGCAAAGAAATATATTTGTACTATATTTTTCAAATGATTTCATGTTTTTCTTTATCATGAAGGTTAATTTATTGATAATTAGAGAAATAATCTTATGGAAAGATAGTTGAGTCAAATTTGAAAATAAAATTCTAATTATCATAAAATGAGGAATATAGCTATTTTTGCATCCGGATCGGGTACTAATGCTGAAAATATTATAAGATATTTTTCGAACAGAAAATCAGCTGAAGTAAGTCTTGTTCTTTCAAACAGACGTGAAGCATACGTTTTAAAACGTGCTGCTTCACTTAACATAAGATCAGTTTTATTCGACCGAAAGGATTTATACGAGAAAGAAAAAGTCTCCAGGTACCTTTCAATGTATAAAATTGACTTTATAGTTCTGGCCGGATTCTTATGGCTGATTCCTGAAAATATCCTGAACATTTATGAAAAGAGGATAATAAACATTCATCCAGCATTATTGCCAAAACACGGCGGAAAAGGCATGTACGGCGAGAGGGTCCATGAAGAGGTAATAGCAAAACATGAAAAAGAATCCGGGATCACTATTCATTATGTAAATAATCACTATGATGAAGGTGATATCATTTTCCAGGCCCGTTGTGCAGTCACCCCTGAAGATACACCTGACACTCTTGCTGCAAAAGTACATGCGCTTGAGTACAAACATTTTCCGGTAGTAATTGAGGAATTGATTGCAAAACTCCCCGATATGCTTTAAAATGTGTTAAGCAGACTGAGAACCACGGTTTTTGACTTTTCAAACTTTTCTTTGTTTGCTTCCGAAACAGGTTCCACTGGAGGAGCTTCAACCTTAAGAGGATCAACTGGTGAGCCGTTCTTATAAAACCTGAAATCAAGATGCGGACCGGTTGAAAGCCCGCTGGTTCCAACGTAACCGACAATGTCTCCCTGCTTTACAATTGCACCCGGTGTTATTCCTGTGCCAAACCGGCTTAAATGCAGGTAGGCTGTTGAGTAAACGCTGTTGTGAACTATCCTTACCATTCTTCCTGATCCTCCCTCATAACTGGTCTGGATTACCCTTCCGTCGCCTATTGCCTGAACCGGTGTACCAATCGGAGCAGCATAATCAACACCGTAATGAGGCCTGCGGATCCGGAGGATCGGATGCAATCTGCTACTGGAAAAACGGGAAGAAACCCGTGAATACTGCAGGGGAGCCTTAAGAAATGCCTTACGGAGAGAGTTCCCTTCTCCATCGAAGAAGCTCTCCTTACCATCCTGTATGAAGGGTATTGCATATATTGACGAACCGGAACCAGAGAACTGAGCACCATATATTTTCCCTACACCCAATGGTTTTTCATCAATCGACATCTCTTCATAAACAACTTTAAAACTATCTCCCTTCTGTAATCCGAAGAAATCAACGCTCCAGGCAAATATGTCAGATAATCCCACAACCAGCGATGGATGCAATCCTCCGGCAAGCATTGCATCCCAGAGTGAAGTTTCAATTGTTGCGGAAGCATATTTAATTACCCTTTTAATCTCCTTCCTGTATGGAGTGATATTCAGGGAATCGTTAAAGCTGAATACATAGCAGGTCGTCGGATCATGTTCATAAACAAGATAACTGGCCCGGGCCGAGCTGTCTTTTTTGCAGAAAAGTGTATAATTGTTGCCCGATCTTATCTTCCTTACATCAAATACTGCAACCGAATTCTTTATTACCTTATCAATCTCCTCCATTGTTATTCCGTGTTCGAGGAGAATTTGTGAGAGAAATCCGTTTCTTTTGATATGACCTGTAAGCAGATTAAATGAATCGGAAGGTATCCCGTACATGAAAACCGTACTATCTGGTTTGCTGACAGTTGTGCTGTCTGGTAATTCAGAAACAGTTGCCGGAATTTCCCTGACTGAATTCTTGCACGAAAATAGCAAGAGAACTAATGAACATATAATCAATACCTTTAACCGGGAAAGCATTTATTTTATTTTGGTTTATTAAAAAACCCGGGGCGGTTGAAAAAGTCCTCCACTGTTTTTTAACCCCTAAATCCCTGCCTGCCGGCAGGCAGGCCCCAGGGGGGACTTATTGATTTACTGACGTTTATAAAGCCCCCCTTGGGGGGTTGGAGGTAAACCTCATCTTTTTCAACAACCTCTCGGGATGGGTGTTAAACACTAAATTTAAAATTATTTTATTACAACATTAACAATTTTTTTCGGCACTACAATAACGTTTGACGGTGTTGATGTCCCGATCCATTTGGCTGACCTCACATCGGCAAGAACCGTTTTGATTATCTCATCAGCCTGCATATCGGCCGGAAGCTCGATTTTAAACCTCATTTTACCGTTGAATGATACAGGATAATCGAAAATATCAACTTTCAGATATTCCCCGATTACCTCAGGCCATGGTTCATAAGCGAGGGTCTTGTCATGTCCGAGCAATTGCCATAATTCTTCAGCAAGGTGAGGAGCAAAAGGCGAAAGGATCAGTGTGAAGCCGCATGCAGTATCCCGGGTTACCTTACCTTTTTTATATGCAAGGTTCAGGAAGATCATCATTTCAGAAATTGCAGTGTTGAACTTAAGGCTCTCAATATCGTCCCCAACTTTTTTAATGGTCTTATGAAGGCCTTTAAGGACCTCAATATCCTCTGATCCTTCGGTGATATTATCACGATTTGAAAAGAACCTGAAAGATCTTCCGATGAAATTAAATACTCCCTTGACATTCCTGTCATCCCATGGTTTCATAACATCAAGAGGACCCATGAACATTTCGTACAGCCTGAGGGAATCAGCTCCGTATTTTTCGGTAACATCGTCAGGGTTTACAACATTTTTAAGCGACTTTGACATTTTTGCCACTATCTGCCTGACTTCTGTTCCGTTCTCTGTGTTGTAGAATTTACCGTCTCGTTCCCCGATCTGATCTGCAGGCACCTTTGCTCCGGCTTCATTTTCATATGCAAAGGCCAGGATCATTCCCTGGTTAAAAAGTCTCTGGTATGGTTCATCGGTAGAAACAATTCCCAGATCAAACAGCACCTTGTGCCAGAAACGGCTGTAAAGCAGATGAAGGACCGCATGTTCGGCGCCACCGATATATAGATCGACAGGCATCCAGTATTTCTCCTTCTCTTTATCAAAGATCACATTATCATTATTGGGATCGATAAATCTCAGATAGTACCAGCACGATCCTGCCCATTGAGGCATAGTGTTGGTCTCTCTCCTCCCTTTTCGGCCATTTTTGTCAACCACATTCAACCAGCTTCCAGCATTGGCAAGAGGTGATTCACCTGATTCTCCGGGAAAGTATTTTTCAAGCTGGGGCAACTCAAGAGGCAATTCCTTCACATCAATAACGGTAATCTCTCCGTCCTCCCAGTGAATGACCGGGAAAGGCTCGCCCCAGTAACGCTGTCTGCTGAAAAGCCAGTCGCGTAGCTTATAATTGACTTTTGCCCTGCCAAGGTTTCCTGACTCAAGCCATTCTGTTATCTTTTCTATCCCTGACTCTTTATTCAGCCCATTAATATCAATACCTGTATTTCCGTCTGATGAATTTATATATTTCCCGTCTTCAGTCCAGCATTCGGTGCCTTTGATTATCCTTTGTCTCTGCTCAGGATCTTTTACGTCCGGATCCTGGATGCAGATAATCGGCAGATTGAATTTCTGAGCGAATTCAAAGTCCCTCGTATCGTGTGCAGGAACTGCCATTATGGCACCGGTTCCATATCCGGTCAGAACATAATCGGCAACCCATATTGGTACTTTTTTATTGTTTACAGGATTGATAGCATATCTACCTGTGAATACGCCGGTTTTCTCCTTTGCCAGGTCCGTTCTGTCGAGATCTGATTTAAGGGCTGAAAGGTTAATATATTCATTCACCTGCTTCTGGTAATCGCCAGTTGTTATCTTGCCAATAAGCAGATGTTCAGGAGCTATAACCATATATGTTGCTCCAAAAAGAGTATCTGGTCTTGTTGTGAAAACAGTCAGATTCTCATCAAGTCCGTCAATTTTAAAATCGACTTCCGCGCCTGTCGACCTTCCGATCCAGTTGCGCTGCATATCCTTGATACCCTCGGGCCAGTTGAGGTCGTCGATCCCTTTCAGTAGCCTTTCGGCATAAAGAGGGATCCTCAACATCCACTGTTTCAGGTTCTTTTTCTCGACAATATTTCCGCATTTTTCGTGCGTACCATCGTTCAGGACCTCTTCGTTTGAGCAGACTATACGGCAGCTTGGGCAATACCATACCTGGGCATTATCATAGTATGCAAGCCTCTTTGAATCAACGTATTTCCGTATTTCATTATTTCCGGAACTCGAAATAGCAGAAGGTATTTCGAGTTCTGATACCGGTCTTCCCTTCTGCAGATTTTCGTCGAACCACGTGTTGAAGAGCTGTATGAAGATCCATTGTGTCCATCTGAAATATTCAGGATCGGTGGTATTTATTTCTTTATCCCAGTCATAGCTGAGGCCGAGTTCCTTAATCTGTCTTCTGAAAGTATCGCAGTTGTTTTTTGTTGTTACTGAAGGATGTGTTCCGGTCTGCATCGCATATTGTTCGGCAGGGAGTCCGAAAGCATCCCATCCCATAGGGTGAAGGACGTTGAATCCGTTCATCCTTTTAAACCTTGTATAGATGTCAG
>Ga0209745_1001672_pt1 | contig 13010 bp, 14 predicted proteins | sample BarGraNGADG00312_FD_184495 | JGI IMG/M metagenome (GOLD analysis project Ga0209745, IMG submission 184495) | Arctic peat soil microbial communities from Barrow, Alaska - Barrow Graham LP Ref core NGADG0004-312 (SPAdes) (version 2) | ecosystem: Environmental > Terrestrial > Soil > Wetlands > Peat... | reverse complement strand
GACCTGGTTCTTGCGGGCTTCCCGCTCCTTGATGGCTGCTTCGTACTTGAACTTGCCGAAGTCCATGAGCTTGGCGACCGGCGGCTTTGCCATCGGGGCCACCTCAACGAGATCGAGGTCCGATTCAGCGGCGAGACGCAATGCGTCCTCGACGCGCACGATGCCGACCTGCTCACCATTGGGGCCAACCAAACGCACTTCCGGGACCCGGATTCGATCGTTGATACGAGGCTCGCTGATGTCTGTTCTCCTCTGTTGTCTGTCCAAGTGGACACTGTTGTCCGTCAAGGAAGACCACCGGCAGACGAGAAAAGCCCCTCGCCACCGTGGTGCGCGAGGAGCTGCATGACAAGAACGTCCAACCAAACCGCCGCGTATGACGGGTGACAGACACACATCATACGCTGCACGTCTGCTGCGGCGCACCATGGGTGCGACGCCCCAGCCGGGCGGACCTGGAACCCGGCAGCTGTAACTGCAGCGAACTGCGAGCATGCCGACGCGGGTGGAAGCGACTTGCTTGAGCTTCTCTTGCACGCTGCGCCATTCGGAGAGTTTGGGGCTTCCTGATGACACAGCCGGTCGAGTTGCAAGGCTACCAGCGTGAACCCCCAGACTGCCAATCCGATCCTGACTCCAGCGCCATTGCGCATGCTCAGGGACGCGACGAGTAGCTCACTTGCTCCGAGACCCGGTCCTGGCGGGTTGTCGCCCGCTCGCGTGAACGGCGGTAGGTTCTCGACGCGCCCGCGCCGACGACGGCCACGGCGAGGCCGACAAGGGAGACGCTGACGAAGCCGCCAGCCCAGCCCCAATGGTCGATCGCCACACCAGCCACCGGGGCACCCAGGGCCGAGCCGGCAGTCATCGCGGAGCCGTGCCAGCCAATCGCCTCCCCTCTGGCGGCGTCGGGCACCACCCGGCTGAGCTGGTCGACCGTCGCGGTGATCGTCGGTGCACAGAGCAGCCCCGCCAGGAAACCCAGCGCGGCCAGCGGCCACACGCTCGGGGCGAGGGCGACCGGGATGGTCGCCACACTGAGGCCGCCCAGGAGCAGGAACGCCGAGATGGACCGGTGCAACATTCCGTAGACGAGACCGCCGATCACCGACCCAAGCCCCCAGATCGAGAGAACCGGGCCGATCAGGGAGACCTTGTCGAACCCGCGAAGGGCCGCAACAAACGCGATGTCGCATCCGGACAGGACGATGGTCGTTGCGGCGGCGGCCGCACACATGGCCAGGAACTGCGGACGGAACCACGTCCTGCGCGGCAGTCGTTCCTCGCCATTGTCGTCGCCATGATCAGCACGCATGACCGGGTTGGCCAGCCAGAGGCCGAAACCAGCCAGGACGCCTAGCATCTCGATGCTGAACAGGACCCAGGCGGTCGGCCAGATGGTGGCCGCCCAGACGCCGACGAGCGGACCGACCATGAAGGAGACCTCGACGGCAACCGAGTCCAGGGACAGTGCTGTGCGCCGATCGCTCTCCGGGACGGCGGCCATGACCGCCTGCCGGATGATGGAGAACGTCGGCACGATGAACAGGCCGGCGAGTGCGGCGAGCAGGAGCAGCGGGAGGTAGTCCACGAACGGCGCGATGGACCAGCAGACCGCCGTCACGATCAACGAGGGCAGGACCACACGACGCAAACCCATGGTGTCCAGCAGCCTGCCGCGCCAAGGACCGCTCACCGCGATGCAGATGGTGGCCGCGGCGCTCACCAGCCCGGCAGCCCCGTAGTCACGGTGGAGGGTCTGGACCACGTGAAGGGTGAGCAGGACGCCACCGGCAAAGATCGGGATGCGCACCAGGATCCCGAGAAGCAACGCCTGGCGGATTGCGGGGACGGATAACACAGGGCGGTAGGGGTCGAGCGGCACACCACTCAGGTTGTCACAACAGGCCGGCTCCTGCCGAACCCTCAAAATATCCTGTTTCTTTTCTTGACTCATTCCAGATTGAGTGGTTCGATGGACCCATGACGCCGGAGCAACAGCTGCGCGAGGCCGCCCTGCGAGTCACCCGCCCGCGGATCGCCGTGTTGACCGAGGTGAGCGCACACCCGCACGCCGACGTCGACACCCTGACCGGCAAGGTCCGTTCCCGCCTGGGCTCGGTCTCCACGCAGACCGTCTACGACGTCCTGCGAGCACTCGCGGACGCCGAGCTCATCCGCCGGATCGAGCCCGCCGGCTCGCCCGCTCGCTTCGAGGCTCGGGTGGGCGACAACCACCACCACGTCGTCTGCCGTCGCTGCGGCGACGTGGCAGACATCGACTGCGCAACCGGCTCGGCTCCGTGCCTGGAAGCCAGCAACACCAACGGCTTCGTCATCGACGAGGCTGAAGTGACCTACTGGGGCATCTGCCCCGCCTGCCAGCAGAGCACCCCGCCACGTCCATCTAGAACACCCGCGTAGAAACGAAGGAGCATCATGACTGAGCAGAACGGTTCGACGACGAGCAGCGGTGCACCCGCCGTCAGCGACCGCAACTCCCTGACCCTGGGCGCCGACGGCCCGACCCTGCTGCACGACGTTCAGTACATCGAGCAGATGGCGCACTTCAACCGCGAGCGGGTGCCCGAGCGCAGCCCGCACGCCAAGGGCTCCGGCGCGTTCGGCGTTCTCGAGGTGACCGAGGACCTCAGCCAGTACACCAAGGCGGCGCTGTTCCAGAAGGGCGCCAAGACCGACATGCTGGCGCGCTTCTCGACCGTCGCCGGTGAGCAGGGGAGCCCGGACACCTGGCGCGACCCGCGCGGTTTCGCGCTGAAGTTCTACACCTCGCAGGGCAACTACGACCTGGTCGGCAACAACACGCCCATCTTCTTCATCCGCGACGCGATCAAGTTCCCCCACTTCATCCGTAGCCAGAAGAGGCTCCCCGATTCCGGGCTGCGCAGCAACCAGATGCAGTGGGACTTCTGGACGCTCAACCCCGAGTCGGCCCACCAGGTCACCTACCTGATGGGTGACCGCGGCATCCCCAAGACATGGCGCCACATGAACGGGTACGGCTCGCACACCTACATGTGGATCAACGAGGCCGGCGAGAAGTGCTGGGTCAAGTACCACTTCATCTCCGACCAGGGGGTCGAGGGACTAACCGGCGCCGAGGCCAACCGGATCGCCGGTGAGGATGCGGACTACCACCGCCGCGACCTGCGTGAGGCGATCGAACGGGGCGAGTTCCCGAGCTGGACGCTGTCGGTCCAGGTCATGGCGTACGCCGATGCCGAGGGGTACCGCTTCAACCCGTTCGACGTGACCAAGATCCTGCCGCACAGCGACTACCCGCTGATCAAGGTCGGGAGGATGACGCTGAACAAGAACCCCGACAACTTCTTCGCCCAGATCGAGCAGGCGGCGTTCTCTCCGGGAAACACCGTGCCGGGCATCGGGTTCTCCCCCGACAAGATGCTGCTTGGCCGGACGTTCGCCTACGCCGACGCACACCGCAACCGGATCGGCACCAACTTCCACCAGCTGCCGGTCAACCGCCCGCACGTGCCCGTCAACAGCTACCTGTTCGACGGCGCGATGGCCTTCGAGCACAGCGGCGACCAGGCGGTCTACGCGCCGAACTCCGCCGGGCGTCCCTTCTCGGACGTGACCGGTCCGGTGCAGGACAGCTGGGAGACCGACGGCGAGTTGGTCCGTTCGGCCTACGAGCTGCACGCGCAGGACGACGACTTCGGTCAGGCCGGCTCCCTGGTCCGTGACGTCTGGAACGACGCACAACGCGCCGAGTTCGTCAGCAACGTGACGGGTCACCTGCTCGGCGGGGTCACCGGCGAAGTACTCGAGAGAGCCTTCGACTACTGGAAGAACGTCGACGGCGATACCGGCAAGCAGATCGAGGCGAACGTGCGCGCAGCAAACGGCGCCTGATCGACTGACCTGCAGCAACCGTATGCCGCGCACTCGCCCAGAGTGCGCGGCACACGTCTGTCCGATACCCGGCCCATTGGCGCCGCCGGCAGATTTACGGCGTGGCCGGGAGCGTTTGCCGGCACGTGTCGCAAGACGTCCCAGCCCCGGCCGATTGCCGCCAGGTCCGACTGGCTCCGTCGCCACGGCACGAAGGTCAGGCTTGGCGGATGGCGAACGACAGACCGTCGATACGCGCACGCGCCTCGCCATCGGTGGCGATCCGTTCCCCGATACGAGTGGCCAGGGCCTGCACCTGCGCGGCATCCAGTCCCGGGCGCAGACTCAGCACAACGCGGAGGATGCCGGCTTCGGCAGGGTCGCCCTCCCCGATGCAGTCGATCACGTCTTCCTCGTCGGCAATGGCTCGGACAAGAGCCTGAGCCACAAAGGGATCGGTATGGGCCGGAAGCCACACACGCTGCTGCACCAGGGCCCACACCATGCTGGGTCGCAAGACGCGCTCGTGAGCCGAACCACAGTCGAGCAGCATCACGTCACAACGCTCGGTCACCGCGCCCTGAGCGGCCCGCGAGCTGGTGACCGGTGACGGGCGGGCGCTGGCGTCCCAGGCCGAGAGCGTGGCGAGGCTGCTGAAGACCGGGAAGGCACGCTGGCCGTCCGACCCGGTCAGGGTCACCACGGCCATGTCGGTGGACTTGATGTGCGTGGACTTCTCGTCCACCGGCTCGCCCGAGTCGTCGACCTCGAGTGGCACTGCGACGATGGGGACCAGCAACCGGGCGCGGGCCACGGCTCGCATCAACGCCGTCTCGTCCTGCGGATCGTCAAGCGCCGCCAACAGACTCGTGTCGGCAGCACCCAGGTCACCCTCGAATCCGGTACTTGTCAGCTCGCGACCGGACCAGGGCAGCCCAGCGGAGTCGGCGGCGGATACACCACTGCGCGCGTCCTTGCCAGGGGGCGATGCTTCATTCACGAGAGCAGGCCGCGGTGGTCATAGGGCTTGGCTGACCGAACCCGCGCCTCGACCTCCAGCTCGACGAGCATCTCCTCATCGAGGAGTCCAGCCACCAGGATCATGGTCGCCGCCGGGCGTACGTCGGCGAACCGCTCACCGTGCACTCGGCCAACCGCCTCGCAGTCGACTCGGTTGACCACGTACATGCGAGTCCGGATGACATCGCCGAGGCTGCCGCCGAGGGCCGTGATGGCGTCGAGGACATGGTCCAGGGCCAACCGCATCTGCGCTCCGGCGTCGCCTGGCTCCTGGACCGCGCCGTCCACGGATGCCGTGCACCCGGACACAATGATGCGGTCGCCGGTCCGGACCGCGCAGGAGTATCCAAACGCGTCCTCCCACGGACCACCGCTCGCGTACAGCAAGCGCAGGGGCGAGCCGCCGGTCATGGCCGACCCGCCACGTCGAGTGCGTCCGGCAGGGTAAAGGCGTGCCGGTAAAGAGCCGATCCGACGATCGCCCCTTCCACCCCCGCCGCGACCAGGCCACGGACCGCCTTGATGTCAGCGAGCGTCGACACCCCGCCCGATGCGACGACCGGGCGATCAGTGCGAGAGCAGACCTGTTGCAGCAGCACAAGGTTGGGACCCTCGAGCATGCCATCCTTGTTGACGTCGGTGACGACGTAGCGAGCGCATCCCTCGCGGTCGAGACGCTCGAGGGTCTCCCAGAGATCACCGCCCTGCTCCGTCCAGCCGCGCGCCGCGAGCGTGGTGCCGCGAACATCAAGACCGACGGCGACCCGGTCGCCATACTCGGCAATGGCTGCAGCGGTCCACTCCGGATCCTCCAACGCTGCCGTGCCGAGATTGACCCGCCGGCAGCCGTTCGACATCGCGGCCGCCAGGCTCTCGGCATCCCGGATGCCACCCGACATCTCGACCTTGATGTCGAGGCGAGCGACGATCCCGGCGAGCAGCTCACGGTTGGAGCCGCGCCCGAAAGCGGCGTCGAGGTCGACCAGATGGATCCACTCGGCACCCTGGTCCTGCCACGCCTTGGCAGCCTCCCACGGGTCGCCGAACTGGCCGCCGGTCCCGGCGACCCCCTGAACGAGCTGGACCGCCTGCCCGCCGGAGACATCGACGGCCGGCAGGAGCTCAAGGCGTAAGTCTGAGGTCACCATGGCGAACTCCCCTTGCTGTCGTTGGTCAGCTGTTGTTGAACTGGCCTGCCCGGTCGCACGTTTGCAGTCCTCACAACATCGCCAGCCAGTTCTCCAACAGCTGGGCCCCAGCATCCCCGGACTTCTCGGGGTGGAACTGAGTGGCTACCAACGGCCCGTTCTCGACGGCCGCCACGAACGGTAGCCCATGCTCGGACCAGCTCACCCTGGGTGCCACCACGGCCATGCTTCCCAACGGCTCGAACTCCCACGCCAGAGCCGCATAGGAGTGCACGAAATAGAAACGCTCGTCTTCGACTCCGGCAAAAAGCCGGGAGCCTCCTGCGGCTATCACGGTCGACCATCCCATGTGCGGGACAACGGGGGCCACCAGCCGTTCGACAACTCCGGGCCACTCCCCCAGACCGCGTTCCTGACCGCCGGCGCTCAGCTCGTCGGACCCGTCGAACAACACCTGCATCCCCACACAGATGCCCATCACCGGTCGGCCCCCCGCGAGCCGGACGTCGATCATGCGCGGCCCGTCAACAGCGCGTAGCCCCCGCATGCAGGCATGGAAGTTGCCCACACCGGGCACGAAGAGAGCGTCAGCCTCCTGGACCAGACGACGGTCGGCACTCAGCTCGACGCTGGCGCCGACACGCTCGAGCATGCGGACCGCCGAGCGGACATTGCCGCTGCCATAGTCCAGTACCACCACGCGGGCGACCATCTAGTCCTCCTCCAGCTCGGCCCGGTGCCGAGCCTCTTCACTGATGATCCTTTCGAACCTGGCGACGTGCTGCTCCCCGGGCTCGACCATAGTGGAGCCCGGCGCCGTAGCCGGGTCCTGGCCTCCGTCCAGCAGGTCGGACCCCGGCAAGGACAAAAGATCCAGCAGGTCACTCAGCAGACCCGGGGCGTCGCCACCACCATCGACGAGAATGTCCCGGACAAGGCCGCGAGCGCCCCTTTCATGGGTGCCGGCGGCGGCAACCAGGTCAGCGGGCCGCCCGGCTACCAGCTGCCGAGGCTGCATCACGCCCTCCCCAGGGGACCACACGAACCATCTCTGTTTAGCGCGCCATCCGGAAGGGTGGACACTGATCACCGCGTTGCCGTCGACCGCGAACAGACCAATGGCAGAACGTAGGCGGGAAGGGACGGGGCGCCCGGCAAGCGCCTTCAGCGTGTCGTCGTAAGGCGGCATCGCGTGGGATGGCCCGGCGGGCAGTACCGCAGTCCAGCCTTCGAGAGGCACGACGTGAACGGGCATCAGACCACGCTGGGCCCAGGACGCCACCGGCTCCGGCCCGCCCTGCAGGAGAAGCATCCCCCGCCCTTGCCAGGGCGAGTGCGCCAGCTCAGTCACTGGATCAGAGACTCCCCTTCGCGCTGGGAATGCCCTTGACCCGCGGATCCAGGGCGACAGCCGCGCGCAGGGCGCGGGCCACGGCCTTGAACTGTGCCTCGACCAGGTGGTGCGGATCGCGGCCGGACAACACGCGCACATGCAGGGCGATACCACTGTGATGGGCGAAGCTCTCCAGCACGTGAGCGGTCAGCGACCCCACGTAGTTGTCGCCGATCATCACGTAGGCCTGGCCCTCGGGCTCGCCGGTGTGCACGAAGTAGGGACGTCCGGCCACGTCAACCACCGCGTGAACGAGCGCCTCGTCGAGGGGAACAGTCGCATCGCCGAAGCGCGAGATGCCGCGTTTGTCGCCCAGGGCCTCCCTGAACGCGTCGCCGAACACGATGGCAACGTCCTCGACCGTGTGGTGGGCATCGACGTCCAGATCGCCGGTTGCCTGGATACGCAGGTCGATCAGCGAGTGCTTGGCCAGACTGGCCAGCATGTGATCGTAGAAACGCACGCCGGTGCTGATCTGGGAGTCACCAGCTCCGTCGAGGTTGAGCTCGACCTCGACGGTGCTCTCGTTCGTCGACCGCCGCACGTGTGCGGTGCGAGGCTCACCTGGGTGCACGGCGGGCGATACCTTCTCATGCTTATCCCGGTTCGCGGCCTGTTCGGGCTGTTCGGGCTGTTCGGTCATCGTGGCTGCTCCTGCCGATGGGTCGGGGCGAGGCGGCGCATCGCCTCCAGGAATGCCCCGGTCTCCTGGGGTGTCCCTGCTGTGACACGAAGATAGTGGGCCAGCCCGACGTCGCGAATCAGGATGCCCTGATCCAGCAACGCCTGCCACGTGGCCCGCTCGTCCACGAGGCCGCCGAAAAGCACGAAGTTGGCGTCGCTCGGCACCGGGACCAGGCCCATCTCGGCGAGGTCGACCACGATGCGGTCACGTTGGGTCTTGAGGTGCTCGACGGTGGCCAGAAGGCCGTCCGCATGCTCCAGAGCCGCACAGGCGACCGCCTGTGTAGGGGCCGAGAGGTGATAGGGCAGGCGGACCAGTCGCAGCGCTTGGGTGAGCTCGGCATCGGCAGCGAGGTAACCCAGCCGTCCCCCCGCCAACGCGAACGCCTTGCTCATGGTCCGGGTCACCACGAGCCGCCCGCGACCCTGGAGCAGGGTCAACGCGCTCGGAGTGCCCGCGCGGGCGAACTCGGCGTAGGCCTCGTCCACCACGACGATCGCCCGCGGCGCAGCAGCGTAGATCGCCTCGATGACATCCAGCCCCAACGCCGTGCCGGTCGGGTTGTTCGGCGAACAGAGAAACACGATGTCCGGCTCGTGTTGCCTGACCTGTGCCACAGCGGAGGCGACATCCAGGTCGAAGGCGCCTGCGCCCCCGACCCCGCGGCGCCCATCGACCCATCTGGTGCCGACCGTCCTGGTGATGATCGGGTGCATCGAGTACGCCGGGGTGAAACCGAGCGCGACCCGGTCGGGGCCACCAAACGCCTGGAGGATGTGAAGCAGCACCTCGTTGGAGCCGTTGCCGGCCCACACCTGGTCGGCCGTGACGACAACACCGGTGGTACCGGTCAGATAGGCCGCCAGGTCCTCGCGCAGCCGGACGAACTCGCGATCCGGGTAGCGGTTCAGGCCTGATGCCACCTCGGCCACGGACGAGACGATCGCGTCGACGACGTCCTGGGGCACGGCATACGAGTTCTCGTTGGTGTTCAGAGGAACTGCCACGTCCAGCTGAGGTGCACCGTAGGGCGTTTGTCCCCGAAGGTCAGGCCGTAGCAGATCGCTCAGGGAGGTGCCCATGCTCAGCCCTCATCTCCCAAGCGCGCAGCATCCCCGAATCGCGCTGCAACGGCCTCGCCGTGGGCGGGGAGATCCTCGGCGCCGGACAGCGCGGCGACATGGTGGGCCACCTCCCGCAGGGCGGCCTTCGTGTAGTCCACGACATGAATACCGCGCAGGAACGACTGCACGGACAACCCGCTGCTGTGACAGGCGCTTCCGCCGGTGGGCAGCACGTGGTTGGAACCGGCGCAGTAGTCACCCAGGCTCACCGGCGCAAAGGCTCCCACAAAGATCGCCCCGGCGTTACGGATCCGCAAGGCAACCGCACGCGCATCGCGGGTCTGGATCTCGAGGTGCTCAGCGGCATACGCGTTGACCACCGTGATTCCGGTCTCGATGTCGTCGACCAGGACGACGCCGGACTGCTGCCCGGCAAGCGCAGCAGTGATCCGTTCGTGGTGCTTGGTCGCGGCCACGCGGCGTACCAGCGCAGCTTCGACTCGCACAGCGAGGTCCTCGCTGTCGGTGACCAGAACCGACGCGGCAAGAGTGTCGTGCTCGGCCTGACTGATCAGGTCTGCGGCGATGTGCTCCGGATCGGCGCTGTCGTCGGCCAACACCGCGATCTCGGTGGGTCCGGCCTCTGCGTCGATGCCGATCACGCCCTTCAACAGACGCTTTGCTGCCGCGACGTAGATGTTGCCCGGACCGGTGACCAACGTGACCGGTTCGCAGACCACGCCGCCGGCGTTGGGGGTGCCGTCGACGCCGGACTCGTTTGCGCCATAGGCAAACATGGCGATTGCCTGAGCCCCGCCGACGGCGTACACCTCATCGATGCCGAGCAGCTCGCACGCTGCCAGGATGGTCGGGGCGGGGCAGCCGGCGAACACTCCGGTGTTGTCCCGTTGCGGCGGGCTGGTGACCGCGACCGAGGCCACGCCTGCGATCTGTGCCGGGACAACGTTCATGACGACACTGCTGGGGTAGACCGCGACCCCGCCGGGGACGTACAGACCGACCCGCTCAACCGGCAGCCAACGCTCGGTGACGGTCCCGCCGGACGTCACCTCGGTGGTCGTGTCGGTCCGTCGCTGGTCCTGGTGGACGATGCGCGCCCGTCGAATGGTCTCCTCAAGGGCGGCCCGCACGTCAGCGTCGAGCACGTCCAAAGCCGTCTTCAGGACCTCTGCCGGCACCCGCAACCGGCCCGGTCGGACCCCGTCGAACTGCTCCCCCAGGTCACGCAGTGCCTCGGCTCCACGATGGCGCACGTCGTCACAGATCGGTCGAACCACCGACAGCGCCGCCTCGATGTCGAACTCGGCTCGGGGCAGCACCTCGCGAAGGGAGCGGGCATCGAGAACACGACCACGGAGGTCGATCCGGGAGATCACCCTCTCAGTTTAGGGTGATTCGTGCAAAGATCCGTCATGTGTCCAGCCTCCGGCGGATAATGCGGTCCGTGATCCTCACCATGACCCCACCCGCCGCCGCACTGGTCAGCGTGCAAGGCGTGAGCGGGCTGGTACGCCTGGCGCTCGTGGTGGTGCTGTGCGCCGGGCTCGCCGCGCTCATCAACCACTGGGGACAGCTGGGACATGGTCGCGATGACCTTCTGGCCGCGCTACGAGCGAGCCTCCAGCTCGTCGCCGTCGGCCTGCTGATCGCGGCTGTGCTGCGTTCATGGTGGCTGACCCTGGGATTCATCATCCTCATGCTGTCGGTGGCCTCACTGACGGCGGGCAGGCGACTGAGCCCGGGAGAGAAATGGTGGTTCGCGGCCGCTCCGGTCGTCCTGGGTGCCGTCCCCGTCGCCGGTGGCCTCATGCTCAGCGGCCTGATCCCCCGCCAGACAATCGCCGTCGTACCGATCGTCGGCATCCTGATCGGCGGGGCCATGACGGCGACGACCCTCGCCGGCAAGCGCGCCCTCGACGCACTGCGAACCCGCCATGGGGAGTACGAAGCTGCCCTCTCGATCGGCCTGCTCCCTCGCGACTCGGCACTGCTCATTGCCCGTGACGATGCCTCGCTGGCTCTTATCCCTGGCCTGGACCAGACCCGGACCGTCGGGCTGGTGACCCTTCCCGGCGCCTTCGTCGGAATGCTCCTGGGCGGCGCCTCACCGCTGCAGGCCGCAGCCGTCCAGCTGGTGGTCCTGGTGGCTCTGCTGCTGGTACAAGCCATCGCAGTGCTGGTAACCGTCGAGCTGGTGGCACGGGACTGCTTCAGTCCCAGTAGGTGACCGATCCTTCAGAGCTGACGGCCCGGCGAGGGGTGGCTCAGCCCTTGACGTAGGAGAGCTTCTCCGCCACGAGCCCGTCGCGGAACCGTATGACGTCAACTCCACGAACGTGACCCTGCGATCCGTCGTCCTTGGTCCAGGTGAAGCGCCATCGGACGCAGGCTCGGTCACCCGATAGGAAGCTCTCCTCGTCAGTGAACTTCGGGTCCCTGGTCTCACCGAACAGCTGTGCCCACACCGCTCGCACCGCAGCCTGGCCTTCATGGCGTTGCCCATCGGGTGCCGGGCCGGTCGACTCGAAGACGCAGTCGTCGGTCATCCGCGCCATGATCGCGTCGACGTCACCGGAGCCGAAGGCCGCCGAGAAACTCGCAAGAGCCGCATGGTCAGGACCCCATTGCGAGGTTCGGCCAAAACCTGCCAGAAGGTCCGACTGCGGGTCACCCGCGCCGGATGGGCGGGGACCAATGGCACCGGAGCTGCGATACACCGCCTCTCGCTCGGCGAACCAGGCTCCAACCTCGGCCACAAGCTCAGGGTCCATCGAAGTGTCCCCGCCAGTTGCTGCGGCGAGGTCCCAGCCATGGATCAGGTGGTCGGCGGACAGCTGGCGGACGTACTCCCCCATGTCCTCCTCGCCGTACGACAAGTGAACGCGCCCGCCTCCGGGGACAATCGCGTCGACGATGGCCATGGCCTCGTCCGCGGCCATCCGCGCCATGCCGAGAGGGTCGTCGCCCAGCACGTCGCCGTCGAACTGGCTGCCAACCTCCTCGATCGTTGCGCCGCGCAACAGTGGAGCCGTCCAGAGCTCCTCTGCGACCACGTGGTTCACCAGCTCGCGCACCGACCACTGAGCGCAGGGCGTCGGATCGCCCCACTGGTCGTTCGTGACCGCCGCAACACGCGCCGCCCAATGCTCTACGGCGCGCCGGTGCAATGTCATGAGCTCCATTTCGCCTCCATCCGATCGTGGTTTCGTCCAGCATGCGCCCAGTCAGGCCCGCTGGGCCGATGAGTGGTTCAGTAGCAGGTCGATCGGCTCGCCACGTTCCGCCTCCGTGGTCGCGAAGGCACGAACCTGCGTGAGCGAAGACAGGTCCACCGATCGTGCCTCGAGCCGGACGTGCGGATGGCTGTGCTGGATCTCCTCGACGGCAGCCTCGGCGGCCGCCGCTACGCGGGCCACAAGGATGACCCGATGCCCTGCGACAGCCAGCTTCTCGGCAGTAACCCGCCCAAGACCCCGACCGCCCCCGGTGACCAGCACAGTCTTCGTCACCAACACACGGTAGACGGACAGGGATGACATCGCGTGGATGTGAGCCAGGCCCTTCACCGGGCGGACGTGTGATCTCACCCGGTCCTGGGCGGATCGGGTCTCAGGTCAGCTGCAGCCTTGACCCCGCGCAGAATGGCAGCTCCGCCATGCCGCGGCCGTCGGTGAATGCGGGCGACTCCTGGTCTGGGGTGGTGCGCTCAGACCGATTCGTCTGGTCGAAGTCCGTGGCCGGGGGGCCTCGAGCACGGCCCAGACGACCTTCCCGCCGTCGGCGGTGGGCAGAACCCCGAACGC
>Ga0209745_1001671_pt1 | contig 13011 bp, 10 predicted proteins | sample BarGraNGADG00312_FD_184495 | JGI IMG/M metagenome (GOLD analysis project Ga0209745, IMG submission 184495) | Arctic peat soil microbial communities from Barrow, Alaska - Barrow Graham LP Ref core NGADG0004-312 (SPAdes) (version 2) | ecosystem: Environmental > Terrestrial > Soil > Wetlands > Peat... | reverse complement strand
ATCGCCTGGCTGATCGCCACCCGGCGGGCCCGGCCCTCGGAGATCCTGGCCCTCACCTTCACGGACAAGGCCGCCGACGAGATGCAGGTCCGCGTCGACCAGCTTGTCCCGTACGGGTACACGGATTCGGCAATATCCACCTTCCACTCGTTCGGCGATCGGCTGGTCCGCGAGTTCGCGCTCGAGCTCGGACTGCCGACGGATCTGCGCGTGTTGTCCCGGCCCGAGGTCGTGATCTTCCTGCGCGAACGGCTGTTCGCCTTCGAATTGGACGAGTACCGGCCTCTGGGCGATCCGACCCGGTTCCTCGGCGCCATGGCCACTCTCTTCAGCCGCTGCAAGGACGAGGACGTTGGGCCCCAGGCCTACGTGGACTTCGCGGCCGGTCTGGCGGCCCGAGCCGCGGAGGCCCGGACCACGGACCGGGAGGATCGCGAGTCGACGGAGAGAGATGCCCTTGCCGCGATGGAGGAGGATGCCCGACGACACGTGGAGCTGGCTCGAGCGTACGCACGCTACCAGTCGCTCCTGCGGGAGTCCGGTCTCATCGACTTCGGCGACCAGGTGAGCCTGGCCCTGCGCTTGCTCCGCGAATCGGCGGCGGCTCGGCTGGAGCTGCAGCGCCGGTACCGCTACGTGCTGGTGGATGAGTTCCAGGACACAAATCGGGCCCAATCCGAATTGGTCGAATTGCTGGCGGCTCAACACCGGAACGTCATGGTGGTCGGCGACGACGACCAGTCCATCTACAAGTTCCGAGGCGCCGCCATCAGCAACATCCTGGAGTTCAACCGGCGGCATCCAAGAGCGCGCCAGATCGTACTTCGGCGCAACTACCGCTCCCACGCGCCGATCCTGGACGCTGCCTACCGGCTGATCCGCTTCAACGACCCGGATCGCCTGGAGGTCCGCAACGGCATCGACAAACGCCTCGTCGCGGAGCGAGGAATCGCGGAATCAGGCGGGGTGGAGCGGCCGGTCCGGCACCTGGCCTTCGCTACGGGCTCGGAGGAAGCAGATTGGGTCGCCCGCGAGATAGCCGGCCGCGTCGCCGCCGGAGCCAGACCGCGCGACTTCGCGGTCCTCGTGCGGGCCAACGCCGACGCGGATTCCGTGCTGCGAAGCTTGAACCTGGCGGGTGTCCCCTGGCGGTTCTCCGGGACCTCCGGTCTGTATGCCCGTCCCGAGATCAGGCTGCTTCTGGCCTTTCTGCGGGCCGTCGCGGATCTCTCGTCCAGCGTCGACATGTATGCGCTGGCCGCGTCCGAGGTCTACGGCCTCGGCGGCCCGGATCTGACGGCGATCGTCAACAGCGCGCGTCGCCGCAACCGCTCTGTCTGGGACGTGGCCGAGGAACTGGCTCGCCAACCCGGGCTGCTGCGCCTTGCGCCCGAATCGAGAGCGGCGCTCGAGCGGCTGGTGGCAGACCTGCGCCGCTTCACCGAGTTGGCGCATGAGCGGCCGGCGGGCGAGGTGCTCTATCAGTTCCTGCGAGACAGCGGCATCCTCTCGCGGCTCGCGTCGACGGACTCTGTAGCCGCCGAGGAGGCTCTTCAGAACATCGCTCGCTTCTTCGAGATCATCAGGGCCCAGTCCGATCTGCTGGTCGACGATCGGGTGATCTTCGTGGCGCGGCACCTGCAGACGCTCATCGATGCCGGCGACGACCCTGCCACCGCCGAGATCGACGCGGACGCGGACGCCGTCGCGGTCTTGACGGTGCACAAGGCAAAGGGTCTGGAGTTCCCGGTCGTCTTCATGACGGGGCTGGTGGACGGCCGCTTCCCGGCTCGAACTCGCCGCGAGCCGCTGGCCATGCCGTCGGAGCTGGTACGCGAGACGCTGCCCGAGGGTGATGCCCACGTGCAGGAAGAACGGCGCCTCTTCTACGTTGGAATGACTCGCGCCCGTGACGAGTTGGTCCTGACCCATGCCGCGGACTACGGCGGGCGACGCACTCGGCGCGTGTCGCAGTTCGTCCTGGAGGCTCTCGATCTGCCGGCGGTGGCCGCTGCCGGTGGAGTGGTCGAGGGTGCGGCGCACGCGCCCTTGGAGCGGCTGGCCGCGTTCGAGCCGAAGGCGGAGGCGCCAGGAGTGGCCCGAGACGGCGTTGTCGAGGGACCGCTTTCGCTGAGCTTCTACCAGGTGGACGACTACCTGACCTGCCCCCTCAAGTACAAGTACGTCCATGTCCTGCGCGTGCCGATCGCCCCACACCACTCGATCGTGTATGGCGCCGCCTTGCATCAAGCCGTGCAGGAGTTCCATCGCCGCCAGGCGCGCGGCTACCTGATGCCCGAGGACGAGCTGCTGGCGGCCTTCGATCGGGCCTGGTCCAACGAGGGTTTCCTGACCCGCGAACACGAGGAGGCCCGGCTGGCGGCCGGCCGGGCTGCGCTGTGCCGCTTCCGGGAAGGGCAGCTCCAGCCCGGGACTGTCGCGCCGGCGTACGTGGAGCGCGAGTTCAGCTTCACCCTGGACGGCGATCGGATCCGCGGCCGGATGGACCGCGTCGACGTGGAGCGGGTCGCTCCCGAGTCTGCCCGCGACGCGGCGGGCGAGGAGCAGCTCGCGGACGCAATCAATCCCGCTTTGCCGGGACTCTATCCGGACCGAGTGACCATCACCGACTACAAGTCGAGCGACGTACGCGACCCCGCCCGGGCCCGCGAAAGAGCCCGGGAGTCGCTGCAACTCCAGATCTACGCCATGGCCTATCAGGCGGAGACCGGGCGGCTTCCAGATGCCCTGCAGCTGTGGTTCCTCGAATCCGGCCTGATCGGCCGAACAGATGTGGACGAGAAGCGTCTGGACAAAGCCCGGGACTCGATACGCCGGGCAGCGTCCGGGATCAGAGCCCGGCGTTTCGAGGCCAGTCCCGACTACCTGTCCTGCAGCTACTGCGCCTTTCGCGACATCTGCCCGGCGAGCGCGGTCAAGTGACCGCCCTGGAGGCGATCACCTTCGACTTCGGCAATACGCTCGTGCCTTTCCCGGCCGCGCCCATGGCTGACGTCCTACGTCTGACGGCGGAACGAGCCAGTTCCCGCGCGGGATTTCGTGCGGACGACTTCGTTCGCGTTTGGAAGGAGGAGAGGCTCCGGCAGTTCGAAGAGGACGTGCCCGCCGGCCACGAGGCGGACATGGACGTGCGAGTCGTCCGGGTCCTGGCCAGGCTCCGCGGCTGCTCGACGCCGGACACCGGACAGCGGTGGGACGACGTTGCCGCCGCGGGTTTCTCGGAACCGTCCGAAGTCGCGTCGATTCTCGACACCTATGCCGCTGTCTTCGTCGAGACGACGCCCGTGCCGCCGCAGATCGGGCCGCTGCTCGAACGGCTGGCCCGGCGCCACAAGGTGGGTATCCTGTCGAACTGGCCTCTGGCGCTGGCCATCGACCGCTACCTCGAGGCTGCCGGCTGGTCGCGTCACCTCAGCGCCGTCGTCGTGTCGCACCGGGTTGGATTCGTCAAGCCCCGGCCGGAGATCTTCGAAGCGGCGGCACGCGAGCTCGGCGTGGTGTCGGGTCCCGCAATCCTGCACGTGGGCGATGATGGCGGCGCCGATGTGATGGGCGCCCAGCGGGTCGGCTGGCGGACCGCCTGGGTTCGAATCAAGCCGGAGGATTCGCCTCTCCCGACCGCTCCGCCGGCTCCGGACGCGTTTCCGGACATCGTCATCGACTCGGTCCTCGACCTCGAGGCCGCCGTCGGCCTGCGAGGCGGTGCCGCCACTCCGTAGACTGGCTCCCATGGAATCGAAGGACCGTTTCGGCAACACCCTGTTCATCGGCGCCGCGGTCGTCGTCTGGCTGATGGTGGCGCTGATCGTGACGTCGACCTACCCGCGCGAGAACCCGACGGCGGGTCTGGTAGGCGCGGGAGCCATGGGCCTGGCCTGCGGACTGACGACCGTTCCGCTCTTCTGGCTCGTTTCGTTCGCCCGACACCGCCGCATCGCCCTCAACGGCGACTGGTCTCGAGCCATCCGACGCGGGTCGTGGGTTGCGGTGGTGGTGGCGCTGTTCGTGGCGCTCCGGATCCAGGCGGTACTGAGCCTTCCCATCGCGGTCTTCGTCGTCGTTCTGGTCCTTCTGGCCGAGATAACCATCTCCATCGAACGCTGAGCGGCCTCGCCACGCGAAGAGCCGGCTCGAGAACCGGGTCCGGCGGACGGGTTTGCTACCCGAGTCGCGGCGAGTCCGGACGCGCTAGGCTTGACCCGATGTCCCAACCGCATCGCGACCCCAGGACCGCCGCAGCGCTGGCCCGGCTCTACGACGTCGACCTGACGGAGGATCCTGGCGACCTCGATCTGTACCTCGCCCTCGCCGCGCGCACCGGCGGGCCGATCCTGGAGATCGCAGCCGGCTCGGGCCGCGTGGCGGTGCCGCTGGCCGAGGCCGGCTACGAGGTGACCGCGGTAGACATCGATCCGGCGATGCTCGCGCGGGCCGAGAAAGCCATCTCGGGAGCCGAGCCCAGCGTCCGAGGCAGGCTGGAGCTGGTCCAGGCAGACCTCCTGCATCTCGGTTTGCCCGGAGTGCCCCGCTTTCGGCTTGCCATCCTGGCGCTGAACTCGATGCTGCTGCTCGCGACGAGGGATCGCCAGCTAGGTGCCCTCGAGACTATGGCTCGCCACCTGGCGCCTGACGGTATCGCCGTCGTGGACGTGTGGATTCCGAGCGCGGACGAGCTCGCCCGGTACGACGGGCGGATGAGCCTCGAGTACGTTCGTACGGACCCGGAGACCGGCCTGCTGGTCACCAAGATGGCAGCCGTCCAGTACGAGCCCGTGTTCGGGCAGATCGACCTGACGACCATCTACGACGAAGGCGAGCAGGGCGAACCGCCCTGCAGATGGGTCCGCGAGGATCGACTGAGGCTGTTGAATGCCGAGGACCTGCGCCTGCTCGCCGAGTCCGCGGACCTGGAAGTGGAGGTCCTGGCGGGCGACTACGACCTCAATCCCGTCTCCGCCCATGACGAACGGGCCATCCTGATAGCGCGGAGGCGGAGCAGGTCCGCCTCCCGACCTTGATATAGTCGGCTCGTGGCGAGCCCCACTTCAATTCGTCTGCTGATCGCGGAGGATGTTCCGCAGGTCAGTCAGCACGTCCGAAACCTGCTCAGCGTCCAGTCGCAGGTCAAGCTGCTCGAGGTCCTGAGCGACGGCGCGAAGGTGCTCGATGCCGCGAAACAGCTCCGTCCGGACGTGGTGATGGTCGATCTGCTGCTTCAGGGCAAGATCAAGGGGCCCCAGCTGATTGAGAATATCCGCGACTCGGGCATGGAGATCCCGGTGGTCGTCCTGACCGTGCCGCAGCACCCGCTGGCCCGGGATCCGGAACGCGGCATCGATGCGGTGCTGACCCTACCGTTCAGCGGCTTCGAGCTCGTAAACACGTTCAACCACGTCCTCGCGGACCGGCTGGCTCGTACCTCCGGCTCATGCCGAGTGGTCGCCGTGTTCTCGCCCAAAGGCGGAGTCGGCAAGACGACGATCGCCTTTAACCTGGCCGTCGCGATGTCGCAGTTGGGATTGGCAACGGCCTTGATCGACGGCAGCCTTCAGTACGGCGATCTACGGTCTCTGCTGAAGGTTCCGAGCGACGTGCCCTCGATCCTGGACTTGCCCACGGATAGGATTCAGGAGTCGGACCTGCGGGACGTGATGTGGCGCGACCCCTCTGGGGTCGACATCCTCCTGGCGCCACCTCGCGTCGAAATGGCCGAGATGATCTCGGCTCGGGACGTCGAGAAGACGATGTCGCTCCTTCGACGGCTGTACCAATCCATCGTGATCGACACGCCGACGTCGCTCTCCGAGGTGACGCTGGCCTTTCTCGACGCCAGCGACGTCGTGCTCTCGATCGTGACCTACGACTCGACCACGATCCACAACACGATCGCTGTGGCGGAGGTGTTCGCCTCGATCGGCTACGGACGCGACAAGGTCCACTACCTGGTGAACCGGGCCGATTCGAGCGGCGGTCTCGATCGAGACGAGATGGCCAGGGCCCTGGGCCGTAGGCCGGACTTCGAGGTGGTCTCCGATGGGCGCCTGGTGGTCCAGGCGAACAACGAGGGGATGCCTTTCGTCGTTTCGAGTCCCGACGCCGCGGTGAGCCTGGACGTGAGACGAGTCGCCGCTGTGATCTCCGGTCGCACCGCCGACGCCGCGGTGAGACACTGAGGCCGTGTCCGACCCTCGTCCTATCGGAGTTTTCGATTCCGGAGTTGGCGGCCTGACCGTCCTGCGCGAGATCCTGCGCCGGCTGCCCTTCGAGTCGACCATCTACCTCGGCGACAACGCCCGAGCGCCCTACGGAGTTCGCTCGGACGACGAGGTGCGCCGGTTCAGCATGCAATCCCTCGACGCGCTGGTGCGGCGCGACGTCAAGGCCCTCGTCGTGGCCTGCAACACCTCCACCTCGGTGGCCCTGGCCGACTTCAGGCGCCGGTACGACCTGCCGGTCCTGGGCGTCGTGCGTCCGGGCGCCGCGGCGGCTGCCCTCGCTACCCGCACTCGTCGAGTAGGAGTCATCGCGACACCGGCAACGGTGCGGTCGCGGGCCTACTTCAACGCGATAAAGGACGAGAACCCGGCCATCGAGGTCTATGAGCACGCGACGCCGGCGCTGGTTCCGCTGGTGGAGGCCGGGCGGCTGGCCGGCCCGGAGGTGGCGGAAGCGGTCCGTCGGGCGGTGGCGCCGCTACTGGGGGAGCGGAATGAGGATGGCGAGTTCATCTTCCCGCTGCCGCCGTCGGCCCGGATCGACACGCTCCTGCTCGGCTGCACTCACTACCCGCTGCTGGCGGGACTGCTGAGGGACTCCGTCGGCGATGGCGTGGCGATAGTGGACTCGGCGACGGCCACGGGATCGTCACTGGCCGAGCTGCTCTCCGTCAATGCGCTCGAGGCACCCGGGACAACCCGAGGAACGGCCGCGGACGCCGGGATGGCCGGCCACGAGCCGCCGGACGAGATTGCCGTGCCACCGACGCACCGCCAGCTCACGACCGGAGACGCGGCCGTCTTCCGGGCGGTCGCCGAGCGTATGTTCGGCCGTGAATTCCCCGAAATCGAGCCGGTCGATCTGGAAGCGGGACCGGCATGAGCGGCGGCTCTCACGGGCGGGACTCCGGGCAGGGCGCCCGTTCGAGATCCGGAAAGGGCTCGTCGAGGCCCGGTTGGAAGCGCGACGTGTTCCTGCAGGCCGGCCTTCTCGCAGGGGCGGCACTGGGGGCAGCCGCTACCGTCTTCGTCCGTCGCATCGAGCGATCTGCCCGACGCGGTCTGGTGGATTGGGGAGTTGCGGAGCGGATAGCCGTCGAACGAGTCCGGCGCGCTCCCGGCAGGCTGGAACCGGCCGAGCTGAAGCAGGCGGCGCCGATATATGCCTCGGCCATGGCGGAGATCGTTCCGGCGCTCGCGAGAGCCCTGGAGACTCAGCTGCCCGGTGTCGTGGAGCGGAGTGGCGTCATCGATCGCGAGGCGTGGATCCACGACAACATCGCAACGTTCGCCCGGCTGATCGCCACGGTCGAGGGGAGCGTCGTCGACGAAGTGATGCCGCCTGGGATGGGCATCACGAAGGCGACGATGGCAATCGTCAATCGCCAGATTACGAGCCGGCAGGTCGGATACCTGCTGGGCTTCCTGGGGCAGCGCGTTCTGGGCCAGTACGACCTGGCACTGCTGTCGGCGGAGACCGAACCCGGCCGGCTGGTCTTCCTCGACGAGAACATCCGGGCCACCGCGGCCGGGCTGGCGGTGCCGCTCAACCCATTCCGGACATGGATCGCGCTGCACGAGACGACGCACGCCTTCGAATTCGAAGCCCACCCGTGGCTTCGGCCGTACCTGGCCTCGCGGCTGGAGCACCAGCTCGTCTCGCTGTCGAGCGGCGTCTCCGTGATGAGTCGAGACGCGGTCGCCAGCCTTCGCCGGGCGCTTCGCGGAGCCAGTTCCGGCGACCACTGGATGGAAGGCTTCATGAGCCCGGAGCAGAAGCGCGAGTTCCGCGAGATCCAGGCCATCATGAGCCTGCTCGAAGGCTACGGGGACTACGTCATGGACGAGGTCGGCCGAGACCTGGTTCCGGAGGTGGAGACGATCAGCGCGCGGTTCCATGCGCGCCGAACGCAACGCACCGGTTTCGAGCGGGCGATGATGCGTCTCACCGGGATGGACCTCAAGATGGAGCAGTACAAGAAGGGCGAGGAGTTCGTCTCTGCAATCGCCGCGGCGCGAGGAGCGGAAGCTCTGCGAGCGCTCTGGCTGAGCCCTGAGACCCTGCCGTTGCCGGAGGAGATCGATACACCATCACGTTGGGTTGCCCGGGTCATGCCGGCGCCCGGATCCTGAGCCGTCTGAAGAGAGGGGACGCCCATGAACGCCGACAACCTCGAACTGGTGGGGCCGGGTCACGGCCCCGGTGGGTCGCCGCTGGCGATTGCCATCAGCCCTGTCTTGACGGGCCGCGACGCGTTCGGGTCGATGCGTGACAGGATCCTCGAGGCCGCCCCAGGTACGCGACTCATCCCCGTATCCGCGGAAGGCGTCGCGGACGAGCCGGTCGACGAGGTCGAGGTGTTGCTGCGCGGCTGGTCTCTCGGCAACGACGCGCTGGATCGGCTCGTCGGCCGAGCCCCCAAGCTGCGCTGGATTCATTCCGTGTCCGTAGGCGTCGAGTCGATGATGACGCCTTGCGTTCGGCTGCGCGGCCTGACCGTGACCAACGGTCGGGGAGTCTTCAGCGTGCCGATCGCCGAGTACGTCATGACGATGATGCTGGCGATCTGCCGGAGGCTGCCGCAGCTGATGGAGCTCCAGCGTGAGCGGACGTGGCAGCCGATCGAGGCGCTCGAACTGGCCGATACGACGATCGGGCTCCTCGGCGTGGGGGACATCGGCCGCGAAGTGGCCAGACTGGCGGGTCCTTTCGGGCCGAGGATCGTGGCCGTGCGACGCCGCCCCAACGCGGCCCCCGTTCCCGGCGTCGAGGTGCTCGGCGATCTACAAGCCATGCCGGAGCTGCTGGCCGTCTCCGACTTCGTCGTTCTGGCTTTGCCGCTCACCGGCGAGACCGAGACACTCATCGACGACGATGCCCTGGCCGGCTTCAAGCCCGGAAGCTGGCTCATCAACGTAGCCCGCGGAGCGCTGGTAGACGAAACGGCGCTGCTTCGAGCGCTTCGGGGCGGGCGTATTGGCGGAGCCGTTCTGGACGCGTTTCGCGAGGAGCCGCTGCCCGAGACTTCGCCGTTCTACCGGCTATCCAACTGTATGGTCACGCCACATACCTCCTGGTCCAGCGCCGCGGTCCTGGGCCGCACCTTCGACGTCTTCTGCGACAACCTGCGCCGCTACCGCGCAGGTCAGCCGCTCGAGTACGTCGTCGATCTGGCTGCAGGCTATTGAGCCCGTCCGGTAGCATCTGCCGGCGCACGAGCGCGGTTTTGCGGAGGTCCTGAGCACATGCAGATCGCCATCGTCGGGCTGGCCGGCTCGGGGAAGACGACCGTCTTCAACACCCTGACGCGGGGTCACGCCCAGACCGGCGGTTATGGCGGCATGGAGCTGCACGTGGGGACCGTCAAGGTGCCGGACGAGCGGCTCGATCGGCTGGCCGAGATCTTCAAGCCCCGCAAGATCGTCCACGCCGACGTCACCTACTTCGACCTTCCGGCGCCTCCGGCGTCGAGCGAAGGACGAGTCGGTACGGAGGAGCTACCTGCCGACCAGCTGGCTCGATTGCGGGAAGCCGACGCCCTGCTGCACGTGGTGCGGGCCTTCGAAGACCCGGCGGTGCCGCACCCGGATGGTTCTGTCGACGCCTGGCGCGACCTGGAGCGACTCGACCTGGAATTCATCCTGGCCGACCTTTCGGTCATGGAGAAGCGCATCGAGCGCCTGCACGGCAGCGGCCACCACGGAACGCCTGCGGAACGAGACGCCAACGATCGAGAGCTGGCGCTGCTGAATAGGCTGCACGAACCCCTGCTGGCGGGGCGGCCGCTGCGCGACGAGGTCATCGATCCCGAGGAAGAAAAGTCGATCCGGGGGTTCCGCTTCCTGACCCAGAAGCCCGTCCTGGTCCTCCTCAACGTCGGCGAGGCCGATCTCCCTCGCGAGGCCGAGATAGTGGCCGCGACCGGCGCGCGATACGGGCATCAACACACGCTGGTGGACGCCCTGTCGGCCAAGATCGAGATGGAGCTCGGGGAGCTCGAGCCGGACGAGGCCGCGGTCTTCATGGACGAGCTCGGCCTGCCCGAGTCGAGCCTCGACCGGGTCATCCGCCTCAGCTATCGGTTGCTCGGGCTCATCTCGTTCCTGACGGCCGGCCCGGACGAGGTTCGAGCCTGGCCCGTTCCGGACGGCTCGTCATCCGTGGACGCCGCCGGGGCCATCCACACCGACCTTGCCAGGGGCTTCATTCGAGCCGAAGTCGTCCCTTACGAAGACCTGCTGGCCCTGAAATCGATGGCGGAGGCGCGCAAGCACGGCAAGCTTCGATCGGAAGGGAAGACCTACACGGTCCGCGACGGCGACGTGATCGAGGTCCTGTTCAGCAAGTAATGAGCCGTCAGTTGGGGCGGTTGTCGTCGCGGAGCAGGTCCACGAAGATGCCCTTGTAGTCGGGCAGGTCCTCGTCCTCATCGTCCGGATCCAGCTCGGCCAGGTAGTTGTCGTCATCGATCTTCGAGACGTTGACCGACGCGGAGAGGCGTTCGTCGGAGATGGCGACGAACTGGTGGTCCCGCTCCAGCTCTTCCGCGATGGCCTCGATCAGGGTGTCCTGCACGAACGTGTTCTGGATGCGAAGGCGGATCGACTGGACGAGCTCGAAGAAGGAGTCAGGGTCCATCTCCTCCTCGCGGAGAAGGAGCACGTCGGCGAAGATGTTGTTGTCGCCCTCGCGAAGTTCGTAGAAGAACACGGTTCGACTCCAAGGGAGATGGATGCCCGAAGCGCGCCGAGTATACGCTGGACCGCCGATCGGACCGGCCCGGTCGGAGGCTTCCCCGGCGGAGGGGAACGCGCCCGCGGAACCGCCCGATCTGGTGGTCGTCGGCGCGGCTTCCCGCGATCTGACGGACCGCGATCCGAGAGGCTGGCGGCTCGGCGGCTCGGCCGCCTACTGCTCTCTTGCGGCGGCTCGCCTGGGGCTGCGCGTCGGCTGCCTGCTGGGCGTCGACGACATGGCGGCGACCGCCGGCGAGCTGGACGCGCTGCTGCTCGCCGGAGTCCAGCTGCGTCGGGTGGCGCTCGAGCGCGGCCCGGTATTCGAGAACATCGAGACGGACGGCCACCGGCGCCAACGCTGGCGTTCCATGAGCGACTCCATCTCGCTCGCAGCGCTGCCCGGTGAGTGGCGCGCCGCGAGGGGCTGGCTCCTGGCTCCGATCGCCGGGGAGTTGCCCGACGATTGGCCGGCCGCGGCCCCGGCCGATGCGAGGGTAGGCCTGGGCTGGCAGGGGCTACTGCGTGATTTCGGCGCCGACGGCTGGATGAAGCGGAGAAGGCCGGCGGCCTCGTCCTTCGCCGGCCGCGCGGGTCTCGTCTGCGCGAGCGTGGACGATCTGCCTCCGGACTTCGACCTGGCCGAGCTCCGTCGGCTGGCGGCCGCGGCCACGATCGTGGTGACGGCCGGAGCCCACGGCGGGCTGGCGATCGAGGGCCCGCGCCTCATCCGGTACAGGGCCCTGGCCGCCGATGTGGTCGAGGACGCTACGGGCGCCGGCGACGTCTTCCTTGCCGCCCTGATGGTCGCGTGGTTGACCACGGGGGAGCTGGCCACGCCGCGGAATCTGCGGTTCGCCGCCGCCAGCGGCTCTCTGGCGGTCGAGGGAGTGGGATTGGCCGGGGTCCCGTCCATGGCGGGTGTGGCATCCCGCCTGGGCCGTGGCGCCGCCCGCGAGAGGAGCTCGAGCTAGAGCCCCTGACGCTCGAGGCGGCGGGCGAGGCGGCCGCGGCGCTTGGAGATGTCCGCTTCGAGGCCGCGCCTGAGCATGGCCGAACCATGTCCGCGACTACGGTACAGCGCCAGCAGGGCCTCATCCGTGGCAGCCCAGGCCTCCGCCAGATTGCGGTCGCGATGCTCGCGCTCCTTGGCCAGCTCGATCCAGCCCAGGGCGGCCAGGGGACCGTTCGCGGCAACGAGGCGGCTCCAGGCCACGCCCGCTTCGGCCAGGCGGCCCATGCGGCGGAGCAGCCGCGCCAGCTCGACGGTCGCGACGGCAACGTCCGGGTCCTCGGCCGTCACGACCCCTCCGGCCGTCTCCAGGCAGGCCAGGGCCTCGTCGAAGCGAGCCTCGTGGCGGAAGAGGCGCGCCAGCCGGACGAGATCCCCCGGCGGCGCCCAGCGCCGCACATCCCCCTCGCCGTACCCGCGCTCGAGGTGCGCCAGGATCCGCCCGAGAGTGACCACGTCTTCGGCGTTGTGGCGGGCCACGACGCGGATGGGGCCGGCCGGGCCCCCGCGCAGGAACGAGTGGTAGACGGCGGGAATCTCCCAGGATGGGATGTCCGGGGCGCGGTGGCGCCGGAGGAGGTGCCGTTCGACCGTTTGGAGGCGGGCGTCTGGCAGGCGATAGCGGAAAAGGCGCCGCACGAGCAGGAGCAGATCGAGGTGGCCGGAGACGGGGGGTGGCAATCTGCGGCCCATGCGATAGCGCGTCTCCAGGAGCGGCCAGTCGAAGCTCCGGCCGTTGTAGGTGACGAGGCAGGCTTCAGGCGGCACCGAATCGGTCAGGGCATCGAGGAGCGCGCCCTCTTCAGAGTGGTCCGGCAGGAGGAGCTGCAGGAGCCGGAGCCGGTCGTCCTGCCACCAGCCGACGCCGACGAGGAAAGCGACGGTTCCGGCGGCGCTGCCGAGGCCGGTCGTCTCGGTGTCGAGGCAGAGCAGGGGAGTGCCGGCAGCGGGCATGCCGGGCAGGCCCGCCAGACGTGCCCGATCCAGCGGCAGGTAGACGGGCCGGAGCTCCCGTCGTACGTACCACCC
>Ga0209745_1001670_pt1 | contig 13017 bp, 9 predicted proteins | sample BarGraNGADG00312_FD_184495 | JGI IMG/M metagenome (GOLD analysis project Ga0209745, IMG submission 184495) | Arctic peat soil microbial communities from Barrow, Alaska - Barrow Graham LP Ref core NGADG0004-312 (SPAdes) (version 2) | ecosystem: Environmental > Terrestrial > Soil > Wetlands > Peat ... | reverse complement strand
GTCGTCCTGATTGCCGCCCTGGCGTCCACGTCCTGCGGCTACACGCTGGCCGGGCGCGGCTCGTTTCTGCCGGAGACGATCAAGACGATCGGCGTCCCGGACTTCGACAACCGCACGCCCTACTTCGAGGTCGGACAGGTCCTCACGCAGCGCGTGCGCTCCGAGTTCATCGGCCGCGGCAAGTACAAGGTGCTTCCGCAGGACTCGAACGTGGACGCGATCCTGAAGGCGCAGATCAACAACATCACGCTGACGCCGGCCGGCTTCAACGAGAGCCAGCAGGCCACCCGTTACCTGATCACCGTGTCGCTCGGCATCCAGTTCATCCAGGCGTCCGACAACAAGGTGCTGTGGCAGAACCCCAGCCAGGTCTTCCGCGAGGAGTACCAGTTGACCAGCGGCGGCGGCGTTCTCGACCCGGCCGCCTTCTTCGGCCAGGCGTCGAACGCCGTCGATCGCATGGCGACCGACTTCGCGCGGTCGGTCGTCACCGCGATTCTCGAAGCGTTCTGACGCCATGCCGGGCCACTTCTCTCCTGCCGCCGTCCGGAAACAGATCGCCGCGGGGGCGCCCGAGCCGCTGTATCTCATCACCGGCGACGACGAGTCGGAGATGAGCGCGCTCGGCACGGCGCTCGCCGAGTTGGTGGAGGAGGACCTCAGGGCCTTCAACGTGCAGCGTTTCTACGGGACCGACGCTGGGACGACCGTGGCCGCGGTCCTGGACGCGGCCAGCACGTTGCCGCTGCTGGCGCCGCGGCGCGTGGCGATCCTGCTCCAGGCCGAACGCGCACTGGCCGGGCGGAAGGGACGGTCGGCCGAGGCCGAGGAGGGCGACGAGGGAGCCGAGCCTGCCGAGGGGGGGAGCAAGTCGTCGCAACTGGCCCTCCTCAAGGAGTACGCGAAGCGGCCGCACGCGCACGCGGTGGTGGCGCTAATCGGTCTCGGCCTCCAGCGCACGTTCGACCCGCTCGCCAAGCAGGCGGCTGTTGTCACGTGCGAGGCCTCCGCCGACGTCGTCAGGGCGCTCGAGACCGAGCATGGGGTGCGGTTCGATCGCGACGCCGCCGAGTTGCTGCGCCAGATGGCGGGGGCCGATGTCGCCAGGCTGCGGTCGGATGTCGAACGCGTCCTGCTCTACGCGGCGGGGCGCCGGACGATTACCAGGGAACACGTCCAGGAGGTGTCCGGGCGCGCGGCCTCCGCGGGTGGGAAGAAACTCTGGGCCGAGGTGGCCAATCGCCACGCGGCGGCAGCGCTGAAGGAACTGGAGCTGGAGCTGGCCGAGGGCGCGGTGCCGTTCATGATCCTCGGCTTGCTGCGCTCGGTGGCCGAGCGGACGGTCGCCGCCAGCGACCTGCCAGGCGCCGTCGACGCGCTGCTGAGGACGGACCTCGCCCTGAAAACCTCGGGCGGCGATCCTCGTGTGCTGCTCGAACGGCTGATCGTGGAGTTGTGTGGGACCGGGCGGGAATAGGGCGGCTGGCAACGCGGAAGCCCGCGTTCTTTGTGGCCACGACCCGCCCTTCGCGCCGCCTGGCGGCAGCAGTTACGCGGCCGGTGTTGACGCCTTGTTCAGGGAGAGCTGAATCCGCGACTTGTACCGGGCGGCGGCGTTGTCGTGGATGATGCCCTTGGTCGCCATCTTGTCGATGAGCGATGACGTCTCGGATAGCTGGCCCTTGGCTTTCTCGATTTCGTTCGCGCCAACCGCGGCGCGAATCGTCTTGAGCGCGCTACGAAGCTTCGAACGGAACTGGCGGTTCTTTTCCCGGCGGACCACGCTCTGGCGGTGCGCCTTCAGTGCGGATTCGTGACTGGCCACGTTTGTCTTCCCCTCTGATCAGTGGTCTGCCTGGCCGACCGGCCCGGCGAGAAACTCCTATAATAGCACAGGTTGACGGGACATCCAGCCGCAAGCCGGGCGGCTCTACTGTTCCGCCCGGTAACGGCCGAGATATCACCTTGAGACAGGTGTCCCGGTGGCAGACCCGGAGAGGAATCCCTTCGTGCCCATCCCGCACGCCCGCGACGTCAACGCGATTCTCGAGACCATGGACGCAACACGGCCGGCGGTGGCATCGCACTGCCGCCGAGTATCCGCTTACGGCGTCCACCTGGCCGCGCAATACGGCCTGCCCGAGGAGATGGTCGAGACCATCCGCGTCGGCAGTTTGCTTCACGATGTCGGCAAGTTGCTCGTTCCGGCTCACATCCTCTCGAAGCCAGGGCGTTTGACCGAACATGAGTGGCAGGCGCTGCAGAACCACCCTGAACACGGCTTCGACATGGCCGAGCACCTCGGCTTCGCTTCCGGGATCCTCGACATCATCCTCTATCACCACGAGCGCAACAATTGCAGCGGCTACCCGGATGGTCTCGACGGAAACGTCATCCCCTGGACGGTCCGCATCGTCAGCGTCATGGACGCGTTCGACGCCCTCACCAGCCCGCGCGCCTACCGCGAGTCGCTTTCGGCGGACGCCGCCCGCACGCTGCTCGCCCGGGAAGCGGCGGACCGGTATTGCCCGTGGGTGGTCAGCGGCCTGCTGTCGATGCCGAGGACCATGCTCGACGCCATCGCGAACGACGGGCTCGACCGCTACCGTCCCGATGCGCGACCCAGCCAGGCCGTTCTCCAGACCGCGACCACCCGGTGGGCTGCGACCTACCTGGAAGAGCCGGGCCAGCTCACGACGTGGTAAGGCGCCCACGATCCGCATGATTGTCGTCGAGGAACTCACCAAGATGTACGGCTCGCTGAAGGCTGTGGACGCGTTGTCGTTCTCGGTCTCCCGCGGCGAAGTGATCGGCTTGATCGGCCCGAACGGGGCGGGGAAGACGAGTACGCTCAAGTGCATGGTCGGAATCCAGGCGCCCACGTCCGGCTCGGTTCGCATCGACGGCCACGACATCGTGACCGACGCCGTTGAAGCGAAGCGCCGCCTGGCGTTCATGCCGGACGAGCCGCAGCTGTTCGAGTACCTCACCGTTCGCGAGCACCTGAACCTCGTCGCGCGGATCTACGGCGTGGCCGATTACGCGGGCCGCGTGCCGAGGCTGCTCGAGGAACTGGAGCTGTCGGGCAAGGAAGGCGCGCTGCCCGGCGAGTTGTCGCGCGGCATGAAGCAGAAGCTGGCGATCGCGTGCGGGCTGCTGCACGACCCGCCGGTGTTGCTCTTCGACGAGCCGCTGACCGGCCTCGATCCCCTCGGCATCCGACGGATGAAGCAGACCATCGTCGATCGCGCCCGCGCGGGGGCGGCCGTCGTGGTCTCGTCCCACCTGCTGCATCTGGTCGAGGAAATCTGCACCCGGATCCTCATCATCCACCGGGGCACGAAGATCGCCGACGGCAGCCTCGAGGAACTGGCCGCGCGCTCCGACCTGTCGGCTGCCGGGTCCGACCTCGAGCAGATCTTCCTTCGCGCGACCGGGCAGGCCGAGACCGACCGGGCATCGTGACCCACGCCTTCCTCTATCTCACCGCCTGTTCGCTGAAGAACCGCCTGCGGCGCCGGCTGCGCCGGTTGCGGGAGCCGCGCTACCTCGCCGGCCTCGTCGTCGGCCTCCTGTATCTGTACTGGTTCGTCGTGCGCAACCAAATGCGGGCGCCACGCCGCGGCAGAGCGGACCTGACGTGGCTGACGTCCTTTGCGCCGGACATCGTCGTCGGCGGCGCCGTCCTGTTGTGGGTTGTGGCCGTGCTCGTCTGGTTGTGGCCGTTCGCGGCGAGGACGTGGACGTTCACCGCCGCCGAAGTGCAGTTCTTCTTCACGGCGCCGCTGACGCGCCGGCAGCTCCTCAACTACAAGTTGCTCCGGTCGCAGGTCGGGCTGCTGTTCAGCGTCCTCATCGCGTCGCTATTTACCGGTGCGGCCCGGGCGGCCGTCGCCGGGCGATGGTCGTTGCTGCTCGGCGGGTGGCTGCTGTTCGCCGCCATCTTCCTCCACGTACTGGGCGCGAACCTGACGAAGTCCAGTTTCCGGGCGCCGGCGTCGCGCGTGCCGTGGCTCGCCTGGGCCTCGGCTACGCTGATGATCGTCGTCTCCGGGCTGCTGTGTGGCACCTACCTGGTGCATGCGCGCGCCCTCGTGTCCCGGCCGCTGAACGACGCCATTTTCGGCATCGTCGAACTCGGCCGCGTGGGCGCGGCTTCCTTCGCGCTGTGGCCGTTCAGGGCGGTGCTGGCGCCGATTTTCGCCGCGACCCCGTCCGCCTTCGCGCGCGCCCTCGGCCCGGCGCTCGTCGTGCTCGTTCTCAACTATGTGTGGGTGCTGTGGTCCGACGCCAATCTGGAAGACGCGGCGTCCGCCGCGGAACAGCGGCAGGCGCAGGGGCGCTCCGCGCCGGCGCCCGTGGTGCGGCCCGCGCCGTTCTCGCTGGCCGCGCGAGGCCGCGTGGAGACGGCCATCCTCTGGAAGAACACCATCCTGCTGGGCCGCTACGTCTCGCTGAGGCTCGTGGTGCGCGTGTTGATCCCGGTCGTGGTCACGGCCGTCGTATTCGGCCTGAACAGCAAGGGCGGATCACTGGCGCCGCTGCTGTTGATGCTGACCGTCTTCGCGACAGTGGTCGGCCCTTTCATGATCCGGAACGACCTGCGGCACGATCTCCAGAGACTGCCGGTGCTGAAGACGTGGCCGATATCGGGCCGGGAGCTGCTGCTCGGTGAACTGCTGGCGCCAATCTTCCTGCTGTCGGCGATCGTCTGGTTCCTGCTCGCCGTCACGCTCGCGCTCTCGCCGGCGTGGAAGGACGGTCCGATCGATGTTGTCGGCCGAGCGGCCCTGCTCGTCTCGGTCGGACTCCTGGCGCCCATGCTGATTGCCGGGCAGGTGATCATCCAGAACGCCGCCGTCATCCTGTTCCCGGGCTGGATCGCCACTGGCGGCGCGAGGGCGCGAGGTATCGAGGCGATGGGGCAGAACATGCTGATGTTCGCCGGCACGCTGCTCGCGCTGGGCGTCGGCGTCCTGCCCGCATCAGCGGTCGCAGGCGGCCTCGGCTACGTGCTCTACCTGTTCCTCGGCTGGCCAGGCCTGCTGCCTGCGGCGGTGCTTCTCGCGTCGATCCTCGTCGTCGAGGCGGGCCTCGTCGTGATCTGGCTGGGCCGCGTGCTCGAACGGACCGACCCTGCCCAGGTTGAGATTGCCGAATAGCCGCAACCCACCTATCTGCCGATCGTCATGAACCCGGCCCAGTAGAACGGGTGACGGGTCGCTGGCTGTGCCAGGATTCCCTTCATCGCCCTCTGCAGTGATTCGGCCGCACGGGGAGCGGGCGCGCCGGCAGCGGCTCGCGCGAGGTGCGCGCGGTAGAAACGCGTGCCGACGCTGGCATCGGTCGGGCCCACCAGCCAGCGGTTGGCCACGAGCGTGGGCGTGCCGCCGACGAACAACGACCAGGCCAGCGCCGTCAACGCCTCGCCTTCGCCGGATCCAGGACCGTACTCCAGCCTCGAGACAACGGCTGCCTCTGCCGGCAGGTTCCACGACATCAGCGACGCGACCTCGATCAGCCCGGTGGCCGCGTCGGCGCTGTCGGACGGCGTCAGGGCGATGACCGAGAACAACGGCGTCGCCTCGGTCAGCACCGTCGGTACGGCCAAATGGAGGATTGTCCCGGGTGCCACACCTTGCGCCAGCCGTTCGACTCGCGCCTGGTCGCCGAGGAACGTCCTGCTTCGACTCGGCCCGAACAGCAACGCGACGCCCTCTACCTCGCGGTCGGCCGCAGGTGGCTGCGCCGTGGGCGCGGCCGGTCTCACCAGCGCCAGGCGTTCCTCGATCGCCTTTCCGAGAACAGGCTTGCCGAAAGCCACGAGCGCACGACGCGAGGTGGCCTCCGGGCGCAGGCTGTCGAGCGCCACGAGGGCAGTCAGGGACGGCACTAACGTCACCGAGGCATCCTCGACGAGGAAGTGGCCGGCGGACGTCTGCAGCGCTTCGAACGGCAGCGACCACAGGAACGCATCCGGCACGATCACCAACCTGGATTTCCTGGGCAGCACCTCTTGGACCGGCTCGATGAGCAGGGTGTGCAGTTCGCGGCCGATCTCCACCGCACGGTCGTCCTTTTTCGCGATCGCTTCGCGGAATCGTCGCACCTGCCGGCTCAGGTCCGCCGCCTGAACCTCGATGGCGGCCACCTTCTGCACTCCCCACGTGCCCGCGGTCGGGTCCTTCGCGATGGCGAACACCCATGTGCGCGCGTCGCTGACGATGAACGAGAGGAGCGCGGCGGCCGGCGTCCCAAGGACGGAGGCGGCCTCGGGGCCGTTCGGTTCTCCCTGCGCTCGCATGGCGCGAAGCGTTGGATGCGCGTCGTATATGCGTCGCCGGAGCGCGTCCCGGTCGGCCTGCCGCGTGCTCTGATCGGCCTGGAGCGCCGCAAGGCGGGTGGCGTCAGGCTTCTGCCGTCCGCGCTCGCGCCGGATCTTGACGGCGATCGTCCGCAGGTCGCGAGCGATCGTCCGCTCCTGGTCCCGCTCCTCGGCCGTGAGGCCCTTGACCACCACGGCGCCGTCGCCGCCGAGCATGTCGGCGAGCGCCTGCTGCCGTCCCCGCTCCGACCAGAGAAACGCCTCGGCCCCTTTGCCCTGCGCGGTCAGCATGTCGACCATGGCCAGGTATGGCGCGCGGCGATTGTCGAAGAAGGTCTCGGCCGCCGGGCCGAGCGGGACCTTGCCCAGCGCCGAGATCGCCTCCTCGTAGGCGGCCCGGGCCTGCGCCGCGCGCTCGGCCTTCTGGTGCGCCCGGCCGATCACCACGCGGGCGTAGGACACGGTGTCGAAGTGCTCGATCGGCGCGGCGAGCTCGGACGCGCGCGTGGCCGATGCGAGCGCCGCGTCCACTTTCCCCTCGTTCAGTTCCAGCTGCGCTCGCAGGGCCAGGATCGTCGAGAGGGCGTTGCTGTCCTCCTTCGACTCGGCCAGCGCGAACGCGCGCTGGTACGCCTTGCCCGCGTCTTCCGGCCGGCGCTGCGAAGCGTGCAGCACGCCCATGTGCACAAGCGTCCACATCACCCCGACGTCGTCCTTGCGTTTCTCCCGGAGCAACAGGCTCCGTTCGTACTCGGTGAGCGCAAGCTCCGGCTGCGCCTGCGCAAAGTGGGCGCCGGCCATGCCACCCAGGTCCCGCGCCTGGCCCGACTCCGACGTCGCCACGTCGTCCGTGATCGACTGGTCCAGTTCCAGCGCCTTCTGATAGAACTCGATGGCACGGGTGAAATTGCGCTGCAGCGCGTAGAGCTGGCCAATGGTGTAGGTGCTTGCTGCGCGCGTGGCCACGTTCTTCACCTGCTCCCAGAGTTGCAGGCTCTTCAAGTGGTGCTGGAGCGCGCGGCCCAGATCGCCCTGGAGCCGGAAGATCTCGCCCAGCCCCGACCATGCCCTCGCCGCAGCGGCCACGTCACCCCCGGCCTCGGTGAGCGCGAGGCTCTGGCGCCAGGCATCGGCGGCTGGGGCGTAGTCGCCCAGTTCCTTGTGGACCATCGCGATGGCCTGGAGGACGCTCGCTTCGCCGTACTTGTCCTTCGTGCGCTGCAACACGGTGAGTGCCCGCGTGTAGTACTCGAGCGCCCGTGTGAACTCCGTCTGCATGTAGAGCGCGTTGCCGAGCCCGTGAAGCGTGCTTGCCATTCGGGCATCGTCGTTGAGGCGTTCGAAGACGTCGAAAGCCTGCTGGTAGCGCTCGCCGGCTTCCGCGAAACGACCCTGCACGTAGGCGAGATTCGCCAGGTTCGCGTCGCAGGCGGCTATCTCGGTCTGGTTCTCGCCGGCGACGAAGGCCTCGCGCGCGGCCGTGAACGCCTCCGAGGCTTCCAGGTAGCGGCCGGTCATCATGCGCAACGAGCCCGCCTGCATCAGGCTCCGCCCGAGCGTGTCCTGGTTCCCGAGGGCGCGGGCCAGCCGGCCCTGGGCGCCCAGCGCGTCGAGCACCTCGTCGAATTTCTTCAGTCCCTGCAGTCGGCCCGCCTCGCTCGCCAGGCCCGCCAGCGCATCGTCGGACGACAACTCCGGCTCCGCCGCGATCAGCGCGTCACGCTGGTCCGCCGGAACGGCGAGCAGCCGCCGGCCCAGCTCCCCTGCGGGCGACACCTCGTTCCAGATCTTCCAGGCGCCAGAATCGTCCTGGAGGAACGTGAAGTCGCGAATCCTCCGCTCGTTGCGGACACGCCTCGTCTTTGCGTCGGTCACCCGCAGCTCGAGGATGGCGCGGGCCCGGCCGCCGCCAGGGTCCGCGCCCGCATTCCGGATGCCGAGGCCCGCCAGCGCCACTTCGCGAAGGTCGAACTCGACGACGACCACGTTGCGGCGGGAGCGGGCGGGACCGCCGGCATGCCACAGGGCGGCCATCCCTTCGATGTCTTTTCGGGCGTAGGCTTCGAAGTAGCGCTGGAGGAGGTCTTTGAAGGCCCGTTCGGCCTCTGCCGCGGTCAATGTCTGCGCCGCTTTCGGCGCGCCAGTCTGTTGGGAGGACACCGTCGACGCCAGGGAGGAGGCCGGCGGCGGCTGGGCCGAGGCGCGATCGGGAATGGTACCCGACAGGACAACGACGAGGACGAGGCCACTGGGCAACGAGCGTGAACGTCGCACGAGGACTCCTTCGTTGGCGGTGTTCCCTTGCCTCGGATAGGCCGCACGCACCATCTTAGACGCCAAAGGAGCGGAATCGGCCACCTGGGAAGGCGGGCTTGCCGCGCCGAAGCCAGAATGGCGAAGGCGGGGAGGCGAGGGATCCAGGAGCCGGGATTCAGGATTCAGTAGGAATCAAGCCGCGAGTCGAAGGGTCGCAAGCCGGATTGTCGCGTTAGTTTAGAACCGGGTCGGGTCGATGATTTCGTAGGCGCCGGAGGCTGGAGGTGTGTCGGAGTAGCGGATCACGGAGCGGCCGCCGATGATTTCGACCATCCTGTAGTAGACCGGGCGCCCGGGCTGGCTGGTCTTGACCGGTGTCTGCGTCTTCACCTTGCGGACGTAATCGCGGGTCTCGCGGTAGGGAGGGACCTTGTTGCCGTAGCGGCCGACCGCTTCCGGGCCCGCGTTGTAGGCGGCCAGGGCCAGTTCCTCGTTCTCGCCGTAGCGATCGAGAAGCTGCCGGAGGTAGGTCGTGCCCCCGCGGATATTCTCTGCCGGGTCGAACGGCGAGCGAACACCCAGATGGGCCGCCGTCGAGGGCATCAGTTGCATCAGGCCGAGCGCTCCTTTCCGCGACACCGCGCGTGGGTTGTAGCCCGACTCGATCTGGACGACCGCCCGCACGAGATCCGGACGGATCCCCTTTGCGCTCGCCTGCTCGACGATCAGGTCGTCGTAGCTGTCGCGGTAGTCCCGGGACGTCGGCTTCGTGACGAGGACCGGTTCGGTCGAGTGGGGCACCTTGAAGGTGCGAACCTCGGTGGAGGGATTGGCCGGCGCGCGATCAGACAAGACCAGCGACCCGCTTGCATCCCGCCAGGTGTAAATCTGCGCATCGGCGACCGAAGCGGTCGCGACGAGGGACAGGGCGAGCAGAACGCGACGCAGAAAAAACACCTCAAGTCGTTTATCGGCATCTCGGCCGTTTTTCTGCACCCCCGTTCGGTGCCCGCGCGAGGTTCTCTCCTCCTATCGCTGCCCGAGCACCAGGAGGATGACGACAATGACGACGATCAGGGCCACCCCCGCCGCAATCTTCCACGGGCTCTTCGGGTATTGGCCGGCAATGGTGCCCGTGTAGCCGTTTGCCACGACCTGGAACACGCGGCGACCGTAGGTGTAAGTCAACAACCACACCGGGACGAGGATGTGCTTGAACGTCTCCCCCGAATAGGCAGGGAAGATCTCGAGGCTTCGCTGCGTGTTCCCCGGGACCTCGCGCGAGCACAGTTGCATGAGTTCCGCGTTCATGTCCTCGCGAGCCTGCCTGGCCGCATCCACCAGGACCACCTGGTAGTGCTCGACGATGTAGCCCGCGAGGTAGGCGGTGTCGTACGGCACCAGCTCTTTCGTGGGGAAGGGCTCGATCCCCTTCAACAGCCCCGTGTCGATTCCCCGGCTGCCGGACACCGGTTCGTCGTCGAAGAGGTGGGCGATCCGGCCGCTCGCCGGCTCCCAGCGGACTTTCTGGGCCTGCCGGACCTGCCTCTTTCCCTCGTTGTCCCGGTATTCCTCCTGCACGTAATAGTAGTAGCCCGCCTCGGCCCGCCACGGACACTCGGCCTGCGCGTCGAAGGTCCAGTACGGGATGTAGATCCCCTTGATCTGATCGACCAGGGCCTTGCTCTTCAGCGCGCCAGGGGCGAACCAGCGGCCGCCGTACCAGGAGCGCATGTGTTCGCGGACCTGGGCCGGCGTGACCTTGAAGGGGAGCAGGCTCTGGGGGCGAATCGGAGACTTGATCTCCTGGTAGTCCACGAGCGCGGGAGAGCCGCAGAACTCGCAGTTCTGCCCGACCCGCTCCGGGTCGTAGACCATGACCGCCTTGCAGCTCTGGCACTGCACGCTGCGGCGCTCCGTCTGCCAGCCGCGCTGCTCGTCCGGGAGTGCCCGCAATGCGGCAACCAGGTCCAGTTCCTGGATCTTCCCGGTGTCCTTGTCTACGACGTACGGCGTCTCGGTGCCACAAAACGGGCAGACGAGCGTCTGCTTCGACGGATTCCATTCCGCCTGGGCGCCGCACGCCGCGCACGGGTGCTTCTCGAGCGCGACGATCTCGGTCATCGGGTCCGCCTCTCCGCCTTCCCTTCGACTCGCTCCGCTCGCTCAGGGCAGGCCGCCTTTCCGCCTTCTCGCCTTCGCCATTCTGGCTTCGGCGTGGCAAGCCCGCCTTCCTGCTACTGGGCCAGATAAGTGTCGAGCGCCGCCTTCGTTATCCGGTAGCTGGTGCCAATCTTCTTCGCCTTGAGGTCGCCCGACTCGATAATCGCCATCACATCGGTTTCCGGGACACCCAGCTGCTTCGCGACATCGGCAGGGGAGAGCAGCGCCACTGACGGAGCCGCCGGTGCCATAGCAGCCTCGGCCGCTCCTTTCGCCGCCGCAGAACCCGCCTGGGCCGGGCTCATGCCCTGCTGCATCATCTGCTGCGCGATCCCGAAGCCGACGGCAAGCTCCGCGGCCATCCCGCCGCCGCCCGCCGTCCCCGTCTCCATGCCCTTGCCCATCTGGTATTTCACGAAGTCGTTCAGGTTGCCGACCGCGGCCATGCTCGACCGCTTGTCGATCGCCTGTTCGACCTCCGGTGGCACCGACACGTTCTCGACGATGAAGCTGGTGATCTCGAGGCCGTACTTGCCGCCGACCACCGGGTTGATCAGCGGGAGCAGCGCTTCGCCCAGCTCGGTGTAGCGAGTGGCCACGTCCAGTGCCGGCACGTGCGACGACGCCAGCGCCTCGCTGAACAGGCTGACGATGCGCGACCTCATCGTCTCGGAGAACTCGTCGAGCCGGAAGTGCTGGTCGGAGCCCGCGACCTCCCTGAGGAACAGCTTCGGCTCGATGATCTTGAAGTCGAAGGTGCCGAACGCCCGCATGCGCACGATCCCGAAGTCCTGGTCGCGCACCATGATGGGGTTGGACGTGCCCCACTTGTTGCCGGTGAAGAGCCGCGTGGCGATGTAGTAGACGTCGGCCTTGAACGGCGAGTTGAAGCCGTACTTCCACGACTGCAGCCTGGTCAGCACCGGTATGTTGTCGGTCGTGAGCGTGTGCTTGCCGGGGCTGAAGGTGTCGCCGAACTGGCCCAGGTACATGAACTGCGCGACCTGCGACTCGCGGACGATCAGCTGCGCGCCGTTCTTGATCGCCTTGTCGTCGTCGGGGTAGCGGTACGACAGCGTGTCCCGCGAGTCATCGGTCCACTCGATGACATCGATCAGCTCGCCCTTGATGAAATCGAACACACCCATGGCAGCATCCTTTCGGCATCAGGCGCCTACACCTTCGCCATCTCGGCGACAACCTTGCGCGACTCCTCGAGCATCTGGTCGATCCCGGCCGGGTTCTTCCCGCCGGCTTCTGCGAAATCCGGCCGTCCGCCTCCGCCGCCGCCCACGATCGGGGCGATCCTCTTGACGATGTTGCCGGCGTGGATGCGGGGGACGAGGTCCTTCGTCACCGACACGACGATCGAGACACGCCCCTCGTTCTCGGACGCCAGCATCACGACGCCGCTCTGGAGCTTGTTCTTGAGCGTGTCTGCCAGCTGCCCGAGCGCGGACTTGTCGAGCCCTGCGACCCGCCGCGCCACCATCTTCACACCGCCGGCGTCCACCGTGTCGTCCGCTTGCGCTGGTCCCACACTCCCGGTGAGCGCCGGGGCCGAGATCGCAGCGGTCGCCGCCTGGATCTTCAGTTGCCTGTTCTCTCGGGCGTCGCGCTTGGCCTCGGCCTGCAACCGCTCGACGGCCGCCACGGCTTGGTCGGCGGGAGCCTTGAGGGCGCCGAGCACCGCGTCGAGATCGCGGCGCCGATCCTGGTGCAGCCGGAGCGCGCCCGCGCCGGTCAGCGCCTCGATCCGGCGGACGCCGGCGGCGACGCCGCCTTCCTGGACGATCGTGAAGGCGCCGATCTCCCCGGTCGATCGCACGTGCGTGCCGCCGCACAGCTCCAGGCTGAAGCCGGGCACCGAGACCACGCGCACGCTGCTGCCGTACTTCTCGCCGAAGAGCGCCATCGCTCCGGCGGCAATCGCCTCGTCGGTGGAGCGCACGTCCGTCTCGACGGGCAGGTTCTTCCAGATCTGTCCGTTGACGATCCGCTCGATGTCGTCGAGCTGGGGCTCGGTGATGGCGGCGAAGTGGACGAAGTCGAACCGCAGCCGATCGGGCGCCACCAGCGATCCGGCCTGCTTGACGTGCGAGCCGAGAACCTGCCGGAGCGCGGCGTGCAGCAGGTGAGTGGCGGTGTGGTTGCGCCGCGTGGCATCGCGCGCGGCCTCGTCGACCTCGGCTGTCACGAGGTCCCGTTCGCGCAGGACGCCGGTCTCGACGCGGACCCTGTGCAGGCGGGGACGCTCCGCGCCCGCGCGCGCA
>Ga0209745_1001669_pt1 | contig 13018 bp, 9 predicted proteins | sample BarGraNGADG00312_FD_184495 | JGI IMG/M metagenome (GOLD analysis project Ga0209745, IMG submission 184495) | Arctic peat soil microbial communities from Barrow, Alaska - Barrow Graham LP Ref core NGADG0004-312 (SPAdes) (version 2) | ecosystem: Environmental > Terrestrial > Soil > Wetlands > Peat ... | reverse complement strand
GAGCGGCCGGATCCCGGCCGCCCTGGGCCGGCTGAGGTTCGATGATCAGCGCGAGCCCCCACCGGTCGCAGTCCCGGGCGAGCCGGGCGTTTCGCTCGACTTCGTCCCGCTCCAGGCGGGTGTCATCATGGCCCAGGTAGAGATAGCTCATCAGCCCGTCGACCCCGCACTGCGCGAGCTCTTCCACGGTTGCGATTGAAACCGCGGTGCCCGCGGCGGCCTCACGGCCACCCGCCTGGTAGAAGGGGCGGTACCAGTTCATCCAGTCCATATGCATCACGAGACCAGGAGCGTTGCGCCCCTGGTACAGGTTGAGCACGTGCGGCAATGTGCCAGGGGTGGTCATGACCGCATCTGCGCCCCAGAGTTTGGGGAAGACCTCTTGGACTTCCGCGAGGGTGCGCTGGGCGTCGATGGGGCCTGTCAGAATGGGGTGGGAGGCTGCGACGATGATTCCCCGGCCAGTACTGGGGCGAATCAGCCGGGACATGCGGATGGTCTTACCCAGATGTGAATCCATGTGTGTCTATCCTGTCGTGGGAGGGTGATGCGGACAGCCGTGAGCCTTTTGCCCGCGGGACGGAACGTGCCCTTGTCCAAACTTTCCTCGATGTCCTTCAGGGAGGGCCCTTGCTTTCCTGGATACACAAGTGGGTGAAGACGAACGAGATGGTCGAGATTCCGAAGAACTTCATTCCCACAGCGTCGGTAAACGTCCTGTTCCACACGACGGCTGGTTGGCGAAAGGCCCAGCTGCGCCGAATGCGAATTCGACGAAACGGTCAGCCAGGAGACGGTGCACATCGTCGGCGGGGTGGAGGTTGTCCGATAGCGGCAGCCGTTCGGCGTCGTCCGGGCCGTAGAGGCGCGGGCCGTCGAGGTAGAAGATGGCCGGGTCGCTCTCCGCGCGTTCCCGCACGATGCGCTCCAGTTCGGTGCGGATCACGCGCAGGCTGAGTTTGCCCTCTACAACGTCCTGGGCGCTTCCGGCTGTTGTGACCCACTCCTCTGCGCGCGATGGATCCTGGACGGTGGGCCCGGCGGCATCCTCGACCGGCGCGCAGAAGATGGGGGAGATCATGAGCAGCGGCGTGCTCGGATGCCCGTCCCGAATGGTGTCGAGGAAGCCGTGGACGGCAGTGCGAAAAACGCGCAGCCGCATCATGTCGCCGTTCACGAGGTTGATGCCCAGCTTGAGACTGATCGCGTCGGCGGGGGCATCCCGCATGGTCCTCGCAGTCAGCTGGTCAAGCAGAGCATTGCCGGAAAACGCGACGCTGGTCAGTTCGACCCCCGCGGCTAGCGCGGCGGCGACGGGCCACGTCGCCGTCGTGTGGCTGGCCCGGTAACCGTGGCTGATCGAACTGCCGTGGTGCAGCCAGCGGATGCCGCGCGGCGTGACTGGCGGCTCCACCGGTGCGTCCGCGCGCAGCGACAGCAGCTCGACCTCGTCGGTGTACGGCAGCCAAATCTCAACATTCTTCTCAGTCATGGGGAGCCCGGCGAAGCGAAGCGTGTCGGCCGGACCGTCGACGACGTAGGCCTGCGGTCGTTCGAATGAGAAGACGAACCGGTTGCCGGTCGTCGAGGCCTGCTGCTGCACGAGCTCGCCGTCCACGACGAGGTCGTAGAAACCCGGTAGCGTCCCCGAGGTCTCGTTCTCGACCATCTTCGTCGCCAGCACCGTGAGCTCGATCGCCGATGCGGCCGTCCGAAACGCGAGCCGGATGCCCGCGCTCTGCCCGACAGACGCGCGCATGAAGTCGTCGGGTACCCGGCGGCGAGCCTGGGACCCGAGCCGCCGGGGAAGGCTGCCACCAGCCGTGTGGTCGACGACGATAGCGCCGCGGATCTCGACTGGCCCGCCCTCGAGGGGGACCTCGATCACGATCGCTCCACGCGGCCGTCCGCGTAGACGTCGTAGCTGGTGTCGCCAACCCGCAGGCCGCGCAGTGCGGCGTCGGCGTCCAGTTCGGCGATGCAGCCGCCGGCCGTCACGGGGTCGTCCAAGCCGACGTTGACGCCGAAAACGGACTCGATCACGAGCGCGACCCACGCACCGGCTGACGAGCAGGCCCAGTCGGTGATGTAGGGCAGCTGGGGTGGAGCCTTGCGGGCTCCGCCGTTGATGGTGGGCATGGCCTCCGCGACGAAGTGTGCCTGGCCGGGGGGTCCCTGGTTGGTGGACAGGGTGAGACCTTCGATCCACTCGAGAGCCACTTCGGGCGCGCCCAGGTCGATCAGAGCGCGGGCGGCGTCGGCAGGCCAGGCGGGGTAGGCACCGTTCCACTGGTGATCTGGGCGCACGCTGTAGCTGGCATCCGGGTCCCAGGGGGAGAGGGCGCGCATCCAGCTCGGCGTCTGCAGGTCGTGTTGGAAGAAGCGCACCATTTCGGCCCGAACCGTTGGGTCGAGGTCACCCGCGATCGTAGTTCCGACCACGTTGAAGTCGTAGCAGTGTCTCACCGGAATCCGGCTGCCGTCTGGTTGCCCGGCGGCGAAGTGTCCTGTTCCGTCTAGGTAGAGGCTGGTGACGCTGGGCAGCAGCGCCTCCGCTTCCGAGCGCAGCCGCTGTGCTTCGGACGTTTCGCCCAGGTGATCCTGAATGTCGGCGACCGTACGCATGCACCACACGTTGGCAGCGTTCAGGCTGGCAACCTCGTGCGTGTAGGAGCTGACGCATTCGAGCAGATTGTCGATCTCGCCGTAGTCGGCGAGTCTGCCTGTGCCGCGCAGACCCTTCCAGGCCCCGGACCAGTCGACGAGGTGGGCCGACACAGCTGCGGCCCCGCTGCCGGTGATATTGATCTCCTCGGTGAGGAAGCCGACGTCGCCGCTGAATCGCACGTAGTCGTGCACCAGGCGGGTCATCGCGTAGTCGTTGACCGAGTACCAGCGCCCGACCGGCTCTCCAGTCAGGGATGAGGTGCCGAAGTGCGTGTGGATGTCGCTGGCGATCCACCGACTCAGCTGTCGCTTCATCGGGACCGGGTCCAGCAGGGCATGCACGACGGAGCTGAGGCTGAAATCCCAGATAAATGTGGTGGTCGACCAGTAGTTCGGCATGACGGTGTCGTAGCTGCGGCCAAGAACGTTGCCGGCGAACTCGCGGCGGAACCAGATGACGCCGAGGGCGCCCCACCAGTAGAGCGTGCGAAGGGCATACGAAGAGGTCTCCAGCACGGGGAGGTGCCCGGAGTACTGATCGTTGCCCGGTGTGAAGATCGCACGGAGCTGACCGTTCCACAGCTCCTCAGAAGATTGGATGGCAGCCGGGACATCGGCGGCAACCCGATCGAAGACGCTCACGGCGTCTTCGCGTGTCTTTGCGACGGCGTGCACGTAACCGAAGCGGTCCGTTGCGCCTGGTGGGAGCTCGAGGTCGACCTGGAGCTCACCACCGCGGCCGGCTCCTCCGATCCCGACCTCGAATTCGTCTACGGGAGTGGGCGGGACTCCGCTCAGCCGTACGATGCCGGGGCGGTCGAGACCTTGGGTGCTCCATGCCGTCCCCTCCGCGTTGCGGAAGATCAGGCGGTTTCCTGCCGGATCGGCTTCCACGCTGTTCGTGCTGCTCGGCGACTCGGCGTCCGTCCACGATGCCCCCGACAAAACGACCCTGGCATTGACCGCGAGTGTCATCGTCGCCTCTCGCCTGGCTGATCCAACGTTCGTGACGCGCACATCGATCGCGACGGCCGTCTGCCCTGGGGCGCAAACCGTCGTCGTCTCGATCAGCAGCCCGTGGAGCTCCGCCCTGCGGACGACCCGATCTGGCCGCCACGCGTGTGCAACCGGAACACCGAACGACTCGAAGACGCGGCCGTCGACGAAGAGCACGCCGGTCAGCGCCAGCCCCTGCGAAACGGGTGGGAAGGTGACAGCATGCACAGCGGTCAGGTCGTGGCCGACCCGCACCGTACCCAGGAAGTTGGTCAGCCCAGGTGGAGCGATCATGTTGTCGAAGTGGTGGGTGACGACGTCGGCGGCGAGGTCATCCACCGTTGGTATGGTCCTCGTGGCCATGAATACTCCTGATTTGTGAGAGTGGTTAGTACTGCCCGAGGGCGAGTCCGCGGATGAAAAACTTCTGGGTGAACAGGAAGAGGGCCACGGTCGGTAATGACACCAGGATGCCTGCCGCAAGGACCGTCGACAGCTGGGCGCCACCGTAAGTGCTCTGCATGCCGCTGAGGGTCGTAACGATCGGCCGCACATTGTCCGACTGGCTGAGGGTCAGCCCTAGCAGCAGGTCGTTCCAGATGAATGTCGCCTGCAGGATGAAGATAGCCACGAGCGCGCTCATTGCCATCGGCAGGTATATTCGGGTGAAGATGCGCCACGTCGACGCCCCATCGATCACGGCCGCCTCGAAGACGCTTTGCGAGATGCCGGTGAAGAAGTTGCGCATGACGAACGCTGAGAACGGAATGGAAATCGCGGTGTACACGATGACCATGCCGAGCTTGGTGTCGAACAGTCCCACTCTCGAGTAGCCGTCGAAGAGTGGCAGGAGCACCATCTGCAGGGGGAAGACCGTGCCGCCGAAGATGAAGACGAACCACCAGAATCCGTGCCTGAGGTGCAGGGCAACGATAGCGAAGCCGACAGCGGCACCGACGAGTACGGCGATCAACGGTGAGATAATGCTGTAGGTCACTGTGGCCAGCACGCTGTCGCCCAGGTTGCTTAGATGCCAAGCTTCAGTCATGTTGTCGATCAGGGATGCGCCGGAGGGGATCCAGGACTCCTTGGAATCGTAGGCCTGCGGTGACTTGTTCGCATTGATCACGAGCAGGTAGACCGGCAGGAGCCAGACGATGCCGAAGATCACGAGGGCGGTCCTTCTGGTGATGCGAGCAATCATCATCCGCTCCTAGATCTCATTCTTCTTCGACAGTTGCTGGCGCAGGTACAGGATGGATGCCAGTAGCGTTACGACGGTGAGGAAGACCGCGATCGCGGAACCAAGCCCATACTGACTATTGACGAAGGTGTCGTTGAACATGGTGAGTGCGAGAGTCTCGGAGACGCGCCCCGGTCCGCCTTTCGTCATCCCGAGGACGATGTCGAAGGTCTTGAGGCTGGCAACGATCGACAGGCCGATGACGACGGTCGTCAACGGGCGCAACATCGGCCAGAGGATGCTGCGAAAGAGGCGCGCTCCTCCGGCGCCGTCCAGCCTGGCGGCCTCCAGTGGCTCTTTGGGGATGGACTGCAGACCGATCGTGAACAGGAGCGCGTTCACGCCGACCCCCTGCCAGGAAGCGGCCACGATCATCACGATCGTGTTGAGCGGAGCGTCGAGCAGCCAGCGGGGCGTGTCGCCAACCCCGAAGGCGTGCAACGCCTGGTCGAGCGCGCCGTTGCTCTGCAGCACGAACGACCAGATCAGCCCGACGCCGATGCCGGAAATAGCGTATGGAATCAGGAACGGCAACCGCAGCCATACTCCGCCCTTCAGATTCCACGTCATCAATGCCAGGACGAGGCCAAGCCCGACGGGCACGGCGAGTGTGCCCACCACCCAGAGCAGGGTGTTGAACATCGAGCTCAGGAAGTCAGGGTCCTGGAACATCTCCAGGTAGTTGGCCAGGCCGGCCCATTTTGGTTCGCCGAGGCCGTTGTACGTCGAGAAACTGAGGAACAGTGTCCACAACAGCGGGAGGTACAGCAGGACGGCCACCAGGAGCACGCCTGGGGCGACAAAGCCCCGGGCGGCCCACCGATAGTGTTCCTTCTTCTTGGCCACGCTCTACTTCTGACTTGCCCAGTACTTGTCCGCTGCGTCCTGAATCTTGGTCAGGAACGGCATGGGATCTCCCGGGTTCGCCGAGAACGCACCGAATTCCTCAAGGGCTACATTGAGGATCGGTGTGGGCGCCGCCTCGAAGTATCGCGCGACGAGCTGGTACTTGTCACCGGCGACCTTCTCGCCGAGATCCTTCAGGCCGGCATCCTTGAGCTGTGCCTTGGGGTTGAACGGCACGTCGCCCCTGGCATTACTCCATGCGGTCTGCGCACCGGGCGTCATCCACCACTTCGAGTATGCGAGGCCGAGATCTTTCTGCTTCGAGTTGGCCGTGACGCACATGGGTCCGGTTTCCACCGGGACGGGCGTCTTCGTCAGCTTGGGGTTCACGGCGGGAATGATGAAGTAGTCGTAGTCGACGTGCGCTTTCATGCCGACAGCGTCGAGGGAGCCCCCGAAGAAGGTGCCGAAGTTGAGCATCGCCATATCGCCCTGCTTGAGCATCTGCGCCGGGTCCGTCTTGCCGCCTGCGTCGCTGAACCAGCCCTTCTTCGCCTGGTCGAGCCAGTCGTTCATGATGGAGACGATTCGAGGGTCCGTGTATTTGACCTTGCCGGTGGAGAGCCCATTGTAGAGGTCCGGATCCGTGCCGGCGACCATCGTCTCGAACCAGGGAAAGGTGAACAACGTGCTGGTCTGGTAGAACGGGGTGACGCCGTTCTTCTTGAGCTTCGCGGCGTCGTTCATCAATTCCGCCCACGTCGTCGGCGTGGCGATCCCGTACTTGTCGAAGATCTTCTTGTTGTAGTACATGACCCAGTAGGCAATGTTCATCGGAACGCAGTACTGTTTGCCGCCGATCGTGTAGTACTTCTGGAGGTCCTTGCTCACATTGCCGTCTGCGATGGCTTTCTGCCAGATGTCGGAGGTGTCCGCGATGAGCTTCTGATCCACCAGTTGCTTCAGCGAGTCTCCCGTGTGCCAGCTGAAGAGACCGGGAGTCTGCTTAGTCCTGAACGACTGCTTGACGAACGCCTCATACTGATTCGCGTCGGAGTACCCGGTCGTGTCGAGGCTGACTTTGATGTCTTTCAGCGATGTGCTGTTGAGTGACTGGAACTGCGGCTTCCAGGCGGCCTTGTCCGTGTAGAACTTGAGCGTTCCCGTGGTCTGGCCGCTCGCGCCCCCGCCCCCGCCCGCTCCGCAAGCCGCGAGCAGCAGGCCGGACACGAGAAGCGGGGCAACCAATGAGATCTTTCTTTCCCTGTTCATCTTGACTCCTTTGTTCCTGTGCCCGATCGAAGGCGATCGCCACATTCTGATGCGTCCCAAAGGGGACTGGTTTTCGCGTCGGCATTCTTCCCGACATGTGTTGATATCGTTACCAACTCTAATGGCAGATCTCGCGGACTGACATTCCATCCAAGAATCTGCGGGACCTTTCCCATTCGCTATTCAGTCCTCACCGGCAAGCGTGCCGCGCACGTACGCCTTGACGGTCGCAAAGCGCTCGCTGCGTGATGTCGAGGTGCGGCGGATCACGTAGGGCCCGACCCCCGCGGGCACGATGACCGTTTCGGCGTAGTGAACCGGGTATGCGGCGAAGGCGCCCGTCGGGCTCGCGATCTCGACTTCGTCGCCCTCGACCAGGTTGAGGACGTTGACGGTCCCCTCGGTGTCGTGATGGGACTGCGTCCGAAACCAGTGGCGGCGCACCTCGATGAACTCCAGCTCGTGCAGGCCGGTGCGCTCCTCGCGCACCTCGGCATCCTCTGAGACGAGGGTCACCTGGTTGACGAGATTCTCGTGCACCCACTCGGTGTTCCTGTCCCACTGAATGTTCTTGCGACCGTGCTCCAGGTGAATGGGCCGGGGAATGCCGTCGATTCCGTCCCGACCCCAGTCCCAGAGCTTGAAGGTGAAGATGAAGGGCGTCGCGGAGATTTCCAACACCATGGCGTTGGCCCCTGAACAGTGCACGGTTCCTGCCGGGATCGTGAAGTGATCGTGCTTTTTGGCCGGAATCACGTTGACGAAGTCCTCGGCGGGGAATGGATGGTTCCCGTCCCTGGCGGCGCGAAGTGCCCTCACCATTTCGTCCGGGTCGATACCGGTCTTCAGCCCCAGGTAGACCACTGCGTCGGCGTCGCAGTCGAGCAGGTAGTAGCTCTCGTCCTGCGTGTAGTGCATGCCGAAGGTGTCCTGGATGTAGTCCGTCAATGGATGGACCTGGAGCGAGAGGTTGCCGCCGCCCATGGTGTCGAGGAAATCGAAGCGGATCGGGAACTCAGCGCCGAAGCGGGCGAACGTCTTCGCGCCAAGCAGCTCGCGTGGTTGCATGAGCACGAGATCCATGGCGGGGACCTCGACGACTCGACCGTCTGCCTCCAGCAGGAGTGAGTTCTCCTCCGGAACGCAGTCGAAGCACCAGGCGTAGTTCGCCACGGAGCGGTCCAGGTCGAGAACGTCCTTCATCCACTGACCGCCCCAGGTGCCGGGGTCGAAGAACGGCACGACTCGGAAGGGCGAAGAGGTGGCCGTGGCCATGGCAGCCCGGAATGCGTCGCCCGTGATGAGACCCGCCGCGGGGATGCTGCTGTTGGTGTCGAGAAGGAAGTCGATCCGCTCGAAGAGCGTGCGCTTGTGCCGATCGGCGACCCGCCACTCGACGAAGAAGCCTCGCTTGTACTTACGCAGGTTGTCCTCGTCGGCGTTGTTCGAACGCCAATTGGGCGCGCCAGCCCGCTGGCGCTGCTGGATTTCCCAGCGCGCCAGGTCCGCGAGCACAAGGACGTGACACTCGATGGGCACCAGCGCGGCGCCCCAACCCACGACTATCGTCGGACGTGCCGCAGCAGCAATGCCCTCGGCGAGCGCGGCCAGGTGGGTAGCGTCATAGAACTCGTCGAGAGTGAAGTGACTCATGACTCCGAAGACGCGGTCGGCTGTGAGATTCCGGTTGATCAGCCCGTCGATCTCCTCGATGGGTCGAGCGGCGGCATCCTCGACGTTCAACACCGCGTACTCGGGCAGCCGCGCCCGCATCTCGACGATCAGCGCGGGCACGTCGACGCCCGGATAGGTGTCGATGATCACAATGGGCGGGTGCTCCCGGCTTGCCACTCTGGCGACCCGGTCGATCTCCTGCCACGCCTCGCCACCACTCCAAACCGTGCTGCCGGCCGCCAACCGGATGCTTGGCTGCTTGTTGTAGCCGCCGACCGTGGGCGCGACACTTCTCATCACGGAACTTTCCCTTCCTGGGCGGCGTGGTCGGCTAGGACGGACAGGCCAAGGAGCACGGATTGTTCGGGGGAGGCCGGGGTGATGAACCGCGGACGGTGCGAGGAGGACCACAGATGCTCGTGCGTGTATGTCGTCAGGCGGGGGAGGATGCTCTCCGCCGAGCGCATCACGCCGCCCGAGACGATCACCAGATTTGGGTCATACGCGTGGCACAGGCCGACGATCGCGGCGCCCCATGCGCGCAGATAACCGTCGAGGATGTCTCGGGACACCGTCAGGTCCTGGCTCTCCAGAAGGTCCTTGATCTCGACACGTCCCCGAGCCAGACGATCCCCCCACCAGGACGAGCCGGAGAGCTGTGGATGCTCGTGGAGCGTGCGCTCGAGCGCCCATGTGCTCGCGACCGCTTCTGCGCATCCGACGTTGCCGCAGTTGCACGCCGGGCCGTCGAGTTGGACGGTGATGTGGCCGCCGAGGATTCCGCCGTGATCGTGCGCGCCGTGGAACAGCCGCCCCCCGACCAGGGCGGCGGTGCCGATGCCGGTCCCGAGGATGATCAGAACGGCGTTGTTCTCCCCGACGGCGCAGCCGAAGGCAACTTCACCCACGAGAGCCGCCCGCGCGTCGTTCTCGAGCGCAGCCGGCACGCCGAACTGTGCTGTGGCCCACGCCCGGATATCCATGCCGATGGCATATCCGTACTTGTCGTGGGCAGCGACCAGGCATCCGCGCCGCTGGTCGACGACCCCCGGCATCGCGATAGCGACGCCGTCGACTGCTCCCTCCCGTGACCCGGCGTCGCCAAGCATGTCGCGCGCGGCATTGCTGGTCGCCACGAGGTCCGCTTCGACCCCATTGTTGGCGAGCGCACGCGTTGCGACAACGTGTGCGCCCTCCAGCAAGCCGACCTTGATCACCGTGCCGCCGAAGTCAATGCACAGGCTGGGCATCCTTCTCCTCACACGCTCGCTCGTGGTTGTTATCGTTACCATAGAGCATCCGACTCCGCGGCGCCACAGCTTGCGGCTGTTACGCCCGCGCGACCAGAACGTGTGTGGGTATCTCGATCCGCCTGGTCGGCCCCGCGACGCCGCTGCCCGTCAGTCTCTCGAAAAGCATCCGCGCCGCCTCGCGCCCGAGCTCGCGCCCATCGTGATCGATCACCGTCACAGGCACCGGCATCATCTCGGCGAGCTCGAAGTTGTCGAAGCTCACGATCGCGGGCGGTGCGCCGTCGTACCCCGCCGTCTGGAGGCGAGCCCCGATCTCCTTGAGAGCGCCGATGGTGTTTCGGTTGTTTGCCCCGAAGACGGCTGTCGGCGGGTCCGCCAGGTCGAGGAGCGCCTTCATCGCGACGCGAGCCGTCTCGACATCCTGCTGGCGGCGCTTGACGAGTTTCGGGTCCGGGGTGAGGCCGAACTCGGCCAGGGCTCGTGAGAAGCCCTTGAACCGACGCTGGCCGGTGAAGACTGATGTGACGTTGCCGAGGTAGGCAATTCGCCTGTGCCCACCCTCGAGAAGGACCCTGGTACCTCGATAAGCCCCGCCGACGTCGTCGAGTAGCACGGCATCGGCGTCGATGCCCGCAACGATTCTGGATGCGAGCACTAGCGGTGTGTCGCGCAGGACTTCCGGCTGTAGATGTCCGGCATCTCCTCCGGACGGGACCAGGATCAGGCCCTCCACCTGTCGCCCGATGAAGTCGGCAATGAGCTGGCGTTCGCGCTGCGGGTCCTCTGCGGTGTTACCGAGAAGAATGCGCCGGCCATACTGTGCGGCAATCTCCTCGACGCCGAGCGCAAAGTCGCCATAGTAGGGATTTCCGAGGTTCGTGATGGCGACACCCACGAGGCCGCTCGGCTGCCCCGGCCGCAGGCTCCTCGCGTTCTCGTTGCGGTGATAGCCGAGCGCGCGAACCGCTTCGAGCACACGCTGCTGGACCTCTGGCCGAACATTCTTGCCGCCCGAGACGGTGCGCGAAACCGTCATGGGGCTCACCCCGGCCAGCTTGGCGACTTCCTTGACGGTCGGCTGGCGAGACTGACGCTGACGAGAATGAGCCGTCATGGTCACTCCTCGTCGTCGCCAGAATCCGTGCTTGTGGGGCCTCGGAATCAACCTACCGTGCCTCGACTCGTGAGCGGACTTGCTGCACATCCGCGGGCAGTTCCTGGAACGCCTGATGTTCCCCTGAGGTATTCACATGAGTTGACCCAGATGCTAACGTCCGGTACTGGTAACGATAACAGGGTTGAGACTGTCTGTCCTGGTCCACACGACCCGGGCGGCGGCCCGAGCGATCGGAGAAGTCCATGACGTCACACAAGCGTGCCCGCATCGGCGGATTGGCCGCGGCAGCGCTGGGTATGTTGCTCGCCGGCGCCGGCGCCGGCGTTCCGGCCGAAGCCGTCGCGCCGTCGTGTAGCGCCTCAGCCACGGAGACCATCAGCACTACGGCGACCGTGAATCGTCCTCTCACCACCCAGTTCGCACGTTACGGCGACAACGCTGGCCGCTGGACCGGCGCGGACTCCGCGTACAGCGTGAAACTCCCGGGCGGGCGGATCGCCTGGCTGTACTCGGACACCTTCATGGGAACAGTCAACGCCGATCACTCCCGACCCGCGGACTCCCCGTTCATCCATAACTCCATCGTCATCAGGGAGTCGGGTACCCTCACCACCTACACGGGAGGGACCACGACCGCCCCCGAGTCGCTGGTCAGGGTGCCGGGCAGTGATGAGAACCAGGACTGGTACTGGTTTGGCGACGGGACCGTGGAGGGAAAACACCTGCGGGTCACCCTGCTCGAGTTCAGGAAGACGGGGACCCAGCCGTTTGACTTCGCCTTCGAACGCACCGCCATCGCATCCTTCTCCCTATCGGACATGCACCTGGAGGGCATAACCGATCGCCCGGAGGGCGCGCTGCAATGGGGATCCGCCATCTACGAGGACGGCCCCTACACCTACGTCTACGGTGTGGAAGACCTGCAAACACGCAAGTACCTGCACCTGGCAAGAGCACTATCCGGGCAGCTTACGACCGGGACGTGGCAGTATCTCGGCGAATCGGGCTGGGTCACGGCCGAAGCGTCATCAAAGCGGATCATGGACGGGGTTTCTAACGAGATCAGTGTTACGAAGTTCAAGGGGAGGTTCACCCTCGTCACGGGCGACGCCACCGAGGTGCTGAGCTCGAAGATCGTCATGTACCGCAGCGACTCGCTCGAAGGGCCGTTCGACAACAAAACCCTTCTCTACCAGACGCCGGAGACCAACGGAAACGTCTTTACTTACAATGCGAAAGCTCACCCGGAGCTGGGCACGGGAGGTGCGCTCCTGATTACTTACAACGTCAACAGCTTCGACACGAGCGACGTCTACAGCAACGTAGACAACTACCGCCCGAGATACATCGACGTCGACGTGCGGATCAACGATGCGCACTCCTGCGGGTAGCCGGAAATTTTTCGTCGAGCGACTGACCCCCCGACTCGACAGGTCGTTTCAACGTGAGCCGTCCTGCGCAGGCGTCAGCCACCAAAGCGCGCGACATCGGGGCCTTTTCACCCTCGATCCCCGCCGTAATGTTCGCGTACATCCGAGGCCGCCCCGAGAGTGTTGCGTACCCGCACTCAGGAGCACGTGTGAAACGCCTTGCCGTTGTCCGCAAGACCTACGCATGGGGTTCCACGAACGCGATCCAACACTTCTCGGTGAACCCGCCGAGGGTACCCTACTGGCGGAGACGTGGTTCGGGCACCATCCCTCGCAGGATTCGGACTCCCGAGCCCGGACACCCAGCGCGACGCTGGCCTTGCGGTTCCGGATCGCACAAAAAGCTCCATGCATGCACTGATCCGCATGACCCGCCTTCAGCGATCAACGACCGGCCCCGCGACGTCGTCGACCTCCGAACGCAGATGGCCGTGCGTCGTTGTCGCTCATGAGCACTGGCGGGCCGACTTCGCGGCCCCGCGGGCCGGCTCGTGCGTGGACATCACGCTCGAGGAGGCTG
>Ga0209745_1001668_pt1 | contig 13026 bp, 12 predicted proteins | sample BarGraNGADG00312_FD_184495 | JGI IMG/M metagenome (GOLD analysis project Ga0209745, IMG submission 184495) | Arctic peat soil microbial communities from Barrow, Alaska - Barrow Graham LP Ref core NGADG0004-312 (SPAdes) (version 2) | ecosystem: Environmental > Terrestrial > Soil > Wetlands > Peat... | reverse complement strand
GCGACCAGTCTTGGCACCGCTTCCGACAGCGACGCCGGTTTGGATCTAGACGTGCTGGTCGTTGAGCTGACCAGCGGTCACAGCGTCCATTCTTCGCGCAGTGCCCAACGTGCCCTTCTGACCCGTCTTCTGCGCCAGCAGCAGCGTGAGGCTGCGCTCGCTGCCTTCTACTGCCGAGACTCGGGAAGCTGGCGGCTGTCGTTCGTCCACCTGACCTGGGAGCATGGGGACGATGGCAAGGTGAAGACAGAGGTGCTGGCCCCTTTGCGCCGGTACTCCTTCGTCGTCGGTCGTGGCGAACCCGTCCACACAGCGACGAGCCAGCTCCTGCACCTGGTTGAGTTGCAGCGGCCTCCCACGCTGGACGAAATCGAACAAGCCTTCAGCATCGAGCGAGTGACCAAGGAGTTCTATCAGCGCATCGCCATTCTCTTCAGCAAACTGACTGGTGGCCAGCGCAGGGTCGGAGGCAAGGTAGTCGCATACGAAGCTGCGCTGCACTTGCCCCCCAGGGTATCACCTGAGGAACTGCAGCGATTCGCTGTACGCCTCATCGGCAGACTGCTCTTCGCTTGGTTTCTCACCAAGAAACATTCGGACAAGGGTACGCCGCTGATGCCGCCAACGTTGCTCAGTATGGAAGCCGTGGAGCGGTCCATCAATAGCAAACAGCTGTACTATCATGATGTCCTGGAACGGGTATTCTTCGAGGTCCTCAACACGCCAGTCGAACAGCGCAAACGGGAGTATAGGAGCACACCATGGTCGCAGGTCCCGTTCCTAAGCAGCAACCTCTTCGAGGCACGGGACGACGATTACTACCAGGTCAATGCGACTGGCCAGTCAGAGTTCTACAAGTCTCTGACGGTTCCCAATGCCTGGTTGTACGAACTGCTCGACCTTTTCAGTGAGTACAATTTCACCATCGACGAGAACCTATCCGTCGATGTCGACCTTGCCATAGAACCCGAGATGCTAGGGCGTGTCTTCGAGAACCTGCTGGCTGAGATCAACCCCGAGACGGGTGAGACGGCACGCAAGGCTACTGGAAGCTTCTATACCCCGCGTGTCATCGTCGACTTCATGGTCGACGAGGCGTTGTGCTCGTATCTGCTGTCCCAGACTTCATTGACCAGGGAGCAGGTCACCGCGTTGCTTTCCTACGACGGGGACGATGCTGCTCTCCCGCAAGAGCTCTGCGATGAAGTCCTGAATGCATTCGACCATATGACCGCCCTGGACCCCGCATGTGGCTCCGGTGCCTTCCCCATGGGTATCCTGCAGAAGTCCCTGCTCGTGCTCAGCCGCGTCGACCCCGGCTCGCAACGGTGGGCGCAGCACCAACTGGATCGGATCACAGATGCTGGTCTACGTGAACAGCTACGCGACAAGCTGCAGCGAGAGGAACGCGAGTTCGTGCACAAGATCGGCCTGGTGCGCAACTGTATCTACGGCATTGATATCCAGCCCATTGCCGTAGAGATGTCCAAACTGCGCTTCCTGCTCTCCTTGATGGTAGACGAGTCGATCGATGACGCGCTTCCCAACCGGGGAATCATGCCCTTGCCTAACCTGGAGTTCAAGTTTGCATGTGCCAACAGCCTCATCCGTTCCCCTGGCGAACATGGTGGCCTGCTTGCGGACGCCAAGGATCTCTATTTCCACGACCTTGGGGATATGACCGCCCAGTACTTCGACATGCATGATCCCAGCCGTAAGTTGGAGCTGCGCGGGAAGATCGAAGCCCTCGTCACCGACAGAGTGAAAAAGCAGCTCGAGTTGGCCGGCCGGCGCAATGCCACAAAACGCTATGGGTCTGCATTGCCGGGACATCAAGCGCGGGAGTCAGAGCCAGCTGGTCAGGCAGAGCAAGACGCTATGCTGTGGGACAGCTACAGGGGCATCTTCAAGGGCGAATCTGTGGGTTTCTTCGAGCTCCTGTACTTCTTTCCGGACGTGAAGGATGGGTTCTCTATCGTCATCGCCAACCCTCCCTACATCCGGCAGGAAGAGATCAAGGAACAGAAGCCTGCCTTGCAGGCACAGGGCTACGAGGTGTGGAACTCGACGTCGGACCTGTACACCTATTTCTACGAGCGCGCCTGGCAGCTGTTGTCTCCCGGGGGCGTCGCCTGCTACATTTCCAGCAACAAGTTCATGCGCGCCCAGTACGGGCAGAAGCTCTGCGGATTCCTCGCAAAGCAGTCTATGGTCGAACTCATCGTTGACTTGGGCGGTCAGAAGGTTTTTGAGAGCGCAACGGTCGACACCTGTATCGTCAAGTTCCGCAGGAACCAATCGCCAAAGGGACACATGGTTCTAGAGGTTCCTACGGGCAGCGATTTCACGGCTGACACGCCGCTCCCGGCCTACGTGCTGGCTCACGGGACGTCGATCCTGCAGCAGAAGCTCGAAACGTGGCCCTGGACTATAGCGACAGACGCGGTGTTGCAGCTGAAACAGAAGATTGCTGTAAGCGGGACACCGTTGAAGGAATGGGGGGTCAACATCTATCGGGGCATTCTCACCGGACTCAACGAAGCGTTTGTTGTCGACACACTAACCAAAGAGAAGTTGTGCCGTGAGGACCCGCGTTCTGTCGAAGTTCTCAAGCCCCTCTTGAGAGGCAGAGACATCTCCCGCTACACTGTCGACTGGGCCGGTCAGTGGCTCATCCTCATCGAGTCCGGTTGGACCGATGCCCACCACAGAGGTGGGAAGGCTGAAACCTTCTTCGCCAAGCAACAGCCAGCAGTCTATCGTCACCTGAAAGCCATCGGCGACGCGATCCAGCGGGGGGACATCAGGGTCAAGGGCCAGGGGCTCTACCAGCGGGACGACCAAGGAGACTATTGGTGGGAACTTCGCGACTGCGCATACTACGCGGAGTTCGGGAAGCCAAAGATCGTCTATGCGGACATCTGCTCGCGTGCTTCGTTTGCGCTGGATGCAGAATCAATGTATCTGGCCAATACGGCGTACTTCATCTCCGGGCCCTCCCTCCTATATCTTCTGGGACTACTCAATTCGCGGGCAATGGAGTTCTACTATCGCCAGGTGTCCGCCCAGCTCGGGGCCAAAGGACTCAGGAATTTCACTACGTACATCGAAGCGCTGCCAATAACCAAGGCAGACCAGGCTATGCGCCAACGTATCGAGGCACTTATGCAGAAACTCGCTGCAAAACCGTCCAACGGGACCGCGACTGACCGCGCCCAGTGGGAATCGGAGCTAAACGCGCAAGTCTATCGTCTCTATGGGCTCACGCCCGACGAAATCTCTCTCATCGAGTCCAGCGTCGACGCCGGTAAATCAACAAACCCAACCTGACTCTACATCGACGGAGGTGTGGCAAACACGATGCCTTCTGATGATACAAGTAGCAGGATCGCATACGGATCATAATTGACCAGATGTATACCTATACTGAGCACTCAAGTACGCTGTGAAAGCATTCTGACACCATATAACGTTACTCTGTCCGTGCCACGCCATACATCAAGTGCTGGAGCAACGGACTTGGGCGGGTCAAGTGACTGGGATCAGCTTTCCTCGCACTTCGATGTACCTCTGGTTTCCAACGGCCAGTAAACAGACTGTATCCGGGTCCTCCACCACGAATGCCGTGCCGGCAGGGGTACGACCACTCACGACATAGTAGCCGCCGAAGCCTTCCGAATCCAAGTCTCCTTCATCCACACACGGTATTGCCCGACCGCGGATACACGAGTCAGAAGGCGAGCAGACGGCGATGAACCACGCTGCCCATAGACGGGCGAAGAATACGGTGTATGGAGACACTCCGTTGCTTGACCCAAACCCGTAGGTTGCGGGCGATGAGGCATCGTCAAATGTTGTGAGGCGGGAGTCAACTATGTGTAGGGGAAACTGCGAGTTTGTTAGGTCAAGATCGATTGCCCTCTGCAGGTCGGCCCAAGCCTCGTCTGGAATCTCCCGTGCCCATGTGCTGTCTCGCTTGAGAACGCCATGTGACGTCCGGTAGCTTTCAGCCAACTCATTTAGTCGCCACTCCATGCTCGACTGCATTTCGCGGGAAAGCGGTGGTAGAGACAGTTCCCAGCTATCGTCCCATTGACTAAATGCCCGATCACTCACATTGCCACCCCTTCACCCTCCGAAGACGAGTCGAACTTGCGACCGGTCTACCTCGCTGTCCCAGCACTCTCCATGACTGCCTACCAAGCAACTACCGACCTGGTCATCTTCACCCGACAACATATTTGCAGTGTACTCCAAACAAGCGAATGCCTCAATCCACGTTGACACTACGGTCACCATATCTCTCCAAACCTAACCTTGGGGCAACATTGACGAACATCAAGTATTACCTCGAACACTAGCTTCAGTAGTAGTGTCGTGGACGAGTCATCAGATGAGCTACTCGCTCTGCCAGGCAACTCCGTAATGCCATTACGGATCCCTTCTGGCAAACTGACATTGGCGGTTTCCAAAGCATTTGGACTAACCAGTGTGAGGCGTGCGCGTCTAAAGCGTCTCCGCTGCTATTGGCTCGCCTGGCAAATTAACTCGAGACACGTCATCAACCCACTCTAGCAGTCGCCCAGGTATGGGCTCGAGTCGAGCAGCTGCCCTGACGGCGTTTGTGGCGACATACCCTGTGTACGCCACGGTCTTGAGGGCAACCCGCATGGTCACGTCGCCGCATCTAAACTGCTCCACGTTCCAGCCATCGACATCGCTGCGAACCGTCGAAAGGATGCTATACGCATTCGCATGAGCCCCAGCATCGTTGAGCTTCTCATAGAGGCACTGCACTAGTCCACTGCACGGTCTACCATGTCGAGGACATCCGACTAGGCCGAGTTCCCGGCACCGGTTCTCCTGGAGAGACTCCAGCAGTTTGTACCACGCAAACGAAGCTTTCGAGCGTTTGAAGTCCTCCGGGCTTTCGTTGCGTTTTAGCCATATCTCCTGGAGCTCGAGTGAGCAAGAGCAGTGCAATGCTAGCACTGCAGACTCGAGCGATGGTCTCATAGAGGCATATGCAGCAGGGAGTTGTCCAGAAAGGACGAGCATGACAGAGGCGACCCAATCGTCGTACGAGAGACGTGCCATAAGGAGGGGGACTGTGTCGCTCTCGGTCGTTACCTTCACTGCCATGCAGTCACGAAACCTATCATGAATAACACAAAGCAGATTCATCCAGGTCGGAAGGTTGCCGATGCTCACTCGCACGTTTGAGCAGGCAGCATCCAATACCGCCAGCAACTGCGCGCTTTCAGGCAGCGCGATGTGATGCATAAGATCAGAGATGCCAAATCCAGCTGATTCGGGCTGAGGAACGTCAAAGCTGGCCATGGTCAGACGAGCACTGCAACGCCTGTTCCGCGCTCCTTGCCCTCGTTCTTGCCTAGCTCGCGCAGGTCCAGACTTAAGCACGACGATGCTGGGTTCAGCGAAGCGAGCAACTTGTCGAAGGAAGACCGCTTGACCTCGTCCAGACACACGATTGCCGGCCCCTGACCGATTCTCTCCCCAATGAAGTGAGCGATTGCCTTCGGTTGAGACATTGTCGACACGTTCCACTGGATGACACGAATGCTCATGTGTCACGCTCCTTCTCGGTACCAGCAGACCGTCACGGCATCACCCAGGAAGACACGGAGGCACTATGTGGCTTCCACGTCATCAAACAGCGGTTCCCACTCCAGGGAGGGAAATCCGGCAGTACTCAGTACTCGCCCACAGAAGGCAATGGTCCCCTTCGCGGATAGGTTTGTGTTGAGACGCCATCCATTCGGCAGTTTCCGCCACCGTGGTCGCCATGAGGGTTGGTCCTCCTCGCGCTGGAAGGAAAGAGGAATCGCCAACCTCACCTTCTCGAACATGCCGTGTTCCACGACATACAGCATTGTCTGGAGGGTCACGTCTCGCCAGCTGCCCACGCGAAGTAGTTTACCGTCAAGACGGAGCATCCTTGGCGATCTGCCCTCCGTTCGGACGGTAGGCACTGTTGTTCGGGGGAACTCGGGATATATGCTGTTCAGAACGCCTGCCAACCACTGACCACGCTCCTCAATCTGATCAACTCCCCAGGAATCGCTCGCCTTGGCAAAGTACTTGTAGTTCAGCGGCAACTTGCTGCCCAGCAAGCTGGCTAGCTTCTCGCCGAATGGATTGTTTGACAGCCGGGAGTTCCAGTTTGGCGGAATCAAGGTCAAATTCGCCAACGTGTCTCCATATTTCGAGTTGATGTCGTCGGCCTCGGGCCCCAACAGCGCACGCCACTCTGCACTCAGCGTCTGAGGCATTATGTGCTCCAGAGTCGGGCTGACCACAGGATGGGCATCGATATCGGGGTCGACTGCATAGCTTGCCTTCAGCAGAATGTGACCGATACGCGGTGTGGCTTGTGTCGACTTGTACAGCTTCACGTGGACAAGGTCCTCGGCGATCTCCCTATCCGTCGGGCTCTCTCGCTTTCCAAGTGAAATGCGCAAAGCCTCGACGAGGTCAGATCTACCGGCCACTTCTCGCCATACCTGTGGCAGCTGCTTCGTAGTGTAGTTGGTGGGATAACCACAGAGGAAACGGCGGACGAAGTACCCCTCAAGCTGCAGAACCATGTCATTGAACTGCTCCCTTGAGATGCCGCCCTGTTCCAGCGCCTCGTATGCCTCAAGAAGGAACGGGTAGGAAGCTGACTGGTCGAACAGCGCCAGCGATGACAACCGAGACGAGGTTTCAGTCTGCTTCTCGTGACTTGGACGAAGGAGTCGATCGTAGTACGTGGCATATCGTGCAAGGCGATTGATGAGAGCTTTGAACCCATTAACATCACTGGCTTGCACCTCTGCGAGATTACGCAGCTCCTGGTAGATGCTGCGCTCATCGTAGAGCACGCCAGACATTGCGGCCAAGTAGTGGCGGATGAACGCCGTTAGTTCACCCATCCCCGACTTGCCAACTTCACGCGCGTCATCCAGAAGTGTGTCGATAGTTCCCCAGCTTCCTCTAAACACATCATCTTGATCATCTGGATCGGGCAGACGCATAGCAACGTAGTTGCGGATGAGGTCTCCCTGCTTCAATGGCTCGCCTTTACCGTTCAGACTCTCAAAGATACGGTAGGGCTTCTCCGCAGGGACTGTCTCGATTCGAATGAACCTGAGATGTTTGGTGATCGTGTCATACATGTGCTGCAGATCAGCATGTTCATCGGCTTTCATGGTCTGGAGTCTGTCGACAAAGAAGCCGTAGGCCTCCCTAGTGCTCGACTCTGTTCCAGTAGTCGCTCCGGTTCCGACAAGATCGCGGTAAACGGAACGGTCCTGTTTCTTCTCACTCGGCAGCACTTTGAGAGAGTTCGTGCCCTTCTCCAGTGCATTCGTCAACATTGCCGTGATGTGCCCCTGCGTCTCTCCCAGAGCCTCGCCGCCAACCGCGGAAAGACTCTTCAGGAGGAGAGATATGGTGATCAGTCTCTGTTGACCGTCAATCAACGTGTACCGTGGTGCGCTGCCGGCACATCCACTGGAGACAATGACAACGGACCCCATGAAGTGCTCCATGGCGTCGTCATCGTTCTTCTCGTTGCACAACAGCAAGACATCTTCGAGCAATACCTGCCAGTCCTTCTTTGTCCACGTGTACTGACGTTGGAAGTACGGCACCATGTATTGGATGCCTCCCCCTTCGTTGAAAAGACCTCCCAATGTGAAGCTCCTTGCGTCCATGAGCACTCCTTTGGTCACTCTGCAGGACCGCGAACAGTGCCAGTAGCTCTGTTCGACCATCGTGTACCATCACGGCTGTTGCTCTTCGAGAGAGCTGAGCAATGGTGGATGACTTCCGCAGAGTGAATGTCCTATCTACTAGTAGCCTACCAAGATTGGCGCAGAAGTCCAACCAGCATCACTACACCAGCCTGCGCCATCCGACTCCGTTCAGGACCTCGAGCCCTCACGGTGCTGACTCCTTCGCGCGCAGGCTATCAGCAACGTCCATCACTACCTCCAAGACCAGCTTGAGAAGTGGCGCGGCGGGACGTTCGCAGGACTGCCTGTTCGCTCCTATCTCCACCACTCCCTCGGACCGCTTTGGGACTCACTCTAGAGCACGCCTCTTTCGAGGATTCTCTCTGACGAGTGTCCCCAACCTACAACTTTCTGCTACGACGGCAACCATTCGCGCATTGGGTATGCCTCGACTTCTTGCTAGACTTGGTGGAGACTCAACGCAGGATCTCGGAGGCAGAGATGCAACCGGCAGATGGCCACGGCGGAGGGACAAATGCTTCGGACTAATCTCTTGGACGAATCAGGCAGACTCGTGGAGTATCTTCTGAGCAGCAATCATGTAGAGATACTGTTGCAAACAGCAGAAGGAATCGCCGCAGGCATCGAGAATCCTGATCTGGACGTCGATCTGACTGCCCTTTGGACACTCGATGCATCAATCGGCGGCATTGGCGGCTATTGCCTCCTGCCTTGGATGAGACCTTTTCAAAACCCTTTCCTCGGCGGTATCGCCAGAGAGCTATTCCGCTCCATACAGTACGCGGCTGCAGAAATCTGGTACCACAACGGCCCGAACACGGCGAGGAGTAGTGTGTGGTTTTCGGGAATGCATCTGGAGGCTGTGACCAAATACTGGATCAGCAGGACCACGTCCCCTCTCAATGCGAACCACTACAAAAGGTCAAGTCTGGGCCAGAACATTGGCATGCTCAAGGACAGCTCGGAAGGTGCAAGTGAGATCTTCAAGCCTCTTGACACAATTCTCACTCTTTACAATCCTGCTAAACACAAGACGCCCCAAGATAGGGAGCGGATGTTCACCGTCGGAGACGCGCTCGTCGTCTACGTCTCGTCGAGAATCCTGAGCACGAGAATCCTGAAACCCTACTACCAGGAAATCCTCCGCAGCATCCCAGATCATGAGCACAGGTTCCCGGGGTTGAATATGTGCGAGACAATGACTCCCGGTCGTTAGATCAAGGGCGGCGCTGCCATAAGAATCTGCGCATCCAGATACCGCTGGGACGCGCCACGAAGACTCTGGAAGTGAAGGTAGCCGTCAAAACAAACTCACAGTAGTCTGGAACGAGAACGCAGGCTGATCCTATATAGGCGTGAAGCGCCCAAGACAGCAGCTCCAATACTTGCGTCTCAGACTGCTCCACAGGTTTGTTATGCACAATGCACCTAGACACATGTTGACAACATATGCCGGAAACACTCTCTATTACTGCCTTTTGGGGAACCTTACTGCCTGACCTTGTTCCTGATAGGCGATGAACACTATCGACATATACTGTCATGCATGGAGCAAAAACAGTTTCGGAAGGTTGGGCATGAGTACATTAGATATCTTGCGGATTTGCCTTCAGAGGCCATTAGCAAGATACAGCCTTTGCTTCCATACTCTGCTACTCTCACTATTCCCAGCATCTACCTTCGCCGCCTGGAAGACACACATATTGCCGACGAGCATGCCGATGATTACGCCGACTACCTTGTACTACTGCCGGACGTGATCTCTCATCCAACACATGTAGCCCTGTATCCAAAGGTAAAACTCGGCGTGAACATCTATGCAGTAGTGGACAGCGGGAGCAAGATGCTGGTGGTTGGACTCCAACTATCGTCTATTGGTGATCCGGCGTTTCGGAATACAGTAGAAACGATGTTCAGCTGGCAGCGGTGGAAATACGAAGGCGAACTCAAGCACGGAACATTGTTAGAGGTAGACTACTAGCTCAAGTCCAGAGTCACGTTGCGCAATTGAGAGTTTTCTTGACGCTACCCTCTTGACATAATTATTATTATCGTGAATACTGTCCATACCAGAACTGGTGTGGCGTTGAAGTAGAAAGCTCCCTACGCGCCCACAACCTTATCGCAGCAAGCCGAGAGGCGAGATAGGGCTAGAGGTTAGGAATGAGATGATGGTAAGGCGACCATCCTTTGTCACACCCAAACTGGCTACAAAGAGGGGATCTTGCGATGCGTTGCAAGGTTCCTTCTTTGTTTGTAGGGCCCCTAGCGATGGGAGCCTTCCCCATTTGCAGCTCCAGAATTTGGACTTGGGGAATCTCCCCACTGTTCTGTGTCTGCTCTCTGACCTATCCGAGTACTCTTCTTCTTGTCTCCCATGTCGTCTTCCTTTGTTCTGAAATCAGCTGTACATGTGCCTTGTTGACCATTGCGATCTTGCAGCGAACCTATCACCATGGAAAGGCTGCGAGCGCGACAACACGCGCCCAACCAGCCGAGTTCCACTTTGAAGATGTGTGGACCCACGACAGGGCAGCAGTCGCTCACTGGCCGTATCTCGAGTTCCTGCTAGATTTGTTGCAACAACACAACGGCTTGGCATGAGGAACACGGCAAGCCTAGCCAGAGTCTCCTACAGCAGGTGCCTGCGCTGCTCGGCGGTACCCTTCCGCTCCACCAGACCCAGGAAGGCCGTTCGCACGTAGTTGTCGTTGGGGTGCGCTGTCAGCCAGCCACTAGTCTCCTGCAGCATGCGCGCGATCTCCTCGGCGGTACCCTTCCGCTCCACTACATGCAGGAAGGTCCTTCGCACGCGGTGGTCGTCGGGGTGCGCTGCCAGCCAGGCGCTGATCTCCTGCAGCATGCGCGCGATCTGCTCGGCGGTACCCTTCCGCTCCGCGAGAGCCAGGAAGTGCGTTCGCACCCTGAGTCCGTCGGGGAGCGCTGTCAGCCAGGCGCCAGGCTCCTGTAGCACACGCGCGAGCTCCTCTGCGGTACCCTTCCGCTTCACCAGACCCAGGAAGGCCGTTCGCACGTAGTTGTCGTTGGGGTGCGCTGCCAGCCAGGTACTGGTCTCCTGCAGCATGCGCGCGATCTGCTCGGCGGTACCCTTCCGCTCCACTACATGCAGGAAGGTCCTTCGTACGCAGTGGTCGTCGGGGTGCGCGGTCAGCCAGCCACTAGTCTCCTGCAGCATGCGCGCGAGCTCCTCGGCGGTACCCTTCCGCTCCACTAGACGCAGGAAAATCGTTCGCACCTGGAGGTCGTCGGGGTGCGCTGCCAGCCAGGCGCTGCTCTCGTCGATCACCCTTTGCCAGTGGCTCTGGGTACCGTACCGTTCGGCTAGTCGAAGGTACGCAGGGTAAGCCCAGCTCGATTCGAGCCGATTGTGAACCAAACGATCGAGGGCGGGAAGCGCATCACGTTCACGATCAACCTCGCGGTACAGCGAGAGCAACAAATCGCACTCCATCAAACTGGTTGGCTCGACTGTAAATGCGGCGTCCGCACACGCGTTGGCTTCGTCACGGCGGTCAACCGCAAGATAGAACGACCGCCAAGTCACCAGCTCGTCGATTCGGCCAGCCTGTTCGACGCACTCTGCGACCTTATGTTCGATGTGAGGCAACGCCGTCTTCAGTACATCAGTCCCTCCCTTGTGCGCTAGACTTCGAAGAAGGGACGCCATGAATTTCCTGTCCAGCCGCTCGGATCCGTCAACTACGTTCACGAGTTCCTCCAACACGATTGCGGAGGACCTGTGTCCCTCATACACCCTCCGGGTCATCTCGGCGCGCAGCGGATGGCCCGGGTGAACCAACTCCGGGCGGCTCTCGTCGTAGAATATGAGTCCCTTGGCGCCCTGCTGATTGGGCAGGTCGTAGAACCTCCCACGGGTGTCTAAACGCTCAAGTATTCGAGTCGGTATCGCGACATCGTAGCTATATGCAAAGCAGAGATACTCGTACGCACGATATATTGGTTCGTACCGCCTCAAGAGACCTTCCAACGTGTCTTCGATGACCTCTTGGAATCTCCTACCAGAAGTCAACTCTACCATCAGGACAAGAAACTCATTGGCGACCGCCGCGCGGGTCAACTCTTGGCTACTTGGTTTCCAACCACTCCGTTGCACACGACGGATCACCCGATCTATCTCCGCCTTGGTGGGCGGTCCCAAAGCAATAGTCACTACTTGGCCCTTCAGTCGCCCCGGATGGTACTCGTTGGTTCGAGACGTTGCCAAGACCGTCAACGGCAGCGATGGACCCAGCTCCTCAAGAGCCCGGCAGACTTCCGGTTTGCGAAAAAGGTCGTCTGCGAGCACGTAGACAGGCTTACCCGCCTTCTTGCAGAACGTTTCCATGTGGTACCACACGTCTGGAGTCGTCAGGTCTTCCGAGTTCTTTCTCAAGCGGATGACAACTGCTCCATACTTCTCATGCAGTTCTGCCGCAACGCGGCGGCCCAGCGTCGATTTTCCAGAGCCCGACTCTCCCAAAATGCAGAAGAATCGAAGAGAATCGGAGGAGTGGCGTAGCTGCTCGATCAGACCAGCTTGCTGGTCACGCTTGATGTCCGCATTTGCTGCGATTACGTCCCAGTCGAGAGGCGCCCCTTCATAGTACTGCTTGCAGTGAACAGCATCTGCTGGATTTGACGACAGCAACTCGTGAGTGACAACCTCCACACTGTCAGGATCGAACATAGAGATGTCGGGCCCAAACGCCACCGGTGGATGCCTCCTGAACACCCGCCGCAGCGGTTCCGGGGGAACTACCCACAAGACGATAGCCAAAAGGAAGCCACCAAGAGCAAGAGCAATCCACAGTTCCATGACCACTGGCCTCGGGAACGCCGTCTAACGCCTAGGCTTAGCGGGCCGGGCTGAGAAGGTTGAAGTCACCAGACCATAGAAGTAGTCTAGGGTCTCCCGATTAGTGAGTTTGGGACTGCAGCCGCCTCCCAAGATCAACGACAATGCCAATACTGCCAACAGCGGACATCGGGCGCCGCGTTGAGTCATCGACTTCATTGGCTTGCCTCCTCATGGGCGAGCGTGTTCTTTTCACTGAACCGGAGAGGCGCAACGAGAGGGACTCTCTTTCACAGAGTACTCACACTCACCACCTGAAGTGTACGGGAATGGCTCAGGAGTTCAAGTGCGCGTATTGCCTCACCTAATATCTACTCCAAATCGCATCGTTGCCTCACGGATAAATCTACTCCAATCCAGGTGACTGAGGAGGAACCATGGAAGAGGGTG
>Ga0209745_1001667_pt1 | contig 13030 bp, 9 predicted proteins | sample BarGraNGADG00312_FD_184495 | JGI IMG/M metagenome (GOLD analysis project Ga0209745, IMG submission 184495) | Arctic peat soil microbial communities from Barrow, Alaska - Barrow Graham LP Ref core NGADG0004-312 (SPAdes) (version 2) | ecosystem: Environmental > Terrestrial > Soil > Wetlands > Peat ... | reverse complement strand
AAGTACGAGGCTACCGCCAACGATTTCATAATGCTCGACTGCATGTCGGGGGAACCGCACCTCGACGCTGAAAACGTGCGTGCCCTGTGTGACAGGCATAAGGCCGTTGGCGCAGACGGTGTCATTTTGCTGCTGCCCTCGAACAAAGCTGACTTCGCGATGCGCGTCTTAAACGCTGACGGCTCGGAAGCGGAGATGTGCGGGAACGGCATCAGGGCTTGCTTTCTCTTTGCTTTGGACATGGGCGCCACCCACCGTGAGGAGATAACCGTGGAGACCGGCGCGGGCACTATAACCGTCTGGAAGAAACCCGCATTTGGCGGGGGCGGGGACTTCTTCACCGTGAACATGGGCGTGCCGGTGTGGACGCGCGCCGATATCCCCATTTCCGGAGAAGGAGACGCGATCGGGGTGCCTATCGACATCGGTGGCGGCACCACGGTGATTGCCACCTGCGTATCGATGGGCAATCCGCATTGTGTGATATTCGTCGACAGCGTTTCAGACTATCCGGTACTCGACGTGGGCCCGAGGGTCGAGAACCACCCGTTGTTCCCCCAGCGAACGAACGTCGAGTTCGTGCGTGTAGTGGATAAGGAGCACCTGGAGGTAAGGGTATGGGAACGCGGGGTAGGGGAGACCATGGCCTGCGGCACGGGTGCATGCGCCTCCATGGTGGCGGCCAAATTAAACGGAAAGACCGCCGGCAGGGGGACTGTCTCACTACCGGGCGGCGAATTGGATATCGAATGGTTGGACGATGGCGTACGGCTCAGTGGGCCTGCTCGACATGTTTTCGACGGGAAGACGGTGGAATAGATGAGACTATCAGCCCGGTTGGACAAAATACCCCTCTACCTTTTCGCGGAGATAGACAGAAGAATCGAAGAAAAGAAAGCGCAGGGAGTGGACGTCATCAGCTTCGGCGTGGGAGATCCGGACGTCCCCACTCCGGGGTCGATCGTTGACGCCCTCTGCGCCGAAAGCCACAAGCCGGAGCACCATCGCTATCCTTCTTACTTCGGGCTCGCCGAGTTCAGGGAATCGGCCGCGCGATGGTTCGAACGCCGTTTCGGGGTGGCGCTCGATCCCGGTTTGCAGATTCTCCCGTTGATGGGCTCGAAGGAGGGGGTGGCGCACATCGCCCTAGCGCTTCTCGATCCGGGGGACCTGGCGCTTGTTCCGGAGCCGTCATACCCCGTCTATGCGATGGGAACCCTACTGGCCGGCGCGGAGAGCCACTTTCTGCCTCTTACCGCAGGTAACGGCTTCCTCCCTGACCTCGAATCCGTGCCGCCGGACGTTGCCCGGCGCTCGAAGATACTATGGCTCAACTACCCGAACAACCCCACCGGAGCGATCGCCTCGAACGAGTTCTTCGAGCGGGCAATAGAATTCGCCCGATCTTATAGTCTGGTTCTGGCGCACGACAACGCCTACTCGGAGATCACCTACGACGGCTACGTGGCTCCGAGTCTGTTCCAGTTTAAAGGTGCGATGGAGATCGGTGTCGAGTTTCATTCGCTTTCAAAGACGTTCAATATGACCGGCTGGCGCATCGGCTTCGTCTGCGGCAACCACGAGGTCATTGAGGCGCTCGGTACCATCAAGACAAACATCGATTCCGGTATCTTCAACCCGGTCCAGCTTGCGGCCGTAGAGGCTCTAGACCACGGCGAAAAGACTCTGCGAGATATGGTTAAGCTCTACCAATCCCGCCGAGACCTGCTTGTGTCGGAACTGGCCGAACTGGGCTGGGAGATTTCACCCCCCAAGGGAAGCATCTACCTCTGGATGCCGGTACCTCCCGGATTCGACTCCGTAGGGTTCTCGACGCACGTGCTTGACAAAGCCGGTGTGTTCTTCACCCCGGGCAACGCCTACGGTCCATCGGGTGAAGGATACGTGAGGTTGTCGCTGACCGTCCCCGACGACAAGATCAAGGAAGCGATGGCGCGTCTGAAGGAAGTCTTGTAGTTGCCCCGCCAGATCTCAAACGATGACGGTGAGCCTTGCCTTCTGGTAGCCGTCCAACTACCGGACGCTACGGATGAGGACACCACCGACTCCCTGGAGGAGCTGGGGTCGCTTGCCCGCACCGCTGGCGCCGCAGTCGTCGCCACACAAATACAAAAGAGGACCGCATACAACCCGGCTACCCTCCTCGGCAAAGGCAAAGTGGAGGAGGTCCGGCGCGCGGCTCGTGCAAACGGCGCGACGCTGGTTATATTCGACAACGAGCTGACCATCGCGCAGCAGGATCGACTCGCCACCGACCTGGACACCAGGGTGATCGATCGCACCGCGCTGATACTGGATATCTTCGCGCAGCATGCCCACACCAGGGAGGGCTCCGCTCAGGTGGAACTCGCCCAGTTATCTTATCTGTTGCCACGCATCCGCGGCCGCGGTGTAGAACTCTCACGCCTGGGGGGAGGCATAGGGACGAGAGGGCCGGGGGAGACCAAGCTGGAGGTTGACCGGCGCCGGATACGCCGTCGCATGCGCAAACTTGAGAACGACCTCGACCAGATGGAAGCTGTCCGCAAGACTCAACGAAAGCAGCGTGTAAGGGCGGGGCTGCCTGCGATCTGCCTGGTGGGATACACCAACAGCGGAAAGTCATCCCTCATAAACAGACTGACCGGCGCCTCCGTCCTGGTGGAAAACCAGCTTTTCAGCACACTCGAATCGACCACCAGGAGACTCGAGCTCCCGGACCGGCGCAAGGTCGTCGTCTCCGACACGGTCGGATTTATCAGAAAGCTTCCCCACGAGCTTGTGGCGGCTTTTCGCTCCACTCTGGAGGTGGTCCGCTCGGCGGATATTCTTATCCACTTGATTGACGCAACGAGGGAGGAGACGCTCGCCGACAGCATCTTGGCCGTGACGGATGTGCTGGCGGACCTGGAGGCATCGGAAATCCCGTGCATCCTCGCATTCAACAAGCTTGACGCTATTGAACCGGGCAAACTGTCTTACCTCAAGCGCGCATACGCCGACGCTATGCCAATATCAGCCATCACCGGAGCGGGGGTAGGGGAGCTGCTGGTTGCCGCCAGCGGGTATATCGGAAACACCCGGACGGTCACGCTTGCGATCCCGGGAGAAAAAGGGGACATACTTTCAGCACTCTATCGCGAAGGTTCCGTCATCTCCCGGGAGCTCGACGGCGATAAGGTTGTTCTCCGGGTCAGCCTCCCCAGCGAAACCGTCAGCAAGTACCTCGGTTACCTGGCAAACGATGCCAGAAATGTGCATTAGTTACCAATTACTTACTTAACCTCGACTTCACGATTAGAAAATATATTCTTTGGATGACTGCTCTAAGTTCGTGGGGTCTCAAAGATTCACCAGGGCACCTCCGCGCGCCAGACCTCGACAAACGGTTTAAGTATCAGGCATTTGTTTTTGCCTGCAAGCTTCAGAGAAACAGCGATTCGCGCACGGCATTTTCCGGTCTAGACGAGTGAGTAAACCTTAAATTAACATTCATTATGTTCCGAAACCCTGGAGTACTCCCATAGACATATTATTTCCCAGAATCGTATTGACACACTTCATATTGTGGAGAAAAATGGCCTAAAGCACAAAATGTGCTATGGGGTGGTGGTGGTGGGATGTATTCTCAGTGGAACGGCTCTTAGAAGTGGTATAGAAGGTTCTGCAAGAAGGATCGGTGTGGTTATGAAGTGCCCATACTGCGAGAATCAGAAAACGAAAGTTATCGATTCACGGACCGCCGAGGATGACAACGCGATTCGAAGGCGGAGGCACTGCACAGGGTGCGGGTCGAGGTTTACCACATTCGAGCGGCGGGAGAGGGCCGGCATCGTGGTAGTAAAGCGCGATGAGACCCGCGAACCGTACGACCGGGAGAAGCTTGCCAACGGTCTATATAAAGCGTGCAGCAAGAGGGAAGTCCCGGAGTCCGTGATCGAGAAGAACATCGACGAGATAGAGGAACAGATTATGTGCAGCCCGGACCGGGAGATAAGCGCGTCTGATGTTGGCACCATGGTGATGGATAGGCTCCGCCAAATAGATGAGATAGCTTACCTGAGGTTCGCGTCAGTCTATAAGCGTTTCGATGACGTAAGCGAGTTTCAAAAAGAACTTGGCGAGCTTATGCCGGAGCAAATCGACCGTAAGTCCTAGGAGCGGTCAGGAAAGGAGTGGGAAGTGACACCTCGGATTCAAGTCCTCAACAACCAGGGTGATTTCGCCTATAAGGCCGCCGGTGATACCACCGACATCGCCCTGCAGGTCTCAACCGTATCCCGGGAGGAGATAAACCTCTGGGACAAGCAGAAGATAGTAGATTCGATAATACTGGAGGCGCAGGCCTCTCCCCAGCTCGCCCGGGAGATCGCGGACGAGGTTGAGAAAGCGCTTGTTGCCTCGGGGCAAACCAGGGTGACCACCAGCCTGATCCGAGAGCTGGTCGACCTCCAGCTCATGGAGCGCGGCCTCTCACATATGCTTGAGAAACATACCAAATTAGGGCTCCCGATGTACGACGTCGAAAACATTATCTATAAGGCCAATAAGGAAAATTCGAACACCACTCACAACCCGGAGTCCATCAATCTTACTATCGCCGAGACCGTCCTGAAGCAGTACGCGCTGGAGCGTATTTTCACCGAGGATATTTCCAGAGCGCACTACGAGGGCGCAATTCACCTTCACGACCTGGGTTTCTGTGTCCGCCCGTACTGCGGCGGCCACAGTCTCGAATACGTGAAGAAATACGGCCTGCGCCTGCCCAACATAACCAGCACCTCCAGCCCGGCACGGCACCCCGATGTCCTGATCGGGCACATGGTCAAAATGGCGTCGACGCTTCAGTCATACTACGCGGGGGCCATCGGTTGGGAGGCAGTGAACGTTTTCTTCGCGCCGTTCCTGGTCGACCTGCCCTATGAGCGGATAAAGCAACTGGCGCAGATGCTGATCTTCGAGTTTAACCAGTTGGCGGGCGCCCGTGGTAGCCAGGTCGTGTTCACCGACTTCAATCTTTACTGGAACGTCCCCAGGCACCTCAGCGACGCCCCGGCCGTAGGGCCGGGCGGACTGCACACCGGCAAGACCTACGCTGAGTACCAACACGAGGCTCAACTGTTCCTGAAAGCGCTATTCGAGATTTACCTGGAAGGGGACGCCATGGGCAAAACGTTTGTCTTCCCCAAGCCGCTCCTTCATCTCAGCGAAGAGTTCTTCCAAACTGACGGCTGGCAGGAGTTTCTCGACCTTGCCTGCGAGGTGGCAAGCAAGCAGGGGATCACCTACTTCGTGTTCGACCGCGGAGACGAGGTCACCGTCTCTCAGTGCTGCCGCCTCAAACTTCGCCTGCAGGAAGAGGACCTCAAGGAGGCGCTAACTCCCGAGAAGATGCGTTTCTCGGCGCTGCAAAACATAACAATCAACCTGCCCCGCATCGCGTACCGCGCGCAGGGATCAAATGAAATGCTCTTTAGCGAGCTGGAGAAGACACTGGAGATGGTGGCGCAGGCCCACCTCCAAAAGCGCAAGTTCATTCTGGGCCTTATGGCACTGGGAAGTGAAGGCCCGGTCTCCCTTCTTTGCATGGAGAACGACGGCGAGCCTTACCTCAGGGTTGATAGGTTGACCTACCTGGCCGGACTGCTGGGGCTGAACGAGATGGTCCAGTACCATACAGGCGCTCAGCTTCACGAGTCGTCGGACGCTCTCAGGCTTGGCCTCAAGATCGTCGCGTACATGTCAATCGTCTGCGAAAAACTCTCCAAGAAGTACGGCATCAATATGGTTCTCGAAGAGTCGCCGGCCGAGTCGAGCGGATACAGGCTTGCAAAGCTGGATATGAAATATTACCCCGCGCAGACGCGACAGGTGGTGAAAGGGCAGGTCGAGTCTGACCAGTACTACTACACCAACAGCATCCACCTGGCCACCGATGCCCCCATAGACTACGTGGAGAGGGTAGAGAAGCAAAGCCTTTTTCACCCCCTTATTAAAGCCGGTGCAATAATCCATATCTGGTTGGGTGAACATGAGCCCTCGGCGGCTTCCATCAGGAAGTTCGTGGAGAAGATTTTCCGGCAAACCAACGCGGCGCAGGTTGCGTTCAGCCCGGAGTTCACCGTATGCAACGCCTGCAGCCGAACCAGTCGCGGGCTATCCGAGGAGTGTCCGCTGTGCGGCTCAACCGACACGTATGGTATCACCCGCATCGTAGGTTATTACTCTAAAGTGTCCACCTGGAACAAAGGCAAGCTGGGAGAACTAAGAGAACGGAGGCGGACTCCGTTGACGGGAGGCGATGTAGATGTTGCTGAAGGTATTCGTGAAGGAAGACTGTCCGAACTGTCCGGCCGCCAAGGAGGTGGCCAACCAGTTTCCGTTCAGCAAGCTTTATGACCTCGATAACGCGGAAGGGCTGGCTGAGGCGGCGTTCTATAGCGTCCTGTGCACGCCCTCGATGATTCTGGTGGACGATCAGGAGATGGTGGTTCAATCCTGGCGCTGCCATGTCCCCAGGCCCACTGAGATTGCCACCTACGCGGCTTAGAGGGAGGGCAACCGGCGCTTGATCGAAGTCAGATTTGTCAAGCTCGATCCTCAGGTTGAAATACCGGCCCTGGCGCACAGGGGAGACGCTGGATACGACCTTACCAGTCGAGCAGAACTTACTCTTGAGCCGGGGGAGAGGGCTCTGGTGCCAACTGGAATCGCCGTCTCCATACCGGAGGGCTTTGCCGGATTCCTTCAACCGCGCAGCGGCCTGGCGGCCAAGCACGGCGTAAGCATAGTCAATACACCCGGGCTGATCGATTCGCACTACCGCGGCGAAATCAAGGTCATTCTGGTGAACCTTGATCCGGAGCAATCGTTTGAGGTCAAGCGCGGAGACAAGATCTGCCAGCTCGTCTTCCAGAAAGTGGAAGAGGTCAGGTTCCAGGAAGTCGACAGGCTTGACGAGACCGCGCGAGGGAACGGTGGTTTCGGGTCGACGGGACGCTGAACAGCCGCAGTTTTTATATCCCAACGCAATTCCTTACACATTTGCCAGACTCGACCGTCTATCGCCTCGCATTTGATCTTAATTAGCTAATTGGCGGTGTATAAAACCTGCTAGAATTCCATCGGAGGCTATGAAGATATGGAAAAGCAACGGGGCGAGAACCCGTTTGACAAGCCGGTGCGGAAACTTAAATCTTTGGATCCCAAAAAGCTTGCGATCGACGCCGCCGCACGTTGGGAATCTGCCGGCGGGAACAATGGAAAACTGATCCTGCCCGTGCTGGGTGACACGATCGCGATAACCTGGCCCGACATAAAGATCGAGGCTCCGCCCGGCCTGGACTCGTTTTCGCTGAAGCTGCTGTCGCTGCTGTACTTGGCCCGGACCGACGGAACGCCTACCGAGGGAAAGTGGATCGCATACCGCGAACTTTCCGGAGCCCGCTTCTACGAACCGGTGGTCAAACGAAGCGTAGAAGAACCACTTGCACAGGCTTTTTCCGATGACGTGGAACGTTTCGCGCGTTCGTGCGAGACACTTTCGGGAAGCCCTCTGTCGCTGGGGGACGCGTCGTACTCATTCGCGCTTTTCCCTCACGTGCTGCTGGCGTTCATCATGTGGAGAGCTGACGAAGAATTTCCGGCGCGCGCCCAGGTGCTGTTCGACTCGGCCTGCATCAAACACCTCAACGCGTTTGATCTCAGAATGAGCGCCCAGGAGATCGCATCGAAAGTTATCCGGGCGGGCGGTGGTTGAAGCGGTGGCTAAGGCTCTGGTCCTCCTTTCCGGGGGTGTAGATTCGGCGGTCTGCCTGTTCAAAGCCGTAAGGTCACTTGGACCTATGGAAGTCACAGCGCTGACGTTCGACTGGGGCCAGGTTTCTTTTGCCCAAGAACGCGAGGCGGCCGAGGCGTTGGCCGCCACCGCGGGAATCGCGCCACCGCTTGTAGTGCGCATCGAGTTCCCTTACGGCGGACCGTTGACGGAGGAAAAAGAGGCGATTCCGTTGGACCGGACCGTCCAGGAGATAGAGACCGACGACGGCGCCGCGCCAACGTTTTTCCCCGGCAGAAATCTGGTTATGCTTGCGTACGCTTTCGGCCTGGCAAGTGTTGGCGGCGCGCTATCCATCTATTTTGGTGCCAACGCGCTGGACTTCAACGGCTATCCGGACTGCCGCCCCGATTTTATTGCGGCGATTGAAGCCGCCGGAAACATGGCCCTCGACGGTCCGCGCATCGAAGTTGTTGCTCCGCTCATCAACATGTCAAAAGCTGAGATAGTCGCGATGGGGGAGGAGCTCGGCGTCCCCTGGAAACTCACGTTCTCCTGCTACGCCCCAATCGATGGAAAACCGTGCGGCAGATGCGACTCCTGCACGCTACGCCGCAACGCATTTATCGAAGCAGGACAGGGGTCAAGTCTTGGGATGTGGGGTGTCTGAATGGCGATTGCTCGTGAGCGAGGACCCCACATCCCAAGACTTGACCCCTGTGTTTGAGAAAATGAATGTCCTCGATCACTCATCGTCGTCGGGGAGAATTTTCGGCATGGTCAGGTCGAGCTTCACGGAGCGCCGCACGTACGCGCTGAAGATCACGGGTATCAGAAGGATTATCAGCACCGCGATCAACAGGTAAAGCCAGCTTCGCCCAGAACCCCCTCTTACCACCAAGCTTTTCCCGAAGCCGGTGGTGCCGAACAGTCCGGTCTCCGAGAACTCCGAGCTCAGGATCGCTTGCGTTCCTCTGACCCGCTGCTGGAAATACCTGTCCCAGCTCTGCCCGGTGGCGTCCTCCAGGATCTCGCTAATATCAACCAGCGTATAGTCCTTGCCCTTGAAGTGATTGAACTTCTCGGCCAAGCGGCCGAGAAGCCAGTCGATATCCCTGGCGGACCCCTTCGACTCGTCCTGCAACTTCTTGGAAAGGGACGCGCAGACCGCCGCGCCCTTCAGCGCAAGCAACTGTTGCGCCCCGGCAGAACCCTCGGCTTCGACCAGCGAGGTTGATGAGGCGCCTGGATCGGTGAGGTAGGAACGGTAGACTTGCGAGAAATCTTCGTAGGCCTTGCTGGAGTTCATCAACCCTGCAACAGCGGCCACCCGGATCGGATAGAAAAGTGGAAGGCCGGCCTGAAACCACTCTGCCTCACCGTTGGAAGCCGGTACGAGCGACCACGCGTTCCAAAGTTGGAATAACCCGCCGGCCGCCGCCGCGGCGCCCTCGCCGGAGAGCTCTTTACCACCGTGGCATATAACGGTTGAGTCCAGAAGCGTCCCGTACGTTGGTCGGTTCAGGCCGAATCGGCCCGCGCCAACCAGAACGATGGCAACTCTGTTCAGGCGCGGCCTCTTGCCCAGAGCCTGAATGAGATTGTCCATTAGAAGTGAAAGGGACTTGCCGTATTCACTCCTCTGCGAAGCGCTTTGCTTCGCATAGTCGCGGGAGAATCCGGCTACTACCTGTGGCTCGCTCTTTCTAAGCGTAACCAGATCAAGCGGTCCCCATGCCATATAGTTGTTCAGGAGCTCGGTCTCTCCCGATACCTTGAAAGAGGAGCCGTTCTTGCCGCTCGCCCTCCACGGAGCAAGAGCCTTCTGGCCTTTTGGAACCGGTATGTTCACCTGAAACTGATCGGATATCGGCGCAAGGTCTGATTGCCTCCTGGGGCATATGAGGACGTCGGAGCCCCTCAAAACCCTCAGTCCATCCACACTTACAGCCCCAGGTGCCGAGACACCTCCAGGGGCCTCTGCGTCGTTCCTAGCATGATTCATATCCGGATAGATAACCCTGTATTCGACCGCCATGTCACCGGTCGCAGTAGCTGTCATTACCCACTCCGTGTCGGGTGGGGGAGATGCCTCGATTTGATATTCAGGGCTTGTCGTCGAGAGAAGTTCAACCTGTGGTCTAAGCATGCCCGCGGCTTCCCAGTCCGCTCCAACGTTTGGCTTTAAAATAGCTTTTTCGCCCTGGTTAAGTTTGAAGCTTAACGCCACGTCAACTGCTGCTTGGTTGCCCTCAACCGACTTCAACCGGAAGTTGATGGCTGCTTCTTGGGCACCCAGCACTTGCTGCGGTACCAACAGCAGCATGAACAGGCCGATGCAAGGCCAAGCCAGCCTGCGCAACCTGGATCTACGGTTTCGCATAAGAACGGATATCATATAACCCTCAACACTACATTGGCAAAACGAAATTGTGATTGCCACCTGCGCTTGTTTAGGGAGTATAGCAGACAGATCGTCGCAAGTCGTACACCCGGGGATGGGGGAAGGGGGAGGCTCAAGCGCCCCTTTCCTTGGTCGCTTTGGCGAGTTCTACCTTCTTAACGTACTGAAGCGAAGGCAACTGGCAGATAAGGAGAATCAAGACTATGCCGACGGCAACCAGTATGTAGCTTGATGGATTGACCACTAGGGTAAGGGTCATGAACTCGGAGCTCTGCAGGCCCATAGCGTACCTTCCTACCAGCACTCCCAGAATGCACCCGGGAACTATGGCAAGCAGACCGTAGATCACGTTCTCCAGCGTACTCATGGCTGATATCTTCCAGGACTCAGTTCCTATCGTTCGTATGGTTGCGATCTCTTTTTCCCTCTCGAGGATGTTTATGGTTATAGTGTTGAACGTCAGGGTGAACGCCATTATCAGGGCAAAAATAAGCATCACGTAGACTATCATGTACAGGAGACCCATGTAACTTTCGACTTCGCTCTTTATCTGTCGGAGATCTATTACCGTGGCCAATCCGTTCATCTTCTCAAGCGCGTTGCGCCCCTCGAGGTAATGGTTGGGCAATAACTTGACGTAGAAACTACCCCTGCTGGTCTGGCCGTATGCCATGAGCTCGCGCGCCTCGGCGCGGTCGATGTAGGCCATGTTACCCATTGGCTCCTCGATGAAAGGGGAAACGATAAAAGACATGTAGCGGTAGGTAGTCTTGAGAGTCACGGTATCACCCACGTTAATGCCCTTCTTGATGTGATACCATTGGTTAAGTAATACATGACGGTCCGTTATCTTCACCTCTTTGCCGTCCGGAGTATAGAAACGCCTCATCACCGTATCGGGCTCTATACCCATCATCACGGTGTCGGTGCTCGCTCCATCCCAGCTGAACTTCACTTCGTCGGCAACGGTCGGCTCGACGCTTTCGACGCCTGGAATGCGCTCTATCTTATTGATGAGTGCGGCATCGCGGCCTCCCAGGAACACCGCCACCATATCGAACCGGTTGTTAGTATTGAAACCCCGATTCAGGGCGTCGCCGGCGGTATTCAGTATGGCCAGGAATATAAGCACGATCATCACTGAAAACATAAGGCCTATAACGGTGAACGCGGTACGGCGCTTGTTGCGGAACATGTTACGAAGGGGCACCTTCAGGAACATGGGCAACCGTGAAAGCGGCGGAAACAGACGCTCCGCGAGCGGCATCTTGAATACCTTCTGGAGGGTCTCTCCCCGCATCGCCTTTGAGGGGTCCTGCCTGGCCGATGAAAGCGCCGGTATTATGCCGGCTATTGCGCAGAAAATCATGGAGAGCGACATGCCCTGAAAGATCACCAGCCAGTAGACATTTATACGCACAAGGGGTATGCCGATGGTTCCCGCATAGATGTTTGCGATGAGATACGACAACGCGTAGCCGCCTATTGCCCCGACGACTGCCCCTAGAATACCTATCACTAGAGCAAAGGAAAGGTAATGCATCAATATCTGCCGTCTGGTGTAACCCATCGCGCGCATTACGCCTATAAACGGTCGCTGAGTGTATACCAGCCTGGACAGCAAGATATAAATACTGAAGCAGGCTATCCCGAGAAAGAGGAGGGGGAAGAAGAGGGCGAAGCTCTTGAATCCCTCCAGGTCCATCTGCAGCATCTGGTTGCCCTGGTGCTCCTGCTGGGTAACTATTTCCTGTATGCCCGTGTCTTTCATGATCTCTTCGACCGCGGCGATCTGTGGTTCCATATGTTTAGGGTCTTTGACTTTGAAGAGCACCTGGTTATATTCGTTGGGAAGATTTGCCATAGACTGAACGTCCGATATGGGCATATAGAGGATGGCCATCGCCGTCGCGGACAGCATCGGGCTGAAGTCACCCTTTTCACCCGCGAGCACCAGATACTCCGGGGAACCGGCGACTCCGACTATCTTTACAGGTATCTCGACACCCTTGTTAATATAGAAGACGGTATCGCCCGGGTGCAGGTTGTAAAATTTGGCGAAGTGGGACTCGGCGATGCAGACCATGCTGTCGCCCTTCTTGAAGAACCTGCCCTCCCTAACCAACAGGTCGTCCACAATGGGGCGTTCGGTGGGTATGCCCGTCACCCTTCCAACCAACCGCTTCCCGTCCTGCATGGCGAATGTTGTGTCCGTCCTCACCCGCGGGGTGACCATCGTCACGCCCGGTACTTTTGCATCCCGTTCAACGATGTATTTGGGGATGCTATCGGATTTCACTCGAAAGTCCGCGAAATTCAATTTTACGTAGGTATACTCGTACGACGTCTTGAGGTTTTTGTAGGACATCGAAGAGGCGATGAATATCATCACTCCGATTACCACCACAAACGTGATGGCCAGAAATCTCACTTTTGCGTCAAGTATCTCGCGTATCAATTTGATACGCATCGTTGTCATTTCATGTTTCTTCATCTTTACATTTGTTCGTCATCCACAGCGTGTCGCTTAACGCGCAATGCAGCGCTGAACATTCTCTTGGATCTGTCTTCGCGGGCCTCGATGCCCCTATGCCCTTATGTCCCATAATATATATTATGTAAACTTTAACTAATTATCTTAAATTCCCTCCTTTTTCACCTCTCCTCCCCCAGTTTTTACTATTCAGAAACATATCTATATATCATTACCTAAATAGGATTGAAATTAGATGATTATTATCAGGTACAAGGAAGAGCGACTGCTTGAGACCTGTGAGGATCGGGGCAGGGACCGCTCTTCCCTTTTAGAGATGATAGGTATCGCCCGCCGTATACAACACGTTCGGGGA
>Ga0209745_1001666_pt1 | contig 13035 bp, 14 predicted proteins | sample BarGraNGADG00312_FD_184495 | JGI IMG/M metagenome (GOLD analysis project Ga0209745, IMG submission 184495) | Arctic peat soil microbial communities from Barrow, Alaska - Barrow Graham LP Ref core NGADG0004-312 (SPAdes) (version 2) | ecosystem: Environmental > Terrestrial > Soil > Wetlands > Peat... | reverse complement strand
GTCTACCACCGAACGCCCTGAGGCGGGCGCGACGAAGCCCAGTCTGTGATCGGCGGCGGACGGTGGCCGCGAGAAAGAGCCTTCGGTCAGTCGCGACTCGTGCGTGGGCGAGGCGGCATCTGCCGGAGCATCGGCCGGACGGAGTGGCTGGCGACGGCCGACATGATCGGCCCATCGCGCCGGTCGTCCATGAGCCGGCGCGGCTCCATGGGCCGATCCTCGGTCCGCATACCGGCGTAGCCGCGGCCAAAGCGGCGCATCCGCACCGCAAGGTAGTACTCCATGACCTGGCGGACCTGCGGTTCCGTGAGCACATCGTCGGCCCGAAGGGCGTATTCGATGCGAGCCGTCGGATTGGTGGTCGCGCCGGTCACGGTGCCGAGGTATTGCGGCGCCTCCGCGTCATCGCGGATCTCACGCAGCCCGCGGGCCAGCTTCGTGGCGGTCCCCAGCGACGGCATCCGGTCCCCGCGGATCAGCCGGGAGATCGTCGAGTGGTCGACGCCGGACTGCTGGGCCAGCTGCCGCTGCGACATCTTCTTCGCTTTGAGCTGGGTCCGCAGCCACTCGTTGAAGCCGCGTTCGTTCTGAAGGGCCATGCGCGCAGTTGGCTCCGATGGTCGGGCACTCTGCCCGGATACTGGAACTATCGGAGCGGTCGGCCAAAGCGTGAATGGGCTTTTCGTACCGCACGTGCGGCAACTGTCTGTTGGCCCGGCAAGGTGGCTGTAAGGGTCACGCTCGGAGAATCGGCCGATGCGTCGCCGTGGGGCGCCGTTCGAATCTCCCGAGCCGTCGGCGGGCCTTCAGGCCGCCGGTTGGACCGGCGCAGGCGAAGGCGCGATCTCCTCGACCTTGATGCCGCCTCCGCGCGGCTTGGACGAGAAGACGTAGGCGATCGACCCGAAGATCACGATCGTGAAGACGCTGATCGCCCGATCGACCAGGATGATCGCGATGGCCTGGCCGGACAACACCCCGAAGACCTTCACGAGCACGAAGCCGACCCCGCCTTCGACGGCCCCGAGGCCCGCAGGCGTCAGCGGCACGGCCGTAAGCAACGACCCGATCAAGGCCACGAAGAGGACTCCGCTGACGCCCAGTCCCAGGTTCGGGAACCCCAGAGCCATGATTACGAAGCCCAACCTGAGGGCCTCCGTCGCCCAGATGGTCACGGTCAAGAGGCCCAGCAGGGGTAGGCCTTTGAGGCCGACCGAATTGAAGACGCCCTCCTCGAACCGTTCGTAGAGCACAACCGCCCGGCGAGGCAGCGGCAGCGCGCCCATCACCCGACGACCGAAGTTGCGCATGACGATGAGCAAGACGGCCAACACCACGACCATCGACACGCCCAGCACGAAGATGAACTGCATCGCCCAGGGCAGGCTGCCCAGGCTGTCTCGGAACCTCCAGCAACCGGCCGCCAGGCCGAGGATGGCGATCGCGAACAGGTCCAGGATCCGCTCGATGAACACCGTGCCCAGCGACCGCGTGGCAGAGACCGGAGAATTCAGCTTGAGAAGGTAGGCCCGGTAGACGTCGCCGAGCTTGGCCGGGACGACGCAGTTGACCAGCCAGGAAAGAAAGAGGATCTCGGTTGCGTCACGCGTACCGACTCGATAGCCGGCGCCCTTGAGCAGGGTCTTCCACCGGTAGCCGCGCAGGGGAAAGCCCGCGTAGTAGATCGCGACCGCTGCCAGGACGAGCAGAGGATTGGCCTCGGAGACGTAGCGGGGCACGTCGGCAAGCGCGGACCCGTTCAAGTATCCGGCTATGACGATGATGACGAGCGGCACGACGATGGAGAGAATCGTCCGCGGCTGCCGGAGACGGCGCAGCAGCGACATCTGCTCGGCGGGCTGGTCCTCGACCGCCGCGTCCGGATTGATGAGGGCTTCGGCCTCCTGTTCGAGGGGTTCGCCGATCGGATGGCGGTGATGTTCCTGCTCGGTCACCGAGTCTCTCCCGCGCTCCCTGGGGCTCGGCGCCGGCCGTTCCCCTTCATTGACTGGATCATCTTGGCGATCGGCGTCCAGGCGCGCACGTAGAAGCTGGCACGCCCGGGTATGAAGTCCACCGCCAACAGAGACGCGAGCAGCCCCTCCGGAGTTCCGGGATCGCCGGTCACGATGCTGTAACTGACGCCGACCTCGAGGACGGTATGGGAATCGGAGGCCCCGACTCCCGGCAAACCGTGCTTGCGGGCGAACAGCGCCGCCTTCTCGTTGGCCGAGCCGCCGATGACTCTCGCGTTGTAGGCCTCGACCCAATCGATCAGGTGTGCGATCGACTCGAGCGAAGTGCCGCTCGTACGTCCGAACCCTCGTAGCCCGTCGAATGGGTGCGGGACGCCAATCAGTCCGCCCTGCTCTCGGACCGCGGCGATCGTCTCGACCGCGGACAGGCCCGGCGGCACGGCTTCCCGCAGGAAGAGCGCGATCAGGTCGCCATCAGCCGACTTGACTTCCTCGCCGACGATGATGGTGAGGCCGGGCGGGGCAGCGTCGCGAAGGCGAAGCGCAGCGTCGATCCGGTCGTGGTCCGTCACGGCGAGGTGGGTCAAGCCGCGCGCAGCCGCGGCACGAGCGACGGCGTCGGGATCGGCCAGCGAATCGAAGCTCGCGCTGGTGTGACAGTGAAATTCGATGAACGACCGGATGGCGCCGCCGGCCTCGGATGTATCCAGGACCGCCATCACATCTGAGGGCCGAGGTATTTCTTGTAGAAGTCGAAGTGCTCCAGGGCGAGGCCGGTGCCGCGGGCGACGCAGTTCAACGCGTCGTCGGCCACGTGGCACGGCACGCCGGTGACCTGGGTCAGCAGCTTGTCGATGTTCCGCAGCAGCGAGCCGCCGCCGGACATCACCATGCCCTTGTCGATGATGTCGCTCGAGAGCTCGGGCGGGGTCTGCTCCAGCACCAGGCGCACGGCACCGATGATCTGCTGGAGGGGCGGCTCCATCGCCTCCATGACCTCGGAGCTGGTCATCGGGATCGTGCGCGGCAGGCCGGCGATGAGGTCGCGGCCGCGAACGTCCATCGTCAGCTCGCGCTCGAGGGGGAGCGCCGTGCCGATCTGGATCTTGATCTCCTCGGCGGTGCGGTCCCCGATCATCAGGTTGTACTTCTTGCGGACGTAGCTGGAGACGGCCTCATCGATCTTGTTGCCGCCGACCCGAAGGCTGGTCGAGACGACGATCGCGCCGAGCGATATGACGGCGATCTCGCTCGTGCCGCCGCCGATGTCGATGATCATCGCTCCGGACGGACCGCTGATCGGCACGGACGCGCCGATCGCCGCGGCCATCGGCTCCTCGATCAGATACGCCTCGCCGGCGCCCGCCTTGAGGGCCGCGTCGCGGACGGCGCGCTTCTCGACGCTGGTGACGCCGGCCGGCACGCTGATCATGACCTCGGGCTTGCCCCACCCCAGCCGCCGGTCCAGCTGGACCTTCTGGATGAAGTGGCGAAGCAGCGCCTCGGTGATGACGTAGTCGGCGATGACGCCCGCACGCATCGGCCGGATGGCCTGGATGTTGGCGGGAGTGCGGCCGATCATTTCGCGGGCTTCCATGCCAACCGCGACTATCACGTTGTTGTCGTCGACGGCGACTACGGAGGGCTCCTGCATCACAATGCCCTTGCCCTTGACGTAGACCATCACGTTGGCGGTGCCCAGGTCGATGCCGATCTTCATGCCGTCGCGCTATTTCCCTTCCGCAGTCCGTTCGATTCTGGCGCCCAATTCCAGGAATTTCTTGTCGATCTTCTCATAGCCGCGGTGTACGTGGTGTGCGCCCCTGATCCTGGTCACGCCCTCGGCCGCCAGAGCCGCCAGGATAAGGGACGCGCCGGCTCGCAGATCGCCGATCTCGACCTCGGCCGCATGGAGCGGCGTGGGGCCGTGGATGGTGGCGTGGTGCTGATCCGGGATGTCGATTTGGGCACCCATGCGGCGAAGCTCGCCGAGCCATTCCAGGCGGTCCTCGAAGATCGTCTCGGTGACGTGGCTCACGCCGGCGGCCTGGGTGAGCAGCACGCATGTCGCCGGCTGAAGATCGGTGGCCAGACCCGGGTAAGGCTGGGTCTCGATATCGCAGCTCCTGAACGGATGGAGATCGGCCGCGGTCGCGTCCACCTCGACGATGTCGGTTCCGGAGGTGACCGAGACGCCGACCTGGGACATGATCTCCAGCAGTGCGTCAAAGTGGCCGCACGGAGCATTTTGGAGGGTGACTCGGCCGTGCGTGACGGCGGCCGCGACCACAAAGGTCCCGGCCTCGATGCGGTCTGACACCACGGCGTGCTGGGCGCCTCGCAGACGGCGCCGGCCCTCGACCTCGATCCGGTTGGGCGCGGTCCGCTCGACCTCCGCGCCCATCTGCTGCAGGAAGGCGATCAGGTCGTCGATCTCGGGCTCCTGCGCCGCCGGCTCGATGATCGTATGGCCGACCGCCAGAGTCGCGGCCAGCATGGCGTTCTCGGTGCCCATGACGGTGATCTGAGGAAACGTGACCCGACCGCCGCGCAACCGGCCTGGAGCCTTGGCGAAGTAGTAGCCGTTGCGATACTCGATCTCGGCACCGAGGGCCCGCATCGCGTCGACGTGCAAGTTCACGGGCCGGCGGCCGATCCTGTCGCCGCCGGGGTTGCTGATGATGACCCGCCCGAAACGCGTGAGCAGGGGGCCGAGCAGGATGAAACTGGCGCGCATCTTGGCCGCGGCCTCGAGGGGCACGAAAAGCCATTCGGCGTCGCCGCTGGCGACCTCGTAGACGTTGGGTTCGGGATGATCGACGGTCACGCCGATGTCGCGCAGGACCTCGGCCAGGACCCGCACGTCCTCGATCTCCGGGACGTTCGTGAATCGGCAGCGCTCGCCGGTCAGCGTGGCGGCGGCCATCAGCTTGAGCGCGGCGTTCTTGGCGCCGCTGATTCGGACCGAGCCTTCCAGGCGGCGGCCACCCTCGATTCGGAAGACCTCGCGGTCTACCTCCTCGGGTTTGAACTCCCAGTGGAACGGGCGAGCGTCGGCCATCGGCTATTCGCCGCCCGGTGGGCCTTTGCGATGCGTCTCCTGACGTCGACGCGCCGCCTCGTGCGATCCCTGTGGTCTGCGCGTCCCGCGCTCGACCAGGCGGATTCGGATGAGAGCTCGCTGCAGCGCGGCCCGCGCTTGCGCCAGGTCCGCCTGCTCGACCGCCCCTTCGAGGGCCCGCTCGGCCTCGCGGCGGGCGCGCTCGGCCCGCTCCAGATCGATCTCGGAGGCCATGTCCGCGGTCTCGGCAAGGACGACGACTCGGTCCGGGCGGACCTGCACGAAGCCACCGAAGATTGCGAACTCCTGCTCCTGCCCGCCGCTCTTAAGGCGGAGCACGCCCTGGCCGAGGAGCGAGATCAGGGGCGCGTGATGGGGCAGAATGCCCATCTCGCCCTCGCTGCCGGGCACGATCACCTCGTCGACGTCGCCTTCGAAGGCCCGCCGTTCCGGAGTGACAATCTCCAGGTGCAAAGGCATCTAAACCGTTCTTTCCAATAGTCCGGCGCGGACGTGGCCGCTGGCCGGCCGCGTTACCGCGCGGTGGCGGGTGCCGACCGCCGACGCGGAGCGCTCAGCCACCGCTTTAGCGCGGAGCGGCGGCGGGCGGTGGCCGTCACCGCGCGAGCTGCGGGTCACTTCGCCAGCTTAGCGGCGTTGGCCCGGACGTCATCCAGGGTACCCGCCAAGAAGAAGGCCTGCTCGGGCAGGTCGTCGACCTTGCCTTCTAGGATCTCCTTGAACGAGGCGACCGTGTCGCGGATCGCCACGTATGCCCCGGGCCGGCCGGTGAAGACTTCAGCGACGTGGAACGGCTGGCTGTTGAAGATCTGGAGGCGGCGGGCACGGGCCACGGTGGCCTTGTCCTCTTCGGACAGCTCGTCGACGCCCAGGATCGAGATGATGTCCTGCAGGTCGGTGTAGCGCTGCAGGACGCGCTGGACCTCGCGAGCCGTGTCGTAGTGCTCCTGGCCGACAATGTTCGGATCGAGGACTCGAGACGTGGAGTTCAGAGGGTCCACGGCCGGGTAGATGCCCAGCTCCGCGATCGAGCGCTCGAGTCGGATGGTCGAGTCGAGGTGGCCGAAGGTCGTCGCCGGGGCCGGGTCGGTGTAGTCGTCGGCGGGGACGTAGACGGCCTGGAGCGACGTAATCGACCCTTTCTTGGTCGACGTGATTCGTTCTTGCAGAGCCGCCATCTCGGTGGCCAGGTTCGGCTGATACCCGACCGCCGAAGGCATTCGACCGAGCAGGGCCGATACCTCGGAGCCGGCCTGGGTGAAGCGGAAGATGTTGTCGATGAAGAGGAGGACGTCGCGGCCTTCCTCGTCGCGGAAGTACTCCGCCATCGTCAGGGCAGTCAAGCCGACTCGCAGACGAGCACCGGGCGGCTCGTTCATCTGGCCGAAGACGAAGGCCGTCTTGGCGATGACGCCGGACTCGGTCATCTCGTGGATCAGGTCGTTGCCTTCGCGGGATCGCTCGCCGACACCGGCAAACACGGAGTAGCCGGAATGCTCCTGGGCGACGTTGCGGATCAGCTCCTGGATGATGACCGTCTTGCCGACGCCCGCGCCGCCGAAGACGCCGATCTTGCCGCCTTTGGCGAAGGGGCAGACCAGGTCGATGACCTTGATCCCCGTCTCGAAGATCTCGGTCTCGGTCGTCTGCTGGTCGAAGGGCGGAGCCGGGCGATGGATCGGCAGGCGCTCGGTTACCGCCACCGGGCCTTTCTCGTCGATCGGTTCTCCCAGGACGTTGAAGACGCGCCCGAGGGTCACATCGCCCACCGGAACGGTGATCGGGCCGCCGGTGTCGAGTACCTCGACGCCGCGGGCTAGACCGTCGGTGGTGGTCATTGCCACGCTGCGAACCCAGTTGTTGCCCAGGTGCTGCTGCACTTCGCAGACGATCTTGACTCCGTCGCCGCGCATGACCTCGACGGCGTTGAATATCCCCGGCAGCTGGCCGGCCGGAAACTCGATGTCGACGACCGCGCCGGTGATCTGGATCACGCGGCCGATGGCCGGGCCGGTAGCAGTTTGGGCGGCTGTCGCCATCGTTGTGTCGGTGCCTCCTATTGCCGCCGCCCGGCCCTTAGCCGGTGCGCGGCTCGTCGTCGACTCGCTGCCTAGCGCGACTTTGCGCCGGAAGCGATCTCGATGAGCTCTCTGGTGATGTTGGCCTGACGCGCTTTGTTGTAACTGAGGGTCAGCTCGTCGATGAGCTCGTCTGCGTTCTCGGTTGCGTTCTTCATCGCGACCATCTGGCTCGAGTAGAAGCTGGCGGTGCTTTCCAGCGCCGCCTGGAAGAGCCGAGTGCCGAGATACCGCGGCAGCAGCTCGTCGAGGACCAGGTTCGGAGCCGGCTCGAAGATGAACTGCGCGCCGGGGATTCCATGGGTGTCCTCGGTCGGCCTGATCGGCAGCAGCTGGACCATGTCGGGACGCTGCACGAGCGTCGAAACGAAGCGGTTGAAGATGATGTCGACCTGGTTGTAAGTGCCAGCGATGTACTCGTCCGAGATGAGCCGCGCCAGCGGCAGGGTATCCTCGAACCTGGGGCGATCGCTGAAGCCGGAGAAGTGGGCAACGATCGGCACGCGGGCCCGGCGCATCGCGTCGCGGCCCTTGCGGCCGACGCTGACCAGCTCAAGCTCGCCGGCGTGCTCGATGATCTCCTTGGAGATGAAGCGGACGGCATTGGTGTTGAGCGCCCCGGCCAGCCCGCGATCGCTCGTGACGAGAACGATCAGGCGCTTGCCCTCGTCGCGACGGCTGAGCAGCGGATGCTCCTCGCCTCCGAGGACCGCAGCGACGTCGGAGATGATGTCGTCGAGAAGATCGGAGTATGGCCGGGCGGCCAGTGTCGAATCCTGGGCGCGGCGGAGCTTGGACGCTGCCACGAATTGCATCGCCCGGGTGATCTGCATGATGTTCCGCGACGCCGTGATGCGTCTTCGGATGTCTCGTTGGCTCGGCACGCTGCCCTGCTAGGTTCGGTGGTTGGCTTTGATTGCGCCGGCCTCGCCTACGCGAGGAAGGACTTGCGGAACTCGTTGGCCGCGGAGTCGAGTGCGGCGGCGGTCGCGTCGTCGAGGACCTTCGTTTCGCCCAGCTTGCTCATGACGGGGCCGTGTTCGGCGTCGAGGAAGCGGTAGAACTGCTGCTCGAAGTCCTTGACGCGCGCCGTGGGCACGTCATCGAGCAGGCCCTTCGTGGCGATGTACAGGATGGCGACCTGGCGCTCCACCGGGACTGGCTGGTATTGGGGCTGTTTGATGACCTCGGACAGTTTTTCGCCGCGTGTCAGCTGGTCTCGGGTCGCCTTGTCCAGGTCCGATGCGAACTGCGCGAACGCCGCGAGAGAGCGGTACTGGGCTAGGTCCAGCTTGAGCGGCGCCGCGACCTTCTTCATGGCCTTGGTCTGGGCCGCCGAGCCAACTCGCGACACCGAGATGCCAATGTTGAGCGCGGGGCGCTGGCCGGCGTTGAACAGGTCCGTTTCCAGGAAGATCTGGCCGTCGGTGATGGAGATCACGTTCGTCGGAATGTAGGCGGAAATGTCGCCGGCCTGGGTTTCGATCAGCGGCAGCGCGGTCAGGGAACCGCCGCCGTTCTCGGTGTTCATGCGCGCGGCGCGCTCGAGGAGACGGCTGTGGAGGTAGAAGACGTCGCCCGGATACGCCTCGCGGCCGGGCGGGCGGCGCAGGAGGAGGGACATCTCGCGGTAGGCCCAGGCGTGCTTGGAAAGGTCGTCGTACACGCACAGGGCGTCCTTGACGAGCTTGCCGTCGATCTCGACGCCCACTTCCATGACTTCCTCGCCCATCGCGCAGCCCGCATACGGGGCGAGGTACTGGAGAGCGGCGGAGAACTCGGCGCCGGCGCAGACGACGATGGTGTGCCCCATGGCCCCGTGCTGCTCGAGCACCGCGACGGTCTTGGCGACGGTCGAGAGCTTCTGGCCGATGGCCACGTAGATGCAGACCAGGCCCTTGCCCTTCTGGTTGATGATCGTGTCGATGGCGAGGGCCGTCTTGCCGGTCTGGCGGTCGCCGATGATCAGCTCGCGCTGGCCGCGCCCGATCGGGATGAGGGCGTCGATCGCCTTGATGCCGGTCTGGACCGGCGTGTCGACCCCCTGGCGGGTGACGACGCCGGGCGCGATGCGCTCGACCGGACGGGTCCGAGTGGCGGCAATGGGGCCCTTGTCGTCCAGCGGCCTGCCGAGCGGGTCGACCACACGGCCGAGCAGCCCGACGCCGACCGGGACTTCGACCAGGCGACCGGTCGTCTTGACAGTGTCGCCTTCCTTGATCTCGGTCGCGTCGCCGAGGATGACGGCGCCTACGGTCTCCTCTTCGAGGTTGAGCGCCATGCCCATGACGGAACCCGGGAACTCGAGCAACTCGGACGAAAGCGCGCCCGCGAGGCCGTAGATCTGGGCGATGCCGTCGCCGACCTCGACCACGGTGCCGACGCTGCGCGACTCGGCGCCCTGATCGAAGTTCTCGATCGTGTTCTTGATGATGCTGACGATCTCGTCCGATCTGATGGCCATGCTTCTCCGTTCGGCCGTAGAGGCCCCGAGGCGCCGCGGGCGCTGGAGCGCTGCTCGGCGTTACCCGCGCTAGCTCGTACCCTGGACCAGCCGCCCACGCAGCCGCTCGAGGCGGCCGCGGACGCTGGCGTCGATAAGTCGATCCCCGATCTTGACGGTGAGCCCGCCTATGAGCGACGGATCCGTCTCCGTGCCCAGCTCCACCGTTGTACCGGCGAGCTGCTCCACGCGGGTCCGGACCGCCGCCAACTCCCCCGCGGAGAGCGGGGCGGGTGTCGTGACGGTTGCGGCCACGATGCCCCTCGACCGGCGGACCAGGGCATCGTACTCGGCGCTGACCGACGGCAGAAACGAGAAGCGGCCCCGTTCCGCGAGGAGCAGGGCGAGGTTCAAGACCTGCCGCGAGACGTGGCTTCCCAGCAGCTGCTCGACGGCCTCCCTGCGATTGGCGATTGCGACCGCCGGGCTGTCGACGGCTCGGGCAACTCTCTCGTCCCGGGCCAGCCCGGCGGCAACGACCAGCTCGCGCTGCCACACGTCGACGGTTCCGTCGCGAGTGGCCAGCTCGAAGGCCGCTTCCGCATAGCGCCGACCGGCGCCGAGTCGTGGCATCAGTTGGTCCGTCCCTCGCCGGTGATGGTGCGATCGACGAGGAACTCCTCGACGAGGCGTCTCTGGCGGGCGTCTGTCATGGTTTCGCCCACGACCTTGCCGGCCGCGGCGAGCGCCAGGTCGGCGACCTGGGCCCGGAGATCCGCGAGAGCGCGGTCCCGTTCGGCCTGGATATCGGCCGTGGCCCGGTCCCGCAGCTGGCCCAGCTCTTCGCGAGTCGCGGCGATGTCCGCATCCCGGAGCTCCTGGGCAGACTTCTGGGCCAGGGCGATCAGGGCGTTGGCCTCGCGGCGCGCGTCGATCATGGCCTTGTCACGCTCGGCGGCACCGGCGTCGCGATCCTTGCGAGCCTGCTCGGCGTCCGCAAGCCCCTGGTCGATGCGCGCCTTGCGCTGGGCCAGGATGTCCGCGATCGGGTCGAACGCGAAGCGCCACATCAGGGCGAGGAAGATGATGAGGTTGAGGGCGGCGACGATCACCCAGAAGAAGTTGATCGACAGGCCCGGCTCAGGTGCAGGGACTGCCGCCGCGACGACCGCCAGGGGGTTCACTCGATCCGCTCCGTGAGGCTGGCCCTACTTCGTGGTAATGAAGATGGTGAGCATGCCGACGACGATGGCCAGGACACCCAGGCCTTCGGCGAATCCGGCGAGGATGATCGCCAGGCCGCGGATCTGACCCGCTGCATCCGGGTTGCGCCCGATGGCGTTGCTCGACATGCCGGCCAGGATGCCGATGCCGATGCCGGGGCCGATGACGCCCATGGCTGCGAGTCCGGCGCCGATGTGCTCCATGAAGAGGACCTCCTGTGCCCCGACCTCAGGTCGCGGCAGTCGCGTTGCTGGCGGTCAGGCCGCCACGGGCTGGGATTGGTCGGCGCCGCCCGGCGCCTTGTGAACACCTGTGTTGTCGTCGGCCGTGGCCGGGTGATGCTCTTCGGATCCGTGACCTTCTATGGCGATGAGGATGAACATCAGGGTCAGGACCGAGAAGATGAGAGCCTGGATCACGTTGAGGAGCGCTTCGAGGCCGTATAGAGCCACGGGCAGGACGGCCAGTGTTAGGGCGGAGATGACTGCAAGTGCAACTTCGCCGCCATAGATGTTGCCGAAGAGTCGCATGGCCAGAGTGACCGGCTTCACGAACTCAAGGAAGAGCTCGATGATACCCACGTACATGGCCAGCAGGCCGGCGCCGACGCCATGGCGGAACTCGCCCAGCGGGAAGAACTTGGAGAGGTAGCCGCGCACGCCGAGCCGCCGGAACCCCTCACCCTCGAACAGGACGAACGAGGTCAAGGCCAGGCCGATCGTTATGTTGACGTCGCTCGTGGGCGCCCGAAGCTGCGGGATCTTGCCGATCGGCGGGACGAGGCCACTCCAGTTGGAGAAGAGGATCAGCACGAAGAAGGCCGCGAAGATCGGGTAGTAGCGGCGCGCCCCCTCGCCGCCCATGCCGACCGCGAAATCGCGGCCGAACTCATAGGCCCACTCGACCGTGTTCTGGAGGCGCCGCGGGGCGATCTTCATCGCGCGGGTCGCGCCGATGGCCAGGAGCAGGATCAGCGCCATGACGATCCACATCGTGAAAATCGTCGAGCTGATGCTGGGGTGGAAGTAGATCATCGGCAGCGGCGTCGGCGCGGTGGCCGGAGAGAAGTCGAAGATGACCTCGGGGGGCGGCAGCTCGATCGCGCTCTGCACGAAGCAGGACGGGAAGTCGCAAGCCTGGCCGGCGTGGCCGCCCTTCGGGAAAGGCGGCACCACCATCACGGCCAGAATGTCCAGGGCGATGACGGCCGGGATGACGAACTTGAACGGAATCCCCCGGGCGCGCTTCTTGGGCGCAACAGCCGGTGCCGTCGTCGCCTCGCCTTCCGCGGTGGTCACGGGCCCGGCGCCCGTATCGTTCGTCACGCTTTCTCCGCGTTGCCCGCGGCCCCTCAAGGAGCCACGCCTACTTCTTGTCGGCCTCGTCCATTTGGGCCAAGAACCTGGCGATCAGTCGCCAACATGCGACCGCTCCACCAGTGGTGCCTATCGCAAACCCGATAAGGACGAAAACGGGGACAGTGCCCAAGCGTTGGTCGAGCCAATACCCGCCGAGCACGCCCGCCAGCACGGCGATGAGCAAAACGAACCCGATTTCGGAGAAGAGGGCCACGAAAGCGGAGGTCTTCCCGAGGTCGTTCATCGTCTCCCTGGCAGGGCGCCGTGAGTTTAGCAGCCGACTTAGGGTAGCGCTCAACCCCCCGAAAGCCCACCCGAAAGGGGCCGCCGCGTACTCCGTCCGGCTCAGTCCTCGGCCAGTCCGGGCACCGGGAAACGGGAGCACATGTCGTGGACCAGGGCCGAGAGCTTCGCCTGCTCGGACGGATCGTCGCGAGTCGCGATCGCCGTGACGATGATCTCGCCGATCTGCCGCATCTCCGGCTCGCGGAAGCCGCGGCTCGTCGTGGCCGGCGTCCCTACGCGGATCCCCGAGGCGGTGTTCGGTGGGTTCGTATCGAACGGGATGGCGTTCTTGTTGACCGTGATGCCGATCTCGTCGAGCAACCGCTCCGCCTCTTTGCCCGTCACGCCGAGAGGCGTCACGTCGACCAGCATGAGGTGGTTGTCGGTGCCGCCGGAAACGACGCGGGCGCCCTTCTCGGTGAGAGTGGCCGCCAGGAGCTGCGCGTTGACGATCGTCTGGCGCTGGTCGGCGCGGTATTCGTCGGTGTTGGCGAGCTTGAGGGCGACGGCCTTGGCGGCGACGACGTGCATGAGCGGGCCGCCCTGGACGCCGGGGAAGACGGCCTTGTCCACCGCCTTGGCCAGATCC